>Ga0116228_10000001_pt1 | contig 206332 bp, 185 predicted proteins | sample S1TSphfallax_2_FD_89694 | JGI IMG/M metagenome (GOLD analysis project Ga0116228, IMG submission 89694) | Host-associated microbial communities from peat moss isolated from Minnesota, USA - S1T2_Fc - Sphagnum fallax MG | ecosystem: Host-associated > Plants > Peat moss > Unclassified | place...
TTACCTGCTTCGCTCGATGTATTGAACTATTATCTTGCACAATAACTCTTATCCGTCCACTTGCTTGTGCTTCTTGTGCTTCTCGCTCCATTAGTTGAATATATGACAGCCTTTTTACTCCCCCAACCACCAATCCATAAACAAAGCAAATTAATGGGGTCTTCTGAGTTTATGGTGATAAATTTATCTAACATAAAACAGAACTAACCATTTTAGAAAAGCTAGAACTTATATAGAAAGATTATTGTAGAATCCTCATGATTCAATAATTTAAAACACCTTGTCTTAGTCAATAAAACAAGCCAAAAGTCGTAGACGGAAATTATCAAAATTAGTAAATCCATATGCTTGACGTTTGATTTGTTTGATTTTGTTATTGATTCCTTCCATTATTCCACTAGTACTATGGCTCAAGAAATAATGGCTCTCCGGATTAACTTGTGATAAATTTTTCTAATAAAATCCTCAAGTCTTTGTATGGTCTGAACTCTAGAGTTATGATTCCATAAAGTTACTCAAGGTCTATTTCTGGCGTGAAAGTCTTGTAAATAAAGAAATCGAACGATTTGATAAGTTTGGCTTATAACTAGATACTCTGGAGAGCCGTTTTAGTTGTAACGTGCAACATCCATTGCTTAATAGCTTGTAACTCACTGCATTCCTGATTAATCAAAGGGGTAACATATTTTAAGTAGCTCTTAGTAGCAATATCAAGTTGGATAATTCCCTGTTGAGTAGCCCATTGAGAAATGAGCCACAGAACTAATTCATCTACTTGTTGAGGAGAAAGTTCAGCAGGAGTTTTAGTGAGATTTTTATAGCGTAGCCAATTGATAATTTTATCATTGTCTAACTCTAATAAATTGCAAATCTGCTTGATTCGCTCATTTCCGGATTCAATCGATAATTGCACCAAATCCCCCACCTCCTGGAGTTTCGATCACAAAAACATCTCCAGATAGCATTTCGACTGTTGCTGTGCTGTTCAAATTCTCTTGTGTTCCATCTGAACGTTGTATCCAGTTACGTCCAACTTGTCCAACTTTCCCACCATTTAACCCAAAAGGAGGAATAAGGCGACGACCAGAAAGAATATTAGCTGTCATTGGTTCAAGAAACTTGATGCGGCGAATCACACCATTACCACCTGAATATTTTCCCATACCCGCGCTATTTGGACGCAGACAAAAACTTTCTACTTGTACAGGATAACGGGTTTCTAAAACTTCTGGGTCGGTCAAACGAGAATTAGTCATATGGGTTTGCACAGCATCAGTACCATTAAAGTTAATCCCCGCACCAGAACCACCACAGATAGTTTCATAATATTGATAACGCTCATTACCGAAAGTAAAATTATTCATTGTTCCCTGAGAAGCTGCCATAATACCTAATGCACCATATAAGGTATCAACTATTATTTGGGAAGTTTCCACATTACCGGCTACTACTGCGGCTGGATAGGATGGATTTAACATACAGCCTTCAGGAATAATCACTTTTAAAGGTTTCAAACATCCTGCATTTAAAGGAATACTATCATTAACTAGGGTGCGGAATACATATAAAACTGCTGCTTGAGTAACAGCTTTAGGAGTATTGAAGTTACTACTTAATTGCTTGGATGTGCCAGAAAAGTCAATAGTGGCATTACGGTTTTTGTGGTCAACTATAACTTGCACATGAATCTCTGCTCCATTATCCATTTGACAAACAAATGAGCCATCCTGAAGAACCTCAATAGCTCTTCTCACTGATTCCTCAGCATTATTTTGGACAAATTGCATATATGCTTGTACTGTTTCAAGTCCATATTGAGTAATCATTTTCTGTAATTCTTGTACTCCCTTTCTATTGGCTGCAATTTGCGCCTTAAAATCAGCTAGATTTTCTTCAAGATTACGAGTAGGATATTTATGGTTTGTTAGTAAATTTCTTACTTGGATTTCTTGGAAGCTACCTTGTTCAACTAAGAGAAAATTATCAAATAGAATCCCTTCTTCTTCTACTGTAGTACTGTGAGGAGGCATAGAACCAGGCGTAATTCCACCAATATCTACTTGGTGTCCGCGTGAAGCAACAAAAAACAGAGGAGTTGAAAAAATGGTACTATCATCAGGATGGCTTTGCTCAACCCAGGCATCGAGAAATACAGGAGTAATAATCGTTACATCAGGTAAATGAGTCCCACCATTATAAGGATTGTTGGATAAATATACATTACCTGGTTTTATGTTACTGCTTCTATCGTTAATTAAACTGCTAACGCTTTCACTCATTGACCCTAAATGTACGGGAATATGTGGAGCATTAGCTACTAATGATCCTGAAGCATCAAAAATAGCACAAGAAAAATCTAACCTTTCTTTAATGTTAACTGATACTGCGGTATGTTGCAGAACAATCCCCATTTGTTCAGCAATGAATTGATAAAGATTTTTGAAGATTTCTAAATAAATGGGGTCTGGTTTGGATGTATTATACATTTTCCCTCCTACCTGATAAATGTTATAGAGCGATGCCTAAGTTGGACAAAGTATTGTCAGTTTTTAACTTGTGTAAATTAGCTGACTCTCAACTTTTACGTTGCGTAAAATATTTCGCCTGACATAAGAATATTATCGTTACTTAACATGAACGTTCTAAAATTAAATGATTATACTCATTTAATCTGGCTTGCCATTTAGGTTCAACTACAATTGTGGTAATTTTTTCAACAATGATAGCAGCACCCTGAATATAATCTTGTGGCTGTAAATCCTCTCGGCGATAAACTGGGGTATCATACCATTTATCAGTAGTAAACATCCTAACTAGTGCAATCGGTTGTAGAGATTCAGTTGCAGGACGGGTACGAGTAATTAAAGGGTCTTGAGGAGTATCCATTTCCTGAATTACTTCTACTGAAATCGATTCAACAATTAAGATCTTTTCTGGCTGAATAAAACCATAACGAGATTTATGCTGATTTGTAAATGCTGTTTGCATGACACTCACATCTGAATTAAAATCCACACCTAAAGTAAAATTAGTTCCTTCATATTTTAGATTTATCTTCTGAATTACTTTTTCTTTTCCACCACTTAGATGTTGACTTAATTCAGATCTAGCTTGAGTTTCTAAAAACTTCATCGACTGAACTAATTGCGGAATTAATGCCTGAATTAAAGGCTGTTCTACTCCTTTAACTTTGGTAGCTTGGACATCGGCTAATCCCATACCATAAGCCGACAAAACTCCAGCATAAGGATGAAGAAATATCTTTTTCATCCCTAATGTATCAGCAAGTAAACAAGCAAGTTGTCCACTTGCACCACCAAAACAACAAAGGACATAATTTGTAATATTATACCCCCGTTGTAGACTAATTTTTTTGATAGCATTTGCCATATTGTCTACAGCAATAGTAATAAATCCGGTGGCTAATTTTTCTGGGGTAAGATAATGTCCTGTAACATTTATAATCTCCTTAGCTAATTTGTAAAATCTTTGTATGACAACATCTTTATCTAAAGGTAGGTTGCCGTTACATCCAAAAATGAATGGAAAATATTGAGGTTGAATTTTGCCTAACATGACATTAGCATCAGTTACTGTTAAAGGTCCACCACGACGATAACAAGCAGGTCCAGGATTTGAACCAGCTGATTGCGGACCAACACGGTATCTAGAACCATCAAAGGTCAGAATTGAGCCACCACCAGAGGCAATAGTATTAATTGATAATATGGGAACTCGCATCCGTACCCCAGCAATTTCAGTATCTAATTGACGCTCATATTCTCCGTTGAAATGAGCTACATCTGTACTTGTTCCTCCCATATCAAAAGTAATAACGGAGTCAAAACCTGCTCTTTTACTAGTTTGTACTGCGCCAACAATACCACCAGCTGGTCCGCTGAAAATACTATCTTTTCCCTGGAACTGTTTTGCATCTGTTAAACCCCCATCAGATTTCATAAACATTAATCTGACATTAGGTAATTGGTTAGCTACTTGGTTGATATAGCGCCGTAAAATGGGAGTTAAGTAAGCATCTACTACTGTTGTATCTCCTCGGCTAATTAATTTGATTAGCGGACTAACTTGATGGGATATAGATATCTGGGTAAATCCAATTTCTTTGGCTATTTTTGCTACTTGTTGCTCATGGTCAGGATAGCGATCGCTGTGCATAAAAACGATAGCACAACTATGAATTCCTCGATTGTAAACTACTTGTAAGTCTTGTTTAACTTGTTCTACATTGATCGCGATTAGTTCATGTCCTGCAACATCATAGCGTTCCGCCACCTCAATCACTTCTTCATAAAGCATTGTGGGTAAAATAATTTGACGAGCAAATATATCAGGGCGATTTTGATAACCAATTCTTAAGGCATCTTTGAAGCCTTTAGTGATCACCAGGACAATGCGATCTCCTCGTCTTTCTAACAGAGCATTAGTTGCTACTGTTGTCCCCATTTTGACTACCTCTACAGCAGTAGAAGGAATAGATTTATTGCTGGGAATATTCAAAATATCCTTAATCCCTTGGAGTACTGCATCCTGATATTGTTCTGCATTTTCAGAAAGTAGTTTATAGATAATGATCCACTCTTGATTGGCAAGAGGAACAACCAAAAAACGCTTTGTATCTCTTGCCAGTCCATCAATAATTGCCTGATTATTTGTTATGGCAACAATATCAGTAAATGTACCACCCCTGTCAGCGAATACTTTTAACATTTATAAATTTCCTCAGAACTATAGAAATAAGTTAACAACAGAATTGGGAGTAATTCAACATCACATGTGGAAGATTCTCAAGACGCGTGTGGATAAAAGTAAATTTCTCATGATTTATATTGCCCATCGCCATCTTTGCTGGTCTGCATCCCATTTTATGCATACTATTTCTGATGAAGGATGGAGGCGATCGCCACTTTTATCAAATTGAATCATTCCAGTGACTCCTTTTACATGTTTTCTCTTTTCCTTAAAATATTGGTTCATCTGCACTAGTAAAGCTTCGCTAGATTGACTATGATTCTCTTCTATAATTTTTAAAATTATTAATACTGAATCAAAAGCTGTTGCACTACGCCATGTTAATTTCTCTTTTTTCCATAACCAATCACCTACTTGACAGAAGTTTTGTGCAACAAAATTAGAACTCTTGCATCCATTTTCATAACTTTGCCAATGCCAAGGAACGCAAGCTAAAATTTGACGCTTATTTTGATTAGAAATATCAGATGGATTTTGCTCATGAAACCAATGTAAAATATTATCATGATAAAAAGTTGCTGAACCGGCTATTAAACAGTTGTTAATATTCAACCTGGTAATTAGACCAGTATTATTGAGGGAATTGACTTCTAGCCCTCCATCAGGGACGATAATGATAATATCAACTGCTGCTTCTCTGATATTTTCCATATATTTTTGAAGTTTATCATAGTTTTCATTAATATAATTACATTCTTCTAGAAAAATAAACCTATCTTGATACTGTTCTAAATATGATTTAATACTATTTTTATAAGAAATACTATAACTACTGTTTTGATTATAAATAATAGCTACTTTTTGGGGAAGTTCATTAGCAAGATTTTCTATTAAATAATTAGTCAGTTTTTTAGCATTAATATTATCTGGAGTAGTCAATCTAAAGAAAGATAAACTTTCACCTATAGATAATTTAGAAAGTTCATTAGAAGTACTACTATAATTAACTAAAGTTAATCCTTTTTTCTGATAAAAGGACAATGCAGTTTTGGTCATTTCACTTGAATAATGTCCAATGACAGCAATTATATTTAGTTGTGATGCTAAATCTGCTAATTTTTCTGCTGTTTGATTATAAGATGTATACAAATTGTTGGGGTCATTAACAAGAAGAATCTGTAGTGCTATTTGACTACATATTAAAGTTGAGCGATTAGTAGGACTGATATCGCGTAGATCTATCTCTGCTCCTAAGGAAATTTTGTCAAAACTTGACAGATTAATTTGTAGTTGTATTTGAGAAATTCCTCTTAAAATTTCAGTAGCTACTTGACCTCGATTATGATAAAATGGAACAACTACAGCTAAAGTGTAAATTTTAATATTTTTTTCTTGTAAAGAGAGTTTCTTGTATTCGATCAAACAATTATTAATGTATATTAATACTTCTGGATTACCAGTCCCATAGACATTAATTTCCTTATTCCAAGCTGCTAAAAAACATGTGAATGATTGATAATATAAACCTTGTGCATAAAATTTTGTTCCTTCAATTTGACATTGAACTATTTCTTGATTAGGCGGGTAAAGAAAAATTTGCCTTCCAAAACTTCCTTGAAAGTTATCACTATTTAACTGAGGTGTAACATTCAACTTATAACGTTGCTGTGGGTTAAGTAAAAAGTTAATAATTTTCACCCACTTACCAGCTATATCCTCTTGATCTAGACCCATTAAATCAGCTATTCTCGGATAAATATTGCTACTTAACTGATCTCTAATTTTCTGAACAGATAAATTGAATATATCAGCTATTTCTTTTCGCTCTAATCCTAATAGACAATAACAAATAATTTGTTTATCTAACTGATTGAGTCTCTTCCTATCATCAATAATGTCTAGATCGGAAAATAAAAGCTCAATATTAATGGATAGATTTTCTATAACTTGCCGACAAGCTTCACACATATACATATTCTAACCTGAGTTGTTTGCGTAAAAGAATGTTATCGATTAACTTAACTAAGCAGATTTTCATATTTTTTAGCTTTCATGACTAACTCTAACCAATTTTAACTTCATTTATATAATTCCTCAAGTAGTTTTTGTGAAATATATCATTTGTTAATGAAACACTAAACACCAAGGCATGAATTCTACAAACCTGAGGCTGCATGTTAGACAGATCTCCCTGCTTAAAGGTAGATAATAAGACCAGAGACGGAGCATAGAAAAGCTCCGCTCTCAACCTGACTAAATATTGATGTCCTTAATATCGCTGATAAACATATATCCAGGTGCATGAGTTATTGCCAATTCAGGTTTAGCTTGAAGAATTGCTGCTTGAGTAGTTACTCCACAAGCCCAAAAAACAGGAACTTCTTTTTCGTGAACTGTTACAGCATCTCCATAATCAGGTTTTTGTAAGTCATAAATACCGATTAATTCTGGATTACCAACATGTATAGGAGAACCATGAGCTTTATGATATCGACTGGTAAGTTCCACAGCACGAATAGCATCACTGCTTAGAAGAGGACGCATAGAAACTATTAAAGAACTAGAAAATTTTCCTGCAGGTACGCACTGAATATTTGTCTTATACATAGGGACATTTTTCCCTTCTTCTATATGTCTAACCGGTAATCCAGAGTTAAGCATTACATTTTCAAAACTGAAAGAACAACCAATCAGAAAAGCTACTAAATCATTTCTCCAAAACTCTTTAATATCAGTTGTCTCTGTAATTAACTCACCATATTTAAAAACTCTATATCGAGGCAGATCAGTTCTAATGTCCGCATTGCAAGCAATCAGTCTAGGTTCAGGATTTCCTACTTCTGTAATATCTAGAATTGGGCAAGGTTTTGGATTTCGTTGACAAAAAAGTAAGAAATCAAAAGCAAGAGAATATGGTAGTACAACTAAATTAGCCTGAACATAACCGGGAGCAAGTCCAGACGTAGGAGCGTCTAATTTTTTATCCCGACAGAGTTGACGTATTTCTGAGGGGAGAGAAGACTTCAACAATTTTATACCTCTAAGTGTTATACAAATAGAATAGTTATAGAGTTAGGACTATTTCTACGCCATGTGTAGAAGATTTTAAAGACAAGTATCGTGTCAAAAGTGCCTTTTCCGACCTCGCCAGCAGGTGACAGCATCGACAATGAAGCAGCCGCGCCCAATACCTGCTCATCGCTTACCTCTAAATATCTTTGTAAGTGTTCCCTCAAGTAACGATGATCTGTAATCTATTGGTTGTACGAAAGCATTTTACTGCGCTCTTTTAAGTATATTATATTTTATGTAAATAATCTTAATAAGTTTTGCTCTATGCCTTTTGGTAGATATTTAGAGAGATCTGCCAATCTTAGCTCAGGAAAATATACTTCTTTAGATAGATGATTCAGTATATTATTTTATAGTTAAATCCTTCACAGAGAAAATTAAACTTAAAATTAGTTAACAGCAGTAAAAATTTATTTTTCCAGCCATGAATACAGGAAAATACAACCAAATGCAATTTGACAAAACTACCTCTTTGTGAATCATTCATCTTTTTTCTTAGTTAGATCGAATTCCATGTCAATGGATTTTTAGTGTCGCAGCCAGAAATTCACGGAGGTAATTGTGAACACATATTCTAGTGGCTTTAGTGACGATAAATTACTCGCAGACAATTCTCAATTTGGATTATCACCAGAGATAGAATTGAAGTTTGCTGAATTTCTGATTAACCAAGCTGTAGATGCTGCTTTTTGTCTAGGGAAAAAAGCACAATTTCTCTATGTAAATAATGCTACTTGTCGTCTCACGGAATATTCATATGAAGAACTGCTTAAACTGACACTAAATGACATAGATATATTTTTTTCTGAGTATGAGTGGTTAGAACAATTGCGATATCTCACCAGTCATAGTTATCTCACATTTAAATCTCGTTATCGCACTAAGAAAGGACGAATCATTTTAGTCCAAGTTAAGATTAATTATCTAGTCTATCAAGGTCAAGAGTTTATCTGTGCTTCAGCCATGAAAAATAATGATGAAACACAACTACTAGAAATGATCATGCAAAAGTTTACCAGTACAGAATTAGAATTATCTGATTTTTTAGAGAAAACAAGAATATTCAGGACAAATAAACATGATTTTGTTTCTACTGTGTATAACCAATTCATTACAACACTTAATGTTATTTCCTTATCGAATAGCTTGATTAAGCGACACATTGATGAATGGGACTCAGAAAAAATTAACCCTTTTATCGACCATATACAAACGGGAGTAGAAAAGCTGACGCAAATATTGAACGATTTACTAATTCTAGCCAAAATAGAATCAGAAAAAAATGACTTAGATAAAACTCCCATAGATTTAGTTAGTTTCTCACAGGATCTGGTGATGAAATTTTCATCAAATAAGCATAATCCAATTAAATTCATTAGCCGAGATAAATTTCTTATGGCTCAAATAGATCAAAACATCTTAGAGCAGATTTTGTACAATTTGCTAGATAATGCAATTAAATATTCCCCTATTGGTAATCCTATAGATTTAACGCTTTCTTATGAAATAGAAAAAGTAAAATTTCAGGTAAAAGATCGGGGTATCGGTATTCCTGATTTAGATTTAAACAGGTTATTTGAACCTTTTTATCGTGGTAGCAATATCGGTAATATACCTGGAAATGGGCTAGGTTTAACAATTGTTAAGTCTCTTGTAGAATCACACGGAGGTCAAATAGAAGTAGTAAGCGAAGTTGGGTTTGGTACTGAGTTAATCGTTACCTTACCAACAATCATATCTATCACATAATACACTGATCAAAAAATCACGTATTTTATTTTTGGTTAATTTCTGTATTAAGTCAGGGCAAAAAATTCTATCGATCTAAAAAATCATGCACAAATCAAATTCAGTCAACAAAATTCTCGTAATTGCAGATGATATAATTACCTGTAATTTCTTCTTAGACTCTCTCGATGCTGAAGGTTTTGTGCCGATAATTGCGCAAAATGGCATTTTGGGTGTTCAAGCAGCACATACTCATTTACCCGATCTAGTTATTTGCGACCTATTGCTATCAGATATAGATGGTTACACTGTTTTAAGTACATTGCGTCAAAACTCTCTCACAGCAAATATTCCCTTGATTTTACTGACAAATGATAACTCTAGAATAGCTATGCGCAAAGCTATGGAGTTAGGAGCAAATGATTATCTAGTTAAACCCTCTACTGTCGATCGCTTGCTCAAATCTATAGCTATCCAATTAGAAAAACATGCTGTGTCATATAAATGCAGTCTTGGTGATGCTCCTCCAGTTTCGGAATCAAATCTAACCATGGCAAATTCGGAGTTAATTTTTCCTAGCACGCCTCATCTAAAAGAAGTATTTGATTATATTGAAGGTCACTACCATGAAGGAATTACTTTATCTGATGTCGCGGAAGCTGTAGGTTATTCGTCAGCTTACTTAACAAACCAAGTAGCTAAACAGACTGGAAATACTGTGAATGGCTGGATTGTGAAGCGCCGTATGGCAGCAGCCCGACCTTTATTGAAAAATACTAATCAAACAATTGAAGAAATTGCGACAAAGCTGGGTTATCAAAATCCTTGTCATTTTTCCCGCCAGTTTCGTCAACATCACAATTTATCTCCCTCTAATTGGCGAAAGCAACATCAATTCCTCAAAGTTTCTCAAACTGCTAGATTACAATTTCTTAACCGCAAAAAACTGACAAATCCTGTTCCTTCACACTAATAAAAGAAAACTCTTTGCTAGGAATAGGACTGTATTATTGAAATTCAGAATTGATGATCTCACCGACAATAAGATCGGGAATTTCTGTAATCCAACTTACCCAATTATTGCGTGCAAGACTAATTAGGCGTTTAGTGCTGACATCAGCAGGTTTTGGCATAAATTTGGTATGAGAGTAGCAAGAGTTACGGATAGCACAATTTTTCCCGCACTGAATCTTAAGGTATTACTGAAAATTTAGATTGTCATCACTCTAAAGTTAGATGAGTGATTAATAGTCAGGTTCATCGTATAGATTTTCTTCTTTGGGAATTTTCATGATCAAAGAAGATCCATTCCTCTTTTGTCATACGACGAACTTTCTCTATACGCTTAGATGCCCAATCATTGTATTCTATATGAAAGTCGCATCCCATCCAACGGCGATTTAGTTGTTCTGCAACCACAAGAGTTGTTCCCGACCCAGAAAATGGATCAATAACTAAATCACCTTCATTGGAAGACGCAAGCACAAATTTCCTGAGTAACTCTTCTGGTTTTTGAGTGGGATGTGGGGTTTTTTCATCCATACCATTACAAGTAGTAGGTATTTCTAATACATCTTTGGGCTTTGCTCCTTGAGGGTGTGGTATCCATTCGCTATATTTTTTCGTTACACCTTTACCATATGCACTTGTTTTTGCTTGTGGGTGTAAAGGATATTTTAATGTATGTGTACCATAAGGAATCCTTACATCATCAATATTTATTTGTGTACTATTAGATTTACGAAAATGGATAATACTTTCGTGCGAACGACCCCAATCTTTACCTAAATTTGCTTTGTTTTTATAGTGCCAAATTAACCAGCGACAGTTATAAAAATATTTTGATGCTGGGTGCTTTAAATCAGCCAGAATTTCGGAAAATCCACAAATATAGAGAGAACCAGTTGGTTTTAATATCCGTGATGCTTCGCTAATCCATTGCAGTGACCATTTTATATATTGCTCTTGATCCTCGAAATTGTCCCAGTCAGCTTTTTTAATGTTATAGGGCGGATCTGCAAAAACTAGATCTGTACTCTCAGTATCAAGAGATTTAAGCCAGTCAATTGAATTACCTTGATAAATTTGTCCATGAGGATGTAAATATTGCAATTGAAAGCCCTGAGTTAAATGTTTTAACTCTTGGTTTCTCCTCCCTTCCACTATTGGTTCAATTTCCAGAAAGAGTTGTCTTGTACTCAGGATTCTATCAATTTTGACCATGCTTAGATTTAATTAACTGCTGGATTAATAATTGTCCACCCAAGGCTAATAACCCAAGGGTAACTAGACCAAATATTCCTGTTCCCAATGCTGCTACACCTACAACCAAAGTCCGGACAGCTGATGCAAGTTTGACTACTAACTGGTTTTCAGAATGAATTGGTTTTTGAGCAAAAGTCGTCGCGATCGCTATCATCAGAGAATATAAAGCATAGGTCATTCCGCCTGAAATTACTGCGCCCGTGAGACAGCGCAGTGGAGTTGGTGGGACTTGGTTGGAAGTATCTGTCGTGAGATTGCTCTGTGGTTGGTTAGTCATGATGGCGCTAGCTTAATTCCATGATTCGCTGTTCGTGTAATAAATAGTTCTAAATCTGGGTCGAGGATAGCTGATTGGATATGCTGTTTAACAAGTTCTGCTTGAGCTAGAGATTCAACTATAGCAAATACTGAAGGTCCAGAACCAGACATCATTGTTCCTAAAACACCTTCGGTAGCCGCAAACAGTTCTCGTAATTGTAAAACTTGTGGGTAAGCTGGTAGGACTACCCGTTCTAAATCGTTATGGATATTTTGAGCTATTTGTCCTGGATCTTTGCTCAAAATCGCTTTGACTATAGCTCCTGAATGAACGGCTTGCGTCCGAGTAGTTAAGCTTTCTCGATCTTGGAGATAAGAATTGGCGAAATTTTGTTTATATGTTTTATAAGCCCAACCAGTAGATACTTCCAAACTCCGGTACTTGGCTAATACTATATATATGTTATCCAGAATTGATAGGGGAGATAGTCGTTCACCTCTCCCTGTCGCGATCGCTGTTCCTCCCCCCAAACAAAATGGGACATCTGATCCCAGGATCGCGCCTAATTCCTCCAACTCTGATTGAGTCAGTCCTAAATCCCAGAGTAAATCTATTCCGACTAACACAGCAGCGGCGTTAGTCGAACCTCCAGCTAATCCAGCCGCCACAGGGATTTGCTTGTGGATTGTGATGTCAACACCGCCATGAGTATTCCAAACTGTGGGAAACTCCTGCGCCATTAATTCCACTGCGCGATAAGCTAAATTACTTTTATCTGTAGGTACTTGAGGATGATCGCAGTAGACGCGAATATTTTGATCACCATTAGTTTGGATATCAATTTGGTCAGCTAAGTCGATACTTTGCAGGATCATTACCAATTCATGATATCCATCAGGGCGATCGCCAATGATTTCCAAATACAAGTTAATTTTAGCAGGAGCAATGAGGCTATATGAACGCATGGGATTAGGTCGAGATGATATAGTTATCTGCTAATTTAGCTCGTTAGCTAAGTTGACCCATTGTGCAACACTGAGGTCTTCAGCGCGAGCTTGAGGATTCATCTCTAATTTTTCCATTAATTGGGTCAGGCGATCGCGTTCAATTACCGATTGTAAATTATTGCGGAGCATTTTCCTCTTAGCAGCAAATCCCAACTTCACCAACTCCTCGAATCGGTTTGGATCATTTGCGGGAATTTCTACAGGTCGGGGAAGCAAGCGCACAACAGCAGAATCTACTTTGGGCGGTGGATGAAACGCCATAGCTGGGACTTGACAAATTAGCTCGCATTCTGCCAAATATTGGACTCTCACCGATAAAGCGCCAAAAGCTTTCGACTCTGGTTGAGCGTAGAGTCTTTCAGCTACTTCCTTTTGGATTAATAATACAATAGATGTAAACGGTTCAGGATTGGGGTGGGAGATAGTACCTAAGAGTTTTTCCAGGATGGGACCTGTAATGTTATAGGGGATATTAGCCACAACCTTATTCGGCTTTTGGAATTTGGGAAAAGCTTCTAAGTGTGATTCTAGGTCTAAAGTCAAAAAATCCCCTTGGAGTAACAGGAAGTTTTCCTGGCGACCAAGTTGCTTCGCCAGAAAAGTACATAAATCCCAGTCAATTTCCACTGCGACTAGAGATTGAGTCAATCTGAGTAACCGACGGGTCAGAATACCTGTACCAGGTCCAATTTCTAACAGGCGATCGCCGTCTAGACAATTAGCTGCTTTAACGATAGCATCTAATACCTTTTCACTTTTCAGCCAATGTTGAGCAAATTGTTTGCGTGTTCGCAGCATTTTTCTAATCAATCAATAGCTTCCAAGTCATTGCTCCCACAATTCCATCAGCAATTAACCCATTTTGATGCTGAAACTTTTCCACAGATGCCATTGTGTGCGAACCATATATACCGTCAATAGTCGTGCCAACACGATATTGTACATATCTTACACTAGCTCCAGTCGCATGAGTTCCTTGCAAGACACGCTTCGCCAATACTTGATTCAAAGCATTCCAAGTAGTTGGACCAGCAATCCCTGTAGGTAGAACCCCAACAATTTTCTGGAACTTCTCGATCGCCGCAATTGTCGCTGTACCCATTTTATTATCTTCTACCAAGGGCTTTCCGTGGCTGTCAGTTATTCTCAGTCGATTCAAACTCTCTTGAACCCTTAAGATACTAGTGTCTTTATTATGTTCTTCATCAGGAATCGTACTTGCAGCAATAGATATAATCTTACCAGTAAGACCTTTAACGATCGCATTAGCGATCTCCTCACCATCATATAACTGCATATCCCTGGCGGAATCCACATAGCAGCACTCGATCAAAGCACTTGGCATACTTGTATTTCTCAGCACAAATAAGTGAGAACCATTCTTGACACCACGATTAAAAAATCCCAAATTGACTACTTCGTTGAGCAGATGTTGAGCGATTTTCTTACCAGCATCACTGATAGCATAGACTTCTGTACCATTAGCGTTTCCATTAAAGTAGTTGAAATGAATAGAAAGAAAAATATCAACATTGCTATTATTGGCTTTCGCGCATCTTTTGGCTAATGAATCACGCACTGAATCTGCATGGTCTGGTTTACAAGAGACAACAGTATACCCAAAATGTTTAAGTTTTTCTATAACTTTAGTACCTACCTCTAAAGTTAAATTATCTTCAAACCTAATTCCTCTAGCTCCAATATCTGGTGGACAATTATGGCCGATATCAATCCCTATCTTCATGTTTTTCTCCTCGATAAATTTTGACGACTTTGACCAGACTCTATAAACTTTCAATATCTATTCATGATCTAGGTATTTGAACAGAGTACATTCATCAGTTTAATCTCCTGATTAGTTAGTACTAGAGAAAAACTCATATTTTCTGCTTAATTAACTCTACAGTAGAGTCGGATTTAGCGCAAACAATTTATACAAGATCATCCAGTAGAATTTGATGGTGACTTTCTACTGAACTTAAGAGATAATATGCAAAACAAAATTTTGCTTCTTTGATCAACTCACTCAAGGTAAATTCATGGACTCCATATCTATCAATTCATTACTGGAAGATTTGCAGAACTCTGATGTTACAGTTCGTGAACAAGCGACTCGCAGAATTTGGCGCATTTGGTTCCACCAAAAGGGTAACTATGGGCTAGAAAAGATTGACCAGAGCCAAAAGTTACTAGATGCTGGAAAAATCTCAGATGCTGAGGTAATGCTCACAGAACTGATAAATGCAGAACCAGATTTTGCCGAGGCTTGGAATCGGCGTGCTTTTCTCTATTACAGCCTCCGTGATTATGAGAAATCCCTGGCTGATTGTCAAGAGGTAATTCAACTCAATCCAGTACACTTTGGCGCACTTCACGGGATGGGCTTGTGCTATGCGGCTTTAGGCAAATATAGCGAAGCTATCCAAGCTTTTAAAAGCGCATTAATTGTTCAACCCTATTCCCTAGTCAATCAAAAATTGATTCTAGAATGTACCCTGAGACTGAGCTAGGAATCTTGCTATATTAAGTATAGTAGCAGTATCTGTTAAGAACTGTATAAACTGGTAGTATTTACCTGAGACTTCCACCAATGATGGTTTTGTACCAGTGTATGAACCTGCCATTCAGACAGCGATTGGAGATAATCTGATCGATAATGTCCTCCGCGGCTTTCAGTTCTAAAAATCGCACTTTTGAGGATCAAGTAAGCTATATCCAATAAATTGCGAGTTTCGGACCACAGTCCCAGTTGCTGCTCTATCTCAGGTAGATTAAAATTAGCAGATTGTTGCGGCTGTAAACCTATGATAAATTGACTTAGTGGTAAAGCAGAAAAATCGTCTTGCCAAGATTCTATAGTGGATATAGCCGCTTGTAAACTTGATGCTTCGCGACAAATACCAGCATTTTGCCAGACTAAGGTAGGAATTTTTTCTCGGAGATCTTTGAGGAATGTTTGCTGATTTTGCCAGATACTCTCAGACAAATTCAGCCATAAGCGATCTGTAAGCTCCGTTGATTCTAGTCCCTCTTGTTTAATTCTGATAACTTCATCTTGGATTTGGGCGATTTGGGCTCCAAATACAATACATTCTAATAAGGAATTACTGGCTAGACGATTAGCTCCATGTACTCCCGTACTAGCAGTTTCACCTACAGCGTATAAGCCGGGAATATTGGTGCGATTCATCATATCTGTCAGAATACCACCCATCCAATAATGGGCTGCTGGAGAAACAGGGACTAGTTGTGCAAAAACGTCTATACCCCAATATTGACAAACTTTGATAATATTGGGAAATCGATGACGTATCTGTTCAGGCGGAATCGGACGCATATCTAACCAGACATGGGCTGTGCTGGGATTTGCTGCATTACGTTGTAAATAGGTAAAAATTGCTCTACTGACTACATCCCGTGGTGCTAATTCCCCATCAGGGTGGTAATCAAACACAAAGCGTCGTCCTGTATCATCAACTAAATGTGCGCCTTCTCCGCGCACAGCTTCGCTAATCAGAAATCGATTGGGTTTAGTCAAAGCAGTGGGGTGAAATTGGACAAATTCTAAATCGCGTAATATAGCTCCAGCCCGCCAGGCGATCGCCACACCATCACCTGTACTGACAATTGGATTAGTAGTTTGGGCAAATACTTGACCACCACCACCGGTTGCTAGTACGACAGCATGAGCCTTAATCCAAATAATTTCCCCTTGATGAAATAAACTTACTCCTTGACAACGTCCAGTTTTTGGCTCTATCCATAAAGACAAAGCTAAAGTTTGCTGGATAATTTGAATATTCTGACGGCGCAAAACTTGGGCGGTAAGAGTAGTGGTGACTTCTCTACCTGTAGTATCCGCCGCATGAAGCACGCGAGGACGAGAATGAGCAGCTTCTAGGGTAAAAGCCAAATTATCATTGTGGCGGTCAAAAGCTACGCCTAATTGTACTAAGGATTGAATACATGCGGGAGCTTTCAAAGCGAGGAATTCCACAGCAGCTAGATCACATAAGCCCGCTCCAGCTTTGAGCGTATCAGCAATGTGTAACTGGGGAGAATCTCCTGGATCTACTGCTGCGGCAATCCCTCCCTGAGCCCAATTGCTTGCAGATAGAGCTATTGTTTCTTTAGTAATTAAGCCGACTTGTAGGGATTCTGGCAAACACAAGGTAGAGTATAGCCCAGCAGCACCAGTACCAATGACAAGAACATCAAATCTATCAGGAATTTTGCTCAAAAGACAAATTAAAAGAGAGATAAAAAACTCAGATCAAACCTAAAAAATACGGAATGGAGAATTAGGACAATGCTTAGTTATCTTCTTCCCCATTCCCCCATGAGCGATCGCCAGTTGGAAGCAACTGACATCATCTAAAAACAATTCTAACAACAATTACAGTTATCTATAAATGCCGTTGTTAAAGCGATCATCCCCCTCGATAAATGCTGATTCAGGTTCAGTTACAGCGAAATTATCCAAATTAGCTTTCAGAGTGGATATTTGACGCTCTGACAATCCTGGAATATCCAATACTTCTTCTACACTTTCGTAAGGAGCATTCTTAAGGATTTTTCTAGCCAAGGTAGGATAAAGACCAGGATAGTCTTGAAAAGCTCGGATATTGGTATTGTTCAGGTCTATTTTCTTCCCAAAAGCAGTTCCTAGTTTAGCATCCGCCCGATTTTGAGTTGCAATTGCTAAAACTGGAACTTGGTTCCAAGTTAAGTTGCTGAAACTTGTAGCCTGAGCTGCTTGATCTATTCCTAACCATCCCCAGCTACTCAGCAATAGAGTAAAAACTGTTAGTAAACGCACAAATCCTTTAATCATTTCTTACCTCATTTCCATCAAACAAATATAGAAAATTTGTCGCTTCAACATATCAACTCGCTTAATCTTTATCCTGCGGTTAATATCTTGAGCCACAACACAGCAGTCATCCCAAAACTAATATACATCTTTATGCACTACTTACTCCTGATCCCTCCCTTGGAGCCTTGTTTTTCAGGCAACAACTGCTGCTAACAAAAATAAGCTATCTACTAGAATTGTACTCAAAACTGCTCCACCAAAGGCATACCAATGACATTGCTTGTTACTTAAAGATACAATTCCGACTGTGACTAAAAATAAGCCAATAGCTAACGCCCAAGTTATTCCCCAAGGCGTTTCTACTTGTACAAGGGCATTTTTGAGAATTTGTGTAGTTCCTACCACATCTGTGGTCATAATCTGCCGCCAATAGGGCAATAAATTGACTAAATAAAAATATATATCTGTAAAGATAGTACCTAGTAGAGAACCCAGATAAAACCAACTTCCGCTGCGATACCTGTTGTGTCTGACACACCAAATGGCAAATGGTAATCCTATAGACTCCACTGGTAAATGCCATAATGGTTCCCATCTTAGCCATCCCCAGTAAACTGAACCTGCTAGCCAACTCCAACTAAATCCCCAGAGTAAATCTCCCCAAAAGTAGGTTTTTGCACGACTCATCAGCCTAAAACTCAACCAAATCCACAGTCCTGTAATTCCTAGACTTAAACTAGGGAGCGATCGCACTAGCGGCGCTTCAAAAAATACTGGTACTGAAACTAAAATCGTAGCTGCCGTAAATGCCAGCCAATTTTGCTTTTGACAGACCTGAGTAGATATAGGAGCAAGTGGAACTAGTCCTGAATCTACGGATTTAATCGGTTTAATTTCTGTACTAATGGAATGGTTAATATCAGTGTAGGAAAGTTGTGTATGATTAAACAAAGTTTTAATATTTGTTACTAAACTTTACTTGACTAACTATATCATATTTTTCTAATCCCCCTAGGGGGGAAAAAGGAAAATAGGCTCTAGTATCAACTACTTGGAATAGATATTTAGATAAAAGTAGTAAAAATAATCACTCATTAAAATATTTTGATACCTTAATGTCATAATTTTGCTTACTTAAGTATTAAACAAAAAGTATGTTAAATGCTCAAAAAAATCCGGAAATTATAGCTAGTTAAAGGAAGAAATAGCAAAACATGGATTTCGGTCTAGTTTATTCTTAGTTTTCCTTAAGACAGTTGATTCAACCCCAAAAAGATCAAACTACTAGATAGAAAATTGTCGGCAATTTGATTGAAATCTATCTGGAAAGATGATTCCTGAAAATCTTGTCATAAATATAACCTAAATTCTCGGCTAATTTACTATTTTCAACTGTTGCTCACTAATGCCTTTTGCTGGTAAATAGATAGAAACATATTATGTTACTTGCTTAACTATCAAAAAATCGATTCTCTAACTCGCACATTTTCCTTGGTAATACTTCTAATAATTGGTAATAATTGGTAATAATTGATATGGCAAACCTACATCATTCTTATACAACTAAACAACTCCTCGCTGGATATGCTGGTATCATTTTAGGAGGATTGGGAATACATAAATTCGTTCTTGGTTATCACACCCAAGGATTTATTATGTTGACGATCGCTGTAGTGGGTGGTTCCTTAAGCTATGGATTGATATTTATCGCTATGCAGTTTGTCGGTCTAATTGAAGGTATGATTTACTTAAATAAATCTCAAGAAGAATTTATTACTACCTACTTTATCAATCGACAGGGTTGGTTTTAGTCATATGATCAAGTAGTCTAAAGATATTTTTTTGTAGTTTAATTTCTGTAACTGAATCATGCAACTTTCCCCAAAAACTGAATCGCCCCTAGAATCACAGCCGATTACAGAAAAAATTATCCTCAACGTGGGAGGGATGAAGTGTGCTGGATGTGTCAAAGCAGTAGAAACACAGCTAGCCCAACATCCGGGTGTTAACAAAGTTAGTGTTAATTTAGCCACAGAAACTGCTGCAGTAGAGATAGAAACAACTAGCGTCAGTCCCGAAATATTGGCGCAAAAGTTGACAAAGCAAGGATTTCCCACCCAAGTCCACCAATCTCACAAACAGACTGCGGCTGAATTGTCTGACTACCAAAATGACTTAGAAGAACTCAGCCTCAAAAAGCACCAAGAAACTCGTGACACAAACAGACAATTAATTGTTGCGGGATTGTTGTTGGTGTTATCTGGAATTGGTCATTTGGGTCACATTACTCATTTAACTTTCCCAGTTTTGGAAAACGTCTGGTGTCATTTTGCATTAGCAACACTAGCAATTCTCTTTCCAGGTAGGCAGATTTTAGTAGCTGGTTGGCTGGGTTGGCGACAGGGTGTACCTAATATGAACACCTTGATCGGTCTAGGAACTGTCACAGCCTATATTGCCAGTGTAGTCGCATTATTATTTCCCCAAATGGCTTGGGAATGCTTTTTTGACGAACCAGTGATGATGCTGGGTTTTATCCTTGTAGGTAGGGCATTAGAGCAGAAAGCCAGAAATAGAGCAGCATCAGCTTTTAAAAAATTGTTAGCGCTCCAACCCCAAACAGCCAGATTGATTACTCACCCTCATCCAGAAGAATTAGCAGAATTAGTAGTTGGTTCAAGTACTGTTGATATATCGGCTCAACTAGTGCAAGTAGGCGAATGGCTGCAAGTTTTACCAGGAGATAAAATCCCTGTAGATGGTCAGATACGCTGGGGACAAACTACTGTAGATGAGTCGCTGCTCACTGGAGAAGCCGTACCTGTGATCAAGCAGCCAGGAGATACTGTCATTGGTGGTACGCTCAATCAGTCAGGAGCGATCGCCATAGTCGCCACTCAGACTGGACAGGATACAACCCTATCTCAAATTGTGGCTTTAGTAGAAGAAGCACAAACACGTAAAGCTCCCGTCCAAAAATTAGCTGATACTGTAGCCGGTTACTTTACCTATGGGGTGTTAACAGCTGCTTTACTCACATTCATTTTTTGGTACTTTATTGGTACACATATTTGGTCTGAAATTTTCACATCTCAAACAATGACACATTTAGGTCATGGTATGTACCATGCAAATGATAGTGCATTTATTAGTACACAACATAAAGAAATTTTAATTAGTTTAAAACTGGCGATCGCCGTGATGGTTATTTCTTGTCCTTGCGCGTTGGGACTAGCTACGCCTACCGCTATTCTTGTTGGAACTGGTATAGGCGCAGAAAAGGGACTATTAATCAAAGGTGGAGATGTTTTAGAAACAGTACACAAATTGGATACAGTAGTCTTTGATAAAACAGGTACTTTGACTACAGGTTATCCTCAAGTTACAGATTGTCTAGTCGCTGAGTCGGATACAGGCGAAAATCCTGTCAGCAATCCTGCTCATCTACTCGAATTAGCAGCAGCAGTAGAAATTGGTACATTTCATCCTCTAGCTAGAGCGATTCAGCAAGCAGCAAGCAATCAAGCACTAATTATCCCCAATGCTACAGATTTTCACACAGAACCGGGATTAGGAGTTTCGGCTGTGGTGGATCACAGCAAGGTAATTTTGGGTAATTGGGAGTGGTTAGAGCAACATAAAATTCCCATGAATGATCTAATTAGACAACAAGGAGAAAAGCTTGCAACAGAGGGAAAAACGGTGATTTTTGTGGCAGTAGATGGCACAATAGCTGGCTTGATTGCGGCGATCGATCCCCTGAGACCAGATGCTAAAGCTACAATAGAACAACTACGTCATATGGGCTTGCGGGTTATATTGCTCAGTGGTGATAAATTAGCAGCAGCGAATGCTGTAGCCAAACAATTAGGTATAGATAGTGCTGATGTTATGGCTAGTGTCCAACCCGATCAAAAAGCTAGAGCTATTCAATCTTTGCAAATTAATCAGAGTGAAAGCGCCAAAAAATCCGTTGTCGCGATGGTGGGAGATGGGATCAACGATGCTCCAGCTTTATCCCAGGCAGATGTAGGGATTGCTTTACATTCAGGTACAGATGTAGCTAGATCCACAGCTGAAATTATTTTGATGCGGGATTGTCTCAGCGATGTGGTCTCCTCAATATTACTGAGCCGGGCTACTTTCAACAAAATTCGGCAAAATTTGTTTTGGGCTTTTGCCTACAATACAATTTGTATTCCACTAGCCGCAGGTGCTTTATTACCTAAATTTGGCTTTGTTTTGGCTCCATCCACCGCTGCAGCGCTCATGGCATTTAGCTCTATTAGCGTAGTCACCAACTCAGTGATATTGCGTAAAAGCATGAGTTGACCATATAATGGTTTTATTTATTAACCCACCCTCAACTAATTTTGGTAACTATCTATCAATGTCAGCAGAACCTCTTGAAAATCATCTACTGATTCTGGAAGACGATCAAGGACGTAAAGAATTTACTTTGGAAAAACCAGTTTATTCTATTGGTAGAGATCGTGACTGTAATATTCGTTTGAGATCTCAGTTTGTTTCCCGTCATCATGCAACATTGGTGAGACTACCCCGCAAAAATAGCCATCATGGTTACTATTACAGGATTGTCGATGGTGATGCCAAAGGTAAACCCAGTTCTAACGGATTAATGATCAATGGACGTAAGGTGGGAGCATACGACCTCAGGAATGAAGACGAAATTGTTTTTGGTCCCCAAGTACGGGCCATTTATTACTTACTGAAAAATATTCAGCCCCCAGGACCAACGGATGCCAGTGAGTACGATATCACTTTAATCAATCCCGGAATGACCGATGATATGGACGATTTCTAAGATATGTAATAATGAAGCTATCTAAGTATGTTGATTGATTTGACAAAGCTAGCTTAAGTATAAGCTAGCTTGACTAAATTCAACTCGTTAAACTTTCAATTAGTTGCCACTTTTTGCTGAGTTCTATCGCTTGCTTGACAAATTCGTACATTTGTCGGCAATGATTATTCAACTGCAATGGCAATTCTTCGTTTTTAACTACAATACTTAACCGGATTTCTGTTTCTGTAGCTGTTGATTTATCAATTAATACTTCAGCGGTAACTAACTTAGGAAAAGAGACGTTACCAGGGGTTTCACGCGCCATGATGTAATCAGTAGTGTAGTACTGAACGTCTAATTCACAATCTTGTAGCAACTCTATAAGTAATGGTTGGAGATGTTCGATCTCCACAGAAACAATAAAGGAACAGGTGTAGCGAGCCATAGTAACTCCTCGCCTTGTGCAATATTCATCTTATAATACATGCTGGGATTAAAATTGGTTAGTACTTAAGTGGGTATGTTGGTCAGTTTGGCAATCTCCAATAGGTAAACTCCAATAGAATAGGAAAATATTGATTTAGTAGAGGCGTGGATGAAAATAGCAATTGCTGGAGCAACAGGATTTGTGGGTAGGCGCTTGGTGGAACGACTGCAAGCAGAAAATCATCGCTTGCTGGTGATCACCCGTAATACTACATTTGCTCGCACAGTTTTTCCCGATGCAGTTTTCCCGAATCTAGAAATCATCGCGTATACTCCTAGCGCTCCTGGTGCTTGGCAAAATGCGATCGCCTCTTGTGATGGCGTAGTTAATTTAGCCGGAGCACCAATTGCTGAAGGACGTTGGACGCAAGAACGCAAGCGCATAATTTCTGATAGCCGTAAACTAACTACACAAAACATCGTGGAAGCTATAGCTAAAGCCAATACTCGACCAGGTGTTTTGATTAATGCTTCAGCTATTGGATATTATGGGACTAGCGAAACAGCAACATTTGATGAAACTAGTGATCCCGGACAGGACTTTCTGGCTCAAGTCTGTCAAGACTGGGAAATGGCGGCGCAGCAAGTGGTCAGAGCGGGTGTCAGGTTGGTAATTTTCCGCTTTGGCATTGTTCTCGGAAATGGAGGTGCTTTGGGTAAAATGATCCCTCCCTTCAAATTGTTTGCGGGTGGACCAATTGGTAGTGGTCAGCAATGGTTTTCTTGGATTCATCTAGATGATGTTGTCCAGCTGATTCTGCTGGCTCTGACCCATCAGGAAATGCAGGGAGTTTATAACGCCACAGCACCTAATCCGGTAAAAATGGCAGAACTCAGTCAAACAATGGGTAATGTGATGCATCGACCATCTTGGCTCCCTGTGCCTGAATTTGCTATAGAAGCTCTTTTGGGAGATGGAGCCATTGTTGTATTAGAAGGGCAAAAAGTTCTGCCTAAGCGTACATTAGCATGGGGTTTTGAGTACCAATACCCCAATTTACTCCCAGCCCTGACACAGATTCTTCATTGAACACGGAACTCTCTCACAAGGAACGGCTAGTGGGTGAGGAATTTGCGCGAAACCCAACTAATTAAACCACTAAGAATAGCGCCACCCATCAGGATACCGATAGCTGGGCTAAATATGGGTTGCCACAATTGATGCCACAAATCTAAACCCAAATTTATGCCTATAGCCTTACCAAACACTGCTATAGCAAACCATCCAAAGCCTAATAAGACTAGAAATACATCCGTTACTAAAATTATGTTTAGCCAGTTTAGCAGTTTATCTTTCATGGTTTAAGTGCTGACTTAATTACTCAAACAGCCAATTTTTGACTTTTTGCAAATTTTGCCAATCTGGCTTTCTGTTTAATCCATCCTCAATGTTGATTTTGACTTCTTCTAGATATTCTGGATTAGACGATATTATCTGTTTGACAATATCGATATGTTGTCTTAGCCCTTTTTGTCCTGATTCCAGCATGGCTAATGCTAGATTAATTCTGGCTTGCGGGTCTTGAGGACTAAGTTTGACGGCTTTTTGTGCAGCTTTATAAGCAAGTTCGGATTGATTATCAAGTAAGTACAACCAAGCCAAACAAATCCATGCAGAAGCAAGTTTGGGCGCACGTTCACAAACTTCTTGGAAGTGGGGAAGCAAGGACTCTACCGATTCTCCAGCTTTATAGCGGGATAAACCTGTATCAAATAGGGATTCTATCGTGTTAGTCATTAGTCAATTAGTCAATTAGTCATGAATCAATAGTCAGTTGTCAATCACTGACAACTGACCATTTTACACTCCAAATGACTTACCGCAACCGCAGGTTTGAGCCGCATTGGGGTTAGTAAACTGAAAGCCACCACCAATCATCGCATCGCTATAATCAAGCATTAGACCATAGAGGTATAATAAGCTTTTGCGATCGCAGATAATTTTAAAGCCATCATAATCAAAAACTTCATCATGGGGAGTGACTTTGCTGATGTCCTCAAAATCCATCAAATAAGACATCCCAGAGCAACCACCTTGACGCACTCCTACCCGTAGACAAAGATCATTTCCCTGTTTATCTCGGAGAGATTTGACTTGGCGTAATGCTGATTCACTCAAATAAATACCGCTCTTTTGTCCGCTCTTTTCTAATGCTACTGCTTGTGTCATTGGCTGTTCTCACTCCTGAATGTGGAAATAATAGACTATATCGGGAATTTTACGCCGCCGTAACGGTGTACTTTCCGTTTTCGGTTTCGTTTTTACTTATATTCTAGCGACATTCATCCTGAAGAAAGGCTAAATTATCAGCAGCCTGATTTAATTACAGTCAAAGATTTTTATTCTAGAATTAAAGGATCGATATATTTGATTTTGGTGTTTTGGGAGTTGACCATTCGTATTTTATGACAACTTTTAGCAATTACTCTTTAGTCACAGTGCTGCGACTAGCCATTGAGCAAAACTGAAATTTTTACTAGCTGATTTTTTAATTGAGTGACTCTATGACAAGTTTTAATCGCTCTACCAGCCGTCGGTTGCAAAAATTAACCCAGATTCCTTCTGTGTGGGAGGGCGATCGTCGTCCATTATCATCATCAGTAAATCAATCTAGAGATCGTGATACTCCAGGAGAATGTATTCTCTGGGTAGACGGTTCCCAAGGTATGGTGAGAGGAATGGACGTAGTAGCTCCAGATGTTGGACCAGAAGCCGTTGTACGCACTTTAATGCAAGCAATGGAGCATCCCCAAAGTCCGGCTAAACCCGCTAGACCTCAAAAAATCGTAGTTAGAGACAGAGAAATCCAATTTTACCTCCGAGGCGTATTACAGGATTTGGACATTGCGATCGACTATGCACCTGAACTCCCCTTAATTGATGAACTATTTCGTTCTTTCTTAGAAGTCCTCGATAGTCAAACTCCCGATTTACCGCCACAATATGCCCAAATCCTGCAAGATAAAGCTTTGGCTATTTGGCAAATGGCTCCTTGGGAATTTTTGGCAGAACAACAAATTTTATCTATAGAAATTAATTATTGGGATGTCCGAACGGTCTACGCTTGCATTATGGGTATGCTGGGCATGGAATACGGCGTTTTGTTCTATCGCTCAGAAGAATCCCTCAAGCGATTCCGCGCAGCAGTTTTAATAGATGAAGAATCTAGCTCAGGCTTAGAGGAAGCCTTTCTTCAGCAAGATTGTCTATTCCTCACTTTTGAATCTAGTGATATCAATGAGTCGGACGAGGATCAAGATTTAGCGGATTTGCCTTTATCAGAAATCCAAGCAGCTTTTGGGAATATTCATCCTTTGGAGGGACTACGCTCAGTCTTATATGAAGAAGAAGCACTCACAGTCTTGGTGGCTATTGACGCATTGCTGCAGTTTATCCGCGATTATCGTCGCCAGATCCAAGCTGACTTTCCGGATTTAAGTCACCAATATCGCATTTCTCTACCCGATGGTCATCAATCACCGGAAGCATTGTTTGTGACAGTTGCTACTGCGCCTCAATTGGCAGCAGAATTAGCAGAAATGAACGATGAATCCGATGGAGATGAACCAGATGATCGGGATTTTCCATCCTTGCGGGACGATTTAATTCCCAAAGACTCTTTTCTTAGTTTGGGCATGGTATCTTGGGATATGCTGGAACACTTACGTCAGATGGCGATTTATCATCCGATGGGGGAAATCAAACATGTGGGTGATGGCTTACCAGTGATCTTAATTCAAACATCCCGCCCTAAGGCTAAAACAGTAATTGAGCATATTCAAGCTACTGGTGGGCTAAAAGCAATTTGTTTTAATCCTGGTACTGACCCATTTGAGGGCCATCGCTATGATTTAGGCATCTTGCAAACTCAGAATAATGAATTATTCTTGTTCGGAGAATTTTTAGATAAAGATCCCATACATGTAGAAGCCAGAAAAAAATGGAATCATCGGTGTAGAAACACGGAGGGCTATTGTGGTTTGATTATTGCTAAAGGATTGACTGGAGCTTCCCGGGGTAATCCGCAACCAAGAGATATGATGGCTTTGTTTGCAGCTCGTTCGCTCTCTCCTGAAACTCTTGGGCTTGGGGTACTACAATTAATACCTGAACTAGAATTTGAATAAGCGTTGCATTTTGCCCTTTGTAGTGATTTATGATAATTAATCATGTTAATATACAGCTTTCATGATAATGACTAATAAAAAATGGGCCGTTAAACGAATCACCGTCAACCTGGCTACACAAGAAGCCGAAAAACTGGAGAAATATTGTCAACAAACTGGAAGACCTGCTACAGATGTAATCCGGGAACTAATCAGAGGGTTACCTGTAGCAGATCCAGAAAGCAACAATTCTGATCTAGCGGTCTGAAATTAAGTTAAAATTTGTGAAGAAATTGCTTGAGAGATGCCAAGAATGCGTGTTGCGATTGTCGGTGCAGGACTAGCAGGGTTAGTCACAGCTATAGATTTAGTCGATGCTGGTTGTGAAGTCCAAATTTTTGAATCTCGTCCATTTGTTGGTGGTAAAGTCAGCAGTTGGACAGATGGTGACGGTAATCATATTGAAATGGGATTACATGTGTTTTTTGGCTGCTACTACCAGTTATTCGACTTAATGCAAAAAGTGGGAGCATTAGACAACTTACGCCTGAAAGAACATACTCATATTTTTATGAATCGGGGAGGACGTACAGGCGCTCTAGATTTTCGCTTCTTGACAGGCGCACCTTTCAACGGACTTAAAGCATTCTTCACCACCAACCAACTTTCCTGGCGGGATAAATTGCAAAATGCGATCGCCTTAGGGACTAGCCCAATAGTCCAAGGTCTGATTGACTTTGATGGAGCGATGAAAACCATTCGCAACTTAGACAAAATCAGCTTTGCTGATTGGTTTATCAGTCATGGCGGAAGCAAGGGAAGTATTAAACGCCTATGGAACCCCATCGCCTACGCTCTAGGCTTTATTGATTGCGACCAAATTTCTGCCCGTTGCATGTTGACAATCTTTCAATTTTTTGCTCTCAGAACAGAAGCTTCCGTTCTGCGGATGTTAACCGGCTCTCCTCACGAATATTTACACAAACCAATATTAGCATACTTAACAGCCAGAAATACCCAAATCCATACTCGTAGACAAGTCCGCGAAATTCAATTCACTGAATCAGAAACAGAAACCAGAGTAACTGGTATAGTAGTAGCCCAAGGCGATAAAACAGAAGTAGTTAGCGCTGATGCTTATGTTTTTGCTTGTGATGTTCCCGGAATTCAGCGTGTCCTACCATCACAATGGCGTAAATGGGCAGAATTTGATGGCATATATCACTTAGATGCAGTACCCGTAGCCACAGTACAACTCCGGTTTGATGGTTGGGTAACAGAACTAGAAAGCCATGAAAAACGCCACCAACTCAACCAAGCAGCAGGGATAGATAACTTGCTGTATACTGGCGATGCTGATTTTTCTTGCTTCGCTGACCTAGCTTTGACTAGTCCCAGCGATTATTATCGCCCTGGTGAAGGGTCTCTATTACAACTAGTGTTAACACCTGGAGATCCCTTTATTCAGCAAAGCAACCACGAAATTGCTCAACATGTGCTACAACAAGTTCATCAACTATTTCCCTCATCCCAGGAATTAAATATGACTTGGTATAACGTGGTAAAACTTGCTCAGTCGCTTTATAGGGAAGCACCAGGAATGGATATTTATCGTCCTAATCAGAAAACACCCGTGTCAAATTTCTTTTTAGCAGGTAGCTACACGCAACAAGATTATATTGACAGTATGGAAGGAGCAACAATTTCTGGACGGCGAGCTGCTAAAGCAGTTCTAGAGCAGGAGAGCAAAAATTGATGGAATGGGGAACGGGGAACAGTGAATGAGAAATATCTTGTGCAAATTGATTAATCATTCAAATATACCTAATATTTGATTAACTGCAATATTAATTGTGGGGAAAGCAGTTAAACATAGACAATCTCCAGATAAGCAGGTTTCAACTTTTTTATAACCATCTGTACTAGGCTGAGAGTAGACAACAATTACCCGGTCTACAATATTTACTAACCAAACTTCAGAAATACCATTAGTAGCATAGAGCGGAATTTTCACATCTCTATCGTATACAAGAGTTGTATCAGCAACCTCAACTAGCAAAAATACATCCGACACTTGAGCAATTCCAGATATATAGAAATCTCGTCTGGGTTTTAACAGTGCTATATCAGGTTGGGGCTGAGATAAGTTACTGAGAATAACTGGATTTTGGACACTGACTATAACCAAACGACCTAGAAGTTCTGTGAACAGGCTATTTAATCTATTTACATAAGCTACATGATATCTACCAATCGGAGACATTTTGATAATTTCCCCATCAATTAGCTCAACCCTCTCATCTTTTGTAAAAATTCCAGATTCATGCATCAAATAGTAGTCTTCTAGATTGAAGCGTTTTTTGACTAATTCCATAGCAAGAATTATCTTTGATTAATGATTTTGTTTAGACCGTTAATTACTTAAGAAATTATAGCACCATAATTTCTTAGAGTGCAATAGCGAAGCACTAATGCAAGCAGTTCTCCACTAACGCGGATACATTGACACTCGGCTTTCAGTAATTTCTTATTCCGAATTGACTTTAACTAAAGCGGAAATGGCACTAACTAGCTGAATAGGGTCTACAGGCTTAGAAATGTGAACCTGAAACCCTGCGTTCATAGCTTCTAGATAATCGGTTTCCGCAGCATAAGCAGTTAATGCAATGGCGGGAATCTGTCCTCCCTGATCTAATGGTAAGGCTCTAACCTGCTGCATAAGCATATAACCATTTATTCCTGGCATAGCGATATCACTTAATATCACATCTGGTTTTAACCACATCAATGTATCTAGAGCAGCAGTAGCTGATGACACTACTGTAACGCTTCCTCCATACCTTTCCAGCAGAAAGAGAATAAATTCTTGTGTAGATAGATCATCTTCTACTAGTAAAATCTTCACGCCCGTGAGATTTAAAGACTTCTCAGATGGTACAAGTTTTCCCACCTGATTTGGATCGGGTCGATTAATGAGCAAGGGTAGTGTAACGATAAAACTGGCTCCCTGATTCTCACCAGCACTTTCGGCTCTGACGTTACCACCATGCAATTCAACAATATTCCGCACAATTGTTAACCCTAATCCTAATCCACCATCTTTCCTGGTAGTTTTACTATCAGCTTGGCAAAAATAATCAAATACAAAGGGTAAAAAATCAGGGCTAATTCCTTTGCCTGTATCATTAACTATGATTTGAGCATAACCATTAGCTTTCACCAGTTGAACTGCAACTTTTCCCCCTGGAGGTGTAAATTTAACAGCATTGGAGACGAGATTCCAAAATAGTTGCTGTAAGCGAATACTATCTCCTTTAACTTTACCCACATTTGCTGCAAATTTTGTATTGATCTGAATCGACTTATTATTTGCTGCTAGAATTACTGTCTCTATTGCTGAAAATATTGTAGATTCCAAGTCAACAAGACCAATACTTAAGGCTAACTTACCTTGTAAAATTCTCGATATATCCAGTAAATCTTCAATTAGTCGGGTTTGTAATTTAGCATTACGTTCAATTGTAGCTAGGGCTAGTGATGTTTTTTCTGGGTTAAGTTGGCGATTTTGCAATAAAGTAGCCCAACCCAAAATAGCATTAAGTGGAGTGCGCAGTTCGTGTGAAAGAATAGCTAAAAATTCGTCTTTAATCCGATTAGCTTTTTCCGCTTGCATCTTGGCAAATTGTGCTACTTCCAATAGGCGAGTGTTTTCCCTCTGTAGCTCTTTCTGCGCGTTAATATCCGTACCTGTGCCAAACCATTTAGTTACACGTCCATACTCGTCTTTCAGTGGTGAACCTTGGGCTAATAGCCAATGACAAGAATTAGTAGTAGCGTTTTGGATGCGGTACTCATGTTTGAAAAACTCACCAGTATTTACAGAATGTTGCCATTTTTTGACAGTACTTTCCCTGTCATCAGGATGCAATGCAGTTATCCACCCGTTACCCAAGGATTTCTCCATTGTTAAGCCAGTAGATTGATACCAGTTTTGATTAAAAAAATCGGCTTCTCCTTTAGCGTTACACGTCCATACAAGTTGCGGAATTCCTTCAGATAAATAACGGTAGTGTTCTTCACTTTGTTTGAGAGCTTCTAGCACTTTCTGTCGTTCAGTGACTTCTACTTGTAATTGCTCATTAGTCTTTGTGATTTCCCTAGTCTGTTGCTTAACCAACTCTTCCAACTGATTTTGGTATGCTCTTAATTCCTTTTCTATAATTAACCGCTCCGCAACTTCTTGTTGAAGATTTTGATTTAGTTGTTCTAATTGAGCAGGACTTTTCAATGCTAATGCTAATGGCATTATGAGAAACAGTTCTACTGCTGTAATATACGATACTAAAGCAGTAACTGCCTTCAGAAAACCTGATAACCAATAAGTGGGATACCAAAGAGTCAAAATTTCCATTAAATGTGTAGTACCACAAGAGATGATAAAGGCACTAAACAATGGAAATACCCAATAAAATGGCACATCTGGACGTTTGCAAACGAAGTAAAATAATGTAGTGGGAATAGAAAAGTAAGCTAATGCAATCAACCCATCTGATATAACGTGTAAGGCAACTAAGTTAGTTTTCCACAAATAGCAATGCCCATGTGGTATAAAGTAACTGAAGCTAAATATATTATCCATAGCTCTACACTAAATATGTGTGTTGATAGGGATCTACTCTTTTCCTTTCAGCTATTAAAGTAACTCTAGCTATTGTGCAGTAGATTGTATTGCAAAAATCATAATAGGTGTCAAAGATCAATCATTTGGTCAGGTTATTTCCCCTTGTGGGGATTAAGGGAAGAACCGTATTTAAAGTCCCCCTTTTTAAGGGGGATTTAGGGGGATCTAAAATGTTTGTATACCGAGAAAATAACTTTTCAAGCATCTTCTAAGGGACTTCTCTTTTTCAGATAGGCTCTATACCTCTGAGAAGTACTAACACTGCTTTGGGTAACTGATTTAGCTCCATGGGCTTTGTTATATACTTTTGAAATCCTACCGCGAGAGCGCGTTTTTGGTCTATCTCTCTAGCATAAGCAGTTAGGGCGATCGCTGGTATTGACCCCCCTTTTTCGGCTGGTAAAGAACGAATCTGCTGGAGTAGAGTATAACCATCTATATTGGGCATACCAATATCACTAACTAAGATATCGGGCTTAAACCATTCAAATGCTAGCAAAGCTTCAGTCGATGATGTTACAGACATAACTTCTGCCCCGTACTGTGTGAATAATACCGTTAATAATTCGCAGGTATCCGGTTCATCATCGATGGTGAGAATACGAATGCCAATTAAATCAGGTTCTGTGGTAGAAAACCCTTGTTCGTGATTGACTTCTGGCTGCATATCGAGTAATGGTAATTTAACTGTAAATGTAGCTCCTTGACCAACACCTGGACTATCAGCGCTGATGCTTCCTTTATGCGCCTCAACCAACTCAAGGACGATCGCTAACCCCAGTCCTAATCCCCCAAGCTGGCAGACAATAGCTTCCTTCTTCTTTCTTGTATATTCATCCTCCTGGAGAAGGACTTAGTGATTAGATATGCCTTAGGCAGCCTCTTGCAAAAACTCAAACTTGGTTTTTTCACAGAGGCGGTAAAAAGTAAACTTGGGAGCGTCACACTTGGAAACGGCGATCGCTTGTTTACACGTATTAACAATAAACATCTAGCTGACGAAGAATATACTGAGCAAAATGCTCATTTTATAGTTCAAATCACAAATAAGACTAACGGTAGAGTTAATGTCACAAAGTTTTCTCCATAATCGTAACTAATGAACACCAATTCTGAGCGTCTTAAGCAAAAGAATGTCACGACGTTTTCTCTAGAATCGTAACTAATGAACCAAAACTCTGATTGTCTTAAGCAAAATGCTAAAAGAATTATGCAAATATGGGAGACACGGGTGCGTGGTCAAATCGCTGCATCATCCCATCATAACTCTCTTATCTTGCAGGATTCGCTACCTTTGTACTTAAACCAACTGGTCGATCAACTCTCTAGCACGATTACAAGGACAGCACAGCGTATCGCTACCGACAAGGCAGAAAACACTCGGGTTTCCATCAAACATGGGACTGAACGGGCAAGTTTTGCTGACTACTCCTTAACCCAACTCATGATTGAGTACCAGATCCTGCGTCAAGTCATCTTTGAAGTTTTAGAGGAAGAAGCGCTTTTAGAAATGCAGGCGCGAGACATTATTATTAACTCTATTGAGCTAGCCGTTAATGACGCTGCTTCTCAATTTTCTGATACTTTACGAGATATTCAAGAGCTATTTACGGTGACGCTAACTCACGACATCAGAAATTTACTCAATATCGTAAAATTAGGAAATCAAGTGATGGTGCGTCAGATTAAACAAGGAGATGTCAACGTAGAGGTCGCAACGAAAATAAATACTGCGGTCAATCGGATGGATTCGATGATTCAAAATTTGCTCGATGCAAGTCGGTTGCGGGCAGGGCAGAGGTTAAAGCTTGAATTTGAAGAATGCTATTTAGACACCCTAGTCCAGGAGGTAGTGGAGGATTTGAGCTTTGTTTATGGAGAGAGGTTTATTGTAGTCTCGGATTCTGATATCAGGAGCAATTGCAACCCTAAAGAAATACGGCGAGTGATTGAAAACTTAGCCATTAACGCTGTGAAATATGGCGATCCCAGTACACCGATTACGCTCACGCTCCAGCAAATTGAAAGCCAGATCAGCCTCACCATACACAATGAAGGCAATCCTATTTCCCCAGATGCTCAATCAATCCTATTTCAACAATTTCGTCGAGTCATCTCTGCTGACGATCAAACAGGATGGGGATTGGGATTATTTTTAGCAAAAAGTATTATTGAAGCGCATAAAGGGGTGATTGAGGTGGAAAGTGCGGAAGATAAGGGAACAAGCTTTATCGTTAAGTTACCAAGCAAAGATTCAACCTTATGACTTAATTCATCTATATCATTCGATAGAATGAAATATTTATGGCAACTAATAAACTGAAGTAATTCAATTAAGGCAAATTTTTGGGCAAGAACATTTTGATAGCTGTAGTATCACTATAAAAGTATGTTTTTTCACAAAAAGAATCCAATTCATCCGATCAAAGTAGATAAAGCAAACCCTCGTTTTGCGGTGTTACTCTTAGAACAATTTGGTGGAGCGACTGGTGAACTGACAGCTGCTTTACAGTATTGGGTACAATCGTTTCATGTAGAGAATCCTGAAATTCGCGATATGTTGCAAGATATTGCACTCGAGGAGTTTGGACATTTAGAAATGGTGGGTCAACTGATCGCATCCCATACAAAGAATACTGACCAGACAGAAGCCTACAAAAGTACTCTTTTTAGTATTCGGGGAATTGGTCCCCATTTTCTGGATAGCCAAGGAAGTGCTTGGACAGCCACTTATTTAAATGAAGGTGGAGATGTGGTGCGGGATTTACGAGCTAATATTGCAGCGGAAGCAGGAGCTCGCCAGACCTATGAAGAATTAATTAAGTTAGCCACGGATGCGGGAACTAAGGAGACTTTAACTTACCTATTAACTAGAGAGATTTCCCACACTCATATGTTCATGAAAGCTCTAGACTCTTTAGGTAAGTTGACTGAACCGCTATTTGGGAATATTCAACCGGATGAGACAGTATCTCTTAATTATCATCTATCCAGCAACGGTGATGTTAAGGATGAGCGAGGTATTTGGAATACTGAACCTGATTTTGGCGTATTGTCAACTTAACTGGATTTTGCATTGTTTTTTGTGCCGTTATTTTTAGCTGGGCTAGGGAACATTAAAAAGGTATATGACCCTCAGTCCAGCAAGTCTTTAGAGTCTTTTATCATGGTTAGTGCAAAAACATGAAGATCAAGAATTTTCATTCGGATAAATCTATGACAAACTCCATCAAGTCTAAAATCCAACAAGCTATTAGTTTTTTATTGGTGGCGGTAATAGCTGTATCTGTATTCTGTGGAGGGCTATTGCTGAACCCTAGCCCTAGCTATGCTTATAATCAAGCAGATGTTGATAGAGCAAAAAAAGGGGATGCAAATTTAGATAAGGCGAATTTAGAAAATGCAAGATTGAACGGGACGAATTTAAGTGGGGTAGATTTAAGTAAAGCGACATTAAATGAGGCAAGTTTGAGTGAGGTGGATTTAAGCAAGGCGATACTAAACAATGCGAATTTAAGTGGGGCGAGCTTAAATAACGCAAAATTGGTTGGTGCGAGCTTGTTTAATACAAATTTGAACAAGGCGAATTTAACTGGGGCAAATTTAAAAAATGCAATATTAACTGGGGCAAATTTAAACGGGGCAAAACTAAGCGGGGCTGATTTAGGACAGGCAAATCTAATCGATGCAAAACTAAGCGGGGCTGATTTTGTCAGGGCTGATTTAGAACAGGCGAATTTAACTGAGGCAAATTTTAACAATGCAAAATTAAGCGGGGCGAATCTCTATGGAGCCGATCTAGATAGAGCGAATTTAAGTGGAGCGGATTTAAATGGAGCGGATTTAAGTGGGACTCAATTAAATGAAACAAAATTGAGCAGAGCGATAGCCGACTCCTCTACTAAATTCCCTAAAGGTTTTGACGCAAAAGCTGCTGGAGTGATATTCCAATATAAGGAGGGTTAAAGGGTGAAAACTTCGTGACAATAACCTAGATTGTAGGGGCGCAAGGCCTTGCGCCCCTACCTGTGTGTACACGCACTCTAGAGCTTCTCTAAAGATTTCACTGCGGGTCCATGCAAAACTTCCCCATAGCAACTGAAACGCGAACCGTGACAAGGACAGTCCCAACTTTTTTCGCCGCTATTCCAAGCCACAATACAACCTAAATGAGGACAAACCGCAGAAACGGCTCGTATTTCTCCTGTTTCATCTCGATAAGCAGCTACCTGATCACCATCAACAGTAACTATTTTTCCTTCACCGATGGCGATATCTGATAGATCATTATTCAACCCCTTCAGGCGATCGCCTATCCAGTGAACACCTACTTCCAGATTTTGTTTTATACCTTTTGGGTTGATAAAAGGAGTAGCACGGGTAGCATCGTACAAATCAGCCGCAGGATTTGCCATACCTAAAATATGATCTGCAAGTATCATTCCTGAGAGGGTTCCTTGAGTCATCCCCCAGAGACTAAAGCCAGTTGCTACGAAAATATGCTTGTTTAAAGGAGTTAATTTTCCTACATAAGGTATTTTATCAAAAGACACAAAATCCTGAGTAGACCACCAATATTCAATGGATTCAACCCCAAAGCGAGAACGAACATAATTTTCTAAATCCAGATATTTTTCCTCAGTATTCTCCACTGTTCCTACTTTATGTCCACCACCACCAACAAGTAGCAATAATCCGTTCGGATCGGGAGTACTCCGAATAGAATAGTATTTTTGTCCAGAACCTATGTACATTCCTTGAGGTGCTTTATCCTCTGGAATCCGCGCCCCAATTATATAAGAACGTTTAGGATAAGTTTTCGCAAAAAATAAACCCTCATCGCTAATGGGAATATTTGTGGCAATTATTACATCTCGTGCCTGAACAATGCCTTTGTTGGTAATAACTTGGCAAAGACCGTTTTCCTCTACCTTCTCTACTCTTGTATTTTCAAATACGTAACTTTCATCATCAGGTATTTGTTTGATTAAATGTAACAGGTACTTGCGAGCGTGAAATTGTGCTTGATTGTCAAACCTAACAGCGCCAGCAATAGGGAAAGGTAGAGCAGTTTCCCGCACAAATGTAGCGGGTAGTCCGATTTTTAGTGCTGCTTCCACCTCTTTTTCAATGTCTTTGAGATTATCTTCAGTCTCTGTGAACGTATAGGCACTTTGACGACTAAAATCACAGTCAATTTGTTCTTCTCTAACTGTTTTAGCCACAAATTCTAGTGCTGCTTGGTTTGACTGTGCATATATATATGCCTTTTCTTCACCGTGACTTTTAATCAAATCTGCATAAACTAATTGGTGCAGCGAGGTAACTTTGGCTGTAGTATGACCACTCACACCCTGAGATATTTGCCGCGATTCAATTACTGCAATGGTTTTACCTGCACGTTTAAGTAATGTAGCAGCAGTAATTCCCGCAATACCCGCACCAACAATTGCCACATCTACAGACAGATTGTTGCTCAGTGCTGGAAAATTAGTTGTGGGTGTCGAGTCGATCCAGTAAGAAATGTGTTTTCCTGATAAACTAGGCATCTTTTTTGGGTTAGTAGGGGGATAAATGCAATACCCTCAGACAAGGGTAGTCTTGAACAATTAAGGCTAAAAACCTAGTTTTACTGACTACTAGGTTAACGGTATTTTGTATTGCAAATGATGATTTGTTTAGATGAATAGCTCTTTTATAGATGTTTCAAGATAGGAAACAAAACTATCTTCTGGACAGTTTCATCCAAGAAATTTGAAAATATATATTAGTCTTAGGATAGATGTTAGTCACTGTCACAAAGATGGGTGAGAATGGATTTACGAGGGGTATTAACTATTGCTAAAGTGGAATATTTCTTACTCAGCTTACATGGCTTTACAAGCAGTCTCTAAAACTTGTTTACTCCTTTAGTAGTAAAATTAGCTGTCCGTCAGTTATAACGCAAGACTGATGTGTTTTAGGATTTGAGCTTGATAGAATAAACGTACCAAAACCAAGAGGTCTAAATTATGCAGTCCTCCCAAATTCTCAAAACTGCAGGTTATTGGATTCTAGCAATTTGTCTGGCGGTAAGTCCTCTAATTAAGCCCGCATCGGCTCAAACCAGTGACCACTTAAACAGGACTTCCAATTTAAACAGTTCTCGTGAAGGAACGAATGACAGAAATTTTAATTGGGGTTGGTTGGGTTTACTTGGTTTAGCCGGTTTAGCTGGTTTAGCTAAAGATAATCGAGCCGATACAATAAATCGCCAAGATCCGAGGATATCTCGTTAACCTCTGTACAGAAACCCCACACCTAAAGGCATGGGCTTCAAAGCCTAAATTTGACCAGCTTAAGTTTTAACTGACTGCGTTTAAGTCAAGCGTAACCTACCAGGAAATGCGAAGCTAGTTCCTTGCTATAGAACTAAATAGCTAAACATATGTGAAGGGTTAAGGAAGTGCTGTTTAGTTTGAAAAGTTATCTTCTCAGTATACAAACATTTTAGATCCCCCTAAATCCCCCTTAAAAAGGGGGAATTTGACTCTAGTTCCCTCCTTAGCAATGGGTTATGGGGGATCTGAAAGTATCTAAAATCAGAGCAAAATACTTTTCAAACAACCTCTTAGCTACTCTAATTCTTCTTGATTAATGGGTTCAACTATACCCAACATTTGATTAACTGCAATATTAATTGTGGGGAAAGCAGTTAAACATAGACATTCTCCAGATAAGCAAGTTTTAACTTTTCTATAACCATCTGTACTGGGCTGAGAGTAGACAACAATTACCCGATCGACAAGATTTACTAGCCAAACTTCAGAAATACCATTAGCAGCATAGAGCGGAATTTTTACATCTCTATCGTATACAAGAGTTGTATCAGCAACCTCAACTAACAAAAGAATATCTGATACCTGGGGAAGTCCTGCTTCATAAAAATCCGTTCTATTTTTGAGTATTGCTATATCAGGTTGAGGTTCAGATAAGTTATTCAGAATAAACGAATTTTGGACAGAGACTATAGCTAAGTCGTCTAGAGATTGTGTAAATATTCTATTTAATCTATTTACACAGGACGCATGAAATCTACCAATTGGTGACATTTCCCGAACTTCGCCGTTAATTAGCTCAACTCTTTCATCTGCTTTGATCAGCCCTGTTTCGCCCATCAAATGGTATTGTTCAATAGTGATTTGGGTAACAAGTTTCATAGGGGGAAATAGAATGTTTATTGAGGAAATAGGGAAATTGGCAAAACTCAATTCTACAAATATTGTAGAAAAATTTCTGGGACTAGTCTTAACTCTCCAGACTGAAATTTAGCGATATCTACCCACAAAGCTCGATGTTCTCGTTTTGGCGTTTCCGGAAAAGTCAAACTTGGTGTTTCAGCAAAAGTCAAACTCTCGATTTGATAAAATCGGGAATCAGCAAAGTCACATTGATAAAGTTGAATAATTTCATGTCCCTGTTGATCATTATAAATAAACAGGTTCTCTATACAAGTTAAGTAACGGATATTTGTTAACTTTGCTTGAATCTCTTCCTGAAATTCTCTCTCCAACGCGACGCTACTAGTTTCACCAAATTCTACTCCTCCTCCCAGCGCTCGATAAAAGTAAGAATGCTTTGCTGCATCATAGCCCTCAGAAACAAAGATGCGGTTACCATCCCGAATCAGCGCTAAAACTATCACCCTGATTTCACCAGCTTTGTGCATTTTCTCCCCATTTATTTGTAATTTATTTGTAACTTATTTGTAACTTATTTGACTAATTCTCGTAAATCGAATAAGCGCGATCTTCATCTTCTTCTATTGGCCAACCTTCGTTTTCACCGCCAATATAAAGGAATTCTAGAGTAACATATTCATCACTAACTTGGGTAAGCGCATTGATTAACATGTCCAGAGCGATCGCATCGCTGGTTCCCAAGTCAAACCAACATCGCGCCCATTCTCCATTATATTCAAATTCACCCATGTTATGCATTAGCGCCAATAAACTCTTGTCATAGCCTCGGAGATCATAATCCATATAGCTAATCTCCAAGCCGGTTTCCTGGACTTGGAGATTTTCCGCATTAAATGCGCCAAGTTTACCCAGATAAAACCAGGAATTAAAGACTTCCTCTATATATTGTTTTTCTCTTGCAGATGGAACCAAGCTAAATTTCCACCAAATCCAGACATTAAAAGGATTAAACTCGCGGAATTGAATATACATTTCGTAATGCGGGTAGTTCTGAGGAGGGGAGCAGGGGAGCAGGGGGGGAGTAATACTTGTATTTTCTGTTTACTCTATTCTCTCTTCTGCTGTGCTTTATTGTATATTATTCAATCGGCTAATAGCCAAATCGTGTTCATATTGTATTTGTTTGACTAGAACGGCTGGTAATTGAGCTTTTTTGCTTAAAGCTTTCTCAAAATTGGAGATTGCTTGCTTGAGTAAATCTTTACTTTTTTCCCTGTTTCCCTTTTCATGCTGGATCTGGGCTTTCAGATAATAAATTTCGGGATTGTCTGCTGTCAGCTTCAGCGCTTTGTTAACATAATCTAAGGCTTGAGAGTAGTCTTTCAAATCTCGGTAAGCTAGAGCAATTCCCCGATCTACTAAATATTCAGGAGCAGCATTGCTTTTTAACTTGGCGATCGCCTTCTCTGGGCTAGCAAAAGGTAAATTTACGGCTAATAGCATATCCATATAACCCCGAATTAAGTTTAACTCTGGGTCTTGTGGGGCGATATCTCCTGCTTTGTCAAGATAGTCATAAACTTGCTGTAATTGACTTAATGTTTCACCTACGGCAATAGGTCCTTTCTGTAAAAATACTACTGCTCCCTGAAAAAAATGCCCAACAGCTGTATATAAATTACCCCGCAAAGGATCACTAGCAACCAAATTTTGTCCAGTTTCCAGAATTTTCTGACTATACTTATTGAGAGTAGCCCGGTCTCCACTTTCATATGCTAGAGATGCTGCCAAAGCGTATGCTAATGGCTCATTTTTCTCCTCAGTAAGTGATTTTTGGAGATAGCGTTGTGCAGATGGATAGTTTCCCTGCTGAAAAATTGCCTTAAAAGCTGCTTCTGTTTGCTCGCCAATTTTATGAGGGTTTTTAATCCGAAATGGATCGCCAGCCAAGCAAGGGTTTACCGAAAAACTCAAACCGACAATGGTTAACAATGTTAATCTAAGTCCCATAGTTATACGGAGATAAATGGTTAATCGCGGAATAAAAAACTGTTTAAACATAAATGACATAGAATAACTACAGTTGAATTTGTTTTATGTGTTACCTAAAATGTGGAAGAGAGCTAATAAGATATCTATTTTTGTCCTAATTTACTAAGCCTAGAGACTGTGTTAATTTGTTGATGTTCCATTGCCTTATGTAACAATTTATTCTAGGATTTTAACCCATCATGGAGAAAAGAAGCAGGGGAGCAGGGGAGCAGGGGAGCAGGGGAGAAAGAAATTGATGCTTAAGTGGTTAATATTGTGATTAAGCTATTAATCTCTGAACTACATACTCAAGATAGCATTCTAAGTACTTTTCCAACTCTTCATCTCTCCCCTAATTCTTCTGCTCCCCTGCTTCCCTAAACCTCTGCTTAAAGTGACAATTACTCTCGGTCTAGTTGTTCGTTAAATTCTCGTAATTTTAACAAATGCTCTATCTCAGAAATCTAACTTATCATCCTACAGCCTGTCCCAAAGCAATCCTCCATTCTATTAACTTAGAATTAACCACCCAACAATTAGGTTTGGTAATTGGACCTAGTGGTTCTGGTAAAAGTACCTTACTAGAAATACTGTCTGGACTAGCTGAACCGACATCAGGAGCAGTTTTTTGGCGAGAGCAAGCACTCATCTCAGAACAACTACAACAGTTAGCTGGATTAGTCTTTCAGTTTCCAGAGCGACATTTTTGTGGAGGGACAATTCTGGAAGAATTGCGTTTAGGACACCCCGAAATAGCTTCAGATCGCGTCAGACAGGTGTTAAGCGAAGTGGGATTAGAGCATTTATCACTTGCTACACCACCCAATGCTTTAAGCGGTGGACAACAAAGGCGTTTAGCTTTTGCTGTACAATTGATTCGTCAACCACATCTATTACTATTAGATGAACCTACAGCAGGATTAGACTGGTCAATGCGCCAACAGTTGATCAATCTTTTGGCGAAACTCAAGCAGCACTGGACTTTACTAGTAGTAACACATGATGCGGGAGATATTTTGCCTATAGCTGATCAATGCTGGACATTAAATCATGGGATACTGGAAGCAACAGACCCAAAGAAATGGGGAAATAGAGTTAAAGAGTCCCTTCCTGTCAGATAAACTGCAGATAACCTAAAAAAGGCAAATTCTCCCCCACCAGACCCGCACGGGCCCGAAGGGGGAGAATATACATCCTAACAACCTACCCTTTCAGTCGTATCTCAATCTGACAGGGCAAAGATGATGGAATATGTTTCTAACGATAATTAAAATCTTGACTACTTTTCCTCCTCCTAAAGATAGAGAAATATGGATGAAGAAGGTAGGAGGCTCCTACGTCTCTTCAGAGGAGAAATGCAAAACCCCCATTTTGGGGGTTTACTTGTACCCAAAACATGACCTAAAGTGAAAAATGGATTCAGTAGCATAAGAATTTTGGCTAACTCACCTGTGCGAAAAATAGTTATTGCTGGTAATTGGAAAATGTTCAAGACCCAGGCAGAAACCAAAGAATTTATCCAAGGATTTCTGCCTCATTTACAAGGGACACCCTCAGAACGAGAGGTGGTATTGTGTCCTCCCTTTACAGATTTAAGCATAATGTCACAGTATTTACATGGTAGTACTATACGACTGGGCGCACAAAATGTCCATTGGGAAGATAGTGGAGCCTATACTGGTGAAACCTCTGCTCCCATGTTGACAGAAAATGGTGTGTACTATGTGATTGTGGGACATAGCGAAAGGCGACAGTTTTTTGGTGAGACAGACACTACTGTGAATCTCCGGCTGAAAGCTGCTCAAAGACATGGGCTGATACCCATTCTCTGTGTAGGTGAAACTAAACAACAACGGGATGCTCAAGAGACTGAATCTCTGATTACTCATCAGATATCACTGGACTTAGTAGATATTGATCTGGTAAATTTAGTCATCGCTTATGAACCAATTTGGGCTATTGGTACTGGGGAAACCTGTGAAGCTAAAGAGGCAAATCGGGTAATTGGCTTAATTCGCAGCCAATTGCAAAACCCTAATGTATCGATTCTCTATGGTGGCTCAGTTAAGCCAGGTAATATTGATGAAATTATGGCTCAACCGGAAATCGATGGTGTATTGGTGGGCGGAGCTAGTCTAGAATCTGCAAGTTTTGCCAGGATAGTAAATTATCAAAAATCGTCAGGCGATCAGCTATAGTACAATCCGGTACAGCGTTAAGTATCATCGGGCTTTAGTCCGATGAGATATATCAACTACAAACTACGCCCAAAATTATGCCCAAATTATACCCAAATTATGCCTAAAAACTTAATTGTGCGAGATAGGTGTTTTATTTGGGGACAACGAACCTATCTCATGGGCATTTTAAATGTCACACCTGATAGTTTTAGTGATGGTGGTGATTTTGAGACGGTTTTATCTGCTTTATCCCAAGCCCAAGCAATGGTGGATGCTGGTGCTGATATCATTGATATAGGTGGTCAGTCCACACGCCCTGGAGCAGAGCAAGTCCCTCTGGAGGTGGAAATAAGTAGGGTTGTACCTGTTATCCAAGCTATCCGAGGAGAAATTACTCTACCAATCTCTATCGATACAACTAGAGCATCTGTGGCTCAGGCGGCGATCGCTCAGGGAGTAGATATGGTTAATGATATTTCTGGTGGTACATTTGATCCAAAAATGTTACCTTTAATTGGTAAGTTGAATTTACCAATTATACTGATGCATAGCCGAGGAACCCCTCAGACCATGCAGCAACAAACTGACTATCAGGATTTAATGTCAGATATTTGTGATTTTTTGTCTCAACAGACTACTGCTGCGATTGATGTAGGAATTAGTCCAGATAAAATCATCATCGATCCTGGTATTGGCTTTGCCAAGAATTTTGCCCAGAACCTAGAAATTTTGCGGCGGTTAGAGTTACTTAAGCTACTTAACCTCCCCATTTTAGTGGGAGTATCTCGCAAAAGCTTCATTGGTCATATTTTAAACCAACCTGAACCTAAAGCTAGGGTTATGGGAACAGCAGCAGCTTGTTGTGCTGCTATTTTTCATGGCGCTGACATTTTGCGTATTCATGATGTTCGGGAAATGCGAGATCTTTCTTTGGTGGCTGATCAGATTTATCGATATCAACTTCCCAAAACCTCAGAATCCTGGATTAATTAACCCCGTTGTCATTATTTTTACGTAGATTTTCTTCAGTGATTGATTCAGCAATTAATTCCTGAAACATTTCTGTGGAATTTGCTGGGTCTACAAAAACAATTTTCGCATTATTGCTCTCACCCAGTTTTTGGCTAGCCTGTACATAGTCTTGAGCCACAAGATACCGCAAAATGTCTTTGCTTTCGGGATGAGAACGTAATGCTTCAGCGATGATTTGCATCGAACTCCTAGTTCCCTCAGCTTTCTTAATTGCAGCTTGGCGCTCCCCTTCAGCTTCCGAAATCATGGCTCGCTTTCTCATTTCGGATTCTTTTTCTTCTTGCATTGTTTTTCGCACGCTTTCAGGTGGTGTAATACTTTGAATGTCTAACCTTAAAACTGTTACCCCCCATGTTTCTGCGATTTGATTCATCCGACTTAAAACAAGTTTATCCATATCCGTAGAAACAGTAGCTTGCTCTAAGGTATATTGAGCAATAGTTTCTCTTAAAGTAGTTGCGGCTACTTGTGCTAGAGCAACTTGCAGATCATCAATTGCATAAAAGCTTTTTTCCATGTCAGCTATGCGCCAATATAGAATAGCATCAATTTCTAAATAAATATTATCCTGAGTAATTACATTCTGAGGTTTGATGTCTAAAATCTGCTCGCGAATTGTATCCTCCATGACAACTTGGTCAACAAAGGGAACAATAAAATTCAGTCCTGGTTTGAGCTTGCGATGATATTTACCTAAACGTTCAACTATAGCTTCATTACCTTGATTAATTAACTTTGAAGACCCTAATGCGTAACCCACAAGTGCTAAAACTATAGCGATAACTGGCTCCATATATGCTCCTATTTAGCGTTAGGCAGATTTTAGTTTAGTTGAAAAACATGGTGTTATTTGTACTATCATGCTAAGTCTATCTTCTGGCAATTTAATCCTTTGCGCAATAAATCATGATTCTTTTGTGAATCCTTAAATCATAGGGCTGTCCCATCACAAATACAAGCATTACCTAGATACCAAAGAAATTCAGAATATTAAATATAGTATTCAGTGGATTGGAGAAAATGTTGACTTTATCGCTAACCTGAGCTGGACCAGAACGACTAACTATCACAACATCGTTAGTTTGGAGAATGGGGTTAGTTTGCTCATTGATGGCTTGGGCAAAATCTACTTTCAGCGATCGCTTAGTCACACTTCCATCTGGATTGAGCCGAATTAAATCTACATTAGCTGTTTTAGCTCTAGAATCATTGAAACCGCCAGCTGCTAATATTGCTTGGTTTAAAGCACTATTCGGCTTCATTGGTGTTGGTCCTGGCTTCTTGACTTCGCCGACTACACCCACCGTAATTACTTCTGGTGCTAAAGTTGTGCTAGCTAGTTCAGTAGCTTCGGCTGGATTGACTTCATTTGATTTGGGAATTACTATCGTATCTCCATCTTGCAGAAGTACATCCTGATTAATATCACCATGCTTAATGAATTGCCAAAGATTAATATCTATAGTCTGTTCTGTACCAGTTCTGGTAGGTCTGTGTAACTTGATATCCCGAATATCTGCTTTTGCTGTGATTCCTCCAGCTAATTGAATTGCCCGTGTGAGACTTGGTAATCCTGAGACAGAACCACCCGTTGCTGCACCAGCCGCTCCTGAGCTAGTACTAGATGTTACCAGATATGTACCTGGACGGACAACTTCACCAGTAATTTCTACTGTGCGGGGAGTTGTTGAACTAGCTGCAAAGTTGGCTGAAGACAAATCATAGGAGTTAGCCATATCAAACTTAGTCGCCGTTGGTACAACTATAATATCGCCGTCTCGTAAACTAATATCATGGGATATTTTGCCTGTTTCAGCAAATTGCTGCAAGTCTAGCCCAATTACTTGCTCGGAATTGCCGATTTTGCGGTGTAATTCTATTTTACTAACATCTGCTGATAAGGTGATACCTTGAGCACTAGCTAGCGCTGCTAAAACAGTGGGATATTGTACGCTGGAGCTTCCTCCTCCTCCCTGCAAGTTCAGTGTATAAGCTCCTGGACGCGTTACTTCACCAGCTACAAACACATTAATTGGACGAAAAGCCAATAAGTTAACTGAAACTAGGGGACGTTTCAGATAGCGAGCGTATTTTTTTGTAATCAAGTTATTTGCTTGATCAGTTGTTAAACCAGCAACTTTTACACCACCAATTAAGGGTAGGCTAATCATGCCATTGGGAGGAATTTGGTAGGTTGCTGTGTAATCTGGTAAGTCCAATACTTTTACCTGAATACTATCTCCATTCCCTAATATATATTTAATAGATATTTTGCTATCTGGGGGTAAAGCTTTTTGCTGTGCTAAACAAATGGCGGGTAAAACACTGTTAGCAGTAGTTAACAAAGCTATTCCGATAATTGAATGGGTGATGGACTTCCACAAAACTTTATTCAGCATATTTACCTGAAATTTTCAAGGGTACAATCCGTTAATTTATTTTCTGGTATTTAATAGATACTTAGGTAAAAATCATTCCAGACATCATACATCACAGATAATCTATAACCCAAATACCCTGAGAAGATTAAAAATCAGACCTATCGGACTGGCAAAAAGATTCAAGTTGTCACCAGTTTTAGCTAAACTAGAACGATTAACTAGTACAACATCATTATTTTGGAGAATTGGGTTAGTCTGGTCATTAATTCCTTGAGAGTAATCTACTTTGATCAAGCGTTTAGTCACGGTTCCATCAGGATTAAGGCGGATTAATTCTACACTACCCGTTTTAGCTCGCTCATCATTGAATCCGCCAGCCGCCAATATAGCTTGATTTAAACTGCTATTTGGCTTAATCGGTGTTACTCCTGGTCTTTTGACTTCGCCGATTACACCTACACTAACTGCTTCTGGGGATAAAGTTGTGCTAGCTAGTTGAGTGGCTTCTGCGAGATTAATCTCACTTGCTTTGGGGACATATATAGTATCCCTATCTTGCACAATTACATCCTGATTAATATCGCCAGTAGATAATAATTTCCAAAGATTGATATCTATAATCTGTTCTGTACGTGTTCTTGTGGTTCTGTGTAGCTCAATGTGACGCACATCAGCATGTGGGGTGACTCCTCCAGCTAATTGAATTGTCCGCATCACACTTGGTAATCCCGATCCTGCGTCTCCACCAGCTCCTACTATATATTTACCGGGACGGAGAACTTCACCAGTAATCACTACTGAACGGGGGGCTGTTTGACTTGCAGCAAAGCTGGCGGAAAATAAATTACGGGAGTCCGCGACATCAAACTTAGTTGCTGTTGGGACGACTATAGTATCCCCATCTCGTAATGTCAGATCCTGGGCTATTTTACCGGTTTGAGTCAGCTGTTTCAAGTCCAGTAGGACAACTTGCTCAGGATTTGTGCCGGTTTTGCGGTGTAATTCTACTTTACTAATATTAGCTGATAAGGTAACGCCTTGGGCGATTGTTAGCGCTGCTAAGACCGTGGGGTATTCTACATTGGAGCCGCCGCCGCTGCCTCGCAAATTCAGCGTGTAAGCTCCTGGACTGATTACTTCACCAGCTACAACTACATTAATCGGACGCAGGTTGGCTAAATTGACTGAAATGATCGGACGTTTCAGGTAGTGAGCATATTTTGTCGATATGAGATTGGCTGCTTGATCAGTTGTTAATCCAATAACTTCTACACCACCAATCAAGGGGAGGTTAATCACACCATCAGGCGGAATTTCATAGTCTCCTGTGTATTCTGGTAACCCGAATACGCTTACCTGAATGTGATCTCCACCTCCCAATATATATTCATCAGATATTGTGTTATTTAAGGGTGTACTCTGCTGTGCAGCTAAACAAACTGTTGGTAAAATACTGTTAGTTACAGTTAACAGTATTATCCCCATGATTGAATGGTTGATGGGCTTCCACAAAACTTTATTCAGCATAATTTATTGGAATTTATGGCATACAATCTGTTAATTATTATTGATTCAACAGCAGATTCTAACTTCCAGAATATTTTTATATTCAAGTTCAAGCTCAGTTTTCCGGAGACAACTATTGGCTGGAGTTTGAATTTTTAATGAAGTTAATTTTTTTCTAAAATGCAGGGCTTTGCTTTTGTATTTGTTCGATAAAGAAGTCTTCTAGGGATTGACGATATATTTTGAGAGTCAGCACTTTTCCTCCCATCAACCTGAGACTGGCGAGAAAGTCATAATAATCCTCTTGCAATATACCTTGCCAAGAACCATCTGACTCAAATACTAGATTTACTATCCACTTGCGCAAAACTTCTGTATTTCCTCCTTGACCTCTAACGTAGTATGTTTTTTCCACTCCCAGAAGTTCATCTAAAGAACCACTACATATTAACTCTCCTTGAGCTAATATGGCGATGCGATCGCAAATCTGTTCGACTTCACTCAAAATATGGCTATTGAGAAATATTGTTTTTCCCAATGCTTTTTGGGATAGGATGATTTCACGCATTTGATAACGCCCTATAGGATCAAGTCCAGACATTGGTTCATCTAAAAAGATAATTTCTGGATCATTGATTAATGCTTGAGCCATGCCTACACGCTGTAGCATACCTTTAGAGTATCGACGTAAAGTTTTTTTCCGAGCATCATTGATCGATAAACCGACTATTTCTAAAAGTTGGGGAATACGTTGTCGCTGTATATGTTGGGGAATTTGAAATAATCCCGCTACCATCTGCAAAATTTCCCAACCGGTGAGATAGTCATATAGGTAGGGATTTTCTGGTAAATAACCAATACGTTGCTTGACCAAGCGATCGCCCAATGGCTTACCCAATAACAAACCTCGTCCAGAAGTCGGGCGAATAATGCCTAAGAGCAACTTAAGCAAGGTAGTTTTACCAGCACCATTCGGTCCAAGTAACCCGAAAGTTTCTCCTCTCTCGACTTTTAAAGAGCAATTTTTCAGAGACACAATCTTTTGGTTTAACCAAAACCCTGTGCGATAGACTTTTCTCAACTCAGAAGTCAGGACTACTGGCGATTTATCTGAAGTATTTGGTAAATCCGGGCTATCGGCTACAGATATCATTCTAATTAGCTGTAGAATTACTGGTAAGTGTTTAACTAGTTAAATTTTATCCAACAAATTGGCAATAATGAACATGTGTAATGTGTTAATTATTGCAGATCTCGTAGTTCTATTTTAGTAATTTATTTGTGACTCAGAGAACCCCCTTGGAACTAGGAATTGTTTCAGCACGACGGGGATCTATCTCCACTGCCATACGTATAGCTCTGGCAAAAGCTTTAAATGCAGCTTCAATAATATGATGAGAGTTGATTCCATCCAACTGACGAATATGTAGAGTCATTTGACTGTGATTGACTAGTGCTACAAAGAATTCCCGCACTAGTTGAGTATCGTATGTTCCTACTCTTTGCGTGGGAATACACAATCCATAGCTGAGGTGAGGACGACCAGAAAAATCTAAAGCTACCTGAACTAAAGCTTCATCTAGAGGTGCGAGGAAATTACCAAAGCGGATAATGCCTTTTTTATTACCCAATGCTTTATTTAAAGCTTGTCCAAGGGTAATACCTACATCTTCGTTAGTATGATGATCGTCAATTTCCCAATCTCCTTTAGCTTGTACCTCTAAATCTATCAAGCTATGGGACGCTATTTGATGCAACATATGATCCAAAAAATGAATACCTGTAGAAGCATGACATACTCCTGTTCCATCAATGTTAATTGTAATCAGTACCTTAGTTTCACCTGTGGTGCGTTCAATTGTAGCTATACGTGGTTCCATAAGAGCTAGGGTTAAGAGGCAAAGGAGGAGAAGTCAGAATTAATTAACTAACTATATAATAATTACCAATTAATTCTTCATCTAATAATTTCTTCCCCCTGCTCCCCTACCTCTTCTACATTCCCATAATTTCATATCCTGCGTCTACATAGAGGATTTGTCCGGTAATTCCGCTAGACAAATCACTACACAAGAAAGCTGCTACATTACCAACCTCTGTTTGGGTAACAGTGCGATGCAGGGGAGCTACTTTTTCTACGTGATGAATCATATCTAATATGCCTCCCACTGCTGAAGATGCTAAAGTACGGATAGGACCAGCAGAAATTCCATTTACACGGATATTCTGAGAACCCAATTCCGCCGCTAAATAGCGCACACTTGCCTCTAGTCCCGCTTTAGCAACTCCCATGACATTATAATTAGGAATTGCTCTTGTTGCACCCAAATAAGTTAAGGTAACAATACTACCGCCTTCTGTCATCAAAGGCTTGGCAGCACCAGCCAACTGTACTAGTGAATAGGTGCTAACCTCTAAAGCTTTGCTGAACCCAGCGCGAGAAGTTTGGCTGAAATCCCCACTTAAATCATCTTTATGAGCAAATGCCAGACAATGGATCAGAATGTCTAATTTACCCCACTGTTCTTGGACTGTTGCGAAAGTAGATTTAATTTGTTGATCATTTTCTACATTACAGGGAAGAAACAAACTAGGATTGAGGGGTTCTACCAACTCCTGCACTTTTTTTTCCATCTTGCCCTTATCGTCTGGCAAGTAGGTAATTCCCAAATTAGCACCTGCTTTATGCAATTGTTGAGCAATACCCCAGGCTATGGAACGGTTATTGGCAATACCTGTAACTAAGGCATTTTTTCCGGACAGATTAAGCATAAAAACTGTCAATGTGATCGACATTTAGGAGCATACTAGAATTGGTACCTCACTTTAACTTTCAAGAGACTAATTTTGTATTGGGAAGTCGTGTTGGCAAGTCCTAACCCTGTTTAGCGATCAGTCTGGCTCCTTAATGGTAAAGATTATATATCATCATCAGCAAATAGCCAGGAAGTGTTAAATTTAGGTATAGGAAAAAACAAAAAGGTTGACGGTGCTTTATTGATTTTTCAGGTGTATTCTTAATTAATAAGTTCTTATTTTTCTGACATTGGGTAGGGGAAGGGAGATGATTGTGACACAAGATAAAGCCCTAGCAAATGTTTTTCGTCAAATGGCAACTGGGGCGTTTCCTCCAGTTGTGGAAACGTTTGAACGCAACAAAACTATCTTTTTCCCCGGCGATCCTGCTGAACGAGTTTATTTTCTTCTCAAGGGTGCTGTGAAACTTTCCAGGGTGTATGAAGCAGGAGAAGAAATAACGGTAGCGCTGCTGCGGGAAAATAGCGTTTTTGGTGTTCTGTCATTGCTGACTGGTAATAAGTCTGATAGATTTTACCATGCAGTTGCGTTCACTGCTGTAGAATTGCTTTCAGCTCCAATTGAACAAGTAGAGCCAGCGCTGAAGGAAAATCCTGAATTATCGATGTTATTACTGCGCGGCTTATCTTCCCGGATTTTGCAGACAGAAATGATGATTGAAACTCTGGCTCACAGAGACATGGGTTCAAGATTGATCAGCTTTCTGTTGATTCTTTGTCGAGACTTTGGTGTCCCCTGTGCTGATGGCATTACTATCGATCTGAAGTTATCTCATCAGGCGATCGCAGAAGCCATTGGTTCGACTCGCGTTACTGTCACCAGATTACTGGGCGATTTGCGCGAAAAGAAGATGATTTCGATTCACAAAAAGAAGATTACTGTACATAAACCGGTCACTTTAAGTAGACAATTCACTTAAAAACGATTCAGGGAATTATTGAGCAGGGGAGCAGGGAAGCAAATTGACCCTTAGGTGGTTAAGATTGTGATTAAGTTACTAACCTCTCAACTACAGACTCCTACCAAGTACTTTTCCTGCTTCTTCCCCCCTGCTTCTTCTGTATCTAGAAGTATATCGGTTGTTGAAAATGACCACTGGGTACATCCTCATAGCTGCAATTTTAATTCTGGGAGGTGTGATTGCCACAGTGGGCGATCGCATAGGCACGCGAGTGGGTAAAGCACGCCTCTCATTGTTTAATCTCCGTCCCAGAAATACAGCTGTATTAATCACTATTATTACAGGTGGTTTAATTTCAGCATCAACCCTAGCAATTTTATTTGCGGCTGATGAAGGCTTGCGTAAAGGCGTATTTGAATTAGAGGACATTCAAAAAGATCTCAAGCACAAGCGCGAGCAATTGAAAACAGCAGAATCGGTCAAAACCCAAGTAGAAAAACAGCTTTCCTCGGCTAGGATTGCTCAAACTAAAGCACAACAAGAATTGCAACAGATCAATCATTCATTGCAATTAGTCAATTCTAGACAACAAGCTACCCAATCTCAACTTAACCGTACTATTGAGCAAGAAGCTAAAACGCAATCTCAATTGCAAGTAACTCAAAGTCGATTAGGTAATGTGGTGATTCAGTATCAAAAATCTTTGAGCGAGCTACAAAACCTTTATACACAGAGACAGATTTTAAAATCAGCAGTATCGCAGTTGAGGTTAGAACGTCAAAGATTATACATTGAAGCTGAAAAGGCAATTAGTGAAGCTAAGACAGCTATCCAACAACGTGACCGCGAATTAGCCAAGCGCCAATTAGCAATTGCACAAAGGGATCAAAAAATTGTGCAGTTAGACCAACTAATTCAAAATCGGAATCTGGAAATTACCCAACGAGAGCAGGTGATTGTTCAAAGAGAATCTCGCCTCAGGGATTTAGAACATCAGCAAGAATTTTTAGAGCAAGAAGTAACCAAGCTGGAAAAATATTATCGCTCTTATCGTGACCTGCGTTTAGGTAAACTAGGTATAGTCAAGGGTCAAGTTTTAGCTACTAATGTAGTAAAAGTTGCTGAACCTAATGCTGCTCGTCAAGCAGTTATCCAAATTTTGCAGGAAGCTAATCGCAATGCGATTAGTGAACTAACTGAGCCAGGAGTGTCTCCTCGTAATGGTGAGGTCTTGCGCGTCACGCAAGAGAGAATTGACCAATTAGCTCAACAAATAGCAGATGGTCGCGAGTATGTTGTGAGAATTTTCTCAGCCGGTAACTATGTTAGGGGTGAGAAACAAATAGAATTTTTCGCTGATGCGGCGAAAAATCTGTTGGTGTTTTCTGTAGGGCAGGTATTGGCGACAACCAGTACCGACATGAAAAACATGAGTGTTTACCAACTGCGTCAAAGACTAGATTTGTTGATTTCCGCTTCCCAATTCCGGGCTCGTAATGCTGGAATTGTGGAAAATGTAGAAGTAGATGGTACTTTTCTCCGCTTCTTTATGCAATTAGAGCAATCTACTCAACCATTAGAAATTAAGGCTATAGCATCTGAAAATACCTATACAGCAGGACCTCTCAAAATTAAATTGGTCGCACTTCTCAATGGACAAGTGGTTTTTAGTACTTGAAAGCTCCCCTGCTTAAGAACTACCCTAATCATTCTTTGGTACTTCACTATGAAGATTAACCGCGAGTTTTCAGTCACACAACCAGTAATTTTAGGATTTGACCCGGGACGAGATAAATGTGGTATGGCGATTATGGGTCTTGACCGACAACTTTATTATCATCAAGTTATTCCGGCTGCGCGAGCGATCGCCACTATGGAAAAACTCAGACAAGAATATCCCGTCTCATTAGCAGTTATGGGCGACCAAACGACAGCCAAGCAATGGAAACAACAAATTGATCGAGAATTAACAGAACCACTTAACTTGATTTTAGTTGATGAACGTTATACAACCTTAGAAGCCCGCGATCGCTATTGGCAAATGTACCCACCTCAGGGGCTCAATTTACTTTTACCTAAGGGAATGAGACAACCACCACGTCCGCTGGATGATATCGTAGCTATTCTACTCATTGAAAGATATCTAAATCGCCTGACCTCTAGTAACAGCCAAGTTTAATTAACTAAAATTAACTAAAATTAACTAAAATTAACTAAAATTAAAACTCAGATCTGATAATAAACGCATAATCTCCACCTGGTTCTAGTTGGTAATCTTGTTTTTCCAAAAAACGACCGAGAGGCTCTTTGATTAAAGCACGTCCTTGAGAAGGCTTAACAGATAGCTCTCCCTGACGAAAATGCCATTTAAAATACCATTCAAAGTCACCTGCACTGACTTCTCCTTCAATAAACCCATGTTGCCAAGATTGGCGAATGATTCTGACATGGGCTGTGGTTTCTGGTAGACGTTTAGCACTCACGCAAAGCTTGCATAAAATAAAGGGATATCAAAGCCAATCATGAATCGGCTAGTTACATTTTTATGTACCAAAATATAGTGGACATTGGCAAACTCTTGTCAGAAAATGATAATTTGATGGTTGATGGAGATACACACTAGCAAAATCTATTGATGCAGTAGTAAATTAAGTATAAGTCATCCTCCTTTATTCAAGTAGTGCATGGAATCGTTAATCGCCTTGGCGATCGCTAGTATTGCTTTCACCAAGACTACAGAACAATCGACAGAAAGACTCCCAGATACTACTCTGGCTAAAATTTCGCAGCTACAAGAGCTGCTGAAGTCTCGGATTAATAGCCACAAACCAGTAGCAGTCTCTTGGCTTGATTTACAGAAATTTACTTCTGATTTACAAGAAGTAATGAAATCTGATTCCTACTTCGCTGCGGAAATTGTCAACCTAGCAAGTGAAATTCAACAGGAGATCAGTATTGATCCAATCCAGACACCAGATTTAGCAAATATATCTGGAGACAACAGCCAACAGAATGCTGCTGTGGAATCTCCTACGCTATTAGTTCCACCAATTAGCGATCTAGAGAGATTTGAGACGATTTGGCGAGCAATTGAGCCAACTTCCCAGCAAGTAGCTGAACTTTTGGGCTTATTTATCCCGAACATTTTTGCTTGGGAATGGGTAAAATCCGCTACAAGCTTACTCGATTTTCTCCCAGAAGATATAGAATTAGCACATAATCGACTTCTGGAATTGGCATTGATCCAACCAGTAGACGAACGAGAGGATTACTATGAAGTGAATTCTTGCTTTTCCGAGTTTTTGTGGGAAAAGTTAGCTGTTTCAACCCAAAAAGAGCAAGTGAATCGCGCTTTCGCCGAAACCTTTGTGGCGATCGCCAAAAAAATTCCGGAATCCCCCACACAGGAGTTAATTAAATCAATCCAAGATGCTATTCCTCATCTAGCTAAGGTCGCAGAAACTTTAATTGATGCTGTGAAAGATGAAGACTTAATTTGGCTATTTACTGGTTTAGGTAGATATAACAAATCACAGAGACTATATACAGCAGCAGAAGCATGGCGGAAGCAGTGTGTCACAGTAATAGAGTCCCGACTAGGAGAAGAACATCCTGATATTGCTACCAGCTATAACAATTTAGCTGGACTTTATGAATTTCAAGGTAGATATGCTGAAGCTGAACCTCTATTTGTTAAAGCATTAGCAATTAGACAACGTTTATTGGGAGAAGAACATCTGGCTGTTGCTACCAGCTACAACAACTTGGCTGGACTCTACAAGTCCCAAGGTAGATATACAGAAGCTGAACCGTTATACAATAAAGCCTTAGCCATTTTACAAAACCTGTTAGGAGAGGAACATCCTTCCGTTGCTACCAGTTGTAACAACTTAGCCGGATTGTACAATTCTCAAGGTAAATATATAGATGCAGAACCTTTGTATATAAAGGCTTTGACTCTCAGACAACGGTTACTAGGAGAAGATCATCCTGATGTTGCGCAAAGTTACAACAACCTAGCACAACTCTATTATGCTCAAGCTAGGTACACAGAAGCGGAATCCCTATACAGAAAAGCCTTAGCCCTCAGACAACGGTTACTAGGAGAAGATCATCCTGATGTCGCGCAAAGTTACAACAACCTAGCACAACTCTATTATGTCCAAGGTAAATACACAGAAGCTGAACCTTTATTTATCCAAGCCCTAGCCCTACGCAAAGAATTATTAGGAGAGGAACATCCTGACGTAGCTCACAGTTATAACAATTTGGCTGAATTCTATGAGTCTCAAGGAAGCTATGAAGAAGCTGAGAATTTATACAAGCAAGCTTTAGCCATTAGACAACGCTTGCTAGGAGAAGATCATCCTGATGTTGCGCAAAGTTATCGCAATTTAGCTGGACTTTATACATCTCAAAACAGACTAATTGAAGCAGAAAGCTTTTACGATAAAGCTTTAGAAATTGCTGAACATAGCCTAGGAGAAAACCATCCTCACACGGTTATCTTCCGAGAAAATTTAACCTCTCTGAGGGATAAGCTAAAGGGTATTAGTTAATACCCAGTTGTCGGTGAGGATCGACTGGGATTTTAGATTTGCGATCGCTCACTCATCCAAAATCTAAAATCCTGAATCGTCAATTTAACGGTTCACTGTTGTAGCTGCTTCTCTTGCTGCTGAGGCTTGGTCTGGATGAATACCCAAACGAGTCAAGTTAATTCGTCCTTTGTTGTCAATTTCCCGAACTTTGACAATCACTTCTTCTCCTACTGCTACTTCATCTTCCACTTTACCCACACGATAGTCGGCTAATTGGGAAATATGAATCATCCCTTCTTTCCCAGGGAGAAATTCCACAAAAGCGCCTATAGGAATAATGCGTGTGATTCGACCTACGTAAACATCACCCTCATGTAATTTACGGGCCATACCTTGGACAATGTTACGAGCTTTCTTCGCCTGAATTTCATCTATAGCGGAGATAGTAACCGTACCGTCGTCTTCGATATCAATTTTTGCACCAGTTTCTTCCGTAATACCCTTGATTGTTTTACCACCTGGTCCGATGACTAAACCAATCATATCTGGATCGATTTTAATGGTCAATAGCCTTGGTGCAAAAGGTGAGGTCTCTTCCCGATGTGTGCTGATTGTCTCTAGCATTTTATCCAAGATATACAAGCGAGCTTCTTTAGCTTGGTGAATGGCTTGAGCAATAACTTCTATGGATAAGCCGGATATTTTCATATCCATTTGTAAAGCGGTGATCCCAGAGTCTGTTCCAGCAACTTTGAAGTCCATGTCTCCCAGAAAGTCTTCAATCCCTTGGATATCAGTCAAGACTCTGATACCGTCAGCCTCTTTAATCAGTCCCATGGCTGCACCGCTGACGGGTTTAATCAGTGGTACACCAGCGTCCATCAAGGCGAGAGTAGAACCACACACCGAACCCATAGAAGTAGAGCCGTTAGAAGACAAAACTTCGGAAACGACGCGGATGACATAGGGGAATTCTTCTTTAGTAGGCAGTACGGGTATTATAGCTCTTTCGGCTAAAGCTCCATGACCGATTTCCCGTCTTCCGGGAGCACGCATGGGTTTAGTTTCCCCCACGGAAAAGGGTGGAAAGTTATAATGGTGTAAGTAGCGTTTAGATTGGTCGATTTGTAAGTCGTCGTTGAGATTCTGTGCATCTCCTGGCGTACCTAGAGTACAAGCCGATAAAACTTGGGTTAGTCCACGATTGAATAGACCACTGCCATGAACCCGTTTAGGCAAAACATCAACTTGACAGGACACCGGACGTACTTCATTCAATTTGCGTCCATCAACACGGACATCATCTTCCATGATTTGGCGACGCATGAAGTATTTGGTGATTTCCTTAAATGTATTACCTAGGGCTTTACTATTTTGGGTTGCTGCGGTCTTGACAGGATCGTCTTCGTCTAACTCACTAATTTCAGCAGCGATCGCCTCTTTAACAGTATCTAAAGCTAGGTCTCGCTCAGGTTTGCTTAAATCAAATTGGGCTAAGATTTTTTTAATCGCCATACTGGCGCGATCGCGAATATAGTTCTCTAAAGTTTGGTCTACTTCAGGTGGAACCGCGGCTGGGATTTCTAAACCCAACTCCAGGATGAGGTCTTGCTGCGCCTTAATTAAGTCCCGCACTGCTTCATAACCAAAATCAATCGCCTCGATAATATCTCGTTCTGGCAATTGATTTGCCCCTGCTTCCACCATAATTACACCATCAGGGGAACCAGCCACGATCAAATCTAAGTCTCCAGCTTCCACTTCTGCATAAGTGGGATTAATAATGAAATCATCACCAACTAAACCCACCCTAACTGCTGCCATAGGACCATTAAAAGGTATTTTGGCGATAAGAGTTGCAATAGAAGCGCCAGTCACAGCCAAGACATCTGGAGGAACTTGCTCATCCATGGACATGGTTAACGCCACAATTTGTAAATCATCGCGTAACCAAGCAGGGAATAAAGGACGTAGCGGACGGTCGATGAGACGACTAGTGAGAATTGCTTTTTCTGGTGGACGACCTTCCCGACGCATAATCCCGCCAGGAATTCTACCAGCAGCATACAGTCTTTCCTCGTAATCGACTGTGAGTGGAAGAAAATCGATGCCCTCTCTGGCTTCTGAACGTGTAGCTGTCACCAAAACAGCTGTATCCCCCGATTGTATCAACACCGACCCACCAGCTTGGGGAGCTAATTGGCCCACCTTCAGCCGAATATCCCGTCCATCAAAGGATATTGACTTCTCAAATTCTGCCATTCAGTTTTTTATCCTTCTCTTTCACTATTCTCTCTCTGTGGCAATCCTAACATTTATGAACTGTAGACGGCTTGTTAGAGTGAATAAAAGTGAATAAATATTAGCAATTGATGATTACTGGGAACAATAAGTTGGTTAAATTTTCCTAACTTATAGTTGGTGTTCCTTGCCAGTTACTAGGATTAGACTTATAGAATAGAGTTAAATACCTAGACAAGGCGGAAAGCGTAAGTGCTTCACAAGTAACGTTTTTGTATCCAAGCCTAACTCACTACTTGATGATTAACCTGAAATTTTATTGCAGCACTTATTTTTATTTCTTCCCTTCTTCCCTTCTTCCCTTCTTCCCTTCTTCCCTTCTTCCTCTGTTCCCTGTTCCCTGTTCCCTATATTAGCTTTATGTAATGGCAATCTTACACGGTAGTTGGCTAGTAAACAAGCAGAAAAGTTATTTCTTTATTTGGGGAGAGACTTGGCATTCTACCCAGGAGATAGACTACGGATCTATTGCTGTCGGGGAAATACCACTAAATCCCCTGGCTATATCTGGACCCCAATTGCATGAGTATTTAAGGTCGCAGCATCTAGATATCGCCCAGTTTGTCCAGCAACCTGCTGTTTCTCCAAGCAGTGGGAAAGAATACCAGCAGAAAAATCATCAAAAAAATCATCTCAATCATGTAGTAGCATATTTGCCAATACACTCGCAAATAATTTCTCTACCTACTAATTTCATCGTCAACCAGGTCAAGAGAAAGGTATTTATTTACCCAGCACACTCTGCTAGCTTACTGGTGAAAGAAGATTCCACCAAATATATAGAATATTCACAATATCTCCAACCCTGGCAAATTGAGGGTTTTTGTCTTACCCCTACAGCCGCAATCAAGTTTCTGACTTCTTTACCATTAAGTTCTACAGATAGTCAACAAGATGCTTTTTTAGGAGCAGATTTGCGCTTTTGGGAACAAATTGCCCGTTGGAGCTTAGATTTGCTCTCCCGTGGTAAATTTTTGCCCACTATTCATCAGCAATTTGATGGTACCGCAGTGGCTAAATGGCAAGTTTTACTAGATAGTGCTGTAGACAGAACCCGTCTGGAGAAATTTACGAATACTATGCCCCTAGCTTGTCGGACTTATCACTCTGACAATCAACCACCCACAAATTTGCTGGTTGACTTACCAATAGCAGCACAAGAATTAATTTGGGCATTTTTGGATAGTGTCACAGATGCTCAGGTAAAAGTGATGTTGGCTAACCAGAATCCCAAGGAAACCAAAGTGATGGGATCTCTACCATCTACAGTACAGCAATGGTTACAATCTTTAACTCATACCTCCAATACAATTAATGGTGAAGTAACAGGTATAGAACGCTTAACAGCAGCTTTAAAAGCGTGGACTCTACCGCTACAATATCAATTAGTCACAAAGCCGCTATTTCGCACTTGCTTTGAGTTGCGTCCTCCAGCACCAGACAAAACAGATTGGGTATTAGCATATTTTCTCCAAGCAGTTGATGATGCTGAATTTTTGATCGATGCGGCGACTATTTGGCAACATCCCCTAGAAAGATTTGTTTACCGGAATCGCACTTTAGCACAACCCCAAGAAACTTTTCTGCGCGGTTTGGGCTTGGCTTCTCGGTTATATCCAGTGATTGCTTCCAGTTTAGAAATACCTTCACCAGAATTTTGCTGTCTCAATCCCACCCAAGCCTATGAATTTATTAAGTCTGTAGCTTGGCGATTGGAAGACAATGGCTTAGGCGTAATTTTGCCAGCTAGTTTGGCTAACCGCGAAGGTTGGGCTAACCGTTTAGGTTTGAAGATTAGCGCTCAAACGGGCGCTCAAACATCTCAGAACAAATCAGCAAGACTGGGATTGCAAAGTTTACTCAATTTTCAATGGCAATTAGCCATTGGTGGACAAACGATTTCTCAAACTGAGTTTAATCGACTCATCGCGCTGAATAGTCCACTAGTAGAGATTAATGGTGAATGGGTAGAGTTACGTCCCCAAGATATTAAAACGGCTCAAGCTTTTTTTGCTTCCCGCAAAGACAAGCTGAATCTCTCATTAGAAGATGCTTTACGCCTCAGTCAAGGTGATACTCAGATGATTGAAAAATTACCTGTTGTCAGCTTTACGGCTACGGGAGTTTTAGAAGAATTGATGGGAGCTTTAACCAACAATCAATCTATAGCCCCTTTACCCACTCCCGCCAGTTTTCGAGGAAAGTTGCGACCTTACCAAGAACGAGGTGTAGCTTGGTTGGCTTTTCTGGAACGTTGGGGTTTAGGGGCTTGTCTAGCAGATGATATGGGGTTGGGGAAATCAATTGAATTTATCGCTTTCTTATTACATTTGCAAGAACAGGATCTTTTGGAAAATCCGACTCTGTTAATTTGTCCCACTTCTGTTTTAAGTAATTGGGAAAAAGAAGTGAAGAAATTCGCACCTACTTTGCGAGTTTTGCAGTATCACGGTGATAAACGCCCTAAGGGTAAAGTATTTACAGAAACAGTACAAAAATATGATTTGATCATCGCTAGTTATTCATTGATTCACCGGGATATCAAATTATTACAAACTGTTAAATGGCAGATCGTCGTTTTAGATGAAGCCCAAAATGTGAAAAATTCAGATGCTAAACAATCCCAAGCTGTACGTCAGTTAGAAACTACATTTCGCATAGCTTTGACGGGAACGCCAGTAGAAAATAAATTGCAAGAATTGTGGTCTATTTTGGATTTTCTCAATCCTGGATATTTGGGAAATCGCCAATTTTTTCAAAGACGTTTTGCTATGCCCATTGAAAAATATGGCGATGCTGCTTCTTTACATCAATTGCGATCGCTGGTCCAGCCTTTTATTCTCCGTCGCTTGAAGACTGATAAGGAAATTATCCAAGATTTACCAGAGAAACAAGAAATGACGGTTTTTTGTGGATTGAGTACTGAGCAAGCGAAACTTTATCAAAAAATTGTGGAAGATTCCTTAGCTACAATAGAATCATCTACAGGCTTGCAAAGGCGAGGGATGATTTTGGGTCTGTTAGTCAAACTTAAACAAATTTGCAATCATCCGGCTCAATATCTCAAAGAATCCACGTTAAAAGACCATAGTTCGGCTAAATTGCAAAGATTAGAAGAAATGTTGGAAGAAGTCATACTAGCAGGCGATCGCGCCTTAATTTTCACGCAATTTGCTGAATGGGGTAAACTACTCAAACCTCATTTAGAAAATCAGTTACACCGAGAAATATTCTTCTTATATGGTAGCAGCACGAAACAACAGCGCGAGTTAATGATCGATCGCTTCCAAAACGATCCCCAAGGTCCACCAATCATGATTCTTTCCCTAAAAGCTGGTGGAGTCGGCTTGAATTTAACTAGAGCAAATCATGTATTCCATTTTGATCGTTGGTGGAATCCTGCTGTGGAAAATCAAGCTACAGATAGAGTTTTTCGCATTGGTCAAACCCGTAATGTACAAGTACATAAATTTGTTTGTACTGGAACTTTAGAAGAAAAAATTAATGACATGATTGAAAGTAAGAAACAGCTAGCGGAGCAAATTGTGAATGCTGGTGAAGAGTGGTTGACAGAATTAGACACAGACCAACTCCGCAATTTACTGGTACTTGATCGGAATGCGGTAATTGATGAAGACTCTGAATAAGCTAGAGAAGAAAAATAGAAATGACTAATTTTACCTTACAAGCGAGTAGAGAATGGTGGTCTCAGAGGTGGCTAGATTTGCTAGACTCCTATCGGTTTAAAAAACGGTTGGAACGAGCCAGAAATTACGCCCGTCAAGGAAATATTCTGAGTATCGAATTTAAAGGCGCAAAAGTATTAGCCAAAGTCCAAGGTAGTGAAGTAGAACCATATCAGGTTTTTCTGTCATTAGAGCCTTTCACTGATGAACAGTGGAGTTATGTAATTGAAACAATGTCCCAAAAAGCTCTGTTCGCGGCTAAACTTTTAGCGGGAGAAATGCCCCAAAATATTGAAGAAGTCTTTACAACTAATGGCTTATCCCTATTTCCCTTTACTTTATCTGATGTGATTAGTCAATGTTCTTGTCCCGATCAAGCTAATCTTTGTAAACATATAGGTGCTGTGTATTATCAACTGGGCGATCGCTTTAGTGAAGACCCATTTGTGCTGTTTCAACTCAGGGGACGCACCAAAGAGCAAATCATCAGTGACCTACGCTATCTACGCAGCACCAAAGTTGTGGAGACAGATATAGCAGATGGGCGAGAAAATGAATCGTCAAATGCTACAACACTAGCACTTACTCAACCAAACTCCTTAAAGATAGAAGCTTTCTGGGACTATAATGAGCCATTAGAATCTTCTCTAGTAGTCATTACACCAGGAAGCAGCGAAACAGTATTAGATGTTTTGGGAAATATTCCTCTAGCCAAAGATGAAGAAAGCTCCTCTGCTGGTGACTTAGTGATGAGGTATTTACAAGCAGTATATAGCGAGGTTAGTCAAAAAGCTGTTTTAGCTGCAATGAATATAGGAGAAAATTGATCTCTTAACGGGGTTATGATTAACTTAAACTACAAAAGTCAAATTCCTGAACAAACGCGATAAATCAGCCAATATGGAAACTAACCAAGGAATATCTCTTCCTCAAATGGGATGTGGAACTTGGGCTTGGGGAAATCAACTTCTCTGGGGATATAAAGAAAATATGGATGACCATTTACAAGAGGTATTTAATCTCTGTGTCCATCATGGAGTTACTCTCTTCGACACTGGAGACTCCTATGGAACTGGTAGATTAAACGGACGCAGTGAGCTATTATTAGGCAAATTCTCCCGTGAATATCATGGTATAGGTCAAGAAAACATTTGCATTGCGACTAAATTAGCCGCTTATCCTTGGCGATTAACAAGCCAATCAATGGTTTTAGCAGGTAAAGCCTCGGCTCAACGCTTACAAAGGAAAATAGATTTGGTGCAAATGCATTGGTCTACAGCTAATTATGCGCCTTGGCTAGAAGGAAGATTATTGGATGGTTTAGCTAAACTCTACGAATTAGGTTTAGTTTCGGGAGTGGGGTTGTCTAATTATGGACCTAAAAGACTCAAATGGGTATATGAAAAGTTTCGCCAAATAAATGTCCCAATTTCTACTTTACAAGTACAGTATTCCTTGCTGTCTACTTATCCTGTCACGGAATTAGGGTTGAAAGAAATTTGCGATGATTTAGGGATCAAACTGATTGCTTATAGTCCTTTAGCTTTGGGAATATTAACTGGAAAATTCACCCAAAAAGGGCCTTTTCCCCCTGGTATTCGAGGGTTATTATTTAGACAATTACTACCGGGTATAGAACCAGTCTTAGGATGTCTACGCGACCTAGCCAACTCTAAAAATAAGACTATGTCGCAAATAGCAATCAACTGGTGTATAAGTAAAGGAACAATTCCCATCCCCGGAGCGAAGAACGTAGAACAGGCGAGGGAGAATATTGGCGCTTTGGGCTGGAAGTTAAGCGCGACTGAAGTTGCTGAATTAGATCAAGCAGCCATCAAAGTTAATAAAAAAATGGTACAAAACATTTTTCAAACAAAGTAATTGATACGTATGTTGGGTTGAGGAACGAAGACAAGGGAGCCTTCGCTGTTGCTCAACCCAACTACGCCTTTCATATTTGTTGTCTATGTAAGGAGGCGTAAAGTCCATCTTGCTTGAGCAAATGATCGTGGCTTCCCTGTTCGATCAGTTCGCCGCGTTTTAATACAAAAATGCGGTCTACATTGCGAATTGTTGATAGACGATGGGCGATGATAATTGCTGTACGATTCTCTAATAAACGGTTTAAAGCTTCCTGTACTACAGCCTCCGTCACTACATCTAAGCTCGCTGTCGCTTCATCTAAGACCAGGATTTGAGGTTGACGAATAGCAGCACGCGCAAAAGCTAAAAGTTGCTTTTGTCCACTGGAAAGATTTGTCCCTCTTTGTCTCAAATAGGTGTCATAACCTTGAGGTAGTTGTTGAATAAAGCGATCAATATTAGTTTCTTTGGCTGCTCGTTCAATATCTGCAAATTCGTAATCATCCCCTAATGAAATATTGCTTTTTACATCCCCAGCAAATAAAAAGGCTTCCTGTAAAATTACGCCCACATATCGCCGTAATTCTGTTTGGGGTATATTGCGGATATCTACACCATCAATCAAAATGCGTCCTACGGTGGGTTCATAAAGGCGACATAATAATCGAATCACAGAACTCTTACCCGCGCCTGTAGGTCCAACTAAAGCTATTTTCTCTCTGGGATTGATGATAAAGTCTAAGTCCTTAATTACGTAATCTTCTGCTTGATAAGCAAACCAAACATGCTCAAACCTGATTTCGCCTAACTCAGTCTGAGATTGATCCTGAGATTCACCCTTGGGAACCTGAAAAGAACTCCCAATATTAGTTATTTCGATCTTTTCCGCCAAAATTTCGCTCACTCGCTCAATTGCGGTAAAACCACCTTGAATTACGGTAAATTTCTCCGCAAAATTCCGTAGAGGTTCAAATAGTTGTTGCGCATATAAGATAAATGTTGATAAAACACCGAATGTCAGATTTTGCTGTACTAATAACCATCCACCTATTCCTAGTACACCAGCAACAGCTACTAAACCAATCCATTCCAATGTGGCTGAAACGGCTGATTCGTACCAAATTGATTGTTCTACTTCTCTGTTATAGTCTTTGGTGGTAGCACGGAACAATTCTGTATTATATTTTTCCCGGCGAAATAGTTGTACTACGTTGATTCCCGCAATGTTTTCTTGGAGTTGGGAGTTGATTTTTGACAGTTGTTCCCTAGCTTTGTAATTAGCTTTACGGTATTTCTTCTGTAAGTACACAATTATCCAGCTAATTGGTAGCAGAATGGAGAGTAATAAGCTAGCAAGTTGCCATTGGAGGAAAAACATGAGGCTAATAATGACTAGCATAGAGAGAAAATCGGCAACTATGCCGATCGCTCCTGTCGCAAAGACATCTCCTAAACTTTCTACATCGCTGGTGAGTCTGGTAATCAATTTCCCTACAGGTGTGCGGTCAAAGAAACTTACTGCTAAGGATGTGATATGATTAAATATGTCATTACGTATTTCAGCAGTAATATTCTGTCCTAGTTTTTGGACTAAATACCCTTGAACACCTGTAAAACTTAATCTCACTAGCATTGTCAACAGTAATAATACTTGTACTAGTGTTAATGCCTGTCCTAGAGGTAGATGTTGGAGAAACCCGTAAGTACTTGGTTCGTGGCGAATCAGTGAGATGGCTTGTCCGACTAATATGGGTTGGATTGAGTTGGCGATCGCCATAGGTACAAGCAAAGAAATCGACAGTACAAGTAATTTCACATGACGGCGTGCATATGGGATCAAACGCCAGAATAACCACCAATCATTTTCAGTGCGTCCGTATCCTGGTTTAGGTATGTTTGGGGATGGATAGATGCTCATAAATAATCCCAATAGGTAATTCCGTTGACAAATCGTGATATATATCACAATTTAGTCGTTACTGTTGTCACCTAAATAATTGATAACGTTCACATAGGAAAGATTATATCAATCACTCAATAGAAAGAAAATTTAGGCGATATTTGATTCTGTAGGGTTCATAAACTCAATTACATGTCTCGTCCTATGCCTCAAATCAATTTAATCCCCGGTGCTATTTCAGAAATAATTGTTTCTACGTCTGAAACTAAAGTTATTACCCTAGCGGATCGTTACGGATTAATGGCGGCTATTCTGAATGAGTTTATCGGGGAAGAAGAAATAATGGCAATCAACAGGCTCATTCGCTATATAATCAAGGGTCGCATCAAAGTTGTTGATGAAATTTCCCATGATAAATATGTAGGATTTTGGATTACAGGTTTGAAATAATCAACCGACCTAGTCTGCGATTTTCGCCAAAATTTTGCCAAAATACTGAAACTTAGTCGCCAATAATTAATGGTAATTCATTTGACTTATTGCCCCAATTCAGCGGAATTTCCCAATAAAATTAATTCTCGCAAACGCGTAATTAATTCATGTAAATTGCCTGTATTAAGTCGATAACTTAGAGGATGAGCGATCAGTCGCGCAGTACTTTCATACAGCATAGCTATTTCCACTAAACCGTTATCCCGCAAAGTTCGTCCTGTGGAAACTATGTCTACTATCGCTTCAGACATACCTGTAATTGGACCTAATTCTACTGAGCCAGACAAGGGGATTATTTCCACGGGTAGATTGAGATTTTGAAAATACTCTCTAGCACAATTTACGTATTTAGAGGCAACCCGGCAATGTGTAGGTAAATCCACGGCTGTTTTATAGGGACTATTAGATTTCACCGCTACTGACATTCGACAATATCCGAATTGCAGGTCAACCAGTTGGGCAACTTGGGGCTGCTTTTCTTGTAAAACATCATAGCCCACAATGCCTAATTGTGCCTGACCGTATTCTACATAAACAGGGACATCCTGCGCCCTGACCAATAAAGCTTGCGCTTGGACGTTGGTATCCGGGATTTGTAATTGACGGTTCCCAGGATCTAGAAAAGCACTAAAATCCAATCCTGCGGATTTCATTATGTAGATACTAGGTTTAAGCAGTTCACCTTTGGGTAGCGCAACAGTTAACATTTTTTCTGGTGAGTAATTTGATATGATAGCCTAATTACCAAACTAAGTATATACATCAAAGTTATCTACAGTAGCATTTTTATTTTCCCAGTCCCTATGATATGGTTAAGATTCTCTTGGTTGACGATGAAGTAGAACTAGCTGGTCCTTTGAGTCATGTATTAACTCGTGAAGGATATGCTGTGAATGCTGTTTATGATGGAATAAGCGGTTTGGACTTAGCCAAAACTGGTGATTTTGATCTACTAATTTTGGATTGGATGCTCCCAGGAAAAACGGGATTAGAAATTTGCCACGAGCTACGTTACCAAGATCAAAGGACTCCCGTACTATTTCTGACGGCTAAAGATACTTTAGACGAGCGTGTAATAGGGCTAGATTCTGGTGCTGATGATTATATAGTTAAACCCTTTGAATTAAGAGAATTATTGGCGAGAGTCCGGGCTATACTCCGGCGTTGTCATAGAGAAGTATGTCATAATCAAACTAAACGCCTAATTGTCGCTGATTTAGAATTGGATTTGGACAATCAGGTAGCTTATCGTCGGGAAAGAATTATCGAACTATCCCAGAATGAAAGTCGATTACTACAATATTTTATGGAACATCCCGGTCAATTATTGACTCACGCTCAGATCCTGCAAGAACTCTGGCAAGGTGAGGAACAACCTGCTAGTAATGTTACTGCTGCGTTAATCCGTCTACTGCGCCGTAAAATTGAAATAGATGGTGAATCTCCCCTAATTCATACCGTATACAGCAGAGGCTATCGCTTTGAATTGATTAATCTCGAATAAATTAATATTTGTGCCAAAAGTAACTTGCTCAAGTCAACTAGAATTGCTATATATGAGTTAAGTTAAGATATCAGGATTATCTGGGAACCTTAGGGGAGAGTAAGCCATTTAATCAACTAGATGAAATTAGCAACTTTTTATTAATTAAACCCATTCTCCCTGGAATAATATGAATTGGCTAGTAAAAAAGATTAAATTAGCTGAGATAAATTTATCCAAGAGATTTATATTTAATTTAGTAATAATAACTCTTTTAGGATTCTGTGGTAATTATTTTCATATACAACTTTTTTTTGGCGTAGATTTTTTATTTGGTAGTATACCTGTTTTAATTGCGACAGTAGTTTATGGCTGGTTTTGGGGTACTTTGGTGGCGATCGCGACTAATATCTACACTTGTCTGCTTTTCGGACAACCCTATGTATTATTCATTTTTGCTTGTGAAGCTCTATTTCTTGGTCTAATGTTACGTTTTCATCGGCGGAACATAGTTCTAATGGATGGGTTTTATTGGATTTGCATCGGAATTCCTTTAATATTTATATTTTATGGATTATGTTTAAAACTGAAAATTTTTACCTTATATATAATTTCTTTAAAACTAACTGTTAATGGTATTTTCAACGCATTAATTACTGCATTAATTCTCGATTATATACCTATTGAACGTTGGAAAAAAAATCATCAATATAAATTCACTATTTCTTTACAGCAAACTTTATTTAATCTCTTGGTCTGCTTTGCCTTCTTGCCAATAATGGCAATTATTATACCTGATACCCAAAGTGCTTTTTCCACAATAGAAAAAGCACTTATTAGTAGTTTAGACTATTCAGCCAATAAAATCATTGGATATATACAAGTATGGCAGGAAAAGTACTCTTTTTCCTTGCTTTATATCGGCAATAATTTATTAGCCCATAATCACCAGCAAGATATAGAAATAATCCATAATCCATTTACCCCATTCACCTATATTCATGTAATTAATAGTTCAGGTAAAACTATTTACTTAGCAAATGAGGCTAGTTGGAAAAGTTCACAAACCGAATTGCATCTTTTAGAGAAAGCCATCCTGGATAAAATCAAGCATCGTGATGTAATTGCTTCAGATATCTTAGTCACAGAAGAGAATCAGCGCAAATCCATTAATTTTCTCCTAGGTATACCAATTAAAGAAGATAACCATCTCCTAGGTGTTGTTTTTGGAGGAATTGACATAAATACTATCAAAAATATCAGAAAAAATCTTCCAGCATTTCATGACAAATATCCCCAGCAATTTCAGCTAATTGACCAAAAAAATCGCCTAATACTTTCCAGTGAAGAAAATCAGAAAATACTTGAAGATTTCAACTATACTAAAAATAAAGATTGTCTCAGACTCAATCCTCTTGATGAAATTTATAGATGTTTCCCAAATGCTGCTGGTGAATCGTTAAAGCAAAGATGGGAGGAATCTTCTTATATCAAGATAATTTCCCTTACAGACTATTTACCGATGAAATTGGTAATTGAAATACCAATTATTAACGAAATAGACACGTTACATAGGAAATATATTTTTAACATGTCAATGATGCTGTTGATTGCTATTTTAGCTCTAATTACAGCAATTATCACTAGTAATAATGTAGTTCAACCCATATTAGATTTAACCCAGGCTACTACTGATTTACCACAAAAAATCTTAGAAAGAGGAAATATAAAACTTGGTGAAAGCAAAATCTTAGAAATAGATTTTTTGACTCGAAACTATCAATCTATGGTATCCGCATTTCAGCAAATGTTCCAAGAAATAAAGTCTGCTAATTACTCTTTAGAGGAACGGGTAAAATCTCGGACTGAAGAATTATCAGAGATTAATCAACAATTAGTTATAGAAATTGTCCGACGTAAAGGTATAGAAAAGCTATTGCGAGAGCGTGAGGAGCGATATGAGTTAGCTATTTCGGGCACAAATGATGGTATTTGGGATTGGAATCTAGTCACTGATGAAGTCTATTATTCACCTACTTGGATGAGAATTCTAGGTTATGAATATGACTCAGTACCACCAGTGTTTGTTTGGTCGGAAAATGTCCACCCAGATGAATTAGCTGAAGTTACTTCTGATATTCATCACCATCTTAATGGTTTGACAGAAATCTACCAAAATACCCATCGCATTAAGCATAAAAATGGGAATTATCTCTGGATATCAACTAAAGGTAAATGTATTCGTGATCACAACGGAAAAGCTTATCGTTTTGTGGGTACAATTACAGATATTACAGATAAGAAGTTAGCCGAAGAAGAGTTGAAATCCGCGAAGGAAGAAGCTGAAATAGCTAACCAAACCAAAAGCGAATTTGTCGCTACCATGAGTCATGAAATTCGTACTCCCATGAATGCTGTGATTGGTATGGCTGGTTTGTTGCTAGATACTAAGTTGACACCGCAGCAAAGAGAATTTGCAGAAATAATCCGCACTAGTGGTGAGACAATGCTCACTTTAATTAATGATATCCTAGATTTTTCCAAAATAGAATCTGGCAAGTTGGAAATTGAGAAACAATTTTTCAATCTCAGAACATGTATAGAAGAGTCCCTAGACCTAGTAACTTCCAGAGCTATGACAAAAGGTTTGGAAATAGGATATTTGATGTCGCCAGGTACATATGAGGTGATTAGCGGAGATATGACTAGGCTCAGACAAATATTAGTCAATTTACTCAGTAATTCCATTAAGTTTACTAACTCTGGTGAGGTTATGGTGTATGTTAGCAGTCAGCAGCTTACAGATCTATCAGATATACCATCTACTTACGCTACAGGCGAGCCAATATATGAAATTAAATTTATGGTCAAAGATACAGGAATTGGCATTCCTGCAAATAAAATGCATAAGCTGTTCCAACCTTTTAGCCAAGTGGATGCGTCTATTACCCGTCAATATGGAGGTACAGGTTTGGGTTTGGTACTCAGCCGCAGGTTAGCTCAGATCATGGGAGGTAAAATGTGGCTAGAAAGTCAGGTAAATCAGGGTTCGAGTTTCTTCTTTACAATTCTGACTTCTTCTGTGACAAATTCTGAGTTAGAAATTCCAGATGCTTCTCAGCAAGTATTGGCTGATAAATCTGTATTAATAGTTGATAGTCATGGGACTAATCGTCAAGCACTATTATTCCAATGTCAGTCTTTAGGTCTCCATGCTGTTGCTGTCGAGTCAGCTACAGATGCGATAACTGCGTTACGCTCCCCAGGAACCCATCTCCCACAGCAGTATTTTGATCTTGCTATTCTAGATAGGCGAATCCTGCAAAATGGTAACTTGAATTTAGTCCCAGAAATTCGTCAATTACCAAATTATGCTAGTTTACCATTAATTATGCTCATCCCTATGGATGTGGGACAAATCTGTGATGAATCCCATTTATTACCATTTATTGGTGTTAATGCGTATTTACACAAACCAGTAAAGCGATCTAATTTGGCAAATATATTGATCAGCGTTTTATCTCATGAACCACAAAATCTGGGTAAAGCGACACAAATCATCTCTTCCCAATTTGATCCGCAAATGTCCCAGAAGATTCCGTTGAAGATACTTGTGGCTGAGGACAATGGGGTAAATCAGAAAGTGATCGTGCATATCTTACAACGCTTGGGATACCGTGCTGATGTAGCAGCAAATGGTTTGGAGGTCTTAGCAGCATTGCACAGACAGCATTACGATGTAGTGCTAATGGACTTACAAATGCCAGAAATGGATGGTTTAACCGCAACTCGCCAAATTTGCCAAGAATGGCCGATTAATTCCCGTCCTTGGATTATTGCGATGACTGCTAATGCTATGCAAGGTGATAGAGAGAAAAGTCTCGCTGCTGGAATGAATGACTATACAACAAAACCAATTCGCATCGAAGAACTGGTACAAGCTTTGAGAAATTGTCAAAAATCTCATTCCACTAAACGGGACTTTCTTGTATGTCAACCTGACCAAATAACTAATATATTGGATGTAGATAGTTTACAGGAATTAAAGGACGTTACCTGTGATGGTGTTTTGTCAGAGTATATCCAGATAATTGAGGCTTATTTGGCAGATATACCAGGACGCTTGCGATCGCTACATGATGTGGTTAAGCAAAATGATCTAGACAAATTGACATTAGAGATACATGCTATTAAATCTAGCAGCATTGTTATTGGCGCACAGAAATTAGTACAGGTTTGTTGTGAGTTGGAAGACTTGGCCTTTAATGGTAATTTTAGCGAAGTATCATTATTGTTTCCCCAACTTCTGGTTGAATACCATCGGGTTGAATTCGCTTTAAATGCGGAGATTACATCATCTCAAACGCGACTTATATAAAACTGACACAATATACATCCCACTTATGAAACATCTGCATAAACTAATTACGCTAATTTTTGAACTCCGTAACTTTAGTATTTTCTGGTTAGGACAATCTCTGTCTGAAATCGGCAATCGCCTGACAGGATTTGGTTTAAGTATTTGGGTCTATCAAAATAGTCATACCGTTGCATCATTAAGCCTAATTACATTCTTTACAGTATTGCCAGGTGTATTAATTACTCCCTTTGTTGGGGTACTCGTAGATAAATGGCATCGCAAATCGACAATTATTTGCAGCGAAATAAGTGCAGCTATTGTGATATTAATACTTGCCTTACTGCTAATCACTGGTAGTCTAGAAATCTGGCATACTTGTATCGCGGCATTTTTCACCTCAGTCTGTGGTTCTTTTCAAATGACAGCAAAGGCTTCTATTTTACCGAGCATGGTTTCTAGTCATCAGATAGGGAGAGCTAATGGACTAATACAATTTAGTTCAGCCATAGGACAATTATCTGCGCCATTATTAGCCGGGATCATCATCGTTAATTTGCAACTTCAAGGCTTGTTACTGATTGATTTATCCAGTTATTTTATTGGCTTAATCACGTTATTAGTTATTGATATTCCTCAGCCAGAAAAAAGCATGATAGCAAGCACGGGAATAACTGCTATCTTCGATGATATTATCTACGGATGGGAAAACATTTCTTCTCGTCTTTTTTTGATGATCATACTAGCATTCATGACAATTAATTCTTTTGTCAACGGTATGACCAGCGTTTTGATTAATCCCCTGATATTATCCTTTTCTAACGCTACTACATTTAGTAGTGTGATGTCAATCGCTGGTTGTGGGACTCTGGCTGGGAGCATCTTTATGAGTATCTGGGGCGGGGGGAAAAAACCGATATCTTCCCTATTTATCTTTTCTGGGCTAAATGGTATAGCTTTGATGATTACTGGTCTAAAACCCTCTATCCCTCTGATCGCCTTGGGTATATCTCTAGTATTTTTTACCCTACCAATTATTCTCAGTACTAACAACACAATTTGGCAAAATAGTGTACGTCCAAATGTTATAGGGCGTGTACTGTCACTATTTTACACTATTACAGGATTGGGTGCAGCTTTAGGTACTCTTACCGCTAGTCCACTGAGTGACATAATTCTAAAACCTATGTTGGATACTAACGGTATATTTGCCAACACTATTGGCAAATTAATTGAAACTGGTTTAGGTCGGGAAATTGGCCTTTTAATGATTATAGAAGGGGTGCTAGTGTTAGTTATTTCGATAATTTTGTACAATTATTTCTATTTTCGACATATTGAACAGGATCTGCTCAACCCGACTATTAACTTCCAGTCAAACGTAGATGTCATAGATAATTAAATGCTGGGTTACTTAGAAAAGCCCTCACCCCTCACCCAAGGGGAGAGGGGTGAGGGAGATTTTAGAATTTTCAAGCGCTTTCTTAATTTTTTACACACAGTCTCTTATATAGTAGGTTGGGTTGAGGAACATAGATAGGGGAAATGAACCAAACACAATTACTAACAAAAACAAATTCTCTAATTTGGGTAAAAACTTTAGTCATCATCCTGCTGGGATTAGGGATTTGCTTTCGCTTTACTCATTTAGGACAAAAAATCTACTGTGGTGATGAACCTTGGACATCAGTAGCAATTTCTGGACATACACTAGCCGAGTTAAGACAAGAGTTTTCTCAGACTCAAGGTATAAATCCTATTACTAATTTTGATAAATATCAACACATTACTCCAGATCGTGGTTTAGCTGATACAGTGAATTATTTAATCACTTCAGATCCACAGCATCCACCTTTATATTACGTCATGGTAAGACTGTGGGCGCAAATATTTGGAGATTCTCCTACAGGAGTGAGGAGTTTATCAGCAATTATCAGTCTGTTGATATTTCCTAGTGTATATTGGCTGTGTTTAGAGTTGTTCGATTCACAGGTTGTGGGATGGATGGCGATAGGATTAATTGCTATTTCTCCCACACATTTATATTTTGCTCAAGAAGTGCGTCAATATGGTTTGTGGATGACAGAAATTCTGGTATCAAGTGCTATTTTATTGCGAGCTATCAGACAAGAAGATAAACGTAATTGGGTGTTATATAGCCTCACTTTAATCTTGGGTTTATACACCCATTTGTTTACAGTTTTGCTCATAATGTCTCATGGAATCTATGTAATTATTCAACAACGGTTTCGCTGGACTAAAACTTTAATTAATTATCTAATTGGTACAATTTTTGCCTGCTTAATGTTTGTTCCTTGGCTGATTGTAATTATTACCCACATTGGCGTATTACGAAATTTGACTTCAGGGTATGGAGTAAGATTTGTAGATAATCCTTTCGAGTTAATCGCTGTTTTTCTGATTCGGGTTACCAGAATATTTTTTGATCTGAATTTCGCTGTAAGTCAGGGAGGATTTAGTAATTTAAACTTTGAAGGATATTTATATTATACTCTCCCTTCGTTAATATTTAGCGGTTCTTTATTTATCTATCTTCTATTTCTTCTATGCAGAAATTACCAAAATAAAGCCTATTTGTTTCTTTTTTTCTTGGGAGGACTTCCAAGTATATTGTTAATTATATATGACTTAACTTCTGGAGGGTTTCGTTCCATACAAGTCCGCTACCAATTACCTTTATATCTCTGTTTAGAAATTATGGTAGCATATCTTTTGAGTTTTGCTGTTCAGGTTTTACAAGAAAAATCTTGGCGGAAAACCCTGGCTCAATTGATGATCATTGTATTTGTTTTATCTGGGATAATTTCTGATGCTAAATATTCCAAATCTCAGATTTGGTGGATGCAATCAGGTAGTGCATTTATCCAACAAATAGGTCAAGCTATTAATCAATCAGAAATACCTTTATTGGTAATTAATAACACTCCGATAAATTTGGGAGGAATCTTAGCCTTAAGTCATTATTCACCAAAAGTTCCTTTATTGATAGCAGCAGACGATGAAATTAGGCAAATCTCTGAGAATTACGATCAGATTTTCTTTGTCCAAAATAATAGTTGTTTATTCCATCAAATGACTCAGGATCAACACTATAATTTAAACACAATCATGGTATTGGAAAAAATGCCACCTGGAGGTTTATGGCAATTTGAGAAAAATTGGATCTCCTGACCAGTTTTGTTTTTTGATTGATTTTGCATATAAACCCCGTCTACTTTGAAAACCCTAGTATACAAGTAGGTTGGGTTGAGGAACGAAACCCAACATTATTGATGATTTTGTTGGGTTACTCTTCGAGAAGCCGCTCCGTGTCTTCGCTGTCGCTCAACCCAACCTGCATTTCCTACATTTACTTGTGTGTACACCGTAGCTCCCAAGGGGAGAGGGATTTAGGGTGAGGGCGTATTAACATTCTGGGAAAAGCAACTAGCGATCGCCAGTTGTGCATTATGGATAAAAGTTTCTGCGGGTAGCGGGAAGGCTTCATATTGTGGTGTAATAGCCAACACAGTTTCTATCCTCTCTCTAGATAGAGCAACTACAGATTCAGCCAAACTTCCATCATCCAATGAATGCGCAAAGTCGTCTGCGATCTGATATGTTCGTTCTAGAGACGAGGAATTTATATTGCGAGAGATAATAAATAAGTCAACACCCGCATGAAATGCTTGTGCTACTGTTCCAGGCTGGATAAATCTGTCTGAAACAGCTTTCATATCTAAGTCATCGGAAACGATTACACCTGAAAATTTCAGTTCTGTTCGGAGAATATCAGTTAATATAGTTTTAGATAATGTAGCGGGCCTATGGGGATCTATTTGGGGAAACAGGATATGCGCTGTCATGATTAAGGGTATTTGGGCTGTAATCAGGGATTGAAAAGGAATCAGTTCGCGATCGCGCAGTTCATCTAGGGTCAGATTCAGCACTGGTAATTCCAAATGGGAATCTTGGCGAGTATCCCCATGACCAGGAAAATGTTTGGCGCAGCCCAGAATCCCGCTATCCTGCAATCCTTGATAGTAAGCGCAAGCACCAATACTAGCAGTATCTGGTGTATTACCAAAGGAGCGAGTTCCAATAATCGGGTTTTGCGCGTAGGAAAAAATGTCAGCTACAGGCGACCAGGAAAGATTGATTCCTAATGACCGCAGTTCCATACCTGTCGCTTTGGCTATTTCATAGGAGTGCGATCGCAATAAATAAGCATGAGGAAAGCGGGTAATAGGTAAAGGTGTACGCACAACGCGTCCGCCCTCATGGTCTAGGGTCGTAAATAATAAGTCACGTCCAACATACTGACGAATTTGCCTAGTTAATTCTTTAAAGCTTTCTAGCCATACCTCATAGGGATATCCGTCGAGAAAGTTCTTGGCAAAAAAGATTACTCCAACTGGTCTTAATTCACTAAGTATACGTTTATCATCATTACTTAAACTAGTCCCGGAAATACCTAGAATCAGATGATTACCAAAACTGGAGCTAGACATAATCGCCCTCACCCCCTAGCCCTCTCTCCCTATGGGAGAGGGGGAAATTCAAAGTCCCTCTCCCCGTGGGAGAGGGATTTAGAGTGAGGGCTGAATTTAATCGAAGCGGTGAAAATTGCATGAATTTTCTCGAACTTTTATCCACCTAATTTTAATTGAAATCCACAAACTTATCATCTACTGGTCGTTCATTTTTGGGTAGGAATGATTTCTTATGGAGATTGGGTTTTAAGATTATCGCTTCATAGGGAATCACCCCCGTTATTTCACTGCGAATAGAGATGGCTGCTTGTGTTGATAAATCCAAACTTCTGGGTGTAATGTAAGGACCGCGATCATTAACCCGCACTATGACGGAGCTACCATTGAGTAAATTTCTTACTAGTAAGTAAGTGTTAAATGGTAAAGAACGATGAGCAACAGTAAATTCTTTTTGGTGATAAATCTCACCGTTTGCAGTTAGCTTACCATCAAAATCATCACCATACCAAGATGCTATACCAGAAAACCTTACATCTGAAGGTACTAACCCGTACATCTCCATTTGCAATTCTGCTAAACTTAATGGAGGTGCTTTTAATGCTATGCGCAAATTATTCACCCATTCTATCGCCAATAGATCAGCGCTTAAATTCAATTGTCTAGAAGTATGCTGGCTCACTCCAAACAAAAATTGATTACCAATCATCACAGATGGTATTCCGTCAACTATAGCTGGTTTTAATTGAGTAGCATCTATTTTTGGTAATTCCGCTAGTTGTATCAGGCGTTGTTTGAACAAATTAATCGCGAATTCGTCGGGAATGTAAGCGACAAATTTGTGATTAACCCAAATTTCATAGCTTTGCTGATTATGATCAAAAACCATGAGTAATCGGCGAGATGAAACAGGCGTAATCCAATTAGTCATTCTAGGTATGGATTTTGCTATCGATTTCCGTTTTATGGGTTGCTGGACACTCACTGCGAAAAAACTTTGCAGCGATCGCAATATTTTGCTAGGAGAAAAATATTGATTCTGCATACTTGATTGCAGCAAATTCATCGGTGACAAGATATTCACAATATTCTCATTTTTCCAGTATGATTTTGCTGCTAGTATGTTGCTTCCACTGGAGAAAAATCGAGATTGGCTATAGCTCAAACTAGATACAGCATGAGGGTTTGTCTGTAAATAACTTACAGATTTCTCAGAAAGTGGACCAGTAATTTGCCGAAGATTTGCTGTTTTTGCAGAGCTTATTGGTAAATTTCCTTGGTATAACCCTGTTGAATAAAGACTTATAACTAAACCTGTATTCAACAACCAGATACTACTGAGCCAAGACGTAATCCACAGATTTAAAAAAGATATCATGATTGAATTATAATAAGCAAAAATGCTCACACTTCTTTTGAGAAATTTTGATAAATAAAGTTACATTTTTGTGAATGATCTTTTAAGAATGCAACAGTTTTAAGGTAAATTGTTCTTCTAACTTACAGGGATTATCATAGCTTAGTTACGATTGGATAATTAATAAGAGTTTAGAATAGGTCTTTAATTATCTGATTAAAATTTCTAATCGCTTGTCCCTGTGGGATAGAATTTTCCCACATCACTGTTCGCATGATTCACCATGGAAATTAACTGGCAAAGTGTAAAAACATACGAAGATATTCTGTTTGAAAAAACCGATGGTATTGCAAAAATTACCATCAACCGTCCGGAAAAACGTAATGCTTTTCGTCCAAAAACAGTCGTTGAACTATATGACGCTTTTTGCAACTGTCGAGAAGATACTAATATTGGCGTAATTCTATTTACTGGTGCTGGACCTCATACTGATGGTAAATATGCCTTTTGTTCCGGTGGAGACCAGAGTGTTAGGGGACACGCAGGTTATGTTGATGAAGTAGGTATCCCCCGATTGAACGTCCTAGACCTACAACGTTTAATCCGCTCTATACCCAAAGTTGTCATTGCTTTAGTTGCTGGTTATGCGATCGGCGGTGGTCATGTGTTGCATTTGATTTGCGACTTAACTATTGCGGCTGACAATGCTATCTTTGGTCAAACTGGTCCTAAAGTCGGTAGCTTCGACGGTGGTTTTGGTGCTAGCTACCTAGCGAGGATTGTCGGTCAAAAAAAAGCCCGCGAAATTTGGTTTCTCTGTCGTCAATATAGTGCTCAACAAGCCTTAGACATGGGTTTAGTCAATTGCGTTGTCCCCGTGGAAAATTTAGAAAGTGAAGGTATAAAGTGGTCTGAGGAAATATTAAACAAAAGTCCCATTGCTATCCGCTGTCTGAAAGCAGCATTTAATGCTGATTGTGATGGACAAGCAGGATTACAAGAACTCGCCGGAAATACTACATTACTTTATTATATGACAGAAGAAGGCTCTGAAGGTAAACAAGCTTTTTTAGAAAAGCGTCCTCCAAATTTTCGAGACTTTCCTTGGTTACCTTAGAAGTCAAGCCAGTCAACTATTCTCTTGAGTGGTTACTCAGCAATTAATTAACTTAATTAAACTTAGCTTTAATTGACTATATATCTATATGTGGTCAATTAGACTAATCCTATCGGTGTGATGGTCATTTTATATAGATGTTGTGACTGGAACTTCGCAAGCATCTGGTGTGAGATTTTCCGGATTTTGAGGAGTACCAGTAGATAAAGCTAGAGGGATTGTAGGTAAATCTGGTAAATTCCAAGCTTCCTCCAATGTTTCCCAAGGAGCAGGGAAAGCTGGTAAAGCTAATGAGCAAGCTTTCCAACTAGATTTTACAGGTGCACTTAGCTGATGACAAATCCCTCCACGCCGTCCTTCTGGTTGATAATGACGACAATATTTACAAGCTGATATAAAAGCGTCTAGTGATTTCATTTGGGTTCATCTGTGTAAAGTCTAAGTTTGTCATGCTTAATATTTTCCTTCCATGATAAATAGACTTAAGAACCCCAAAGTAATTAGTCTCCTAGCTTCTGGCTATATTTATGCGGGGATCAATTTTATAATGTTTTTATATTCTCGTTATATATGTCAATAATTACCGGAGTGTTTGCTCACAATTCGTAATTAAAACTTGTCAGGGATCAAGATTAAAACCGTAATACTCAGATTTGAGTAATTTATTGGTTGTTATTTTTAGGTATCTTAGTCAGGATTCATCAGGCTAATTTATCAGGAATAATTCTGGCGAATTCTCACACTTTTATCCTGCTTTAGCCTTAAAATTGGTTAATTTTTTCATTCCTTGGTTGTTTAACAGCACAAGGAGCACAAACCAGCCAGCGTTCTAATTCTCCTGGTGGAGTGGGACATTGACAATTGGGACAAAGAGGGAGATGCTGCGATCGCAATTTCACCTCTTGCGCCCAATCCTGAAAAGCTGTATGAGCATCTTTCCCAGTTGGCTGAATCTGGGAACTGGATTGAGTCGCAGTTTCCTCACCTAAATAACTGGGATGCTCTTGCGGGGAACAAGTTGATTGCAGTTGAAGACCCACTGGCAAATTTTCCCATTGGCCTGTAGAAAAGCGTATATCCACCAAAGGCTGGTGAGGTAATTTTTCATTTAACTGTAACAGCAGCTTTGTACGTCCAAATGTCAAATTCTGCGCCCAAGCAGCACTAGAAGTAGCTACCCATAAAATACCGCGCTGAATTGATACTGGGCGAGCTTGGGCTGCGGCTACAGTACCAAGTACTTCTGACCAACATTGGTAGATAACTAACATTGGTTGTTCATACCATTTTTCTTCCCGTGCTAGGATTTGTAAAATGTGATTAACTGGTTTTAGTGACATATTGGGTGGGAGAGTACAGAAGTTGGGATTTGGATAAAAACGCAGTATATTTGAATTCAATTATGCTGAACTTACGTTTGAGGCAATGTGGAAATGAGCCAAGATCCAATGATCGATTCTGAAATTCAATTCCCGAAAACAGCTAGGTTGAATCCTGCTTTAGCATCAGCGCTAGCAAGCTTAGAAATTCAATTAGATCAAGAATTAACCAGATATCGTCGTACCCGTAATGGTATGAAAAAGTCTTCTGGGATTGAATTTCCTCAACCCAATTCAACCCAGTCTGTATGGACTGAGTCAACTAGTCAGACTAGCCATCGCACAGACTCTTCTATAAGTATTAACACAATTCTTGATCAAACTGCTAACACAAATACTGCTGACAACAATGCGGCTTTAGTAAATTCTCCTCGCAGTTCCCTAGCGATAAATCTGAATGATGTCCCACTAGAATCTAGTAATAATTCATCCCACACTGCGTTCGCTGATTCTGTAACCATCTCTCCTCAAGTTCCTCCCACGGAAAATTCTTTCCTAGCGGAAAATTCTCCTCTACAACCAGATGATTATCTAGAATCTAGTGAAGCTTTGCTCCGTAGTTTAACATCAGAACCATTGAAAACTAGTCAACCAGAAGCTAATAAAGATGGTTTATTATCGCCTCTAGGTATCAGTTCTATGGTACTACTGGTGATGTCTAGTTTGATTCTAGGCTATGTAGTGGTGAATTCCTCATTACCCAAATTGGATTTAGCCAAGTTATTTCACTGGAATTCTCACTGGAATTTTTCATCTACATCAAATCGACAAGCTGCGACTAACAGTAGTCATGTATTGAGTAATGTCTCCTCATTACCTCAAGTAGATCTAACACCTATATCAAAACACCCTGATTTAGCTACTCGCGAGTTCCCAGACCTCAGAGATCCTAGTGATGTAGCTAATATGAAACCGATAACTCAACCCCAACTCTCTACCAATACACGTCGTAATGCTAGTACCATTCAACAACCTATTCAACAACCTATAGAATCACTGAATCCCATTCCATTGCCTACTCTTCCCCCATTTACTGTATCAAAGGAAACTACTGGAACACAACTGAAACCACCGCTCAAACCCTCATCGGACGGATTTTATCATATAATAGCTAATTATCAGGGTAAGGGTGATTTATTAGCGGCTCGCACAGTAGTACGGGATGCTTACTTGTCTCCTAATAGAAAATATATTTATTTAGGCACTCTCAATACAGAAGCCGAAGCTCAACAGAGATTACGCAAGCTAGAAAGTAAGGGTATTAAAGCCAGGGTGCAGTCATATTAAGGGTATAGCATGGAGCGCTGAAACTACAAATGTTCAACCGGATTGTGCGAGTAATCAAGGCTAATATCCCCAGTTTTGTGCGTCAGGCTGAGGAACCAGAAGCAATTCTGGAAGCAGCCTTTCTGGAGTTACAAACCTATTTGGCTCAACTACGACAGGGAATAGCCGCAGTGATCGCTACTCAAAAACGTCATGAACGTCAAATAGCCAATGCTCAATCCTATGCAAAGGAATGGTATAGTCGCGCTCAATTAGCTCTAAAGCAGGGAAGTGAAGCTCTCGCAAGAGAGGCTTTAATTAAGCGCCAAACATATTTAGTCACTGTGACAAACCTCTCTAAACAAACTGAACAGTATAAAGATGTTTTATCTCAACTCAAACAAGATATGCGGACTTTAGAGTTGAAAGTAGCTGAGTTGAAAACAAAAAAAGATCTGTACATTGCTCGCTCCCATTCGGCTCAAGCAAGCTATCGCATCCAAGAAATTTTACATGCTGTTTCAGATGTTTCTAGTTTAGATATATGGCGACGTATAGAAGAGAAAATTAATTTAATCGAAGCGCAATCGGAAGTTTTAGGACTAACTGGTAGCGATCCATTGGCAAACAAGTTCGTCGCTTTGAAGTCTATAGATAATTTGGATAATGTAGATACAGAACTAACAGCAATCAAAATGCAAATTTTGTCTACTGGAGATAAAAGCAACACGGATAGCGAGCAATGAGTAACTACAAATACATCAGACTTCTGTAATCTAAAGCTAGCAGATTTGTATGGTTTTGATCCAGAATGGAGAAAAGATATTTTTGTAAGAAAACACAAAATTATGGGATTATTTGACCGCCTTAAACGAGTAGTTAGTGCTAATCTGAATGACCTAGTAAGTAAAGCAGAAGACCCGGAAAAAATGCTGGAGCAAGCTATCCTGGAAATGCAGGAGGACTTGGTACAGTTGCGACAAGGAGTAGCACAAGCGATCGCCGCCCAAAAACGTACTGAAAAACAGTACACTGAATCACAAAATGAAATTAGTAAATGGCAACGTAACGCCCAACTAGCCGTGCAAAAAGGTGAAGAAACTTTGGCACGACAAGCACTAGAGCGTAAAAAAACTTATGTTGAAACTGGGAATGCACTCAAAACTAGCCTTGACCAACAAACTTCCCAAGTAGAAATTCTTAAACGTAGTTTAATCCAACTGGAGAGTAAACTTTCTGAAGCTAAAACCAAAAAAGAAATGCTCAAGGCTCGGATTACTACTGCTAAAGCTCAAGAACAACTGCAAGGTATGATTGGCGGGATGAATAACAGTGGTGCTTTAGCAGCTTTCGAGCGGATGGAAGAAAAGGTGATGCTACAAGAAGCCCGTGCTCAGTCAGCCCTTGAGATAGCAGGTTCGGACTTAGATCATCAGTTTGCTAAATTGGAAGCTGGTAGTGATATTGATGACGAGTTAGCAGCTATGAAAGCTGGATTATTACCACCTGCAAATCAGACCCAAGCACAATTACCACCATCTGCTCCCGTTGATGCTGAACTAGAAGCACTCAAAAAGCAGATAGATCAATTATAAACCTGTTTGTGTTAGTATTGAGTGGTGAGAAAACTAATCAATTTATCAGCCCTGTATACAAGCAATCAGGACTGATAAATGCCATATCTAAATTTTTATGTTTGTAGTTTGTTCGTATTAATGGATTAATATAGTCAAATTTTGGCTAAATATTCATTATTATCGAGAATTTAATTATTTTAATTAATTTTCTGTGTAAAACTCTCCTACAATTCCTTTGTTGAATAGTCAATTATCAGACAAATTATGGCAAATCAAGCTTCTATCCCAGTTATTATCAACGGTGCTGGTGGTAAAATGGGCCGTGAGACGATTAAAGCAGTCGCTCAAGCACCAGACCTGATTTTATTGGGCGCTATCGATAGTAATCCTGCATATCAAGGTAAAGATGCTGGAGAATTAGCAGGATTAAATATTCCTTTAGAGGTACCAATTACTGATCAATTAGAGCCAATGTTGGGTTATGTGGCTGGTGAAAGACAATTGTCGCCAGGTGTGATCGTTGATTTTACTCATCCTGATGCTGTTTATACTAATGTCCGCAGTGCGATCGCCTATGGTATTCGCCCAGTCGTAGGTACTACTGGTTTAAGTCCTGAGCAAATCCAGGAATTGGCTGAATTTGCCGAAAAGGCCAGTGTTGGTTGTCTAATTATTCCTAACTTTTCCATAGGTATGGTATTGCTCCAACAAGCAGCGATCGCCGCTTCTCAATATTTTGAAAATGTGGAAATTCTGGAACTCCATCATAACCAAAAGGCTGACGCTCCTAGTGGTACAGCTATTCAAACAGCCCAGCTTTTGGCTGATATAGGGAAAAATTTCAATCCAGCCATAGTGGAAGAAACAGAAAAATTACCCGGAGCCAGAGGCAGTTTGGCAGCAGGTGACATTAGAATTCATAGCATTCGTTTACCTGGTTTAATTGCCCATCAGGAAGTCATTTTTGGTGCGCCTGGACAGATTTATACCCTACGCCATGATACGAGCGATCGCGCCTGTTATATGCCAGGAGTTTTACTAGCAATTCGCCAAGTTTTACAGTTAAAGTCATTAGTATATGGATTAGAAAAAATACTTTAAATAAACCAGCTACTTAAACAAGTCAACTTAAACAAGTCAACATCATGCTTGTGCCACTAACACGCAAAAAATTTGAACAACTTATCCCTCTGTTAGCTATTGGTTCACAGTACAAATACTACTGGGGAAAATTTACTAGTTTTTTGCAACGACTGTTAACCTCTGTGGTGCTAGTAGCTGCACTGCTATTGTTAAAGATACTTTTTGGATTGGAATTGGGACCAATCTTAATCATCCCCGGAGTATTTGGGGGTTTCTTCTGGTTATGGTATCCAGTTTTTCAAGCGAGTATACGTAATAGCAAAATTCGTAAATATAAATACAGTGGATTTTTGCGGGGAGAAGTCCTAGATTGGTGGATCGCAGAGCGATTAATGGGGAAGCAAGAAACTGTGAATAATAAAGGTGAACTGGTAATTATCGAAAATCGGGAGAAACGCATTCACCTCGAAATAGGTGATGAAACAGGATTTACTGTAGAGTTTGATGCTCCATTACGCGCCAACCATAAAGTGATTACTCGCGGTTTAGTAGCTGAAATGTTGTTGATGTCTGATAGCCCTGATTTGAATGAGATTGAGGATTTTAGTGATGTATACATTCCTCAGCATGACCTATGGATCAGCGACTATCCTTGTTTGAGACAAGATTTTTTCCTAGAAGTCAGCCTCCGCTTAGGTGGGAACAGACAACGACCACGACGCAAGCGGGTAGGGGGGTGAAGAAGCAGGGGGGCAGGGGAGAAAGGAATTGATGCTTAGTGGTTAATATTGTGATTAAGCTATTAATCTCTGAATTACATACTCCCTGCTCCCCTGCTGCTTCTAATTTCCCCCATTATCTTGTCCATAAGCAGTCCAAGATAGGTCTACCAATCCATCAACAATAGCAGCTGCTACAACTGCATTCCCCTTATAGCTATCAATAGTAATATTAGGGACTAAAGACTCTTGCAATTTTTCTTTGGCGGAATCCACATCAATAAATCCTGCTGGAGTAGCAATGATTAAAGCTGGTCGAATTTCCTCGGCTAAAATCAAATCTGCTAGCGCACTCAGAGCAGTCTGTGCTTGACCAACCACAAATATCCCTTCTGGATAGCGCCTAGCTAGAGTTTCAATTCCCCAAGCAGCGCGTGTTTTTTCTTTTTGCGGACGTGTTAATGCTTCCATACTACAGTACACGGGATTGGCAAAAGTATTTTGAATATGATGCGCAATACCTACCTGAACCATAGGTACATCCACAATAATAGTATTACGGGCAGCTAAAGCAGCAGCGCCAGCTTGTAAAGCATGTTCTGAAAACCGGATTAAAGACTTATATTCAAAGTCATAAGTAGCATAAATAACTCTTCTCACAATTTCATATTCTGCGGGTGAAAAGACGTGGTCGCCTATTTCACTGTCAATGATTGCTAAACTTTGAGCATCAGTTACGTGCCATTCCATTGTGATAATTACTTCTTTTAGCTTCTTTGAGTTTTATGCTTTTAGCTTAACAGTTTATCAAGACTAATCGCAGTAGAATTCAGAACTCAGAATTAGAAGAGACAGGGGGCGCAGGGAGCAAGGTGTACACACAAGGTAGGGGCGCGCCCCTACTCCACTATGTTGAGCGATAAAAAACAGGGGAAAGGTAAGCTACTAGAGTCCCTATAGAAAAAGCTGAAATATTACGCACCAGAGGAAGCCAGTCACTAGTCCGAGTAATTACTGGAGCAATACCAAAAGCAATAAAGAGTATTCCCCATAAAGGCGAAAAAATTAAAGCCCATTGCCAAGCAAAAGCTTGTTTCTCGCTCCGCGGTTGAGCAGCAAAACCACAAATTATACCACCAACAGCAGAAGTAATCAGAGTAAGTATCCACTGTTCTCTTGGTAGTCCGGGAACAACTTGACAACCACCTTTGAGCAAACAACCTTTTACTGCGTCTAAAGCTTGTAAAATGGCTTGGTCTTCCCCTTGTTCTCGCACAAAGTATAAATTACCAAAACGTGTTTGTAACTCAATCCAAAAACCTCTAGGTAAGAACTGATAAACCGCATCCCCAACGCTAAAGCTGAGAATGTTACCTCCACGCGCATCAGCTACTAGCAAAATACTTTTATCATCTAAACCCCAATATTTGATCACGGCTCTACCTGGAGTACGGTCATACTGGGTTAATACTCGCAATTTCCAGCCAGTCTCTGTTTCAAACTGTGCTAATTCCTGCACAAGTTTTTTTTCCTGCGTGTCCGGGAGAGATTCGGCTAAGTCTACAACTGGGGTAAAGTTCTTGGGTAGCAATTCGGGATTATCATAAGCTAGGGCTTTAGGGGAATTTACCACCCAAATTGTTCCAGCCAATAAGAATGTTGCAATGAATATGAGAAGTCGTCGCCAAAAACAAAGCTGCATGGACGTTATTTTTCTTAAATGTCTAACGGTAGAGCTGAACGGGTAATTTGAGAAGATGACAGGTAAAGTGAGAATTCTTTACACTTCTTTACTTTACTCTAATCTTAACAGATGAAAGCAAACCAATATTTAAATCCCAATAAGTACCTTTTCTTAATCCCCTACTCCCCTACTCCCCTGCTCTCCTACTCCCCTGCTCCCCTGCTCTCCTGCTCCCCTGCTCCCTGCTCGACGATTCTCTTGTCTTTCTCTAAATGTTAAGGGGGGTTGCTCGTTCATCGATAGGCGTAAGTTTCGCCCACCTTCAGTATCACTGACCCGGCGAGCAGATTTTGGGCGCGTGAAAGTCTTCCAAGCAGCTTTCACACCAACAAAAATACTCTGTGTTTTAACTTGCAGGTTTTGAGCTTGTTTTCTGGCTCCATCTAAACTTTGGTCAACTTGCTTGACAACTTGACCCGCATTTTTCACACCTTGGCTCACATCATCAGTTAAGCCAGTAATTTCAGTACTAGTATTCTTGATAGCATTGAGAGTAGGTGGTAGTTCTCTTGATAAAGTATCGAAAAATTTTTCCGCGCTACGAGCCGCTCTGGCTAACTCTTGCAGTGCTGGAATCGCTGCTACTAGAACAGCTGTCAAACTCATAGCTACTAGGAGGATAGATAATCCCAGCCAAAATAGAGGGTTAATCACGATGATGATATAGGAGAGCGTTCTAGAGTCGGGGTCGGTGGAGGAGAATTTTCTCTGGTGTTAGTCACATCAACAGTATTTTGCTGTTGTTTCCAAGTTTGACTTTCCTTTTGAGTGGTCTCTACACCAACTGCGATCGCCTCCTTGAGTCTGGTTAAAGTCTCATCCCAGTTTTGCAGTAGTCCATGGGAGAGGCGATCAGCTTGGATTTGCACACTCGTAGATAGATCTTCTGCCAATTCTGGCAGAGCATCAGCAGACTTTTGCAAAAGTTTACGTGTTTCGCGCCCAGTGCGTGGAGCAATCAGTAAACCAGCTAATGTACCAATTGCAGTCCCCAGCATCAAACCACCGATAAATACCCCAGAACGGTTATTAGACATAATTTTATCTTATTTTCTCCCTCTTCCCATTTTAAGCGGGTTTTTTCCATTCATAAAATTTCTCGTATGTTATCTAAATCAAGTTCTGCTGACAATATATTCAGTCTGAACGGTGGCTTTTCTGACGAATCTCCCAAGTAGCGGCTTTTTTCCCGCGTTTTAAGATAAGTTTCTTGTAAAAGTCCCACCCAAACTTTCGGGTTAGTACTACCAGACTGAGAATTTGTTGGATCTGTTGGATCTGGATTTGGATTTGCTGTTGTCGTGTGTGTAAATTTTTGATACTTTCATTTCCATTAGTAATATTTGCGGGAGCTTTGTTTAATCCTGCAAAAGTTGCCCGTTCATACACAGTCAAGCTATCCGCGATTAGTCCTAATTTGCGTTTCATTTTCCATAAGTACCTGGCGATATAGATTAGTATCAGGGAGATCAGGACGTTAATTACAATAACAACTGCTACCATATAATTATGAGAAATTTAGCTAAGTTGTGGGTATTGTGCTGCGACAGTCAATTAATTATTGGTCAGCTTGGTGTCAATTTATATAAATATACTGAAGCAGAAGAGTGGAGTTGAGTGACATCTGTCCCACTGGATAAATATTACTATTATATTGTGGCGACCGAAATACTTCTCATTAGGCGCATAGCCTTTCCGTACTAGTTGGTATCGTGTGTTTGATCCCGTAAGGGTTTGGGAATTTGGTTAAATATTGTTACTCCTGACTTGCCATCTCCGCCACTAATGACAAAACCTGGTAACGAGGAGAATGTACATTAATCTTAAGACATATACTGTACCTCTTTAGGAGTAAACTTAACTGTTATGCAGAAGGGAACTCTGTTAATCCGTCAATTTTATTGGTAGATTTGTGATGGCTGCGCCCGTCGTTCGCCTAGCATATCGAAGATAAGGCATTGTAAACCGTGTTGAAAACAGTGGGAGGTAAAGCAATTTTTGAGTTAGTCCGGATGAAATCTTCTGTCTTAGTCAATTTATCCTTTCCAAGAGGTAAGATAAAAGCTATACATAAATATCTACTTTCCCAGATACTAGCAACACCTGCCAATTGAGAATTGCTATAATCTATTGTTCCATCTAACATTCTTAATCTATTATTTAGGTGTAAATTTTTATGGGTTCTCCAATGAATCGTCTGTCTATTTTTGTAGACGGAAACAATATGTTCTATGCTCAACAAAAAAATGGCTGGTTTTTTGACCCACGCCGAGTTTTGGAGTATTTCAAAAACGAACAGTCAGAAACAACTTTAATCAACGCTTTCTGGTATACTGGTTTAAAAGACCCACAAGACCAGAGAGGCTTCCGAGATGCGCTGATTAGTTTGGGCTATACGGTCAGAACTAAAATCCTGAAGGAATACTATGATGATGCTTCTGGTCGCTACTCACAAAAGGCCAATTTGGATATTGAAATTGTGGTAGATATGTTTAATACAGTAGACCAATATGATCGCGTTGTCTTATTCAGTGGTGATGGTGATTTTGAAAGAGCTATAGAGCTATTACGTTCCAAAAATACGCACATCACAGTTGTATCAACCGAAGGGATGATTGCTAGGGAGTTGCGTAATGCCACTGACAGATATATAGATTTGAACGATATTAGAGATCAAATAGAAAAGACTGAAGGTTAAGTAAGATCAAGAAAATTTATATATCTTAAAACAAGTTGCCAAACACGTCTTCAAGTTCAACACTAAAGTTCAAGTTATTTTATGCTTACGCTGAAAACTTAGTCATTAGAGAAAATTCATGAGTCAGTCATTAGATAAGTCAGTAGACAGAGTTTTAATTTTTGATACTACACTGCGAGACGGGGAACAGTGTCCCGGAGCTACGCTAAATATGGACGAAAAGCTGGTGATTGCTAAACAGTTAGCTCGTCTAGGTGTAGACATTATTGAGGCGGGTTTTCCCTTTGCTAGTCCAGGAGATTTCGCCGCAGTTAACAAAATTGCCCAAGTCGTAGGTACTGAAGATGGTCCGATTATTTGCAGTTTGGCTAGAGCTAAACAAGATGATATCAAAGCTGCTGCTGAAGCTATAAAACCAGCTGCCAAGGGCAGAATTCATACTTTTATTGCTACTTCTAATATTCATCTGGAGTACAAACTGAAGAAGACAAAATCGGAAGTATTGGCTATAGCAGCAGAAATGGTGGCTTATGCTAAAACCTTTACTCACGATGTGGAGTTTTCTCCGGAAGATGCTGGACGTTCTGACCCGGATTTTCTCTATCAAGTCCTAGAGCGGGCGATCGCTGCTGGTGCAACCACAGTTAACATCCCTGATACAGTTGGTTACACTACTCCTAGTGAGTATGGCGCTTTAATTCGCGGAATTAAGGAAAATGTTCCCAATATTGATCAAGCGGTGATTTCTGTCCACGGTCATAATGATCTAGGGTTAGCTGTAGCCAATTTCTTAGAAGCAGTGAAAAATGGTGCTAGACAACTCGAATGTACCATCAATGGTATTGGCGAACGAGCCGGAAACGCTGCTTTAGAAGAGTTAGTTATGGCTTTGCATGTGCGTCGTCAGTATTTTAATCCCTTCTTCGGTAGACCAGTTGATGGGAATGAACCACTCACAGCCATTGATACTAAACAAATTTATAAAACCTCCCGGCTGGTTTCTAACTTGACAGGAATGCTAGTACAGCCGAATAAAGCTATAGTAGGAGCCAACGCTTTTGCACATGAATCTGGAATTCATCAAGATGGCGTGTTAAAAAATCGGCTGACTTACGAAATTATGGATGCTCAGTTGATTGGCTTAACAGACAATCTGATTGTTTTAGGTAAGCATTCTGGGCGCAACGCTTTCCGCAGCCGCTTAAAAGAATTAGGCTTTGAGCTATCGGACACTGACTTGAATAAAGCTTTTGTCAAATTCAAAGAAGTCGCAGATAAGAAAAAAGAAATTTCCGATTGGGATTTAGAAGCGATCGTCAATGATGAAACTCAACAAGCGCCAGATTTATTCCGAGTGGAGTTAGTCCAAGTCTCCTGCGGTAGTAACTCCCAACCCACTGCTACGGTTACTTTGCGGACTCCCAATGGTGAAGAATTGACTGATGCAGCCATTGGTACAGGACCGGTGGATGCTGTTTACAAAGCCATCAATCGCGTAGTTAACATTCCTAATCAGCTAATTGAATTCTCTGTACAATCGGTTACGGGAGGAATTGATGCTATAGGAGAAGTAACTATTCGCTTAAAACACGAATCAAGAGTTTTTTCGGGTCATGCAGCGAATACAGATATTATCGTAGCATCTGCACAAGCTTATGTTAATGCCTTAAATAGATTGTATGCTTCTTTGCAAATTACACTCCAACCAGAGTCAGCTAATGTACCACAAGTATCTCTGTGATTAAGTTGGAACAAATTAAGCATCTTTTTTATGCGCTTAACATCACTTGATGTGTTTCGTGGTATTACTATTGCGTGCATGATTCTAGTTAATATGGTATCAATTGCAGATGATAAATATTGGCCTTTAGATCATGCTGATTGGAATGGCTGGACACCAACTGATTTAGTTTTTCCCTTCTTTTTATTTATTGTTGGTGTCGCCATGACTTTCTCTTTGGCGAAGTATACCAAAGACAAAAAGCCTACAAAAGCAGTTTACCTGCGCATCTTCCGTCGTGCGGCGCTACTATTTAGCTTAGGATTGTTATTAAATGGTTTTTGGAATTATGATTTAAGTAGCATTCGCTTTATGGGCGTTTTACAGCGTATCAGCTTAACTTACCTGATATCATCCCTGATTGTCCTCCGACTGTCTCAGAGAAATCAATGGATATTAGCAGTGGGTTTGCTGGTTAGTTATTGGCTGGTCATGGTCTATGCTCCGATTCCCGGTCATGGCTTACCTGACCTGACGCAAAAACCAGAAATTGTCCAACAATGGAATTTTGCTTCCTTCTGCGATCGCTTAATCATTCCCCAAAAACATTTGTATAAAGGTTTCAATTATTTGGGGGATCCAGAGGGACTAGTTAGTACCATTCCAGCTATTGTGAGTGTCCTGATTGGTTATTTTACCGGACAGTGGATACAAAAACAGAAATCAGCAACTTCAGAGACTAGCATGGATCTAGTTTTATTTGGTTTGAGTTGTTTGATCATTGGTGCAATTTGGGATCTAGGATTTCCCATTAACAAGAAACTCTGGACTAGTTCCTATGTGCTTTTTAGCTCTGGCTGGGCGCTGATGTTACTAGCAGCTTGCTATGAACTGATTGAGGTTAGACTGATTAAGCGCTGGAGTAAACCTTTTGAAATACTGGGAATGAATGCGATCGCTCTATTTATCGCTTCAGTTTTATTAATTAAGGTTCTGGTCAAAACTAAAATTGGTACAGGCGAATCAGCTATCAACACTTACAATTGGATTAACCAGTATTTATTTGTTTCCTGGGCGGGAAAACTAAATGGTTCTCTCATATTTGGAATTGTGACCGTTTTACTATGGGTTGCTGTGGCTGTTTTGATGTACCGCAAAAATTGGTTGATTAAAGTCTAAACAGGTTAAATCATAAAATAATGGGTTTAACTTACGAACGTGTTACTACCCTTCTGTCTTGGTGTGTAGTCATTTTTTTGGTTTGCTGGCGCAGCTTCTGGGCTAATAGTTCTGCTTCTTTCTCCGCCCGAAATAAATCGATTTTCTGAGTAGCTAGAACAAATGAGCCATCTGCTTTTTTTCCCACACAAGGAATACTCAATGTACTGTACTCACAAATATCTTGACATTTTTTTCCTGCTGGAAGTCTGAAACGTCTCAGGCTATTGATGATACTGGCTTTTTGTTTGAGTTCAAATATCGCTGTCTCTAACTCCTCAGCAATTTGGTTGATCCTGTGAGCTTGCGCCAAGAATTCTTCCCACTCTGTCCAGATTCTTTCTTCTAGAGGTTGTACTGAAACCAGCGCTCTTGTTGTGTTAGATCTTGGTTCCTGTTGAATAACTGTAAATGATACAGGGTGTTTGGGGGAGTGTAGGTTGTTTTTCATATTCGCTCTGTCAAAGCTACCTAAATAGCGGTGTTTTTTAATTTAGTACAATTGTACTGCATTATTGGCGAATTTGATACTTGGAAAGAATTTTTTTTGCTGGTGATATTACTCCTGACAATCAAACTGACAAATAGTTAAACTAGCTGTCTGACATGAACAGTAAATTTAGCATTTTGTAGAGCTTGGGCTGCGGTGAGTGAATCTTGTACCCAAAACTGTTTGCCAAAACGCACTAATGCGCGGTTGTTTCCAGATTGGACGATACCAATTACAGGAATTTTAGCTCTTTCACCTGAGTAATCCTTTAAAACGTTTCTGAGGTTGTCCCTTTCTTCGATCGCCAATACTTGTTCTGGTGCTAATTCTAGCATAAGTATCTGTACTGTTTCTACAGTTTCAGCATCTTCCACAATCAATTGAGTTTGTTCATCGCGCCGCTCTATTTTACCCCAAATGATTAATCTCCGATCTACTTCCAGTAGCGAACCAATACGTTCATAGATTTTGGGGAAAACAACTGCTTCTGACTGTGTAGTTAGGTCTTCTATTTGCAAAATTGCCATAGGATCGCCTTTTTTCGTCACCACTTTTTTCACATTGTTGAGCATGACAACTACACACATGAGACTATCATCTTGTTCTCCCATCTGGGCAAGATTAATCGGTCCTAAAACTGATGCTGATTGTTTCAGTGCTTTCAGAGGGTGATCTGACACATAAAAACCTAATAGCTCTTTTTCCATTCTCAACTTTTCCTGGGGAGGAAAATCTAAAACAGCTGCTGCTTTGGGAGCAGATTCAAAGCCATTATTAGTTGCTTTAGTACCTGTACTACCGAAGCCACCACCCAATAAATCGAGCAAATTTCCCTGACCGATCGCTCTATCTCTAGCACGAGATTGCGCCCAATCATAGATTAATTCCAAGTCGCGCATCAATTGTTGGCGGTTCGGTTGAATTTTGTCAAACGCCCCACAACAAATGAGTGATTCCAATGTCCGGCGATTGACAGCACGCAAATCCACGCGATCGCAGAAGTTGGCGAGACTAGTAAATTCACCTGTGGTCTCTCTCGTTTCTAAAATGCAGGCGATCGCATTATGTCCCACATTTCTGACGGCGGAAAAACCAAATAACACCTTACCATCTACTGGTGTAAAGTCCACACCAGAGCGGTTAATATCTGGTGGATCTATAGGAATACCCATAGATACACACGTAGCAATATATTTCTGTACCTTATCAGTGTCTCCACTATTAGCAGTTAATAGCGCTGCCATATACTCTAATGGATAGTTAGCTTTTAAGTAAGCTGTTTGATAAGTTACATATCCATAAGCCGTAGAATGGGACTTGTTAAAACAATTAGCCGCGATAAACCCATGTTTAATTGTAAAGTTATGGTCGCGTTCCACACCAATATCATATACTTTTGCGTGACCAAGGGACACACGAGTCATTATTTTTACCATAGAGCCAAGAAGGAACAAGATGAAGATAACAACTTATTTATAAATTAACTAGGCACAAATCAACAATCTGTAATAAAATCAAGGACTTGAGAGACTAAAAGATTAATCATGGCTTCCATCAGCGAATTGCACGAACAGCTAATTACAAAAGAACGTTCTGCTGTTGAAATTACTCAAGAGACTCTAGACCGCATTCAAGCATTAGAGCCGAAATTGCATAGTTTTTTGCAAGTAACGACAGAGAAAGCATTGGAACAGGCGCAAGCTGTAGATAACCAGATCGCTGCTGGGGAGGAAATTGGCATCTTGGCAGGAATTCCCATTGGTATTAAGGATAATATGTGTACCAAGGGTATTCGCACAACTTGTGGCTCTCGGATTTTAGAGAATTTTGTCCCTCCTTATGAATCCACAGTAACCCAAAAATTGGCTGATGCTGGAGCAGTAATCGTAGGCAAAACAAATTTAGATGAGTTTGCTATGGGTAGCTCTACAGAAAACTCAGCTTTTCAAGTGACTGCTAATCCTTGGGATGTCACTAGAGTTCCGGGAGGCTCTTCCGGAGGTTCAGCCGCAGCAATAGCCGCTGAAGAATGTGTGGTTTCTTTGGGTTCTGATACGGGTGGCTCAATTCGCCAACCAGCTTCATTTTGTGGCGTAGTGGGGATGAAACCAACTTATGGATTGGTTTCCCGCTATGGTTTAGTAGCTTATGCTTCGTCTTTGGATCAAATAGGTCCATTTGCTCACACAGTAGAAGATGCCGCTATTTTATTAAGTGCCATTGCTGGTTACGACCCTCTGGATTCCACTAGTCTGAAAGTGCAAATTCCTAATTACGCCGAAAATTTAAAACCAGATTTGAAAGCCAGAAGAAAGGTCAGAATTGGTATTATCAATGAAACATTTGGCGAAGGATTAGATTCTGAAGTCTCAGAAGCGGTCACAGCAGCGATCGCCCATCTGCAAAATCTCGGAGCAGAAATTCATGCTATTTCCTGTCCCAACTTTCGCTATGGCGTACCAAGTTATTATGTGATTGCGCCTTCAGAAGCATCAGCTAATCTGGCTCGTTATGATGGCGTGAAGTACGGTTTCCGTGCAACAGACGCAGATAATTTGCTATCTATGTATACTAGTACTAGAGCGACTGGTTTTGGCGCAGAAGTTAAGCGCCGGATTATGATAGGTACTTATGCACTTTCTGCCGGTTATTACGATGCCTATTATTTGCGAGCGCAAAAAGTTCGCACTTTGATTAAAGCTGATTTTGACAGAGCTTTTGAACAAGTTGATGTTTTAGTCTGTCCCACAGCACCGACCACAGCCTTTCTCGCCGGTGCAAAAACTGCAGATCCCCTGAGTATGTATTTAAATGACTTGATGACTATTCCGGTAAATTTGGCTGGCTTACCAGGTTTGAGTCTACCTTGCGGTTTTGATAGCAAAGGGCTACCGATTGGATTGCAGTTAATTGGTAAAGTTCTAGGAGAGCAACAAATTTTCAACGTAGCTTATACTTATGAGCAATCAACCCCTTGGCATTTACACAGACCGAATTTAGGTTAGGGACGTAAATTATTGGTTATTATATGTAACTTCCTTCACTTCACCCTCATCGCCCAAAACTTCTGGTTGTTGCTGATTTACGGAAACCAAAACAGCAGCAGCATTACCTGCTCGTATACTTACATCCTTTTTAGCTGTCCATGTCTTCTGTTCTCCTTTGTGTAAAATTCCAGCAAATGCAGTTTCCCCATCAGCTTTTACTTCTAGCCATGATGTTCCTTGAAGTGCCAAATTAACTGTCACACTTTTAGGATTAACAGCATTTGGTAGCGATGTTGATGTTGTTGATGTTATGGCTTGTAAATTGTTTGTATTAGCTGGAGATGGTACAAATGTCTGATTAAGTGCATTTGGAGGGGATAATGTAGGAGTAGCGGTGACTTTTCCAACTGTAGATGGAACCGGAGTTGGAGAAATTGTGGAAGTAATAGGAGATGCTGGTCTGGGAGTTAAAGCAGACGGGTTATTTTTCAGCTGGCTTATGCCAACTGATGGTCGTTTATTCAATAATGGCTGACCGATAACTCGTGGTTTGAGCAAATAAATCAGTCCACCAGAAGCAAATAGGATTAATAGAATGTAAGGAATAAATAAAGGTGGTATATGAAAACTGTGTTTTTTGGGCGAATTATCCTGATGTTGTTCAGTATTTAAGCCCCAAATATTAGCTTGAAAGCGATTTGCTACAGCTAGTCCATCTAGGCCTAATACTTCTGCATAACGACGAATAAATCCCTGGACAAAAACAGGCTCTGGTAATTCTTCAAATCGCCATTCTTCTAACGCTTGTAAATTAGCTAGTCGAATATGTGTCTGAGCAGCAATTTCTTCTATACGGATAGATTTTTCTTGCCTGATTTTTCTGAGATTGGCTGTTATTTCCTTGATCTGCTCTTGCTGAGACTCATTTAAAAAAATCACTTTTTTCTCCTTATAAGGTAAATACGCAAATGTTTAGTAGTTAAGTTGATTTGCTATACCCAACTATAAGTAGCCATAGGCATTTCTAATTTGATGACTAGAATGCTAGTTTATGTAAGTAATTCAGTCGGAACATCTACTTTAAGTATTATTCAGTATGCAACTTTAGATAGGAGAACTTAGGAACAATTAATGGCTAACCTGCTAACTAGTTAACAATTAACAGGTATCCTATGACTATTTTGCTAGATTAATGAATCAAGTAATGTCCATAAATGCCGATCAGTAAAATCAGCAATGGCGATCGCAGCACCAATTTGGGTTAAACCTCCAGGATCATGAGTAGAAGCTATCCCGATAGTCAAAATATTAGCACTCACAGCAGAGCGAATCCCAGAAGGAGAATCTTCTAGAGCGATCGCCTCTGTTGCTGTGACTGACAAGTTCTGTAAAGCGACTTGATAAGGTGCGGGATCAGGTTTACCAGCTACACAATCCTCCGCTAAAACCACAGTATCAAAAACATCCCTAATTCCCAAAACTTCTAACATAAATTCTGCATTTGATTTGGGAGCATTAGTCACTAAAGCCCGTTTTAGTCCATGAGTTTTAGTCCAGGTGATAAATTCAGGAAACCCATTTAATGGTTGTAGATTACCAGCTAGTTGGCGGAAGAGGCTTTCTTTCTCTTCAGCGAATTTTTCTCCCTCTACCTGTGATAATTGTGGTAGAATATCCTTAACTATTTCTGGATTCAACCGTCCGCTAACACGAGATTTATAAAAGGTTTGATCAATATCTATCCCATAATTGAGCAGCATTTGTCGCCAAGCTTGGTAGTGTATGGGGTCAGTGTTCACAATAGTCCCATCTAGGTCAAAGAGAATTGCTGAAAGCATATTTTTTGGGTAAGATACAATTAGATAACTTGGGTAAATTAGTTCTCCAACAGAGGAAGATTTAAGTTACCGTAACTTAATTTACATTTCTTCACAAAGTTTACCTGAGATTGTACCCAAAGACCAAGTGCATCTGGAAACCAAGTAGGGATTGATCACTTTTTACTTAACTAAATGTCAGCCGCTACAAGATTTTTTCATGCTGATGATCTCCTTGTGCAGATTTATCACTCCGAAACAGCAATGGCGCAGGATGCTGCTAAAATTGTCCAACAGTATTTAAATGACCTGCTCCAGCAACAAAATCAAGTTAGTGTATTGCTAGCTACAGGAAAATCTCAGATTAGGTTCATTGATGCTTTGATTGCTTTAGGTAATTTGGATTGGTCGCGAATTTGTTTATTCCATTTAGATGAATATTTAGGAATTGGAGCGGAGCATCCAGCTAGTTTTCGTTATTATTTGCGAGAACGTGTAGAGATGCGGGTATTTCCTCAGCAATTCCATTATATTCAAGGTGATGCTTTGGAACCGATCGCCGAATGCGATCGCTATACTCAGCTACTCCAGGCGCAACCAATCGACTTGTGTTGTTTGGGAATCGGGGAAAATGGACATTTAGCATTTAATGATCCAGCAGTGGCTAACTTTCAAGATCCAGCTAGCATCAAGTTAGTGAAATTAGACGAAGTAAATCGTCAGCAACAAGTAAACACCCAGAATTTTCCCAGCATAGAGCTTGTACCTCAATATGCTTTTACAGTAACTATTCCGACGATTTGCGCTGCGAGAAAAATTATTTGTCTAGCACCAGAATCTCGTAAAGCCAAGATAGTCAAACGCATATTACAGGGGGATATTTCCCCAGACTGTCCAGCTTCTATATTGCGCCGACAACAGCAAGCAACATTATTTTTAGATATTCACTCGATGGAACATCTAAAGATCGTGTTGAGCAATTTCTAGCAACCGGTGTACTTAATCCCAAGCAAGGTATAGGATTGATCAAAAGTAAAAGATTGTTACTACATTTCTGAAATTGGTGAAAAAATGCAACTTGCTCCTCTGTTTCCCATTCTATATCGCTTTCTCCAGCCAAATTTTCCTGCTTGTTTATGGTGTGGGGATGTTAAAAGCAAAGCGATCGCCCTGACTTTTGACGATGGACCTCACGCTAAATTCACTCCTCAGGTATTAGCAGTTTTAGAGCAATATGGTGTTAAGGCTAGTTTCTTTTGGCTGGGTACTTGTGTAGAGCGATCGCCAGATGTAGCAAGAGCAGTAAGCGATCGCGGACATTGGATTGGATTACATGGTTATGAACACGATTCTTTTCCCTTCCTTTCTCCCGAACAACTCCAACAAAGTTTAATCAAAACGCAAACTGCTATTTACCAAGCTTGCGACTTAGAACCGCAAAAAGTACGGGATGTGCGTCCCCCCAATGGTTTATTCACACCTCATACACTAGAACTATTTTCTCAGTGGAACTATCGCCCAGTCATGTGGAGCGTTGTCCCTGAAGATTGGGTGCGTCCTGGTGTAAACATTGTTGTCAAGAGAATTATGGAACAAGTTAAAAGTGGATCATTAATAGTTCTACATGATGGATATTATGGAGGGGAAGACGTAGCGGAGACGATTAAAATTTTGATCCCATATTTGTTAGATCAAGGTTATTCTTTTGTGACTGTTGACCAATTATGGCAAAATTGCACTTAATAGTATGCTAGCAGATACTTTAACGTTAAAATTAGATACGGTTTATTTGACAGATGAGCAATTTTATCAGCTTTGTCAAAACAATCCTGACTTAAAATTTGAAAAAACTGCACATAATCAATTAATTGTGATGTCACCCACAGGCGGAATCACGGGAAACCGTAACCTGAAATTAACTCAGCAGTTAGCCAATTGGTGTGATCAAGATGGGACAGGTATTGCTTTCGACTCTTCTACTTGTTTTCATCTACCTAATGGTGCATTTCTTTCCCCTGATGCTGCTTGGATAAAATTAGCTCAGTGGAATTCTCTGACTCCAGAACAGCAACAGAAATTCCCGCCAATTTGTCCCGATTTTGTCATAGAATTGCGTTCTCCGAGTGATTCATTGAAACCGTTACAAGAAAAAATGCATGAATATTTGAGCAACGGTACTCATTTGGGCTGGTTAATCAATCCCCAAAACCAGCAAGTAGAAATTTATCGTCTAGGAAAAACAAAGGAGCTTCTAATATCTCCTACAGTTTTATTAGGAGAGGATGTATTACCCAATTTTATCCTCTATCTCCAGCATATTTGGTAGTACTAATTTAGCTCTCTTCCTAACTTTGTAGATTTTAGCAATAAATAGAATAGCTGTCCATCACTCACAGTCAAACCAGCGCGATCGCCTGCTATTTTCCCAGTTCCTAAAAAATAATCGACTCTCCCAGCCCCTTTAATCGCACCTCCTGTATCTTGGTCAAGGACATAACGACCAACAGTCCGATAATCCATAGAATTATTTTGGCGATCGGCAAAAGGAATAGTTGCATGTATAAACGCTAAAGCACCAGGAGGCATTAATGATTTATCTGTAGCAATTGAACGTTCTGCTGTCAGTGGTTGGTTGAGACAACCTGTAGCTGGTCCGCCATGATTTTCTTGGAAGAAAACAAAACTGGGGTTACGAGGAAGATAAATATTTAATTCTTGGGGATATTTGTGAAAATAGTCGATAATCATCGGCATATTTACCCCTTTTTTCGGTAATTTACCATCCTTAATTAATTCTCGACCAATACTCTTATATTTAACACCTGTATCACCATTATAACCAATACTCGTTTCAGTTCCATCCGTCAGTTTGAGTCTAGCTGAACCTTCGATTTGGATTAAAAACGGTTCGAGGCGATCGCGCAACCAAAAAAGTTCCAATCCCTTCAACTTACCTTTTTCACCTTGTAATCCATCTGCTCCCTCTAGCTCTAGACGGGTGGAATGGGGTCGAGACCAAGAACTCAGATCGGGAGGTCGGCGATATACAGGATAACGAAACTCTGGTGTGGGAGTACGACTAGCTAAATAAACAGGTTCATAATAAGCTGTGAACAAAACCTTTCCTGACGCATCTTGTCCGACTGATTGGTAGAAGACAAAATCTTTGGCGATCGCCGTAGTCAGTTCTGGAGCGGAATGACTTGAGCGCAATAGCTGTTGAAATTTGACTAAACTAGCAGTGACGCGATCGCGGGTAATTCCGGCGATCGGATATTTCTCATAAGCCTTGAGAGCGCGATCTGACTGTAAATATTCCAGACTATGTTCAACAGATGCTAATAATGAAGTCTTGTCTTGTCGAAAAGCCATGTCATCCTGACAAGAAACATCGGTTTGACAGCAAGTAATAGCAGATCTAGGAACGAGTATTGGCGCTGCTTTAGCTAAAGAACTTGGTAAATAATTGGATAAATTGGGTAAGTCCCATTTGGATAATTTACATTCGGGAGGAATGAGTTGTGGAGTTCTAACTGGTTGTGTCTTACCCAAAAGAATTAAAAAAAATATAGATAATCCCATAATCAAGCTGCTGGGTATACGCTTCATTAGTTTGTTCCTATTCCATTCATTCATTCATATTATGGTAAGTAGCAACTGCTGAAGGCGATATTTGATTCAGATAGCGGAAGATCCAATATTTGATAATTGTATCTAAAATCACTGGAAATGTCGCAATAAATAAGAAGATAAAAGAGTGATTTGAGGGTAAGCCCCAATGGTGTGAAAGCCCTTCCAGAATGACTTCCCAACCATGAGGAGAATGGAACCCGACAAACATATCACTAAAAAGTATAATCACAAAAGCCTTAGCGCTATCACTTAAGCCATAAACGATATTGTCGAAGAAAGTTTTCAGTATAGCAATAGAAGGCTTATTCAAAAGTAAAATTATGATAAAGCAACTGACAGAAAAAATATCCGCAAACACATTTTTAATCGCTGTAGAACTTTCCCCACGAAAGTCTTCCGCCAATTCCTGTGCTTTTTCTTGCATCTTATGAGACAGTTCTACTGATGAAAGAGATGGTGCGTCAGTGACCATACCTTCAAACTTGATCCTTTGCTCAAGTAATTGTAATTCTTCCATAGCTTCCTCTTCCATCTCCCCATTGAGGAATATTTGTCCTGTTTCTGTGTTTCTAAATTTTTCTACTAGGGGACTAATTATGAAAGTTTTGGATATTTGATGGGTCAACAAGGGAACTATAATCAGAAGTAAAATAAATTTAACAGATATATTTGTAATTCTTTGGGATTGACGGAAATTGTGGATAACATCCTTTTCCGCAGCAGGATTCAATTCTACTTTGAGGCGATTAAATGTACTCCAAATAGAACGAGGTAAAACCCCATTTTTATCAGTTTTGAGATTTTGTTGATTATTTTTAGGTACATCCGTAATTGGGGGAATATTGGATAAATTAACTGATCGCGCAGTAGATTGATTCACTAAAACCGGAGAATTTTTATATTGAGATGTAATCTTGTCAATAAATTGCAGCTTTTCTAGAATATCAGATAACTCAGGACTTTCAATACCTAGTTTCTCAGCCACCCTTTGCTTTGACTCATTGTAAAACCACCGACTAACTTGAAATTCTGTCAACCTCATGCGGACTGTCTTTAATAACTTTCGCAGTTCAGCGTTGAAATAATCCGTTACACTACTACCATACATAGTAGTGTCAGCATTTATTCTATTAGTATTGAAGTATTCGTTCTCAATTGCTTGAATTTTCAATGCTGCTTGATAAGCTTCCTTTAAAGAGCGGTCTGGCGTGGTTAAGTACCATCTGTAACCATCCAGCAAAAAGGAGTATATTTTTTGTCTCAGTGGATAGATTTTCATGTGAGAATTTCTGGATTAACTCATCAGATATGATAACAAACACCAAAAGGAGCAAATAGCTTGTGAATTCTAATTCTGTTTGGATTGTTGGTGTTAGTCGTAGTGGAAAAACCACCCATTTAGTGGAACAGTTTTTCCAGTGGTTACAAATGGATTATCAATATAGTGAATTATCTTATACTAAAAATCAGCCAAAACGAAAGTCTACCCGGTTAACAAAAACTACAAATTTAAGAGAAACAGAGCTAAAAGCCTTAGTTTTGGCAGCAAATGACGATAATCGGCGAGAATTGAGCGATAATATTGTAAAACTGACTTTGGGGAAATATCCAATTCGTGCTAAGACAATGTTGGGGTTTTTCCAAGATGAAGTAATTTTATTTTGGCCTTTGCTAATTGAATTATTGCGGTTAAAAGCGCAGTTTCCCGTGAGACTACGCCCAGAAACTGAGCAAGAATTAGCAAGCAAGCTTTGGCGATCGCACTTCAATCTAGAAATTCTCCGGCGATCTGGAGTAAATGAATATCGGTTAGTCAGACGGATTTTGGATTTATGGCAATTAGCAGCTTATAGCGGTACGGGGAGTCAAGATATTGTTGATATTTTGCAAAGTGGTTTATCAGAAAGTCCAGTAAATCTGGAAGCAGAATTTTTAGCTACCCTGATTCTGGATTGGCGCAATTGGTGTTTAGAGCGGGGATTCTTAACTTACGCCTTGATCACTGAACTCTATAACCAACACTTACTCACTCACAGCAGTTATCAGCAGCATCTGCAAAAGCGGTACAAAATAGTAGTCGCAGATGACGTGGATGATTATCCAGCGATCGCCTATAACTTATTTAAGTTTCTCCTAGATAGTGGCGCAGTTGGGGTATTCACCTACAATCCTCAAGGTGCTATTAGATGGGGATTGGGAGCAGACCCAAATTATCTGGAACAATTAGCTGGTGAGTGTCAGATCGCAAGTCTCCCAGGTTTTCCACCAGATAGTTTAGCCAGAGTTCTAGTTACGCCAATGGTGGAACTGGTAACACAGCCAATGTTAATCTCAAGTTTACCAGAATCAGTCCACTTGCTAGAAACAACTTCCCGCGCTCAACTTCTCCGACAAACAGCCGAGCAAATCATCCAAGTGGTTAAATCGGGAGAAGTGGAACCGGAGGAAATAGCCATTATCGCCCCTGGTTTGGATGCGATCGCTCGCTATACCCTCAGAGAAATTCTCACCAAACAGAACATTGGGGTGGAACTACTCAATGACCAACGCCCACTAATCAGTCTACCCATAGTCAGAACACTACTCACCCTACTAACATTAGTTTATCCAGGTTTAGGACGTTTAGTAGATCGGGATGCTGTCGCCGAGATGTTAGTCATCTTGAGTAAAAAGCAACGAAAATCAGCAAACCCGTCCCATGAAATTGACCCTGTACGAGCTGGATTAATCGCAGATTATTGCTTTGTTCCCCATCCAGAACAACCACATTTATTACCAATTACCACTTTTGAGCGCTGGGATCGGATTGGATATGCTGCGAGCCAAGCGTATAACGAGATTTTGCAATGGATAGAACAGCAAAAATTGCAGGAACAACAGCATTTAATCCCTAGCCCTACCTCTTTATTATATTTAGCCATTCAACAATTACTCTGTCAAGAAACTAATCCCACCTATGAACAACTAGCAGCACTGCGAGAACTATTAGAGACGGCTCTTCACTATTGGGAGGTTGACACCAGATTAAAACAAATAGATGGAAATCTCATCAGATTCCAACAATCAACAGACACTCACACGCTCATTGAATTTATCCAATTACTCCGACGGGGTACTATTACCGCTAATCCTTACCCTGTAACTCCCGTAGGTGGTCGCAAGTCCGTAACTCTAGCCACGATCTTCCAATATCGTTCTAGCAGAAGATTTCACCGTTGGCATTTTTGGCTAGATGCTGCTTCACCGCTTTGGGCGAAAGGTGGTGCTGCGACTTTATTTGGCGCTCCGCTTTTCTTACGGGAAAGGTTGGGAGAACCTTGGACTCCCGCAGATGAACAATTAGCTGAGGAGGAACGATTAAAGAAAATTCTTACAGATTTACTTTGTCGCGTTTCTGAAAGAGTTTATTTATGTTATAGTGAGTTAGCGGTAAATGGACAAGAGCAAAACGGTCCTATGCTTCCTCTAGTTCATGGAGTAACTGTTAGATGACTAGATTGAGCATTAAATATTAAGATATATGATCAACAGTCTAAATCAAAACTTTAAACTAAAGCACAATGGAAATAATTCGTTTAGCCGTTCTGTCAGACAACTATGTATTTCTGCTACACGACCCTCAGCATAATATTGCTGCTGTGGTTGACCCGGCTGTAGCAGAACCAGTTTTAGACAAATTAGCAGAACTTAATGCTGAGTTAGTGGCAATTTTTAATACTCACCACCATAATGACCATGTGGGTGGTAATCAAAAATTAAAGGAAAAATTTCCTCACTTGGTGGTTTACGGAGGATATCATGACCGGGGAAGAATTCCTGGACAACAGGAGTTTTTACAAGCAGGCTCGCACATAGAATTTGCAGATCGGACAGCAGAGATTTTCTTCATTCCCGGTCACACTCGCGCTCACATAGCTTATTATTTCGCTCCAGTCCAACCTGAAACACCAGGAGAATTATTCTGTGGCGATACTTTATTTGCTGGTGGATGCGGTCGCTTATTTGAAGGTACGCCTGAACAAATGTTGACATCATTGAGTAAAATACGCGTCTTACCTGACAATACTCGTATTTGGTGCGCCCATGAATATACTCTAAATAACTTGCGTTTTGCAATTACTGTTGATCAAGATAATATAGATTTACAAAGACGTTTTGCGGAAGTAACAGCTTGTCGTCAAAGATTAGAAGCAACCGTTCCCTCAATACTAGGAATCGAAAAACTGACTAATCCTTTTTTACGTTGGGATTATCCATCATTACAATCTACAGCCAAAAGCCAAGATGCTGTCCAGACCTTCGCTAACATCAGGCGAATGAAGGATAATTTTTGAATAACTCCATAAAACCCCCTCAAAACCAATCCCTTTCTTCCCTATTCCCTATTCCCTGTTCCCCGTTCCCTATTCCCTTTCCCTAGATATTTCGCTAGGATAGAGAATCTAAGATCTATAATTGGATTTTGACCGATCTGGCTTGTGGGAAGTTAACAGGAAAGACGAAAAGTAATGGCGAAACGCGTTCAGTTAGTTTTAACTAAAGATATCAGTAAATTGGGGAAATCTGGTGATTTAGTCGAGGTAGCCCCTGGCTATGCTCGTAATTACCTCATACCTCAGCAATTGGCTACTAAGGCTACTCCCGGTGTTTTGAAGCAAGTTGAACGCCGTCGGGAATTAGAGCGTCAACGTCAATTAGAACTCAAGCAACATGCTGTAGAACAAAAAGCAGCTTTGGAAAAAATTGAGAGCTTAAACATCGCCAAGCAAGTTGGTGAAAATGAAGCTATCTTTGGTACGGTGACTACTCAAGATGTAGCCGATGCTATACAAGCAATTACCGGTCAAGAAGTTGACCGTCGGGGAATTACTATTCCTGATATTGGTAAATTGGGTACTTATAAAGCGGAAATTAAGTTACATCCTGAAGTAACTGCACAAATTAATCTCCAAGTTATTGCCAATTAAGTATTTGTTAAGTATTTTGTTGCTGGTCATAGGGGAGCTGCTCCCCTACCCCCTCAAACATTTATGGCTGAAGAATTAAATTTTCAAGGTGGCGATCGCCTACCACCCCAGAATATTGAAGCAGAAGAAGCGATTTTAGGGGGTATTTTATTAGACCCAGAAGCTATTGGTCGAGTCAGCGATCGCCTCGTTCCCCAGGCTTTTTATATGATCGCTCATAAAGAAATTTATCAAGCAGCGCTCCAACTCCATGCTCAAGGTAAACCGACTGATCTACTAGCGATCGCCAATTGGTTAACTGATCATGACATGCTAACCCGCGTTGGTGGAAGAATTAAACTTAGTAGTTTAGTAGATAGCACAATATCAGCAGTGAATATTGATGCTTTAGCAGGTTTAGTCATGGATAAATACCTGCGCAGACAATTAATTAAAGCTGGTAATGAAATTGTCCAACTCGGTTATACGACAGAAACGGACTTACCCAAAGTATTTGATCAAGCAGAACAGAAAATTTTTGCTGTTACTCAAGAACGTCCCCAATCAGGATTAGTACATATTGCTGATACTTTAGTTAATGCTTTTCAAGATATTGAGACGCGTCATCAAGGGATTGCTTTACCGGGTGTTCCCTGTGGCTTTTATGACTTAGATGCTATGACTAGTGGTTTTCAGCGATCAGATTTGATTATCGTAGCTGGTAGACCGTCAATGGGAAAATGTCTCAGCCATGACTCAGAAATATTATTATCAGACGGACAGGTTTGTGCGATCGCCCAGCTTTATCATCAGCGTCAGGGTTCATTGCTGACATTAACCAAGCAAAGAAAATTGAGCTTTACTCAACCATCTGCGTTTGTAGATGATGGAATTAAACCCGTTTTTCGCGTCACAACTGGTTTAGGTCGATTCATCGAAACTACAATTACTCATCCATTTTTGACTCCTCAAGGTTGGCAAAAATTAGCAGATATAAAAGTTGGCGAACAGATTGCTGTTGTGCGCAAGCTAGATGTATTTGGTCAAGTAACTATTCCTGATTCCGAAATTAAGATATTAGCATCTGCGCTGAATAATCATGGCGATCAACATGAAGTTATAGAAAACCGCTTGGATAAATTAGGTTTATCCCAGAAAAATTATCAGACAGAAATTATCCCATCAATTATTTTTCAATTAAAGCGGGAACAATTATCTTTATTTCTCAATTGTTTGTTTTCTAGAGACCCATTTATAATTGTGGAAACAAAGAGCGATCGCAGAGAAATCATATATCGAACTCTCAGCGAAAAATTTGCTAGACAAATTCAACATCTATTATTAAGATTTGGGATCATTACAACTTTAAAAACATCTGACGAGAGTAATTCTCTAGGTGCTTATTGGCAAATAAAGATCAATGAAGTTGAGTCAATTAAAACTTTTTATACAGAAATTAGCGCATTTACCGATAAATTATCCTTACCAGAAGAGACGACAAAAACCATAGAAAAGAATGATATCTATTGGGATGAAATTGTTTCTATTGAATCAGTAGGTAACAAACAGGTTTATGATTTAACTATTCCTGAAACCCATAACTTCATCGCCAATGATATTTGTGTTCACAATACAGCTTTCTGTTTAAACCTAGCACAGAATATCGCATCTGGTTATAAGTTACCCGTTGCGGTCTTTAGCTTAGAAATGTCTAAAGAGCAACTAGTACAGCGACTATTAGCTAGTGAAGCATCAATAGAAACAGGTTATTTGCGCAGTGGAAGGATTAGCCAAACCCAATGGGAACCATTAAGTCGTGCTGTGGGCGCACTTTCCGAAATGCCAATTTATCTGGATGACACGCCGAATATTACAGTTACACAAATGCGGAGTCAAGTCAGGAGACTACAAGCAGAGCAAGGAGCAAATTTAGGTTTAGTAGTGATAGATTATTTGCAATTAATGGAAGGAGGAGGCGATAATCGGGTACAAGAATTATCTCGAATTACTCGTGCGCTGAAAGGACTAGCCAGGGAGTTATCTATACCAGTTATTGCTTTATCTCAGTTAAGTCGCAGTGTAGAATCGCGGACTAATAAACGCCCTATGCTCTCAGATTTGAGAGAATCCGGCTCCATTGAACAAGATGCGGATTTGGTGATTATGCTATACAGAGATGAGTATTATAATTCGGATACTCCAGACCGAGGAATTGCAGAAGCGATCGTAGCTAAACATCGTAATGGACCAACTGGTACTGTTAAGCTGCTCTTTGAACCCCAATTTACTAAATTTAAGAATTTGGCTCGACAGAATAATTATTGAGTTATGGTTATGGCGATCGCTATCAGCAATTTTCCTCTTTAGAGATCAAAAAAAGAATTTTCTTAATCTCTGTCGCGAGATAGATTACAAGGCGAGGGAAATTAAGTCAAAATGGAATTGACACTCTTAGATAATGGGAGTGTGCGCAGAATTTTTATGACAAGGCACATTTCCAAGCCAGTGCGTTGGGCGGCTTTGCCGACTTGAAGCAACTGGCGCATTATCTAAATATGTCTACTATCAGAATAGGACAAAATCCTTGATTGTCCATCTTTCTTTCGACGGAATTCATTTGATTATTCAGGTTAGAGTAATCATGATGCTGATGGGAGAAGAGGAAAAAGTCGCATCAGAAATAATCAGTAGTTTTCTTCTTCCCCTATCTCTCCAACTTTCTCCTACTCGATTCCTAACAACTCCACCTCAAAAATCAAAGTAGCATTGGGTGGAATTACACCACCAGCACCCCTTGCGCCGTAGCCTAAGTCTGAAGGAATAATCAACTTACGCACCTCGCCTACTTTCATCGTAGCGACTCCTTCATCCCAACCTTTGATCACTTCTCCAACACCGAGTTTAAATTTAAAGGGTTGTCCGCGATCGCGTGAGCTATCAAATTTCGTTCCATCCTCCAGAGTACCAACGTAATGAACTTTAACTGTTTGTCCTGGCTTAGGAGTCTCCCCTTGTCCTTCTGTGACAATACTGTACTTTAGTCCAGAGGGAGTTGTAATGGTTTTTGTTGTATCTGTCACAGTATCACTCGCTAAAAGATTTTTATTTTCTTCGATCGCACCAGTAGAAGCTGATAATGTTTGATTTACTTGAGCAACAACTGTGGTGTCTTTAGTACCTCCAAGCTGTGCTAAGACCAATACGGTAACACATACCAGCACTAATACTACACTAAGTAAAATTCCGCGCAAAATTAGTCCTCTCTTAAATAATATAGTCCCAGACTATATTACCAGTCTGGTAATTAATAAACTACCAAGTATTAATCCATGAGAACCTCATTTTTTAGCTTCATGTTTAAATGTCGAAGTCACATGTAGTTCCTTTAACTGCTTAACATCTACATCGGACGGAGCATCTGTTAATAAGCAACGTGCTTGTTGAGTTTTGGGAAAAGCAATGACATCTCGAATAGATTCTTCGCCAGTGAGCAACATGACTAATCTATCTACACCATAGGCGATACCACCATGAGGCGGTGTACCATATTCAAACGCTTCTAAAAGAAATCCAAATTTATTTTGTGCTTCCTCTGGTGATAAACCAATGGTTTCAAATACCCGTTCTTGAATTTCCCGTTGATAAATCCGCAAACTACCACCACCCACTTCAAACCCATTGAACACTAAATCATAAGCTTGAGCGCGAGCAGTTTTTAGATCTGACAAGTCATCAGGATGGGGAGCGGTAAAGGGATGGTGTAATGCTTCCAGGCGTTTTTCCTGAGCATTCCACTCAAACATGGGGAATTCTGTAATCCAGAGCAAGTTAACTTTTTCTTTATTGATTAAATTAAACTCTCTAGCGATAAATTGGCGCAATCTATCTAAGGTCTTATTTACAGTCGCCGTATCTGCTGCTGCAAACAGTAATAAATGTCCCGCAGTTGCACCTGTACGCTTTAAGATTTCTTGCTTTTGCTCGGCTGTTAAGTTGTCTTTAATCGCGCCAATGGTGTCTATTTCGCCATCTTCTCTGACGCGAATATAAGCTAAACCCTTTGCTCCAGCTTCGCTGGCTTCTTTAAAGATGTCTCCACCTGGTTTAATCCGCATATTGGAAATTGCGTCGTTTCCTTGAGGGATGGGGAGAATTTTCACAATTCCACCTTGAGCGATCGCCTCTCGAAACACTTTAAACCCGGAATCTTTCAGGATATCGGACACGTTAACTAATTCCAGTCCATAGCGCGTATCTGGTTTATCAGTTCCATAACGTTCCATCGCATCTGTATAGGGAAGTCGGGGAAAAGGATAATATAAGTCAATTCCTTTGACAGTTTTGAAAATGTGACCGACTAACTTTTCATTCAGTTGGATAATTTCTTCCTCGGACATGAAACTCATCTCCATATCCAACTGCGTAAATTCTGGTTGTCGGTCGGCGCGTAAATCTTCATCTCGGAAGCAACGAGCAATTTGATAATATCTATCCATACCCGATACCATCAGCAGTTGCTTAAAAAGTTGAGGTGATTGGGGTAAAGCGAACCACTCACCAGGATTAGAGCGACTGGGGAGAATATAATCTCTCGCGCCTTCAGGAGTGGAGCGCGTCAGTATGGGAGTTTCGATTTCCATAAAATTTTCTATATCCTCCAAGTAGCGACGCATGGCTTTGACTACTTGGTGACGCACCTGTAAGTTTTGCGCCATTCTTTCCCGACGCAAATCTAGATAACGATATTTTAGCCGTAATTCTTCGCGGACTGTTTCTGTTTCAGAAGTAGAAATTTGAAAGGGTAATTGTCTTTGGATAGCGTTGAGTAATTCGATTTGTTCGGCGTAGATTTCTACTTCCCCCGTAGCAAGACGTGGGTTGAGCGATTCTGGGGGACGTTGGCTGACTCTACCTACAATTTTCACCACATATTCATTACGAATTGTTTCTGCTTTTTTATAGGAATCGGGCGTGCGCTGTGGGTCGCTGACAATTTGGATAATCCCGGAGCGATCGCGTAAATCCAAAAAGATCACACCCCCATGATCCCGGCGACGGTCTACCCATCCACATAAGGTAACTGTTTCTCCAATCTGCTCTTTTCGGAGTCCGCCGCAATAGTAAGTTCGCATAGTTGACTAAATTCTTAAATTTCTAGGCTGCTAGTGTAATGTTAAAGTTTCCCCATTATCCAGCATCAACTGCAATTGTAGTAATTTTATGTGCAGAAAAGTTAGCCAATCTGCCAAATTGACACAGGAGGTAGACTACCTCCTGCTTCTTGGTTAACGTCTTTGGTTAAAGGTTTCCCATCCAACTTGGACAGCATGTTGTAGACGATGACCAAAATCAATGACTTCTTTGGTCATTAAATACAAGTTGCGCTCAACTTCTTCAGTGATGATTAGCCAAGAACTTTCTAGGCGATCAGGTGTTGCGCCATTAAGTTTAGGCATCTGGTCAGATACAATGATAGCTTTGGCGCGACGGAAATCGTTCAAATAAGATTCTCGTGTCACGGTACTAGCAGATTTAGCTTCAATTTGAGCGCGTCTGAGAATCGATTCAACTAATGTTCCAGTCTCTAATCTTATCTCATCATCAGCACCAGCTAAAACCGTTTCCAGGATTTGTGCGGATTGAGAGTTGATTTCTAACGCTTTTGTAGAAGCAGTTTTGGATGCTAAATTATTCGCATTCATGGTGAGTACATCCTTAAATTTTGCAGAACTGACCGTTGATCAAGTGGATCGGGACTGTCTTTATAAGTTTGGACACCAGGCTAAATAAATGTTGCACATATAAACACAGTTATTTCAAGCAGATTATTGCTCTAGCTTCAGTAATGCTGCTACTCGTTTTTCTGTTGTTGGGTGACTAGAGAACAAATTGCTCAAAAATTGTCCAGAGATCGGATTAATAATTAATAACGGCTCAAAAGCTGGATTAGAATTCAAAGGCATTTGTTTAGCAGTAGCTTCTAATCTTTGTAAAGCCTTAGCTAAAGCGCGGGGATTACCAGTCAATTTAGCAGCTCCTGCGTCAGCAGAAAACTCTCTAGTGCGGGAGATAGCTAACTGGATGATTGTGGCTGCAATAGGTGCTAATATTACCGTGGCTAGAATTCCTAAAGGATTACCTTTACCATTATCATCTCGCCCATATCCACCACCAAACCACATACTATAACTTAGCATCTGTGCTAAAAAAGCAATAGCTCCAGCAACGGTAGCAGCAACTGCTTGGGTTAAGGTATCGCGATTAATGATATGAGTTATCTCGTGAGCAATAACACCTGCAAGTTCCTCTTCTGGAAGAATGCGCAAAATGCCTTCTGTGACAGCTACTGCAGCATGTTCTGGATCCCGTCCTGTAGCAAAAGCGTTGGCTGTTTGACTTGGTATAATATATACCCCTGGCATGGGAATAGAAGCACGTTTAGCCAAGATCTCTACTATACGATAGAGTTGTGGAGCTTCTACTTCACTTACAGGTTGGGCATTGTAAACCGCCAAAGCAATCTTGTCTGATTGATACCAAGAAAATAGATTGGTAATTGCTGCTAACCCAATACCCAGTAGTAACCCACCAGTCCCTCCAATTACCCAATAACTAATAGCAATTAATAAGCCACTGAGTAAAGCTAGCAGAGCGGTAGTTTTTAGTTGATTACCCATTTTCCTTCTCCTCAAATCAATTCTGGATAATTTTTTAGCTAGGGAACTCTCTAACTCTCTAACTCTCTAACAGGGAAGAAAACAATAAATATTTACTGGACTTTAGCAAAAGTCAAACATGACTGCTATACAGTCTCTAAGTACGACAGTTGAAGACTAAACGCTTACTATTAATTTAGCTACTCTTCAATTATAGAGAAATCGACCAGAAGGAACACATATATAAAAACCCATCACCCATAGTACGGTTTTCCCACTGTAAATGGAAAAATACCATTTTCCCCGTTCCCTGTTCCCCATTCCCTGTTCCCTATTATATTGCTGAATTAATTCCCCAAATCCACTTTGAATGTAAGATATCCTCATCATTGGAATGTAACACGACAACACAACATAACCTAAAGGGGGGGAGCAGTGACCGTTAAAACAGCTACACCAGACCTCATTACCCTACGAGGTGTGAGTAAATTTTATCAACAACCTAACGGTCAGCAAATTGTCATCCTAGACAATATCAATTTAGAACTGCGTCCGGGAGAGATTGTTGCACTACTTGGACCATCTGGTTCTGGAAAATCTACATTAATGCGCATTGCGGCTGGATTAATTCCCCCTAGTTCGGGAGAGGTTATTTATCATAAAACTCCTTTAATAGGTTTAAATCCCGGTGTTGCGATTGTTTTTCAGAGTTTTGCTCTCTATCCTTGGTTGACTGTACTGGAAAATGTCGAATTAGGTTTAAAGGCTAAAGGTGAATCCCCAGAAAACCGGAAACTGAAAGCATTGAAGATGATTGATATCATTGGTTTAGATGGGTTCGAGAATGCTTATCCGAAAGAACTCTCTGGGGGAATGCGTCAGCGTGTGGGTTTCGCTAGAGCTTTAGCAGTAGAGCCGGAACTACTTTGTATGGACGAGCCTTTCTCAGCGTTGGACGTACTCACAGCTGAAAACTTACGATTTGAATTATTAGATTTGTGGTTAGAAAGACGTATTCCTACACAGTCAATCCTCATAGTAACTCACGGTATTGAAGAAGCGGTGATTCTCGCAGACCGGATTATTGTTCTGGGTCGCAATCCAGGGAGAATCAGAGCTGATCTGTGTGTAACTTTACCACATTACCGCGATCGCAAAAATCCCAATTTCCAAGCTTTGGTAGATAAGGTCTATACGATTATTACTAATCCTGACTTGGAAACAGTCAACTCCACCACCCCAGTTTCTCCAGAAACACAGCCCCCAGAACAGAAATATCACGCTTTACCACCAGTACGTATTGGTTCGATCGCTGGTTTACTAGAGCTTTTAGAGGATCGTTCCGAAAAGGACCTTTATCGCCTCGCTCAAGAACTCCAATTAGAAGTTGATGATATTCTTCCCATTGTTGAGGGAGCAAAATTAATGGATTTAGTGGAATTGGCCCAAGGGGATATTAGCCTAAAACCAATTGCTCTTAAATTTATTAACGGGAGTATTGACCAGCGCAAACAAATCATTCGCGCTCAATTGCTCAAACATATTCGACTAGTACAACAGATTTACCGGATGTTAGAGGCGAAAAAAAATCAACGCATCCCAGAAGAACTGATTTTAGATATTCTGGAAACTCACTTTAGTCGAGAAGAAGCAGAGCGACAACTGAAAACAGCTATAGATTGGGGTCGCTACACAGAAATCTATGGTTATGACGAACCGTCTGGACAAATCTTTTTAGAGCTACCCATAGCGGAAGCAGAATGAGGTGTTTTTTCTCCCTACTTGTCTCAACGGATAAATTTTATTGATTAACCCCTGCGCTATGACACGACCTCTAACTCCCGCAAACAAAACTATCGCACGCTTGAATTGGACTTGGCAAGATGGGTTATTAATTTTGGTGATCATTGGTTTAGTTTTCGCCATTGTGAACACTGCTTCTCATTTCCGCGGTTCTTTTCATGGTGATTTCAACATCTCGACAGATATTTCTGTATTACCAGAATATACGGCTCAAACTTTGATTCGCATGGGGGTAGCTTACTTTTGCTCTCTCGTATTTACACTAATTTATGCTTATTCAGCTTATCAATCGCAGGTAATGGCATTAATTCTCATCCCTTTGCTAGATATCCTCCAGTCAATTCCTGTTTTATCCTTTCTACCAGGAGTAACATTGGCGCTAATTGCTATGTTCCCAGGTCAGCGCATTGGGGTGGAATTATCCTCGATTTTATTGATTTTTACGGGGATGACTTGGAATATGACCTTTAGTTTCTACCAATCTCTCATGGGAATTCCCCATGAGTTAATCGAAGCAGCCCAAGTATATCGGTTGAACATTTGGCAAAGATTTTGGACTGTGGAGTTACCATCTGGTGTAATTGGTTTGGTGTGGAACAGTGTGATGTCGGTAGCAGGTGGCTGGTTTTTTCTGATGGTAATTGAGTCATTTACTTTGGGAAAACAAGATTTTCGCTTACCTGGTTTAGGTTCCTATCTAGCTGCGGCTGCGAATAAAGGAGATCAAAAAGCTATCTGGGCTGGTCTAGGAACATTAATTGGTGTAATTATTATCATTGATTATTTCGTCTGGCGACCGCTGATCGCTTGGGCGGAAAAATTTAAGGTGGAAATGGTGGAATCCCAAGATGTTCCTCAATCCTGGTTACTCGACATGTTGCGGCGATCGCCCACTCTCAGAGTGATCAATTCGCGCATTATTCGCCCAATCAAATTAGCTATAGATAATGGTTCGACAAAGGTATTCTCCCTCAAACCCCTACCAGTGAATGGCAAAAAAGATGTCTATTTTCCCAAATTAATTAATTGGATATTTGTCACGGGCTTTGCTCTGATTGTGCTTTGGGGAACTTGGCAAGCAGCTTTATTACTGAGATTCCTCAATTGGACTGATTGGGTAACAGTCGTCCAACATGCCTTAATTACAGCCACTAGAGTCATTACGGCTCTGTTTTTATCGCTGTTATGGACTGTCCCCGTAGGAGTCGCCATTGGGCGAAATCCCAAGTTAGCTCAAATCTTGCAACCCTTAGTTCAAATTGCTGCATCCGTACCCGCTACAGCTTTATTTCCTATTTTGTTGTTGGGATTGACTCACATCGCTGGAGGTTTACAGATCGGAGCGATCATATTGATGATGTTAGGAACAATGTGGTACATTCTATTTAATGTGATTGCTGGCGCTCAATCAATTCCTTCCGATTTAATGGAAGCAGCTTGGGTTTATAAACTTTCTCTGATCCAACGTTGGCGGATTTTGATTTTACCAGCCATATTCCCTTACCTGATCACAGGAATTATCACCGCTGTAGGTGGTGCTTGGAATGCTAGCATTGTCAGCGAATACGTGACTTTTCAAGGAAAAGTCATGAGTACACCTGGTTTGGGTGAAACAATTTCTGAAGCAACAGCTAAAGAAAATTTCTCTTTACTTCTCGCCTCAACTTTAGTCATGTCTTTGCTGGTAGTGACAACTAATCGTTTGGTCTGGCGACCGCTTTACAAACTAGCTCAAGATAAATATCGTTTACTGATCTAATCATGAGACTTTTGAGTCGCTAGCACAAATCTGGCTGTGATGAAACTTAGCCTGTTTGGTGATCTTAGTCCGCACTCTTGGCGGTATTCCTAACCTTACCTGAGTGTAAAGCCGATTAAACTCACGTTGATAATGCGCAGCTACCGTAGGATTTTGAATAATTAACAATGTTTCATCATTACTGTGGTTAGCTGCTACAGACCAATTGTGAGAACCTGTAATCACAGTTTGCTGATCAATCACAGCAAACTTGTGATGCAATAAATCGCCTTTTGGTAAGATTGGTATCCCTACTGTAGTGATGGGATTGCTCCAAGCATGTCTGGTGGTCTGGTATGCGCAATTGTTGTTCACATTCAACCCCACCATATCTAAAGCATCGCTATAAGGGCGAAAAGCAAATTCTGGTTCAATCAATGCGCGAATTTGGACATCATCTTGATGACGCTGTTCCAAAATATTGGCTAAACGTGGTTCGGAAAAGACAAATAAAGCTAGATCAACCGATTTTTTGGCTTTACTTAAGGTTTCGCCAATTAATCCATTGCTGCTATCGCTCCAAGGTTGGTTAGCAGGAGTAGGAGAAAAATGCACTGTCACCCGACTATTACCGATCGCGATCGTTTGGGGCGATCGCACAGGTTTTTGTACTCCAAACTTACTCTGAGATTTATCTGCTGGTCCATTACCCCACATGATATTAAACTCTTGAGTAAATAGCTGCGCTAATTCCGGACTAGAAATTTTCAACAGATTATTAGCATTTCCTAAACTATCAGGATTTGTGAACTCCCCATCCATATCTGTGAGGGTAAAATTAGCAGAAGTCACAATCAGAGTTTGATTGTCTACAACCACGAATTTATGATGCATCAGATGACTTTCTTTGGAATTACCCACAATATTGTCCAGCCAAGGAACTTGCGCATTGCGGATCATCACCAAAGCATCTCTTTGATTAACTTCTGATGGAGTAATCTGATCATCCTGATTGAGATCAGCAAATTTTTTAAATTCCCGATACCGATTTCCATCCCGTTGATTCAGGCGATCAACTTCATCCGCATTTAAACTACTCCAAGGACGCGCATAATTATTCTCTAAAATTAGCCTGACTTTTACGCCCGCCTTTTGTTTCTCAATCAAAGCTTGAGCAATTCTAGGTAAGCGGAACTCCTGAACTGCGACATCCACCGTCTGTTTCGCTTGGGAAATTGTATCGATGATTTTTTGCTCCAAGTCATCGCCTAAACGAGTTTTGTGTCGGTAAGCTTCTGCATATTTTGCCGATTCAGCATGGTTAAAATAAACTTGAATTAATGGATCTTGGGGTAGTGGTGCTAACTGCTGATTTAACGACTGACTAAACGACTGCACTTGTTGACAACCACTAGTAGTTAAGGTAAGCAGCAGAATCACAGAAGAAAAGTTTGCACGCGAAAAAATATCCACAATAATATATTGCAAGTAAGTGGAGGTTTAATAGTTCGATTATTTCCCAGCGGGTAAATATGAGAATTATCATATTTGCTGTCTAGCGAACTCCACAATCTACCTTAAGGAATATTTGATATCTACCAAGGGTATAAAAAAATATGGGGAATTAGCCAGAAAAATCGCTAATTCCCTTTTTGATGAGATCAATGTGGATTTAAGTTGGTTTATTCTACTTTTATGGGAAAATTGCCAGGACGTACAGCTAAGTCTATAGTTTGACCATTACGGCGCAAATCTATATGTAGCTCTTTACCGACTTGACTATTTTCGACTTCTTGCTGCACACCGGTTGCATCTTTGACCAACTTACCATTGAGTTTTTCAATCACATCACCAGCCCGAAGTCCGGCTTTATATGCTGGAGAATCAGGCATTACCTTGACTACTAATACTCCGTGATCCTCGTTCACAGTTAAACCACTATTGGGATCTGTGTTGATACTGCGCTTCAGTTCAGGAGTCAAACCAACCATTTGAATTCCTAAATAGGGATGTGCTGCTTTACCTGTGGCTATGATTTCATTAGCTATCCGCTTTGCTGTGTTGATGGGAATAGCAAATCCTAATCCTTGGGCTCCTTGGATAATTGCTGTGTTCATCCCAATAACCTCTCCACGCGCATTCAACAAAGGACCGCCAGAATTCCCTGGATTGATCGCTGCGTCAGTTTGAATATATTCTACTCTTTTATCGGGAGCACCAATGAGATTGCTAGCACGTCCTGTAGCACTAACAATTCCTGTAGTTACTGTGTTATCTAGCCCTAAAGGATTCCCAATGGCGATCGCCCATTGTCCGGGTTCCAGCACATCAGAATTACCCAGACTAACCACTGGCAAACTCTCTGCATTAATCTTAACAATAGCAACATCTGTCAATTCGTCCTTACCAATTACCTTACCTTGAAAAGTCCGCCCATCTTTGAGAATAACTTTCACGGTATCAGCGCCATCAACTACGTGAGCATTAGTCAGAATGCGTCCATCAGAATCAATAATAAATCCTGAGCCAGTACCTTTCTCTACGCGTTTTTCGGGAACTTGAAATTGTTGTCCAAAGAAATTATGAAAAAACGGGTCATCAAACGGATTTAATCCTGTTTTTACTGTACGCGAAGAATCAATCCTGACTACTGCTGGACCAACTTTCCGTACAACCTGGGTAATAAAGTTTGGATCTGTATCATTAGCCACTGGAGGAGCGGCTTCTACCCGACTAAACGCCAGATTGGATGTATTTTGAGACAACTGCTGTTTGTGATTAGCTAGATAGCCACCTGCTAATGTCATACCCGATCCCAGCAGCACCAGCGATAAATAAGCAGCTGCTTTTTTCCAAGATATATGATTAAGACCGCTAATGTTAGCAGTTCTAGATGAAGTGCTATCTATTAAATTCTTTTTGTCCCTTGGTTGTTCTTGCATTTGCTGTCTGGAAAGATATTTAGATTTACTACTATTCTTAGTGTAGATAAATTTTTTGCATCTTTTGTTGCATAGTTGTAACAGCAGCGTGAAAAAATTCCCATCTTCTGTTAAGAAGGCAGGAGGACGAAGGCAGGGGCAGAAGGTAAATCAAAGACTGGAACTTTTAAATCAGCAAAGTAGGGGCGCAAGGCCTTGCGCCCCTACTAAAAACCTCTTACCTACTGCCTACTGCCTCTCCTTGGTGAAAGCCAATCGAGTCTTGATTAATTGCGCTCTATAAAGCATAAATTCGATTAGCATTATTAATGTAATCAAAGCTACAAACCTACAGAGTTTCTTTTCAAAATTATGCCTTGAGGATGATGTACAAACTACTGAGACTAACTAAAATGATGACATATTTTACCCTGAGTGAAGTCTGGGCTTGGTTTCCCTTCCAAGCCTTTTTTGTTTAAGGATTAAGTCAGACTACATTCTGACTGCTATTTAAAAAATGTCCTTCCGCTTTTGTAACCCAAAAGTCAGAATTAAATAGACGAGTGTGTGTAATAAGAGAATTTGCCAATTTAAACTCAAGTTACTCCATGTTGGATCGTAAATATGTTGCGGCTTAAATACCTGGGGAACTATATAACCATTAGGTAATTGAGTCGGTTCTGGTATTAAAGCGTTGACATTGAGTAATGTTGCGTAAGCACGAACAGACCAACGACTAATCATTAACCATGATACAAATTTACTAGCGGAACTTCCAATATCAAATAACACGCCGGAAAAGATGATTTGAGGTAAGAGTAGCAGTGGTAAAGAACTACTAGCTTGACTACTATTTTTCACAATAGTCGATATAAGTAAACCCATACTAAAACTAGCACATAAAGTGAGGAAACTTGTGATGAATAATCCTAGATTCCAGGAAATTAGTGCTGGTTGTGGTGATTTAAACCCAATCAGAATTACAAGTACCATAAGTAAGGTTTGGACTAATGCTAAACCAGCTAAAACTGTAACTTTAGCACCAAGATAAGCTAATAATCCTAAATTGACTAATCTTTCTCGGAAATAAATTGCCGATTCTTTGACAATTTCTTGTGCAGAACTAGAAAATCCCACCCACAAACCAGAGCAAGTAAATACAAATAAAACACGCAAAGCTAATCCAAAAGCTAATTGATTTGTATGTGAATCTGAGCCATTCTCTAAGACAAAGGGTGTTTTATTTTTCAAAGCTAAAGTTATCAGACTAATACCAATAGGCGCAGTGAAAAGAGCTAGTGCAAGATTCACGCGATCACGCAGAATCAACTGACCAGAACGTTTGGTTAATAAAAGCCATTGTTGCCAAAAAGAAATTGCTTTTGGTTTCGGTGGTATTAGCTTAGATGATTGCTTAATTGATGAACTTAATTGTTCTGTAATGTATTTTTGATAATAGGGAGATTGGCGAAACTCATACACATATTTATCTATCTCCTCTGCTTGCTGTAATTTGATATAAATATCTGCAAAATCTGTCACTTGGAAAAAATCTAAAGCTGCTTGAGGAGTCCCAAAATAGCAAAGTTTTCCTCCTAGTCCTAAAAATAGGACTCTATCACATTCAGTAATATTTGCTGTTGCATGAGTCACCAAAATAATGGTTCTGCTATCTTGATGGGCTAAATCTTTCAATAATTGCATCATTTGTTTATCTAAACCTGGATCGAGTCCAGAAGTAGGTTCATCCAAAAAGAACAACTTTGGATTAGACAATAACTCTGCTCCAATACTCACGCGCTTCCTTTGTCCACCACTTAAATCACTAATTAAAGCATGGCGACGATGAGTCATTTGGATTGCTACTAAAGCTTGTTCCACTGATTGTTGTAAGTTATGATCTGGAGGTAGTCGCAGTTGAGCAGCATAAGTAAGAACCTCTACAACTGTTAATTCCCGATGAATAATATCCTCTTGTGGAACATAACCGATTTGAGTACGATATAAATTGAAGTTTTTCTGTAAGTCTTCACCATTCAGATAAACCACACCTGAAGTAGTTTTTTCAATTCCCAACAGCGATCGCATCAAAGTAGATTTCCCAGCACCACTTCCTCCCACCAAAGCCACAAACTGTCCTGGTTCAATCGCAAAAGATAGGTCATCTATACGTCGCTTACCTTGAGTTTCGGTAACTAAATTGTGAGCCTCTAAGCGAATATGAGTACCTAGATCGAGAACCTGTAAATTATCGCCTCGCAAAACTAGAGTGATCGGACCAATCCGAATTTTTGCACCGTCAACTAATACTGCTTTTCCTACCACTTGTTGACCATTGACAAAAACGCCATTAGTGCTGTGGTCATGCAAAATATAGCGCCCTTGAGCATCTGTATCAATAATGGCATGACGACGAGAAATCATGGGAGCGTCCAAATACAAGTTAGCATTTGAGTCTCGTCCGATTAACACAGATTTTTGTTTTAAGGAAATTGAGCGTTGTGTTGGTGTATTTAATAACTGAGATTCAGTAGGAGATGTAGCAGGATTAAAGTAGATGAGTTGAATCAGTTGATTGGGATGTTGACCAATATGAAGTTCAATCCCATTTGTTAAAAGATAACCTTTTGTAGCGTTAATTAGAGTATGATTAATATAGAGCCTATTACTACTTGGCTTTTTTCCATCACCATCGTAAATTTCATAGTCCATTCCCTGTTGGCGCAGTACAGCTTGTACGCGAGACACAAAATCCCAGTCTTGGGGAACGACTAAATCAGCAGCGTTAGGATCACGTCCCAATATATGCTGTGGTTTTTCAAGGCTGATGTAAAATAAATTACCTTGATTGTTTAACATCAAATAGGGCTGAGTCCCTGAAACCGTTAGATGTTTTTCAGTCTGATATGTCATAGATTCAATCCCATCATTCCAGCAATATGTTTTAAGTGGTAATAATCTTTTTCGGACTCTTAGTATTATAAGTGACTTTTAAGAGCGATTTTCCCTTTATGGGAAAGTAGCTGAAAAATGTGTATTCGCTCCTGATAACTTGGAGATAATCTTATACCGTTAAATTTGGTTGCGTTAGCTCAAACTAATACCCTACTAGTACAAGATATGACTCAACTAGACAAACAACCGAAGTTAATCAATCTGCAACAAGTGAGCCCATTACTAACTTTATCTTTGCTCCAGAAGGATATTTATTGAACTCACGTTAATTTATTTTTCCAATAACTCAAAAAAAGTTTCCTTATCAATACCAATATCCTGAATTATACCCATTAAAGTCCCTTGTCTTAGGTCTTTATTTTTCAATGACTTTGATAAAATCTTTAGCTTTAACACTGGGAAAATTACTCATACCAAAATGCTTAAAGGCTTAACAATTAAATCTTCTTTAGGGATTGACAGGTTATCAGCCTTTAAGCTTTCAATATATAATTCAATAGCTTCTGTAATATTTTCGATGGACTCCTCAAAAGTATCTCCTTGAGAATGACAACCTTTGAGCATAGAACAAAAAGCATGATAACCTCCATCTGATTCTTTTTCCAGAAGAACTGTGTAATTATAAATTTGTTTATTGTTGTTGTTCATAATATTTTCAAATCCTTTTTCCCGCCTTCAGTATCACGCAAAATTCCCACTAATATTTGCATTAATATTTCTAAATCAGTGGGCGATCGATATAACATTAAATCTTGAGTTATCCCACGATTTTGCCGATCAAAACTACCAAATTGCCATATATCACCAGTTGTGACCGCACCATAAAATATAGACTGATCTGACTCGCTCCATCGATCAAGAGCAATTAGCTCAACAGCCAATTGTGTAAATCCTCGTGTTAAATCAGCTAGCTTCGCTTCCACAACTAACATCTGTTTCTGGGAACGCAGGTAATAATCCAAATCACCACGTAAATATTGATTTACTTCAACTGTATACTCAATATTTATTGAAGCTTCAGTAATATGTGCAACTTCCAGTAAAACCGGAGCAATTAATACCTCTCTGCGTGCAGCCTCACTCGTTAGACTAACACGTTTGATCGCCTCCTCCAAACGCGCTTGTAAATCTCCAAGCCGCTCAATTTTACTTATACTAACTGGTAAATCAATTTCCGCCTTAGTGAAACTAGCGCCCAACTCTTGTAAAATGTCACTAATATCAAATTTTAAATCAAAGTACCTGCGGAAAGTATAGGTTTCATCCGCCTTGAGAATCCGGGGTCGATCATGTACACTCATAAACTGAACTAGTCTATTATAATGATTCAGAAGACCTACACACCTAAATTCTAGGCATGAGACTGTGACGGAAACTGGAAAATACAAAGATACAGTAAATCTCCCCAAAACTAACTTTGACATGCGGGCTAACGCGATTAAACGCGAGCCGGAGATCCGAAAGTTCTGGGAAGAAAACAAGATCTATCATAACCTTTCCCAAAATAATCAAGGTGAAGTATTCGTATTGCATGATGGGCCTCCCTACGCTAATGGCTCATTACATATTGGTCATGCTTTAAATAAAATCCTCAAAGATATTATTAACCGTTATCAACTACTCAGAGGGCGTAAAGTCCGCTATGTTCCTGGTTGGGACTGTCACGGTTTACCAATTGAATTGAAGGTTTTACAAAATCTCAAATCAGCAGAACGCCAAAACTTGACTCCCTTAGATTTGCGCCGCAAAGCCAAGGAATTTGCTTTAGCTGCGGTGGATGAGCAACGCCAAAATTTTAAACTTTATGGTGTTTGGGGTGATTGGGACAATCCTTATTTAACCCTCAATCCAGAATACGAAGCTGCGCAAATCGGTGTTTTCGGACAAATGGTGTTGAAGGGTTATATCTATCGTGGTTTAAAGCCAGTTCACTGGAGTCCCAGTTCTAAAACTGCTTTAGCAGAAGCTGAGTTAGAATATCCTGAAACTCATACTTCTCGTAGTATTTATGCTGCTTTTCCTGTAACTAGCCTTTCACCTGCTTTAACATCAACACTCACTTCATATTTACCAAACTTGGGTGTGGCGATTTGGACAACTACCCCTTGGACAATTCCTGGTAATTTGGCGGTAGCGGTAAATGCAGATTTAAATTACGCCGTGGTGGAAGTTTCGCCAGAATCTGGGTTTCAGTATTTAATCGTCGCTGCGGATTTAGTGGAAGTTCTTGGCGCTAAGTTGGGGACTGAATTGACTGTGAAAGTCGTTTTCCCAGGAAGAGATTTAGAACATACTACTTATCGTCATCCTTTATTTGACCGTGAAAGTCCAGTGGTGATCGGTGGTGATTACATTACCACTGATTCTGGTACTGGTTTGGTACATACTGCTCCTGGTCATGGACAGGAAGATTATATTGTCGGTCAAAAGTATGGTTTACCCATCTTGGCTCCTGTAGATGATAGCGGGAATTTTACCAAAGAAGCTGGGGAGTCTTTTATTGGGTTGAATGTTCTGGGAGAAGGGAATGAGGCGATTATTCAGGCGTTAATAGCGGCTGGTTCTTTGTTGAAGGAAGAAGCTTATGTTCATAAGTACCCTTATGATTGGCGCACAAAAAAACCTACGATTTTTCGAGCCACTGAACAATGGTTTGCTTCTGTCGCCGGATTTCGAGAAACAGCATTAAAAGCGATCGCCTCCGTCCAATGGATTCCTGCCCAAGGAGAAAACCGCATCACGCCAATGATCGCGGAACGTTCTGATTGGTGTATTTCCCGTCAACGTAGTTGGGGAGTTCCCATACCAGTTTTCTATGACCAAGAAACAGGGGAACCATTGTTGAATGAAGCAACTATCTCTTATGTACAAGCAATTATTGCCAATCATGGGTCAGATGCTTGGTGGGAATTACCCATAGAGGAATTACTTCCCGCAAATTACCGCAATAATGGACGAAATTACCGCAAAGGAATGGACACAATGGATGTCTGGTTTGACTCTGGTTCATCTTGGGCGGCTGTAGCGAATCAACGTCCAGAGCTACAATATCCTGTTGATATCTATTTAGAAGGTTCTGATCAACATCGGGGTTGGTTCCAATCTAGCTTACTCACTAGCGTAGCAGTTAATGGAATTGCGCCTTACAAAACTGTGCTAACTCATGGTTTTGCTGTGGATGAACAAGGTCATAAAATGAGTAAGTCGGTGGGTAATGTGGTCGATCCGCTATTGATTTTGCAAGGCGGGAAAGACCAGAAGAAAGATCCGCCTCATGGTGCTGATGTATTGCGTTTGTGGGTATCGTCTGTAGATTATTCCTCTGATGTCCGCTTAGGAAGTAACATTCTGAAACAATTAGCAGATGTGAGAGGGAAAATTCGCAATACAGCGCGGTTCCTGTTGGGTAATTTGCATGATTTTGACCCAGAAAAAGACGCTGTACCTTTTGAGCAATTACCAGAAATTGACCGTTATATGTTACATCGCACTGGTGAAGTATTTCAAGAGGTCACAGACGCTTTTGATAGTTTCCAGTTTTTCCGATTTTTTCAAACTATCCAAAATTTCTGCGTTGTCGATCTGTCCAATTTCTATTTAGATGTCGCTAAGGACAGACTTTATATTAGTGCGCCTCATGGTTTCCGTCGTCGCAGTTGTCAAACTGTTCTGCAAATCGCTTTGGAAAATTTAGCGTCTGCGATCGCTCCAGTTTTATGCCATATGGCAGAGGACATTTGGCAATATTTACCTTATCATACACCTTATAAATCAGTGTTCGCTGCTGGTTGGGTGAAGTTAGCAGCAGAATGGGAAAATCCCCAATTGGCTGAGTTTTGGTTAAAATTGCGCCAACTTCGCGCTGATGTGAATAAGGTGTTGGAGCAAGCTAGGATAGAAAAACTGCTTGGTTCTTCCTTAGAGGCGAAAGCTCTGATTTATATCAATGAGGAAAAGCTGCGTCAGCCGATTATTCCTTTCAATTCTGTAAGTGGGAATGGAATTGATCAGTTGAAGTATTTATTCCTAACTTCTGGCGTGGAATTACTCGATAGTCCTGATGCTTTGACAGGGGTAAAATACACCTTACAGGGCGAAAATTGGCAAATTGGTATAGTTCATGCAGATGGTGCGAAATGCGATCGCTGTTGGAATTACTCTATTCATGTGGGTGAATCAGCAGAACATCCCTTGATTTGCGATCGATGTGTTTCAGCTTTGGCGGGAGATTTCTAAATTATTGAGCCATCATCAGAAGTAGATGGACGAATTCTGCCACAGGTTGTGGCAGAAATTACTTAAGAAAAATTAATTTACAGCTTCTGATCAAAGCACATTGCTATTTTCGAGTAAACCCTAATTCGAGAACCCAAGATTCCCTACAACACATTAGGTGCTATGGTGGAAGCATAAGCGTTCTTGAGTTACTGCTAAAAAAACTTGGCTTCAAGGTTAAACTTATGACTATATCCAATCATAAGAGTCACTTGGAATTATTATCTCAGTATCAAAAGGTTCAACTAAACAAGCATTTTTCAGCTTTAATTCAAAGCAGATAAACACAACTTTATTATAACATAAATATTTTAAATAGAGGGGCTGTTAATGGGTCAGCTTTGTTGTGCTGACTTTACCAGATCTATCGTAATTAGAATTAAACGTAACCATAGCCAACCAATAAAACTACCCAGAGCATATGTAGGAAATTCATTCCAATTAAAAGCAGTACCTAAAAGTAATCTTCCTAAAATATTACCACGGATTAAATCTAGAAAAGGGGTATGCCAAGCTTGGGTAAATTCAATCACACACCCAAAAAAGAAGATAAAAATAGGGATTCGATTAACAGTTAGTTTATTTGGTATAAACAGAAATACGAATAAGCACCAAAAAATTTGGTAGAAGATATCACCTGCATTGTTATGAATCCACTCTTGAGCAAAACCAGTATAATGCCTGGAAAACAGACCCATTGGTATTACAATTGCAATAGAGATAACTGTTAAAAAGCGAGCAAGATTTAATTTAGACATGTTAAAATTCAAGAATCAGAAAAAAGCATATCGCCCATCCCTCATTACCAATCAATGAGTGTGTTTTCTATCAGATAATTGCTGCACAAAATTCTGATGCTCAATTGTTGTTAATCCCTGCTGTACTATCTCAATCACTGTAGTTAAATTTCCAGCTAATAAAGCTTGTTTATCCAACCATAACCCTGGGAAAACTTCACTTTTGATGATTCCTTGTAAATTGGAGTCAAGCAGAATATACTTACCTTGTGTTAGTCGAAACCAATCCAGTTCTCCGTCTTCAAAGCGCCAAACGATATATTCTTGTACTTGATTACGGCGATAAACCTCAAGTTTATCATGCATATCAATTGAAACGCTACTCGCAGCAACTTCAGCAATTAATTCTGGCGCACCTGACACATACCCATCTTTGCTAATATTGGATTGTCCCCCTACTTCAATTCTCAGCAATGCATCTGGTTGAGGTTCATTATCTCCATCCAGGCGTACAGTACAGTTATCTCCTAATTGAACTCCAGATGTTAAGGCTTTGTAGATACCAAGCCAAGTCATAATCGCACCATGGGGTTCACCATGCTGTATAATTCGTAGTGGGGAAGCCATGTAAACAATTCCTGCGATTAATTCCGCTTTTTTCAGGTGTGGTAGAGCATCATAACGACGTTCAAACTCAGATTGAGTCAGTCTGTCGCCGTCTTCCAGCGCAGGAATTGTGTTTTTTAGCGCGATGTTTTCGATAGGGTTTTTATATGCACTTGAAGTCATAGCTGGAATATGTCCAAATTATTATCATCTATTTTATGTAACTTTTTCGCCTTGCTCCCTTGTTTACTAGAAGCTTAATCGATTCGCCTTGCTTAATTAATTCCCTACTGTTAGGCTAATGAAAGGTGAGGCACTTGTCAATACAGTGCGTCACCTTTGGTCAACTAGAGTCATTACAAGCAATAATTAGGCATAGTGATTTACCTTGACCTATGCCATCCAAAAAGCCCCAGATGACTATTCGTATTGAGGAGGATGAATACAAATACTTACAGGATTGGGCAACTGAAGAATTTATTAGCGTTCCTCAGCTTGCAAAGATTATCGTCAAAAAGGCGATCGCCAACCATAAAGCAGCTAGGATAAAATGACTGATAATATCAAACGTTCCAAAAGCAAATTCGATTTACCGCCAAAAAATCGCTGCACTAAAAGAACTCAAAAAATCCATCCTCCAAAAAGCCTTCACTGGTGAACTTACCGCAGACACTAAGAAAACTACTCAGGAGGAAATTGCTGCGTGAGCAACGATCTACCGCAACAAAGCGATATTCTATTTCAAGCAATCAGACATTTCCATGCTATTTGAGCGTACTGCGATTTCAAGTTAAACCGAGTTCTCGTTTGAGAAAGTTAATTGATTGTGTACCAATGTAATTTTCGCAACGAATTAACTTGGGTGGACGAATTAAATCCTCTAAAGCTGTTTGCACTCCTGCCTGTGCCACAGAGTAGCTGAGTTGGTCAGTGCAAAAAATAATTTCTGCGCGTTTGACGATCGCCTGGAGTTTATAATTATCCTTTGGTTGGGAAGTCATCACCAATATTTCATCTCCCCGCAGACCATGAAGAATAATTTCCGTCGCTCTGAGAATACCAGGACTCACACTAACTATCCCAATACAACTGGCTTTAGGTAAATTTTTGACTAAATTCATTTCTTTACCATAGTTGCTGATATCTAAGGGAATCACCCTGACTGCTCGCGGTGCGGCGATCGCTTCCACATCCCCAATAAAGTATCTGCTAGTCACCAAAGTCGCAGAAGTAGTTTTATCCAATAGGGCGGTTAATTCCTCCATTGCGACTAGATGAACCGGAATTTCCAAAGCTGCTACCAATTCATCTACCATTAATTCCCCAACACCAATATCTTGAAAGGGAGCAACGACCAAAACTCTCGCACTACAACGTAAGCGCCAGTCAACTTCTGCTAAAAATATCTCCCGTGCTTGATTAAGAGAACAACCCCCCTCCAGTAACTCATCTAAAGCTATGTGGACTACTTTACATGCTTCTGGATATTCTTGGATAATTGGTGAGTGCCAACGGCTACCACCCTCATGACCTTGAGCGCGAACATAAATACCTGAACCTGCAAGACTTTCAACTAGTCCTTCTTCTTCTAATTGGCGATACACTTTGCTAATTGTATTGCGATGTAGTCCGGTTTGGATCGCTAATGCTCGCGTACTGGGTAGTTTAAACCCAGGAGGATATTGTCTCGAAGCGATCGCAAACCGGATTTGATTGAATAACTGAGTAGATGCGGGGATTTCACTGTCTGGTTGAATACGGAATTGAATCATTACCAGCTTCTATCGGGGATCTCTTGTGCAGGGGAGGAAGTAAAAATAAAGTAGGACTTTGTAGCAAATTATAACCAATTTTGATTAATTGATAGTTTTGAGGGAAAATGGGCTGAATATACTGGCATAATTATATCAGACAATGGTGGAGCTTTAATAAACACTATTATGACAGAGCAATCCATAAAAACACAAAATTTGAACTATCAGAGGCTGATCTATCACATACTTTAACAGATATTAAAGTAACTGCTAGATTTTGTGATGGAATAATGGTAAATTTGCACTTGGAGCATCAAACACCCGGATGAAAAATATAAAAGGAAATATATATCCCTTTTGTGGTACTCAAGATGGGAGCATAAATTTAGATCCATTGGATAAAATGGAAACAGAGTTAGCCAAAAAGCACATTCCCCATAGAGTAGATGATTTTTTCTATAACCATCATCCTAGTTATGATGAACGAGCCGCCAGCAATGCTTGGTTAAAGGTCACACAACTTTTTGCTAGTACTTTAGTAAAATAAATTAAATTTAGAACAGTTACAGGTAATTTCTTTCTATATTCTAAGTTAGATGTTGCTTGAGGTTAACAAAGTCCAGTGGTCAGAGTAGTTAACAATTTAACGTAAAAAGTCATGAATTCCGAATCGCAACTTTCTCAAACAGCCAACTCGCCCTTTACAATGGACGATTTTGCCAAAGCACTGGAAAAACACGACTACCAATTTCAAAAGGGACAAGTTGTGCAAGGTAAGGTGTTTCAATTCGACAATAATGGAGCTTATGTTGATATTGGCGGTAAAGCGTCGGCTTTTCTTCCCCGTGATGAGGCTTCTTTGAGATCTGTTACCGATATATCGGAAGTGCTTCCATTGCACGAAGAACTAGATTTTCTGATTATCCGTGACCAAGATGCTGAAGGTCAAGTCACCCTGTCTCGCAGACAGCTAGAAATTCAAAACATTTGGGAAAGGTTGGCTCAAATGCAAGCTGAGTCACAATCTGTGCAAGTGCGTGTTCTGGGAGTCAATAAAGGTGGTATTACAGTTGATGTTCTATCTTTACGGGGTTTTATTCCCAGGTCGCATCTGGTTGAGCGAGATAATTTGGAAGCACTGAAAGGACAAAGTCTCACAGTTAGTTTTCTAGAAGTGAATCGTACAGATAATAAGTTGATTCTTTCCCAAAGATTAGCAACTCGTTCCAGCAACTTCAGTCTGCTACAGATAGGTCAACTGGTAGAAGGTAAAGTTACTGGAATTAAGCCTTTTGGTGTGTTTGTTGACCTAGACGGATTAAGCGCTCTATTACATATCAAGCAAGTCAGCCAGAAATTTATTGAATCTCTCGAAAAAATCTTTCAAGTTGGTCAACAAATTAAAGCTGTAATTATTGACTTAGATGAGGGTAAGGGTCGAGTTGCTTTATCTACGAGAATTCTGGAAAATTTCCCTGGGGAGGTGCTGGAAAATTTGACTGAGGTTATGTCCTCGGCTGAAGCACGAGCTAATCGAGCCGCGAGTAAGAAGACGGAAGAAAACTAATCTTGCTGATTTTTGTGAGCGATATCACCTAGCATAGCAGACCAACTTCCCCCTTGATCAGAGTAACGGAGAGGGGGAGATTCGAACTCCCGGAGGTTTTAGCCTCATCCGATTTCAAGTCGGACGCAATCGACCACTCTGCCACCTCTCCAAAAACCGCCGTCAGTCCTTGCTAGCGTTATAGAATGGCGCAGCAAAGCTGACAGGTTCATATCATATCATAATATTCACGCGAATGGTAAGGTTGAAAGTGGTTTTTCGTAGAAAATTTGAGTTTCTGCTGCATCCACTTGCAAATCACTGTCTAACCAGACCAACGCAGCTTGAGTCACTACACCAGCTTCTAGAGAAACCAGGGAAAAATTCCGCAATTTCCTGCCATCTGCTTGTGTGATGATTCTCGGTACGCTAGCAGTATTTAAGTAAATTCTCCCATCAGGACTTTTAAAGAAAGCTTTGCGCTTTGTCTTTGTATGTCTGAGAGCATGATGCATATGACCAAAAGCGACCAAAGGTACATTTTTTCCCATAGTTATACTTAAGGTAATCGCTTCAGCCAAGTCTGGATCGCCAAAATCACCCCCAACAGGAAGCCAATCCTTACCACAAGGGTCTTCAGGTTTATTCCCTAACCCACTAGGTCCGTTATGACCTAGAAAAATAATTGTTTCATGACCAGCACTTTTGACAGCAGCGGAGATTTTAGCCACCGATTCTTCTATAGTACTCACACCATAAAGTTCCTGACAAATCTCAGCAAATTTGAGATCTGGTCCACCCCAAGTAAAAGGACGACCCCCCACAACAGTTAAATTGAAAGCCGGAAAATCTAGCTTGCTATAACCAACATGGGAAATATCCAATATGTCTAGTTGTGCTTGGACGCGGTTTTCTTGTGAGCGATCGTAGGGACATTTTTTCCGTCCCCATTCCGTAGCTGTATACCAAGCATCGTGATTACCTAAAACTACGGCTTTAGGCATATCAAGGGAGGCGACTTCCCGAACCACTTCTACTGACTCATTACCGAAGTCCCCTACGAACAGCACTAAATCAACACCCAAATATTTGAGCGCTACACCATCTTCTTGTTCCCATTGGTCGTGAACATCGCCAACTACAGCAATCTTGAGAGAGGTTTTTGATTGAGTTTTTTGACTGGTCATGCCACTTTCCTTGCCATCTATCTCCAGCATAGAAAATTCCATCAAATTTGGATATAGCTGCCAAATTTTCACCCCCTCACTATTTTTGGTAAAAACTACTATAATAAGAAATATAAATAAAATTACTTTCTACTAAAACCACCCCCTTGAATTGTGTTTACAACTACAATCACTCGACAACAACCCACAGATAGACTACCAATAGACTTATTTGGCGCAATCGAGCAGTTAAAGCAGGAATTGAATGCAGTCATCCTAGCTCATTACTATCAAGACCCAGATATTCAAGATATTGCTGATTTTATTGGTGATTCGTTACAATTAGCCAAAACCGCCGCTACAACTAATGCAGATACTATTGTCTTTGCAGGGGTTCATTTTATGGCGGAAACAGCTAAAATACTCAATCCCGATAAACTGGTGTTATTACCAGATTTATCTGCGGGCTGTTCTTTAGCAGATAGCTGTCCTCCAGATGCTTTTACGGCTTTTAAAGCCCAACATCCAGATCATATAGTAGTTTCTTACATTAATTGCTCGGCTGAGATTAAAGCAATGAGCGATATTATTTGTACTAGTTCTAATGCGGTAAAGATTGTCAATCAGATACCTCTAGGTCAACCAATCATTTTTGCTCCAGACCGCAATTTGGGACGCTATGTAAGTCAGCAAACAGGGCGGGATTTAGTTATTTGGCAAGGTAGCTGTACTGTACATGAAACTTTCTCTGAGAAGAAGATTGTCCAATTACAAGCTAAATATCCTCAAGCGGAAGCGATCGCCCATCCTGAATGCGAAGCTGCTGTATTACGCCATGCGAGTTTTATTGGTTCCACCGCCGCTTTATTGAATTATTGTAAAACTAGTCCATCCCAGGAATTTATCGTAGCTACAGAGCCGGGAATCATTCATCAGATGCAAAAACTAGCTCCTCATAAGCACTTTATTCCTGCACCACCGCAAAATGATTGTAATTGCAATGAGTGTCCATTTATGCGGTTAAATACTTTAGAAAAGCTGTATTGGGCGATGAAGCACCGCGATCCAGAAATTACTTTACCAGAAAAAACCCGTCTAGCAGCATTATTACCTATACAGCGTATGCTAGATATGAGTAATTAATCAGGTTTGTAGGGGTACAAGGCCTTGCGCCCCTACGGACACAACGGCTCTCTAAGCTAGTTATTGGTAAATGGGTATACGGACTTTAATTATTGACAACTACGATTCTTATACCTTTAACCTGTATCAGATGATAGCTGCGATCAATCAAGAAGCGCCTTTGGTAATTCGGAATGATCAGTTAAGTTGGTATGAGTTGAGAGAAGTTATATTTCACAATATAGACAATATTGTGATTTCTCCAGGTCCAGGACGACCAGAAAGATTCACAGATTTTGGAGTTTGTCGCCAGGTAATTGAAAATTCGCCAATTCCCTTATTGGGAGTTTGCTTAGGACATCAAGGGATTGGATATTTATCTGGTGGAAAGGTAATTTCTGCACCAGAAGTTATACATGGAAGATTGAGTAAAATTCATCACAATAATTCAGCTTTATTCCGAGACATTCCCCAGGAATTTTCTGCTGTGCGATATCACTCGTTATTGTTAGATGAGCAATTACCAGACTGTTTAGAAAAAACTGCTTGGACTCAAGCAGGGCTGGTCATGGGAATACGTCATCGCTATTTACCATTTTGGGGTGTACAGTTTCACCCGGAGTCTATTTGTACAGAATATGGAGAAATATTACTCCAAAATTTTAAAGACATCACATTGCAATTTCAGGTAAATTCAGTCAATAATCGCAAACAGGAAGTAATCATATCTGGATCTGCGCCAAAACCAGCTTTAGATTTTGGTAAAGGGTTTGAGTTAAATGTACGCAAGTTAAATATTTACCCAGATACAGAACAAATATTTGTGCATCTGTTTGGACAAGTATCTCATGCTTTTTGGCTGGACAGTAGCCGAGTAGAACCAGGTTTATCTCGTTTCTCTTTTATGGGTGATGGAAATGGCGAAAATAGCCTTTTAGTTCATTACTATACGCGATCGCCAGAAATCATTATCACAGAGGCTAATCAAGTAACCCGTCGTCAAGAAAGCATTTTCGACTTCCTGAAATCAGAGCTGGAACGTCGCAGTTGTCAATCTCCCGAATTACCATTTGATTTCAATTGTGGATTTATTGGCTATTTTGGCTATGAAATGAAAGCCGAGTGTGGAGGAAAATTAGTCCATTCTTCCACTTTACCAGATGCAATTTTCTTATTCGCCGATCGCTTAATTGCTATAGATCATCAAGAAAAATGCCTTTATTTACTCCAAATGGTCAAAAAAGGACGTTTAGCAAAACAAGAGTGCTGGTTTGATACTATACAAGCAAAACTGGAATCTTTGCCAGAATTATCCCCTCTGACCATTCCAGAAAATCCTCAATCGATCAATTTCTGGTTACAGCGCCATCACCAAGATTATATAAATGATATTCACTATTGTTTAGAGCAAATCCGCGCCGGAGATACTTATCAAGTTTGCTTGACTAATCAGTTACACACTGATGTCACTCCCGATCCTCTGACATTCTATCGCCTGTTACGCCAAGTCAATCCTGCTCCCTATGCGGCGTTTTTGCGTTTTGGTGAACTGGCGAACTGCTTGCAGCAGCGCTTCGCTATCGCTTGCTCATCTCCAGAAAGATTCTTACAGATAGATCCTCAGGGATGGGTGGAAACAAAGCCGATCAAAGGAACTGTACCACGAGGAAAAACGCCAGCAGCAGATTTTGCTCTGGTGGAGCAGTTACGCCATAGTGAAAAAGAGCGATCGGAAAATTTGATGATTGTGGATCTGTTACGCAATGATTTAGGACGTGTATGTGAAGTGGGTAGTGTCCACGTACCAAAAATGATGGATGTAGAAACTTATGCTACTGTACATCAGCTAGTAACTACAGTACGGGGAAAGTTGCGCTCAGACTTACATGGTGTAGATGCGATTCAAGCAGTTTTTCCAGGAGGATCGATGACGGGCGCACCGAAAATCCGCACTATGGAAATTATTGACAGGTTGGAAAAATCAGCGCGGGGAATATATTCAGGAGCGATCGGTTTCTTAAGTTTAAATGGAGCGATCGATTTGAATATCGTGATTCGGACTGCTGTTTTGACTCCTGACCAAACCTCTATTGGTATTGGTGGAGGGATTGTAGCGCTTTCTGACCCTGAACAGGAATTTGCAGAAACTATGCTCAAAGCCAAAGCTTTAATCCAGGCTATGACGTTAACAACATCCAGATAAAAAATAAACCTCGGTACAGGTACTGAAAAAGCGCAGAACTTGTTGATGGTGCTTGTCTTTACTGTCATAGAAAGCAACAAGAATCCCAGTATCAATTAATATTAAGGGATAGTTATTCATGAGTTCTTGTTTGATGTCTTGCTTGAATTTTCTCAGCGATGGTCTTTTTGCGTACATCTCTATCTGACAAATTCCCTGTTCCTTCTAGTAAAAATTTGGGATAACCACCCATTCTTTCTAATACTGTTTTAAGTGGAGTTTGATAGTTACTAGCGGGTGCTTCTATGGTTTGAATACAATATTGATCAAGCATCTGGTTTCTGAGAACGTTTACCAGTATGTAAATGCTGGTGATTCCTTATGGGATTAAATGGGGAATAGATCCACAATTGTCCTAAAATTCTACACGAGCAGCTAAAATATGGGCTGCTGAGATTAACTACGATTAATAGAGGAGTTTTGTTGTGGATTTATCCAGTATTCCTGCTCAACCTAAACCAGGTATAGTCAATGTCTTAATTGAAATTCCAGGCGGGAGTAAAAATAAATACGAGTACGATAAGGAATTGCAGGCTTTTGCTCTAGATCGAGTACTCTATTCCTCGGTCAAGTATCCTTATGACTATGGTTTTATCCCCAATACTTTGGCTGAAGACGGCGATCCCTTAGACGGTATGGTTTTAATTGATGAACCTACCTTCCCCGGTTGTGTAATTGCTGCTAGACCCATTGGTTTTTTGGAAATGATTGATGGGGGCGATCGCGATGAAAAGATCCTGTGTGTTCCTGTGAAAGACCCACGCTATACTCAGGTAACCTCTTTAAAGGATATAGCTAAGCACCGATTGGAGGAAATAGCTGAATTTTTCCGCAGTTACAAAAACTTAGAAAAAAAGGTAACTCAAATTCTGGGTTGGCAAGACGTAGAGAGAGTACAACCTCTAGTAGACAAATCCGTACAAGCTGCTAGAAGATAGTAAGAAAGCAGGAGGACGAAGGCAGGAGGCAGGAGGTAAATCCAAGACTTGAACTTTTAAATCAGCACCAAACAATAAGTAAAAACCTCTTTCCTCCTGCCTCCTGCCTCCTGCCTCCTGCCTCCTGCCTCTCTTTAGTCAACTGGGAGTAATGGGTAATGGTCTGTTGATTACCCATTGCTAGCAACAAGTATTCTTCATAATTATGCATGTCTAATCCGGAAATTTTCACTAATTTTTTACTATAGTTAGGTTTAGACCCAGAACAAATCCATTTTTAACCTCTAAAATTGTAAGGAACAAGTATAAATTCCTAATTTAACTCTAGAAACTCTCGCTCATAGCACTAATAGCTGAATCCAAAATGCAACGTACTCTCCTATTGGCAAAAATTCATAACTGTACCCTGACTGGGGCTAATGTTAACTATATCGGTAGTATCAGTATTGACAAAGCCCTACTAGAAAAAGCTGGGATCTTACCATATGAGCAGGTACAAGTAGTAAATAGCTTTAATGGTGAGCGGTTGATTACTTATGCAATCCCAGCTCTAGCCCACACAGGAACAATCGAATTAAACGGAGCAGCCGCACGATCAGGAGTTGTCGGCGATCGCTTGATTATCATGGCTTATGGGCAGTATACTCTGGAAGAATTAGCACATTATTCTCCTACAGTCGTGATTGTAGACGAAAAAAATCGCTTGTTGGAAGTACAACACTACGATGATCTACGGAGCTCGCTCTAATTGCAAAGAAAATGTCAAATATTGAGCTGTCTAATCCCCAAAGCTACGGGCCAAAAGAAAAAAGCTCCCTGCTAGTTAGTCCAGCTAGGGAGATAATAGTGCAATTCTGGGGTGTACGTGGCTTAATTCCTACTCCAACTAGTGGTAACACCCGCTATGGCGGTAATACTGCTTGTGTGCATTTAGACGTAGCAGGAAAAAACTTGATCTTTGACGGGGGTACTGGCTTGCGGATTCTGGGAAAAACGTGGGAAAAAATGCTACATCCATCAGAAGCCCATTTGTTTTTCACTAATTCCCAATCAAATCGCATCCAAGGATTTCCCTTTTTTGCACCTGCATTTATCGCAGAATCTCGCTTGCATATTTACGGCTCACCTGCATCAAATAGCGCTTCCATTAAACAGTGTTTATGCGATCAGATGCTACAACCGTATTTTCCTTATCCTCTACAGGTAATGCGTTCAGAATTGCACTTTTATAATCTAATACCAAATAAAACGGTAGAATTAAACGATATCCTGATTAAGACAGGTTTAATTAACAAATATCAAAAGTCAATCGGCTATCGAGTAGATTGGAGTGACTATAGCATTGCTTATGCTACAGATTTACATAGCAATATTGAACCAGTAGAGCAAGAGCAGATTCAGCAAATTATTCAAGGCGTAGATTTGTTGATTGCTAATTCTACTTATACTCCCCCAACATCTAACGGTCACCAGTCACCAGAATCCCTTTGGAAAACCGCAGTCAGCTTGGCACAAAATAATGGTGTAAAACAGTTAATCATTTCCCACCATCATCCAGATAATGATGATGATTTTCTGGATCAAATCCAAGATCAAGTCCGATCAGCTTTCCCCGCATCATCACTAGCTTATGAGGGGCTAGTGTTATCTGTAAAAAAATCATAAAAAAATCATAAGTTGCACCCTCTTTCCCCCTATCCCTGTTGTTTAATTCCTTGGCTCAATCATAGCTCTTAAACCATGATGATCCAGAGACTTAGCTATAGTTCTAGCCTGATTCTGAGTCCTGAAAACTCCAACTTGCATAACCTTATGACCTTGCCAATTAGCTGTGAACGCTTTGGGGTAGAGAGAACGAATTAATTTTTGTTGCTTGACAGTTGCTATTGGCACTATTACTCGATAGTATCTCGGAAATCGTCTAGTTGTGTGAGAATAACTAGAGTTACTTGATCCTGGTGAAGATGCTTGGGGTGCATCAAATTCAATAGTTCCAGATGCTACTTTGAGATAGTTTACGGTTGGTTGACTTAATGATGGGGGTAATTGACTAGACTGATGAATATTAGTACCGTCAAGAGGCGCTTCTGCTGGGCTATTTGGTGCTGTGGGTAATGAATCCATTGTTCTAGCCGATGTTGAGCCAGAATAACCGATGATCCGATCTATATGGTTACCAGTATCTATATAGTTATTAGCAGCAGCGAACATATTTTTTGCTGCTTGAGTATTGATATCGGAGCGAGCATTCCGCTGAAATTCGTTCTTCCCTGGATCTGTAGGGCTACCTAAATCAGGTGTAGCTTGAGCAATAATGACTAAGCCATCCTCTTGATTATCTTGAATTATATTGTTGCGTAAAGTTGGGTGACAATTGGCTTGTAAGACAATTCCTGACCTATTTTCCTGAATTTGATTAGCTATAATCACTGGAGCCGCTTTGTCAACAATATTGATCCCAAAACCTGTGCGTTGAAAAACATTGGCTCGCACTTCTGGACGAGCATCACCAGAAATGGTTAGTCCATTAGCACCATTTTGGTAAAAATAATTTCTGCTGATACTGGGTGCTGCATCACCAGCGATGGCGATTCCGTCTTGGGTATTATTAGTAAAAGTATTATTTTGAACCACGGTATTAGCAGATTCAATCCATAAACCGTAACCACGATCATTAGTATTAGAAATTGTTACTCCGCTAATACTTGATTGATTAGCGCCAACTACAGCCACATTTTCACCACCGAAACTGTGAGTCAAATACTGACCACCCCCCATAATTTTGACATCCCCACCTTGGTTTTGCGTATCTCCTTGCATCCCCACTCCTGACTTTAACATCAAAGGAAAAATTTCCCCTGTGTTAGCGCTATAGGTCCCAGGAGCAAGCATAATTACAGAGTTTAAGGGAGCTAAATGCAATGCTTGGGTAATAGTTTTCCAAGGTGATTTTTTGCTACCATCACCGGCTTGGTCATCTCCAGTATTTGGGTTAACAAATAGTAATTTTGTCTGATAACTAGAGTTATCGCTGAGAATTGTCTGACCAAGTACGGTATAGGTTTGGTAATATACTAAGTTATGAGGAATCACTGTTTACAACTCCTATGGGAACCGGGTTGGGGAAAAACCCCATAATTAAATCATAATTAAATCATAAATTTATTATTTAATTATGGAGTGGGAAACTCATACATTTTTGCTGGTGCTATAGGTCTCGAAAAAAATCTTTTTATTTCTTTGCATAAATAAATAAATTTATGAGGGTTCCTCCTGCATCCTGAAAAACACAAATAATTTGGCTGTTACAATCGAATCACTAAATAAAAGGAGTTGTGATTGTGGAATCAGCTAGTAAACAAAACCAGCACATATTACAACAAGTTGTTTATCGAATTTTAGACGCTAACTTGGATCGCGCTCGTGAGGGTCTGCGAATTCTTGAGGAATGGTGTCGTTTTGGTTTGAATAATGCTAAGTTGGCTGGTGAGATCAAATACTTACGACAAGAAGTAAGTTTTTGGCATACTTTTGAAATGCGTTCGGCGCGAGATACACTGAGTGATGTGGGTACTGACTTAACTCATCCCCAAGAAGAACAACGAGCTAGCATCACAGATTTATTGCAAGCCAATTTTTGTCGCGTCCAAGAAGCTCTTAGAACCATCGAAGAATATAGTAAACTAGAGCAACCAGAAATGGGTGAAGCTTTTAAACAGATGCGTTACCGGGTTTATACCTTAGAAAGTAATTTGATGGGGAATCAGCGCCGACAGCAATTGCGGCGATCGCTTTTATATTTGGTAACATCACCAACAGATAATTTATTGGATGTTGTAGAAGCATCGCTAAAAGGTGGATTGAGTATTCTACAATATCGAGACAAAACAGCTGATGATGCTTTACGTCTGGAGCTAACTCAGAAGTTACGCCAGTTGTGTCGTGATTATCATGCTTTATTCATTGTGAATGACCGAGTTGATTTGGCTCTAGCAGTAGACGCTGATGGAGTACATTTAGGACAACAAGATTTACCCATTGCTACAGCTCGCCAATTACTGGGAACACAGCGTTTAATTGGTCGCTCTACGACTAATATTAACGAAATGGCTGCTGCTATTGCAGAAGGTGCGGATTATATTGGTGTCGGACCGGTTTATGAAACACCCACAAAAGCAGGTAAAGCTGCAGCAGGTTTAGAATATGTGAGTTATGCGGCGAAAAACTGTCCGATTCCCTGGTTTGCTATTGGCGGAATTGACACAAGTAATATTAACCATGTAATTGATGCTGGTGCGGACCGTGTAGCTGTTGTGCGATCGCTCATACAGGCTGAACAACCAACTTTAGTTACCCAATACTTTCTCTCTCAATTACAAAATGCTGGTGGAAGTTAGATAAATTAATGAATTTGCATATGTCACATGAAATCAACTTACAAATCAATGGGGAGACTCGCATCTGTGGCGATCAAACGCCAATACCGGAATTACTCCAGCAATTGGGCTTCAACCCCCGCTTAGTCGCAATTGAATATAATGGTGAAATCCTCCATCGCCAATTTTGGGATGAAACTAGAGTGGAAAATGGCGATCGCTTGGAAGTAGTAACTATCGTTGGCGGAGGTTAGTATTCTCAAACGAAAACCTCGGAGACCTAATATACTGGAGTTCCAGAATAATGTCTCAATGATATGAAAAAACCCCATCAGGGGTTAATAGGAATCTTGCTCTAATTAATCTCCGAGGACAAATTTTAGAAATCCTACTTAGAGCAAGTAAAGTAATCCAAATAGGATGATCCAAATTACATCCACAAAGTGCCAATAAAGTTCGGCGGCTTCAATACCAAAATGATGGCTGCTGCTGTAATGACCAGGAGTACGCGATCGCCACAAAACTGCCAAAATGACTAAAACGCCAATAGTTACATGTAAACCGTGGAAACCTGTTAAAACGTAAAAGGCGCTAGCGAAGAGATTAGTCGTTAAACCAAATTCTAGATGAGTGTATTCATATACCTGACCCACCAAAAAGATAGCACCCATAAGAGCAGTAATTCCCAGCCAAATACGCATTCCCTTAGCATCATTCTTTTTGATAGCTGTATCAGCATTATGCATGATAAAACTGCTAGCAATCAAATTAACCGTATTCACAGAGGGAAGCAGCAATTCTAATTCTGGTGTTCCCTCTGGAGGCCATATAGGTAGAGTAGAACGGAAAGTCAGATAAGCTCCGAACATTCCGATAAAAATCATCCCCTCAGCAATCAGGAAGACAATCAGACCAAACAAACGATGGTCAGGATGGTCTTCGTGATGGGTATCTACTGTATGGTGATGATCTAAAACAGCGTTAGCTGCGTCAACTGTTTGACTTTGCATAATGAGTAGTTTTGACAAAAAAGGAAGTAAGGGGAATAGATGTTTTTAGACTTATTCCCTAGAAAAAACTGTAATTAAATCACACGGTGCTAGATTCAATTTGGGGATAAGTCTCACCCAAGACAGTCTCAGTGTTGGCTTGCTTGCCCATACCATAATCGTAAGGACCAGAGGATAAGACAGGCAGTTTGTCAAAATTCTCAATGGCTGGTGGTGAGGTAGTTTGCCATTCTAAAGTCAAACCTTGCCAAGGATTATTACCTGCTTTCTCACCATATAACCAACTCCAAATGGCGTTGATGATAAAAGGTAATGTGGAAACAGCTAGTATATATGACCCGTAAGTACAGATTTCGTTCAAAGTTGTAAACTTAGGATCATATTGGGCAATACGGCGGTTCATTCCCATCATACCTAACTTATGCATGGGCAAGAACGTCATGTTTAGACCAATAATAGTCAAAACAAAATGAACTTTTCCCCAAAATTCATTCATTTTTCTACCCGTCATTTTGGGGAACCAGTGATAGATAGCCGAAAAGATGCCCAACACGCTACCACCAAAAAGTACATAATGTAAATGCGCCACTACAAAATATGTATCATGCACATGAATATCAAATGGTACTGCAGCAAGCATCACACCGCTAATTCCACCAATCACAAAAGTCCCAACAAAGCCAATCGCAAATAACATGGGACTGTTGAGGCGAATTTTACCACCCCACATGGTTGCTAACCAACTGAAAATTTTGATCCCTGTTGGTACAGCGATGATCATCGTTGTGATCATAAAGAACATCCGCAACCAACCAGGAATACCACTGGTAAACATATGGTGCGCCCAGACGATTAAACCTAAGAAACTGATGATCAGTGAAGAATAGGCGATCGCCTTATAACCAAAAATTGGCTTGCGGGAATGAACTGGAATAATCTCAGAAATTGCCCCAAAGAAAGGCAAAATCATAATATAAACCGCCGGGTGGGAATAAAACCAGAACATGTGCTGGTAGACTACCGGATCGCCGCCACCAGTGGGATTAAAAAATGATGTACCTGCGATCAAATCAAAAGCCAGTAAAATCAACGCCCCTGCTAAAACAGGTGTAGATATTAAGATTAAGGCAGAAGTAGATAACATCGCCCAACAAAACAAGGGCATTTGATAAATTCCCATACTGGGAACACGCATCTTCAGGATGGTCACCAAAAAATTGATCGCCCCTAAGATGGAAGAAGTTCCCAATAAAAGGAGGCTGATGATCCAAATTGCTTCTCCCACTTCACCTGTTACCAGACTTAAGGGAGGGTAGGAAGTCCAACCTGCATCTGGTGCATCACCAACAACCAAACTAGAGATCAGGAGCAAACCCGCTGGTGGGATCATCCAAAAAGCCACAGCATTCAAGCGAGGAAAAGCCATGTCTCTAGCCCCAATCATTAGTGGTACGAGATAATTGGCAAATCCTGCACCTGCTGGCACAATCCACAAAAAAATCATGATTGTAGCGTGGAGTGTGAATAAGCTGTTGTAAACTTCCGGTGTGACAAAATCTACATCTGGAGTCCGTAGCTCAGTGCGCACTAGATCAGCCATCACACCACCAATGCAATAGAAAACAAATGAAGTAACTAGGTATTGTAGCCCAATTACTTTATGGTCTGTGCTAAAACCAAAATAATCACGCCAATGTCTTTCACTAGAGGACTCGGCGTGGTTAGGAATATGCTCAACTTCTTGTAATTGTGCTGATGTCATAATTTATGGGTAATTATTGATTAATCCCTTAATTAATCAGGATAAATGGGTTGAATTAAGAGCAACAGCCTGATGCAAGTTTTCTGTACTAGCGACTAACTGCTCTTGTATCCATTTGTCAAAATCTGCTTGTGATTCAACAATTACTTGTGTTCTCATTACGCCATGATATGGACCGCAAAGTTCTGCACAAATCACTGTATAACTACCTGCCTTTCTAGGAGTAAAACGTAACGTTGTTTCTCTCCCAGGAATAACATCTTGTTTCAAGCGAAATTCTGGTACCCAAAAGGCGTGAATCACATCACTAGCGGTGAGGTTCAGTTTTAATTCCTGTCCTATAGGAACGTGCAATTCACCACTACTCACTTCAGTGTCTGGGTAAGTAAAAATCCAGGCGTACTGGAGTGCAGCAACATTGACAATTAACTCTGATGGTTTTTCTGCGGTCTGAGGTGTAACTTCTGTATTAGGAGCATCATTATTGCTAGTGGGTATATCTGCCAGCATTGTTGCTGCCATAGCAGCCCCTTTCATTTCCATAGGTTTGTGCGCCATGGGCATTTCATGTCCACCATGAACACTAAAACCGCCGATTTCATTGTAAACTTCAAAGCTGTAGACAGAAATACCAATAACTATAATTGTAGGAATGATTGTCCAGAGTATTTCCAGAGGAACATTACCCTCAATGTGTGGTCCATCTTCGTGATCACCTGCCTGGCGACGGTATCTAAATGCTGAGTAAATTAATACAGATTCAACCAGCAAAAATATACCCAAAGATACCGTAATCATAGCATTGAACAGACCGTCCACGAAATTTGCTTCGTCGCTGGCGGCTGTGGGTAATAGTCCATGATTTTGACCGTACCAAAGGCAGATAAGAGTAAGGACAATGCCAATGAGTAGCGTCCAGATCGAACTTGGAATTTTCACGGCTGATTTAAATGGATTTACTAACGATATTGCAAAACTATCCATTTACTACGGTAGTCTAGACAGTGGAATATTGCTCCTCCATGTCTAAAGTTTTTATTAATTTTTTTGAATAATGCGTTAATTCTGAGTAAAAGAATTATTGAGATACTATAGAGAGGCGATGGCGCGGAGCGCCCGCCGGAGGCGATCGCCCTTATTTCTGGCAAATTTAACCTGAATTATCCCCAAAAATTTCCTAATTCTCATCTTAAAACATGTCTAAATCTTACAGCCAAAAATAGCTGACTTAGTTCAGAGTATAAAACAGAGGTGGAGTTTATCCCTCTACCTGAGCAACCAATCTCCCAATCCCCAACTGTTGGTTATGGTAGGAGTGGTTGGGCTAACTAAAGTTAAGAATTTTCATAGCTCTACCAAAGGTAGGCAAAAAGGTATCGTTATAATGAACGAAATTGCCCTACAACAAAATGCAGCAACAGACCTGCAACGTAAACCTAGAGATTTAGTTCGCCGCTTGGTATGGAAAATCTCTGTAGCCACCCTCATTTTGATGGCTATTGGCAGTGCAACACGAGTGATGAATGCTGGGCTAGCCTGTCCAGACTGGCCTTTATGTTACGGAGAACTAGTACCAACTCAGCAAATGAATCTCCAAGTTTTCTTGGAATGGTTTCATAGACTAGATGCAGCTTTGATTGGTGTCACCACGATCGCACTGGCTGGTTTATCCTGGTGGTATCGTCGTCACCTACCCAATTGGCTACCTTGGGCATCAACATTTGCCTTGTGCTTAATCATCTTTCAAGGTATTTTAGGAGGGCTAACTGTCACCGAATTGTTGCGGTTTGATATTGTTACCGCTCATTTGGGTACAGCGCTATTATTTTTCACTACCCTTTTAATCATCGGTACAACACTAACTCCCTATCAAGGAACTGGAACTGTGGGCAAGTTACCTTGGCTAGGAGTAACTGCGACTATTTTAGTCTACGGTCAAAGTCTATTAGGCGCTCTAGTAGGTTCTCGTTGGGCATTACATCAATGCTTTAGCGATGCACAGCTTTGTGATGTGATGTATAGCCACATTTTCGGATTACTCCCACCCACGATCGCAGTATTAACCTTAGTATTTATATCGTGGTGGACACCAGCACTACATCCTGCATTACGCCGACTAGCCAATATGGCTGGTTGTTTATTAACTTTACAGTTATTATTGGGATTCGCTACTTTCAAATTGCATCTGCAAGTAGAACCTCTAACCGTAGCTCACCAAGCTATAGGTGCTACTCTGCTAGGTAATTTGGTAGTTTTCACGGTTTTGGCGCTGCGCGATCGATTAGTCAGTCGAGAAATCCTACCTTATGCCATAACTAGTAGACAAGCTGAATCGCCCTAAAAGCTGCTGTAGAACTTATTCGGCATCAAATTGGTATCAAATTTAGCATTATCCCGTGGAAATAAGGAAAGAGGGCCGAACATGATTGAGACTAACGTCTCCCGACACCAAGCAACATTTCTGCAAGTGGTACAAAGCTATTATCAGCTAACTAAACCACGCATCATCCCCTTACTGCTGATTACTACCGCAGGAAGTATGTGGATAGCAGCAAAAGGGGAAGTTGATCCATTTTTGTTGCTAGTTACTTTGATTGGTGGTACTTTGGCGGCGGCTAGTGCTCAGACAATTAACTGTATCTACGACCGAGATATAGATTATGCCATGGAGCGGACGCGCCATCGCCCACTACCTGCTGGCAAGATTCAGCCCCGCGATGCCCTGATTTTTGCGATCGCCCTAGGAACGCTTTCAGTGACTCTGTTAACTGTATTTGCTAATTTCTTAGCTGCGCTACTGGCATTATCTGGTATAGTCTTTTACGTTTTAATTTATACTCACTGGTTAAAGCGCCATAGTACACAAAATATAGTTATTGGTGGTGCTGCAGGAGCGATCCCCGCCCTAGTGGGCTGGGCAGCAGTCACAGATACCCTCAGCTGGACTGCATGGCTAATTTTTGCCATTGTCTTCCTCTGGACACCTCCCCATTTCTGGGCTTTGGCTTTGATGATTCGCGACGATTATGCCAAAGTAGGCATACCTATGCTGCCAGTAATTGCTGGTGATGAGGCAACAGTCAGACAAATTTGGTTCTACACAGTAATTACCGTAACTGCAACAGTTCTGTTGTTCTATCCTTTGCACGCAAGTGGCATAGTTTATGCTGTGGTTGCTGTAGGTTTAGGCGGTATTTTTATACACAAAGCTTGGCGGCTACTCCAGCAACCAGAGGATCGGGCGATCGCCAAGGAGCTATTTCTTTATTCCATTTCTTACATGATGTTGTTGTGTTTAGCAATGGTAGTGGATAGTCTACCTCTCACCCACCATCTAGTCAGTGCCGTAATTACTTTATTGTAATTACTTATACAACTAAATTTAGGCGATGGCTCTTTGGAACTATCGCTTTTTTTGATTTGTACGCCTAGCTAATAAAATTGTGTCAGAGTTAAGATCAAAATAGTAGTCTGTTCGATTCTCGAAATTAACGTGCTGTGATTTGATGAATGCCGAATGAGTTCACCTCAACGTCCTCCCCATAAGCCACAAACCTTCCTGGGTCAACTGACTCAAGCAGTTAATACTATTCAAGCTAGAGTAGATTTTTCTAAATTGGCTTTGAAGCCTAATGCTAAAGTACCAGAACTCTGGATACAAGATGCGGGAGCAGACAAAACAGATATATATCCACTTTTAGGCGATCGCTATATTCTTGGTCGTAGTTCCCAATCCTGCGATATCGTCGTGCGTAATGTAGTTGTCAGTCAAGTTCACCTGTCGCTCACACGAGATTCTGCCCAAAGGTCTCCCGTATTTATCATCAAAGACGAAAATTCGACAAATGGTATTTACCGGGGTAAGAAACGGATTACCTCTCTAGAACTTTTGCATGGTGATGTACTAACGCTAGGTCCACCAGAACTAGCAGCTTCAGTCCGCTTGCAATATATAGACCCGCCACCGTGGTATATCAAAGCTGCAATTTGGGCATTTTCTGGATTTGCTGGTCTGAGTCTGTTATTAGCTTTGACTATTGGTGTGGAATGGATGAAATTTTCTGTGAGACCATTACCCTCAGCTACTCGGTCTCCCGTGATCGTTTATGCAGATGATAATGTTACCCCCTTACGAGAAACTAGGAATATCGCCCACACAGACCTGAAACAACTGTCAGATTTTGGACCCTACTTGTCAAATGCAGTTGTAGCTTCTGAAGACAGCCGTTTTTACTGGCACTTTGGAGTTGATCCTTTCGGTATTTTACGTGCTATTATTATTAATAAGCGTAGTGGCGATATACAGCAAGGGGCAAGTACCATCACCCAACAAGTAGCCCGGAGCCTATTTCGAGATTATGTGGGGACAGAAGATTCTATCGGACGCAAAATCCATGAAGCGATCGTGGCTCTGAAGTTAGAAACTTTTTACAGCAAAGACGAAATTTTATTAACTTACTTAAATCGAGTATATCTTGGGGCAAACACTTCTGGCTTTGAAGATGCGGCTCGATATTACTTCAATAAATCGGCTAAAGAATTAACTCTCTCCGAAGCAGCAACTTTAGTGGCGATTCTACCCGCACCTAACTCTTTTGATTTTTGTGGGGATAGCTCCCATAAGCTGACGACGGCGGATTATCGCAACCGGGTATTGAAACGGATGTTGGAAATGGGGAAAATTACCCCAGAAGTTGCTAATCGAGCCAGACGTTCTATTGTGCGGGTTAATCCTAAAGTTTGCGAGCAGCAAGCTAAAACAATTGCTCCTTACTTTTATGCTTATGTTTTTCAAGAACTAGAAACAATTTTGGGACAAGGAGCAGCCAATGAAGGAAATTACATTATTGAAACGAAGTTAAACCAAGGAATGCAGAACAAAGCTGAAAAAGCTCTGCGAAATAGTGTGCAGACAGATGGTTCTAGATATCGGTTTTCCCAAGGGGCGATCGTCACCCTCGATTCCAGAACAGGCAGTATTCTGGCAATGGTTGGGGGAACAGATTACAAAAAAAGCCAATTCAATCGTGCTGTCCAAGCTGAAAGACAACCAGGTTCTACTTTCAAACTTTTTACCTACACAGCAGCCATCAAATCAGGCATATCACCTGATACCAGCTACTCTTGTGCTCCTTTAACTTGGGAGGGATTTACCTACAAACCATGTCGAGCTGGTGCTGGTATCAGCCTGAGTATAGCTGATGGTTTGGCAGCATCAGAAAACCCGATAGCATTAAGAGTCGCCAAACAAATTGGTTTGGATCAAGTTGTAGACATGGCAAAAAATTTAGGAATCAAGTCTCACCTCGATCCAGTACCAGGTTTAGTACTTGGTCAAAGCGTAGTTAATGTTTTAGAAATGACAGGCGCTTTTGGCGCTATTAGCGATCGCGGAATTTGGCATCCTCCCCATGCTATTAGTCGCATTATAGATAGTGGAGATTGTCAAGATCGGAAAGATTTATCGACTTGTCGGGTAGTTTACTCTTTTACGGAAGATCCTAATCGGGATAAAACCGTTCTCAAACATAACGTGGCTGATCAAATGACCGATTTATTACGGGGAGTGATTACTCATGGTACTGGGCGGAGTGCGGCTCTTGGGTTAGGTGAAGCTGGCAAAACGGGTACAACAAACAACAATGTCGATTTATGGTTTATGGGGTTTATTCCTAGTCAGAAAATAGTCACAGGTATTTGGTTAGGTAATGACAACAATTCCCCCACGTCTGGTAGTAGTGCTCAAGCAGCCCAGCTATGGGGAAACTATATGAGAAAAGTTGTTAGATAGGCTAATATGAGGAATCTTGCCTGATTTAATGAGAACTTTTCCAAGGGGAAACTTCTAGTTGACCATTTGGTTGAAATATAACCTGGAATTGCGCTAGGTCTGCTTGATTGGGAGGAGCTATATGGGAGTCAGGGAGAGAATTCAACATTTGTGATATTGGTGTTTCTCGAAAATAGTCATGAGCAACTGGATTCAGGGCTTCATATCCAGCAATTACACCATCTTTGTTGACAGATACTCGATACTGCAGTGCTTGTTTAAATGTGGGAGTTACCCCCCAAGCTTGACGCAGTGAATTATAGAGCTTTTGGTTTAAATCCTTAAGTGCTTGAGCATCTGTAAGTTTTTCCCTTGCAGTATCAGGAATCGTATTGTATCCCAACCAAGGACTAACTTCCAACACACCACGCCGAGTAAAAACTACTCGAAATTGAGCTATTGGCTCGTTGGCGATAGGGCGATTAGTGGGACTGTACAATAAGTTAGGCAAAGGAGTTTTTCCTATTTCATCGTTTGCCTCTCGATTGACAGCTTTATATCCTACTATATTACCATTAGATGCTATGCCTACGCGATAAATTAAGTTTTGTGCCAACTGACTACGGCTTGTCCAAACTGGGTTAATCAAATTGTAAGCCTGTGTGTTTAATGTGCGTAACTGGTTGGGATCGGTAATTTCCGGAACTTTGGTTAAAATTGCTTGTAGATCTGGTTGAGTCGTGATTGCTGCTGTAGGTGAGCTAATAGGTGTTAAACCACTAGGTGTAGCATTGACCAGTGGAGTATTTGGAGATGATGTAGCAACTGGTACAGATGTTGGCGCTGTTTGGCTAGGGGTTAGTAGTGCTAGTGGTGTACTTGTAGCCTTGGGAGTAACGCTCATAGTCCGAACTGACTGCTGCGCTGGTTTTGGTTCTGGTGGACGTACCTGTGGCAGAGGAATCAAATTCACTGCAAATGCTGCTGCTGCTAAACTTGATACACCTAAAGCTGCGGGTAAGCCATGTCGAACGAGTATTTGATTAGTACCATTATATTGTGCATTAATTGGCTGTAATTCCAGAGATAGTTCTGGTAAAGTCTGACTATCAGCAAAAAATTGGTCTACTGCTTCTACTAAATCAAACAACTGGACTGTGTTTAAATCAACTTGAATAACTTGTTGTGAAATTTGTTGTGAAATTTGTTGTGAAATTTGTTGTGAAACTTGTTGTGAAACTTGTTGTAAAACTTGTTGTGAGGAATGGGAGTTTACAGGAAAGCCTGATTCTGCTCTCTCTAAATGGACGATAAGTCTATGTTGATTACTACCAATTCTACGTAGTTCTACCAATTCTGGTATATGGTTCTGCGCAGGAAGTACTGGCAGCTTGATTCCATTACTGAGGAACTCTTGTGCATAATTACTGACTACCCTAATTAGGCTTTCAAAGAATTCTCGACCTCCAGATATTGGCTGATTACAACCAGGTAAATAGCATTCAGCATTTACCAAAATTGATAGTTCTGGACGCAATTGTTGCACTTGTGCAGTTCGGGTAATATCACTTAAACCTTCTAAAAGCAATGTACAATTAGGTAAACTATATTTACGTTGGATATTCATTCCACTTCACCATCAAATAGACTAATCCAGAGGCGCTGCATCCCAGCCGTGCCAGTACAAAAAAGTAACTTTCCTAACAATTCTAGAGCCAATTCATCTATTCTTTCATCGGATGTTAATGCTAGTAGGCCAATGCGTCGATTATTCATGCGGCTTTTAAAATGAGTCTTAAACCTTTCTAGGTAATTGCCCAAGCGCAAGTTTTGCTCGAAGGGAATCTGCTTTTCATACAACTGCTGATATATGCTTAACATCTGGCGAATGGCTACTGTTAATCTTCGGGCTAAATAGCAAATGATGACGACTAGAGCCTTGGCTTCTAGAATGGTCAAGGGACGGCGAATATGGGCTCTCCGTAGAGGGTTAGAACTCCGCATCCGCCATAAATTCACTCTATTTTTGATAATTCCCTGTAGATCCAATTCTTGAGCAAAATTCAAGATAGCTTCAGAGCCACCTAGTTCTAAAGCTTCAATTGCTAGTAGCAGGAGATCTATTTGTAATCTAGTTTTTCGTGGACATCCAAGTCCTGCGATCGCTGGATCAGGCAAAGTATCCAAAATCATCGGTATAGCTACAGAAGTTGGACTATTGAGTGTTGTTGCACTTGCGGAAACATTCATTTGATCGATAACCCTATATACTTCCGATAAACTGAGGGCGGAGTAGGTTGGTTTGAGGAACGAAGACAAGGGAGCACTTCAAGGGAGAGTAACCCAACAAAATCATTGATAATGTTGTTTCGCTGTGGCTCAACCCAACCTACATTTCTGAGGACAAGGGGAAAGGAGGAAAAATCCCCAGTTACTAAGTTATATTTCATCTCCTGCGTATGACATTATAGTGTACGATTTTGCTGTCTCTTTAAAATTGGAACTCAAGAATTGCCAATTGGCAATTTATTTTCCCATTAATATCACTGTTTATTCCCAAACACGATTTCCTATTTCTAACTACCGCTTCCCTAAATATTTTATGGATTTGAAGTCTCTGATTCGTGACATTCCAGATTTTCCCCAACCGGGTGTTTTATTTCGGGATATTACCACGCTATTACAAGATGCCAGAGGTTTGCGTTACACAGTTGATTTATTAGCAGAAAAATGCGCTGATGCTGGTATGCAAGCCGATTATATTTTGGGTATTGAGTCACGCGGGTTTATTTTTGGTTCAGCTCTAGCTTATAAACTAGGTACTGGTTTTATTCCCGTCAGAAAAAAAGGTAAGCTACCAGCAGCAGTTTATCGGATAGAATATGCACTAGAGTATGGTACAGATTGCTTGGAAGTCCATCGGGACGCTTTAAGTCCTGGTAATCGAGTTCTGATAGTCGATGATTTAATAGCTACTGGTGGAACTGCCAATGCTACTGCACAACTAATCCAAAAAATTGGTTGCGAACTCGTGGGATTTGGATTCATCATCGAATTACGGGATTTGCGAGGACGGAAAATACTGCCAGATGTACCAATTGTCTCCCTGGTTGAGTATTAAACTTCAGTCAGTGTCATTCAGGCGATTTTCCCCATGAATGACTGGTGTTAATACTCAACAGAGGTCTTGCTACTGCATATCCTAAAATTAAGTACAAATGACATCTTCAAAAACTGCTTGGGAAGTAAATCAGATTTTGTCAGCTAGGCTATTCCAGAATGAAACTTTTGGTTATGTAATCAAACGCTTATTACAAGCACTACTGACGATCTTTTTGGCGTTGCTGCTGTCCTTTATCATCATGAAATTATCTCCAGGTGATTATATAGATACCCTGCGGCAAAATCCGAAAATTTCCCCAGAACGTATTCAGGAACTGATTAAACAGTTTGGCTTAGATAAGCCAGCATACCAGCAATTTGGCTTATGGTTATGGCGGATGATAACTCACGGTGATTTTGGTACGAGTTTTGTTTATCAGCGCCCAGTTGCTTATCTATTATTGGAACGAGTTCCAGCGACCTTGTTATTAGCAATTACTTCTCTGATCGCCACTTGGGCGATCGCCATTCCCCTGGGTATAGTCGCAGCAATTCACCAAAATCGGGCTATTGATAAAACCCTACAGATAATAAGTTATACCGGGCAAGGTTTTCCCAGTTTTATCACAGCCTTATTCCTCTTATTCTTTGCCCAAATAACCACACCATTGTTTCCCGTGGGTGACATGACAAGTATCGATCATGCTCAATTTACCTGGTTGGGACAGATTCTCGACATCATCTGGCACATGATTTTACCGATAACGGCTTTGAGTATTGCCAGTTTTGCTGGTCTACAGCGCATCACTCGCGGCGAATTACTAGATGTGCTGCGTCAGGATTATATTCAAACAGCGCGTGCTAAAGGATTGTCAGAAAATCGAGTTATTTACGTTCATGCGCTCCGTAATGCCATAAATCCCTTAATTACTCTCCTAGGTTTTGAATTAGGAGGTTTATTAAGTGGTGCATTTATTACAGAAAATTTCTTCAACTGGCCTGGTTTAGGCAAATTGACTTTACAAGCTGTGATAGCCAAAGACCAGTATTTAGTTATGAGCAGTTTAGTTGTCAGCTTGGTGATGCTAATTATTGGTAATTTAATTGCTGATCTACTGCTAAAATTTGCTGACCCCAGGATTCAACTAAATAATCCCAAATAAGAAAACAGGGATTTACCCTGTTTTCTCAACTACCCCCGAAACCCAGGAACAGCCATTAATTTCTTTAAAGCCCGACCAGCGATATCACTATAACGTAATTCGCCACATAGCACCTTGCTCATAATTTCAGTCCCAGCAGGGCGTTTCACACCTAGTTTGTAACCAATACCAGGAAAGCGATAAAAAGCTCTGGACAATTTTTGCGCCCAACTCATTTGAGTTCCCCATTGCTCATTTATAGCATCAGTATATTTTCCTAAGGCTGCAATGTCCCCATTCAAAGCTTGATCAATGGCTCCAGCCGCAAGTAATCCACTAAACATGGAGGGACGAATACCTTCTGCGGTTAATGGGTCAACTACGCTAGCTGCTTCCCCTGCTAAAACTGCATTTTGAGTGTGTAGCTTTTGCTCTCCATCCCATAAACATAGATGATGAGTATTTAGTTGACTGGAAGATAAATCTAACTGTAAAGATTGACTGTACTCATCTAAGAATTTTGTTAAGTCTTGGGGTTCGCCACCAATGAAAGTGGTGATACTAATTGAACAACCATCAGCTTTAGGAAAATTCCAGATATAGCCGGTTTTTACCGTACCAAAATCGAAAGAAGCTGTATTTTTGGTTTCTCCGATTTGAGTAACTTTGGTTTCTAGTGTTATAGCCAGACGGCGTTTACGCTCTTTAAAGCCTAGCCATTTAGCCATTGATCCCTTAGCTCCATCAGCAGCAATTAAGTAGCGTCCTGTAAAGGAATTATTGGCTGTATTTACTTGCCAATGGTCTTGTTTAAATTCAATTCCGATCGCTTCCGAACTGTCTTGGAGTTCAGCTCCTTGATGTTGAGCTTGTTGGACGAGAAAATGATCAAAAACATCTCGCCGTACCATCCAGAACTGTTTTTTAGCATCAGTTTTGGACTCTACAACATCACCCAGTTTCCAAGTAAAGTGTAAAGAATCGGCTTTGAGGGAAATTGCTGGGCTAAAGTCAAAGTCAAACCATTGAGCGACTACAGGTGACACGCCACCACCACAAGGCTTATATCTTGGTAGGGAGTCTTTCTCTAGGATGAGTACTGAACGTCCCCGTTTAGCTAAGTGATATGCTGCTGTTCCACCCGCTGGACCAGAGCCAACAATGATGCAGTCGTACATATTGCTTAATATTTGTTTATGAGATTGTTGTTTTCCAAGTATATATAAGGGATTGCAATTTTTTATAAATTTTCAGTAAATAACTGGCTTAAATAATCTAAGAACGTGTAAGAGGGAACAGGGAACAGTTAATATATATAGGACTCCTATTTGATTTTTGAACAAGACGACCTACTCTTCCCCTGTTCCCCTCCCGAAATGTTAAACAGTTGAGATATCTTTTTCCTTTTCTGCTAGTAATTCGTCAATCCTAGCAGTGTACTTATTTGTCAGCTTTTGCAGTTTATCCTGTAAATCGCGGGATTCATCTTCTGAAATTTCGGCGTTTTTTTCCTCTTTGCGAATCACATCCAAAGCATCCCGGCGGATATTCCGAATACCAACCCGTCCTTCTTCGGCGTATTTGGCAGTAATTTTAACCAGTTCTTTGCGGCGATCGCTGGTCAAGGGTGGAATATTCAGCCGAATCACAGAACCATCATTACTAGGAGTTAAACCAACATCTGACAGAGAGATGGCTTTTTCAACTAAGTTCAAACCAGTTCTATCGTATGGTTGAATTAAAATAGTTGAAGCATCTGGTGTACTAATATTTGCTAGTGATTTTAGGGGTGTGGGTGAACCATAGTAATCCACCAACACCTTATCCAGCAAACTGGCGTTAGCGCGACCAGTGCGAATAGTATTAAAAGCCCGCTGAGTAGCTTCAACGGTTTTTTGCATCGTACTATCAATTTCAGCTAACTTCACAAGAACCTCCCACAAGGGTACCAATAGATTCTCCCATAATTGCTCGGTGGATATTACCTCGCACCGTCAAATCAAATACATGTATGGGAATATTGTTTTCTTTACATAAGGCAATCGCAGTACTATCCATGACTCGCAAATCTTTGGCTAAAACATATGCGTAAGTGAGGCTAGTATAACGCTTGGCTTCAGGATAAATTTTCGGGTCTGCTGCGTAGATGCCATCCACTTTTGTCGCTTTAAAAATCACTTCCGCATCGATTTCTGCTGCTCTTAAAGCCGCAGTTGTATCTGTAGTAAAGAAGGGATTTCCAGAACCAGCACCAAATATTACTACCCGTCCTTTTTCTAAATGACGAATTGCGCGGCGGCGAATATATGGCTCTGCTACTTCTTGCATGGCGATCGCTGTCTGTACCCTAGTACTTACCCCGATTTGTTCCAGCGAGTCTTGTAGTGTCATAGCGTTCATTACGGTAGCAATCATACCTATGTAGTCAGCCGTCGCTCTATCCATGCCAGATGATGCAGCTTTTACACCACGAAAAATATTACCACCGCCAACAACAATTGCCACCTGAACGCCCGTAGCTACTACATCTCCTATTTCCTGGGCTATTTGTTTGACCACATCTGGATCGATTCCATATCCCATGTTGCCCATCAAGGCCTCACCGCTCAGTTTAAGTAAAACCCGTCGGTAATTCGTTCCCATGAAATTTCGCTTTATCAAAAAAGTTGCAATTGCCTCCAATTTAAGATAACACCCAGGGTGACTATCCTGATAGATATAGATTATTTATCAGAGATACTTACTCTTTATTTACGCCAAACAACGGTAGTACCAATTTGTGCAGTTTCATCGGGTAGGATTTGGCGATTTTCTAGCAAGCAGGTGATTGCATTGCGCAAATAATCGTTACCAGTTGTTAATGCAGGATTTTGGAGATGATCGTCAATTTGTCCTTTATAGCGCAAAATACCAGCGCGATCAATTAAAAAAGCTGTTGGTGTAGCCTTCACACCCAAACTAAGCGTCACATCTTGAGTTGAGTCCCATAGATAAGGAAAATTCAATCCCTGTTGCTGACTAAAAATTTTCATATTATCGAAGGTTGATCCAGGGGTGGAATCAGCCTCGCTACCATTGACACCAATAAGTGTACAACGGTTTGGGGCAAATTCTGCTTGTATATTCTTTAATCTATCTAAATACATTCTCACATAAGGACAGTTGTGACACAGGGAAATCACGCAAACTGCCAAAAACTTTTCCAGATAACGACTGAGATGATGTACTTGGAGATCAGTGCCTAACAGTTCAAAATCTGGAGCGTAACTGCCAACAGGAGTATTATTCGCTTCTAGTATATCCATCTTTAATATTGCCCCAAAGATAGCATAGGCTTGACTAAAATTATATAGTTAATAATATAATTCCACACCTTGAGTCAAGAGTAACCAGGGAGTAAATCTTTGATGACAAGTTCTCCAAGTACAACTACATCCACTAAAGTCTGGAACTGGCGGGGTTTCCCTATTTGTTATTCTAGCCTGGGGAATTCAGGGAAATGCGTAATTTTGGTGCATGGTTTTGGTGCTTCTGGTCGTCACTGGCGCAAAAATATGCCAGCTTTAGCAGAAAATTACCGAGTTTATACTATAGATTTGATTGGCTTTGGTGGTTCAGCCAAACCCCAGCCAGGAGAAAAAATAGTTTATACATTAGAGACTTGGGGAGAGCAGATAGCGGATTTTTGTCGGGAAATTGTCGGTGAACCAGCAGTGCTTGTGGGAAATTCCATTGGTAGTATTGCGATTATGCAAGCTGCTGTAAATCATCCAGATATTGCTTTAGGAACTGCTTTGATTAATTGTTCTCTGCGCTTGTTACATGATCGTAAGCGATCAAGCCTACCTTGGATTAAGCGTTTTGGCTCACCAATTCTACAACGTCTATTAGCGATTGAACCGGTGGGAAAATATTTTTTCAGTCAAGTTGCTCAACCCAAAACAGTACGTCGGCTTCTGCTCCAAGCTTATGCTAATTCCGCTACCGTCACAGATGAATTAGTGGATATTATAGTTACACCTGCTAAAGACGAAGGGGCTGCTGGGGTATTTGTTGCTTTTACGGCTTATTCTACAGGACCTCTACCAGAAGACCTGCTACCATTACTATCTTGTCCAGCTATTATTCTGTGGGGTACTAAAGATCCTTGGGAACCAATCGATTTAGGCAGGGAATTGGCTAAATTCCCGACTGTACAAAAGTTTGTTCCTTTAGAAGGTGTGGGTCATTGTCCTCAAGATGAAGCCCCGGAATTAGTCAATCCGATTATCCTAGATTGGATTGGTCAGCTATAACGCTGCTAAATCTCCCCCATTTTTCCCTAAATTCTGCTTTAATATTTTCAGCGCCTGAGTCTATCTTCTGAACTAATCTAAAACTTCTATGACTTCTCCCGAAAGCGATGCTAAAATTACTGATCCATTGGTTAAGGGATGGCGTGTTTGGCAAGAAAATCTGATTTTAATCGCGATCGCCCTGTGTTTAGCCTTATTTATTCGGACTTTTGTGGCTGAACCCCGCTACATTCCCTCAGAATCTATGTTTCCTACTTTGCATACAGGCGATCGCTTAGTGGTGGAAAAAGTTTCTTATCGTCTGCATTTACCCATTACAGGAGATATTATTGTTTTTCAACCATCACCTGAATTACAGCGTCGTGGTTATGGGAAAGATCAAGCTTTTATTAAGCGCATTATTGGGCGACCAGGAGATGTGGTTAGCGTGACTAGTGGTAAAGTCTATTTGAACGGGCGACCCTTAGCAGAAGACTATACTGCGGAACCGGCTGAACAGCCATTTGGTCCAGTTAAAGTTCCAGACGGAGAATTTTTTGTGATGGGGGATAATCGGAATGATAGTAATGATTCGCGTTATTGGGGATTTTTACCGGAAAAAAACATTATAGGTCGCGCAGTTTTGCGTTTCTGGCCTCTTGACCGCATAGGCAAGATTTAACTAATGATAGAAAAACTAGAAGAATCGCAGACAGTACATGAGTTGGGCGATCGCTTCTCCAGAAAGTTTAAGCCTTTTTTGGAAATCAACCAAGTTGCGAAAATTCCCAAAAGACAAACGATTTTGGACAATAGCTGTGGCTAAATCTGAGTTAATCGCGGGAATTTTCATCAAATCATCAATAGGAGCAGTATTGGGATCGATCAAATAGGTGGGGTGGTCTAAAAACTCATTGTCATAGTAGCTAAAATTGAGCAATGGCTGCAAATGGGTTAAATGGCTGATTGGTATACTCAGCGCAGCTGCAATATCCTCAATACAATAAAATTTCACACCTGAACGGGACAACTCGACCAGCGATCGGGCTTGATGAATTGATATTAAAGGTAAGCGCAACCAATCATCCACATCTGCTTGATTTACATCTATTTGCCAGCCTAATTGCGCAGCCAGGTGCATCTCCTCCCCAGATTTGAGACGATAAAAGGGATCTTTTAGCAATTTAGCCTGTAGATGGCGTAATTTCAGGTTTAAAGATAATCCGTGGTGCATTTTTTTGTGCTGATCAAGATATTCGATCTAGTAGCTGGCGACGCTTCTGTTCAAATTCATATTCAGAAATTAACCCATCTTGACGTAAAGCCTCTAATTCACGTATAGCGCTAGCTATAGACTCTACTTGATTATCAGTCTGTAAGTAAGAAGAATGTGTTGGTTTATCATCATTAAACATCCAGTCAAAAGTTGCTTCATCTTGGGTTAAATACCAAAATCCTTCAATAGCACCAGCTATCCTGGGGATTAATGTCCAAGAAAGCATGATGTAGACGATTCCCCAAATCGGCTGTCCTAAGTAAAATTTGTGTAACCCAGGCAGGGTTAAAGTCCCGGAAAAAGCTAAAACAACGGCTATACTTCGGTTCTTACGATAACTTAGCATAGTTATTTTCTGATTAACATCCTATACTAATACAATGTCGCGTCTGATTAACAATTTTATAAAATTATAAATGTTCAAACAACACAAAATTAAATTTACATATGAATAAGCGAAAACTACAACTTTATCTATATGATCCCAGAAAATCAAATTTATTTCTCCAGATGGAATTACAAGAATAGCTGATCAATTAAGCTAAAGCTAGGAAACAATACCAGAGCAAAGCTGGATTTTAACGTTTGATCATCCTTCTAGACTTGAAAAAACAAGTTTTGTGAAAATGGTGTCCATACCCTTACCTACAAAATGGCTAGAATTAATCTCCGATCCTTACGCGATACTAGGAACTTCTGTAAATGCTGATGAACAGACAATTATCCAGCGATACCGAACTTTAGCAAAGTCCTTACATCCTGACTATTTAATCAAAAACAAGAATCCTGAGCGGGAATTAGCTGCAGAAATATTCACAAAATTGATTAATCCAGCTTATGAACAGTTAAAAGATAAAACTAGGCGCTATAACAAACTTGCAGGATTAAATTTAGCAGCCAGAAACATAGATCAGCAGTTAATTGACAAACAAATCATGCTGAGTGAGGAGATGAAACAAGCTTCGCCAAAAGCTGCTGAATTCCTTTATGAACAAGCGATTACCAGCTATGCCCAATCTCAATACAAATTTTTTTCCGAATCATTTCAAATTACTTATAATTTGAATCTACTAAATTTATTTTATTTATACTTATTACAAGAGCCTAGCTTAAATAAAAGCGAGCATCAAGCAGAAGAAACCACTGAGTTAACATTTAAAAGTCCTTATACAGAAACTCCCCGGTCAAATGGTTTACCATATTATGCTTTACGCCACTATGAAAGAGCTAATGAATATGTTAAACAAAAAAATTGGACTTTAGCGGTGATGGAATTGCGTTGTGCAATTAAGCTAGAGACAAATAACAGCAAATATTATGCATTATTGGGGGTAGTACATCTACAACAAGGATTTCCAGGAATGGCGAAAGTGTACATTCGTCAAGCTCTCAAATTAGATCCACAACAGCCACTGGCGATTGAATATGCTGCTAAATTGAATTTAGGCATCAAGGCTGACCCTAAATCAATGGCAAAAGCTATCAGTATCGCCGCTTTATTGAGTAATTTCCTATCTGGAAAGCGTTCTTAAGTCAAGTGTTGAAATTTCGGTAAAAAACCGTACTCTAATTCTGGACCCTGAGACTATCCTCCTAGATTAAAATAAAATTAGAGGCAAAATTTAAAGCCACTGAGTAGCAGTTCTCAGTTGAGTAGAAGCAAAATGGGATTCTTTGACTCTGAGATAGTTCAGCAAGAAGCCAAGCAGTTGTTTGAAGATTATCAAGCACTGATTAAAATTGGCAATAACTATGGCAAATTTGACCGCGAAGGGAAAAAGCTGTTTATTGAGCAGATGGAAGCGATGATGGATCGATATCGCATTTTTATGAAGCGATTTGAGCTATCAGAGGATTTCATGGCTCAAATGACCATACAACAGCTGAAAACTCAATTAGATCAGTTTGGCGTAACTCCGCAACAAATGTTTGACCACATGCATCTCACCCTAGAAAGGATGAAGTCAGAGCTGGAGAAATTACCCTGATTCGTAGACAGGGGCTGCAAAGAGTCCCCTGCTCCCGTACCTCAATTAGATGGGCGACGGAACTGAGAAGGTGGCTTGAAGTTTTCCACGGGGATGTTTTTCAGTGCTTTCATCATGTAATCATGCCAGATAGGAGCTACAAAAACACCTCCAGCTGCGCCATGGGACAATTGATGATTGTCGTCTCTACCTACCCAAATGGCAGTAGTTAACTGCGGTACTGTGCCGATAAACCAAATATCTTTTTCATCTGAGGTTGTACCTGTTTTACCAGCAGCCGGACGGTCAATAGCGGCTAACTTCCCTGTCCCTTCTTCAATTACTGAGCGCATTGCATCCAAAGTAGCAGATGCTGCCCAAGGATCAAGCACTAATTCTGGTTTTGGTGTATTGTCAAGCAAAACGTTACCGCTACTATCAGTTACACGCACAATTACCGTCGCTGGTGATTGCCAACCGTAATTGGCAATAGTAGCATAAGCACTAGCCATTTGCAATGGTACAACACCTATTGCACCTAATGGCAAAGAGCTAACAGGCTCCATGGGACTGGTAATGCCCAATGTGCGGCAAGTTTCAATGACTCGGTTCAGCCCAACTGCTTTACCAACTTTGACTGCGGGAACGTTACGTGACAGAGCTATAGCAGTACGCACAGTTATAGCTCCAGAAAAAGTATTATCGTAGTTTCTGGGGTAATACCAACCGTTCCCATCACGATAACCGACTGGAGAATCGTCGATAATTGAATCTGGAGTAAACTTACCACTAGCAAAAGCAGTGTAGTAAACAAATGGTTTAAAAGAAGATCCGGGTTGACGCTCAGCTTGAGTGGCTCGATTGAATTCGCTGGTTTTAGCATCTATACCACCCACTAAAGCTTTGACAAAATGCGTGCGCGGATCGATAGAAACTAAAGCCATTTGATTCTTAGACAGCCCGCTTTCTAAAAGTTTTTTATGCCATTCCTTGACGGTATTTTCCGCCATTTCTTGGAAATTAGCATCAACTGTAGTTTGGACTCGCATCCCACCTTTTAGCAGTGCTTCTCGTCCAAATTTCTTCGCTAATTCTTGAGCCACAGTATTAGTTACGTATGGTAAAGCGCTTCCTTGGAAGGATCGGATTCTACCTAGCTTAATTGGCTGGTCGAGAGCATCATCGTATTCTTTTTGGGTAATCCAGTTTAACTCTATCAGCCGTCCCAATACCTCTTTTTGCTTTTGTTTGGCTAACTTTAGGCTGACAAAGGGACTAAATTCTTCTGGTGCTTGGATTAAACCCGCCATCATGGCTGATTCGCCCAGAGTTAAATTTTCTGCGGACTTATTAAAGTAAGTACGGGCTGCTGTCTGGATACCATAGTTATTGTGACCCCAATAAACTTGATTGAGATACATTTCTAGAATTTGGTCTTTACTCAAAATTTGCTCCAAACGAATTGCTAGCACCGCTTCTGCTAGTTTTCGGGTAAAAGCACGTTTTTGGCTTAAGAATAGGTTTTTGACTAGCTGCATAGTGATGGTAGAGCCGCCTTCTTTGACTCCACCGGCGATCCAGTTAACGATGATCGCCCGTCCAACACCCGTAGGATTAATTCCATGATGGGTAAAGAAGCGACTATCTTCACTGGCTAACACAGCTAATTTCAAATTTGGGGAAATTCTGTCTAGAGGAACGACTTCTCGATTAGCTTCTCCATGGACGCTGGCGAGAAGTTTACCGTTAATGTCATAAATATATGTAGTTTCTGAAGGAAAAAAGTTACGTAATTGCCGCACATCCGGTAAATTACGGAAACTGATAGCTAGTCCAACTAATCCTCCAGCAATTACAGAACTTGCCAGCATGGTAATAGATAGCAGAGTAGCACCAGTTATCTGCCCCACTCCTTTGAAAAACTCAAACCCAGACGAAGCCCGACTTTGTGGCTGTTTCTCTTCAAAAGTCCTAGACGACACGGCGTTCTCACTTCCTCACTTGTAAATATAAATGTAGTTCATTCCATCAAACAATAGTTAATTTTTTGCAATCATAGCAATCTAACAGATTTAGAGGAGGGATAATTAGTTTTACCATTCATAACTAATCTAACAAGATTGCGGTATAAAACTTAATTAATAGTGAAATTCTATAGTATGGTACAAGATTTTGGTTGGCTATATCGTGGTGTGACAGAGATTTTTCCTCAATACGCTCAATACAATTATGCTGATAGTCCAGATGAAAGTCTAGAAAGTCGTTTAGCAAATGCCCAAGCACCATTGAGGATTAAATTAGGGATTGACCCTACAGGTATAGATATTCATCTTGGTCATAGCATACCAGTGCGAAAATTGCGAGCATTTCAAGATGCTGGTCATATTGCTGTGTTGATTATTGGTGATTTTACAGCTCGTATTGGCGATCCCACGGGTAAATCTGAGGTGCGTCGCCAATTGACAGTTGAGGAAGTTAAACAAAATGCCCAAACTTATCTGGAACAAATGCGCCCTATCTTAGACTTTGATACACCAGGAAGGTTAGAAGTGCATTATAATTCAAAATGGCTTGCTTGTCTAGATTTGGGAAAAATCTTAGAATTGCTCTCTACTATGACTGTAGGGCAAATGTTGGCTAAGGAAGGATTTGCCGAACGTTATCGCCAAGAAAATCCCATTTTTTTGCATGAGTTTTTATATCCTTTGATGCAAGGCTTTGATTCAGTAGCTGTGGAGGCTGATGTGGAGTTGGGTGGAACTGACCAAAAATTTAATATTGCTGTAGGACGAGATTTACAGCGTCATTTTGGACTTAAGCCACAGTTTGGTTTGCTATTACCGATTTTGATTGGCACTGATGGGGTGCAGAAAATGTCAAAATCAATAGGTAATTATGTGGGATTAGCCGAACACCCTTCTCAGAAATATCAAAAGTTGCAAGGAGTCCCAGATCAATTACTGACACAATATTTTGAACTGCTGACTAATTTGCCCTTAAGCGAATTGCCAGAAAATCCCCGCGATCGCCAAGAACTACTAGCTTGGGAAATAGTCAAACAGTATCACGGGGAACAAGCAGCCCAAGCAGCCCAAACAGCCGCTAAAAGTGGTGGTAAAGCCGGTGATATACCAGAATTTTCTTTGGCTGGTATTCCGCAATTTCCGGTGAAATTAGCCACTATTCTCAACCTCTGTGGTTTGTGTAAGAGTGTGGGGGAAGGTAAACGGAAAATCCAAGAAGGTGGTGTGCGTTTGGACGGCGATCGCATTACAGATGCTGATCTGACTTACACACAACCTGATGAATTACATGGTAAAGTTCTCCAAGTGGGAAAAAACAAATTTGTCCGACTTGTATAGTAAGCTTAAGTCAAAAATTCTGCCATGAATCAGCATGAACGTATAATTGTACCTTTAGACGTTCCAGATATAGACAAAGCGATCGCTCTGATTGAGAGATTTCCCCAAGTCACTTTCTGGAAAGTAGGCTTAGAGCTATTTACAAGTACGGGACCAAGCATTTTAAAAATACTGAAGTCCCGCAACAAACGGATATTTCTCGACTTGAAGTTTCATGACATTCCTAATACCATTGCTGGAGCATGTCGCGCCGCAGCAACCTATGGAGTAGATTTGCTGACAGTTCACGCTACTGCTGGTAAAGAAGCGCTAGAAGCTGCTATTTCAGCAGTTCAATTGGGAGCAGAAGAAGCAGGTACAAAACCGCCCAAAATTATCGCTATTACTTTACTGACTAGCATTTCCGCGCAACAGCTAGCTGATGATTGTCAAATTCCCCTGGAATTACCGGAATTTGTCCGCTTAATGGCGCAGCTAGCCCAATCGGTCGGATTAGATGGAGCAGTTTGTTCACCCGAAGAAGTGACATACTTGAGAAATACTTGTGGAAAAGACTTTTTGTTGGTTTGTCCTGGAGTGCGTCCTAGTTGGTCAGAACTAACAGACCAAAAGCGATCGCTCACCCCCAAAGCAGCTATACAAGCAGGTGCTGATTATTTAGTTATTGGTCGTCCGTTAACCACAGCAGCAGATCCTGAATTAGCTTGGGAGAAGATAGTAGAAGAATTAAATCAGGTTTGATATGAAACTAAGAGTCAAAGTGAGAAAATATAGCCTTTGGCTAATAGCATTTAGCTGCTGCTGGTTGTTAATATCTCCCAGTATTGTAGACGCAACAGAGGAAACAAATAGTAATTGTATTGGACAAAGTTTAGAAAAATTGACTGATCAGTTGCTCATAGACCTACCCAGCTATAGCAACCGAATTATTCAGACATCCCGCCATCTTGATTCCCAAGCAGATCTTTTTCCGTATATTTTAATTGCAGATAAACCCGAATTCCAGCCATTACCATTAAACAGTTTTGAACATCATCCTGAATATGAATCACCAGACGTAAAGCAAGTTTTTTTTACTACCTTAGAAAGACAATATCTCAATCAAAAAGCCAGAGAATTACAACGATTTCATTGGTTGTTTTTAGCGAAAAATGGTAACGGTTGGCATTTTGTCATGATGTATAGTGCAACTGGACAATATCCAGCCAAACAGCCAATTGCGCCACTAGAGGAAAATAACAATGGTGCAGTTGCTGTAGGGATTAAAAATTGGTTGCGGGATTGTGCAGCGGGAAGCACTAGAAAAAAAGCCATTTCATCAGGATAATTCGGCAAACTTAGCTTTAATTAGTTGAATATCTTGCCACATTAACCATTTGGGCGAACCTTTTTCCCGTGACTGATTACGTAACAAATAAGAGGGATGGAAAATTGGCATACACAAATATCCTTCCCATTCTAACCACTGACCACGAATTTTACTAATAGGTCGTTTCTCACCAATTAATCCTTTCACAGAAGTTGCACCTGTTAATAGAATAATCTTCGGGTCAACTAAGCGAATTTGTTCGAGCAAGTAAGGTCTACAAGCTAGCATTTCTTCATTGGTAGGTACACGGTTATCTGGCGGTCTGCATTTATTAATATTCGCAATATAAATATCTTGTTCTGTACTTAAATTCACAGAAGCCAAGATTTTATCAAGCAATTGACCCGATTTACCGACAAAAGGTAATCCAGTTTCATCTTCAGTTTGTCCTGGTGCTTCGCCAATAATCATGATTTTGGCTTGGAGATTACCACGTCCAACCACTGCGTGAGTTCTAGTTTTTCCTAATCCACAGCGCTGACAGCGCTGACAGTGCTGGGTCAATTCATCTATGCTACCATATATCCCTGGAGGGATAGGGATTTTAGCATCTGTGGGAATTAGCTCTTTTGTCTCAGAGATCGAGTCATCAAAAAGGCTGAGTTGATTTTCACTACTCATGAAAAAGTCGTTTTAGCGAAGAAATGTGCAACGTTGAGTATTATAATTGCTGGATAATAACTCTATTAAGATTCTGATTATAACAATTAATTGACTCGTGTAATTGACTTGGTAAAATCTAGTTATTGAGAGTATGGGGGATTAAGAAGTATAATGTCAGCACACAAAACACACCATCATTACTTTAATGAGCTTGATACCCACCATAAGCATCATGCTCACACGCTGGAAAAACACTTTAACGAGTCAATTCATCCAGATCTCAGGGCTCTTTTGGAGAGATATGCTGAGAACGATGACCATGAGCGTATGAAGCATGAACTAGAGAAAATAGCAAAATCCCTCGGACTGACAGTGAGTGTAGCAGGTCTTGGAGTCCTAGCATGGTGGGCTATTAAGCGGTTAAAGAGTACATAAAGTTAAGTACATTCAACTAGATTGACTCTAAGAGGACTTTTGAAACACTCCCTAACACATAATTCTTAAAAAATCAATTTTTCATATAAGTGTACTAGTTCAAGATTTAATCCGCAATATCTTGCTGGTATTTGATTGCTCTTGCATAGTCACCTAAAGCATAACAAGCTACTCTTAAACAAGCTAAGACTTTCTTTTCACTGGACAAATCTTTGATCTCTCTAGCTAATTGCAAGCGTTGCTCGTAATAGAAGATCGCACTGTTATAGTCACCTAGTGCCTCATAAGAGATGCCTAAACTGCCCAAAGACTGTTCTTCGCTACGTCGATCTGCAATTTCTCTAGCTAGTTGTAGTCGATGTTCGTAATACTTAATGGACTGAGGATAATCTCCTAAAAGATAACAAGCGTGACCCAAATTTTTGAATACCCTAACTGCTTGGCGCTGATTATGTAACAAAATAGCTAATTCAGCGCATCTTTCATAGTAATGTATCGCTTTAACATAATCGTTCACAGCATAATAAGAATTGCCTAAGTTTTTCAATATCTGTTCTTTTCCCCAGTTATCTTGAAGTTCTTGAATTATGGTGAGACTTTGTTCCTGATATTCAATCGCCTTGGTAAAATCCCTTAAGGACTTATAGACTAATCCCAGATTATTCAAAGTGGCTACTTCACACTGTCTATCCTGCAAATTCTGGGTTATTTGTAAGCAAGATTTTAAAGCCTCAATAGCCTTATCATACTGTTGTAGATGACGATAGGAATTACCTAAGTGCAAAAACGCTTGCATTTTTATCGTCGAGTCCGGTTTCTCCTGGATAAAAAATAAGCATTGTTGAGAATACGATATACTATTTTTATAATCTCTGTTGTTGTAAGTTAACAGTGCTAACCAAGCCAATACCTGAGATTGTTTATGTACATTTCCGGTTGATTGGAAGAGACTTAGAGCCTTTTTTAAGGAACAAATTGCTGCTGATAAATCACCGGTTCTTTGTAGATAAATGCTCTGCTCAATCAAAAAGGATGCTTTTCCTTGTGGATGATTACTTGCTGGAGAATCAGGAAATTCAGAGGCTGTAAATGAGTCGAATTTGTTTTTATTGCTAAAATCTTGGGTAAATTGGGCAGATTTGGGTATTGGCGCAATTTCCTGTAAACTACTGCTAACGTCATTCTCAAGTTCAGACATCAGTACTATTCCTGTTTATTTTTCTAAATTATCTTGCTGGGTTTTTACGACATATAGCCATGTACATGACCAATATAATGATTTCTCTAGCTGTATTTCCGATAGTCTATCATCAAAAATAGGATCAATTTGCTACTCTAATCGATTTTTAGGCAAAAATATTTAGTTGTTAGAGGAACCGTTATCCAGACTTTTGTCCCTTCGTAAAATCACTTAGACAACAACTTTAGGCAGAAATATCCATGACCAGTTTTCTTGATTATCTCTATAACCCAAAACGCCCAGTCATTGTCTTTGATGGTGCGATGGGAACAAACCTACAAACACAAAATCTGACAGAAATAGATTTTGGCGGAACACAGTATGAAGGTTGTAATGAGTATTTAGTTCATACAAAACCTGAAGCAGTGGCGAAAGTTCATCGTGACTTCCTCGCAGCTGGTGCTGATGTGATTGAAACGAATACCTTTGGTGCTACATCAATTGTTTTAGCTGAATATGATTTGGCGGATCAAACTTACTACTTGAATAAAACAGCTGCTGAATTAGCCAAGCAAGTAGCTGCTGAATTTTCCACACCTGATAAACCTAGATTTGTAGCTGGTTCTATTGGACCGACTACTAAACTACCCACTCTGGGACACATCGATTTCGACACGATGAAAGCTGCTTTTGTTGAACAAGTAGAAGCTTTACTTGCTGGTGGTGTGGATTTACTTTTGATCGAGACTTGTCAAGATGTATTACAAATCAAGGCAGCATTAAATGCTATTATGCAGGTTTTTGAGGAAAGAGCAGCACGACTACCAATTATGGTGTCTGTAACTATGGAAAGCATGGGAACAATGCTTGTGGGTACAGAAATCAGCGCAGTGCTGACTATACTATCGCTTTATCCCATCGATATTCTGGGATTGAACTGTGCGACTGGTCCAGATTTGATGAAACCTCATATCAAGTATTTGTCTGAACACTCGCCTTTTGTCGTTTCTTGTATTCCAAATGCGGGTTTACCGGAAAATGTTGGGGGTCAAGCACATTACCGCTTAACTCCAATGGAATTGCGCATGGCTTTGACACACTTTGTAGAAGATTTGGGTGTGCAAGTGATTGGGGGTTGTTGCGGGACGCGTCCAGAACATATTCAAAGTTTGGCTGAAATTGCGCAAACTTTACAGCCAAAGTCCCGAAAACCTAGTTTAGAACCAGCAGCAGCTTCTATTTATTCTACTGTACCTTATATTCAGGATAACTCCTGCTTGATTATTGGTGAGCGTCTCAATGCTAGTGGTTCTAAAAAATGCCGCGACCTACTTAATCTAGAGGATTGGGATGGATTGGTTTCTCTAGCGCGATCGCAAGTCAAAGAGGGTGCGCACATCTTAGATGTGAATGTTGACTATGTGGGTCGTGACGGTGAGTACGACATGCGCGAGTTAGTTTCTCGTTTAGTGAATAATGTGACTTTACCCCTGATGCTAGACTCCACCGAATGGGAGAAAATGGAGTCAGGATTAAAAGTTGCTGGTGGTAAGTGTTTGCTAAATTCCACTAATTATGAAGATGGCGAACCGCGATTTCTGAAAGTACTGGAATTAGCCAAGCTCTATGGTGCTGGTCTAGTAATTGGGACAATAGACGAAGAGGGTATGGCTCGCACAGCCGAGAGAAAGTTTCAAATTGCCCAAAGAGCATATAATCAAGCGATCGCCAATGGTTTTCCACCTACAGAAATATTTTTTGACCCTCTAGCATTACCCATTTCCACAGGGATTGAAGAAGATCGGAAAAATGCCCAAGCTAGTATCGCAGCAATACGCAAAATTCGCCAAGAATTGCCAGGATGTCACATAGTTTTGGGGATTTCTAATATATCTTTTGGCTTGAATACCTCAGCCCGGATTGCGCTCAATTCTGTTTTTATGCACGAAGCGATGCAAGCAGGTATGGACGCAGCGATCGTCAGTGCTAATAAAATTTTACCTTTAATTAAAATCGATCCCCAGCATCAAGAAATTTGCCGACAATTGATTTACGACCAGCGCCAATTTTCTGGCGATGTTTGTGTCTACGACCCTTTAACTGAATTAACCAAAGTTTTTGCTGGGGTCACAACAAAACAAAACAAAGGAATTACAGAAAATCTACCGATTGAAGAACGTTTAAAGCGGCATATTATTGATGGTGAACGCATTGGGTTAGAAGAGCAATTAACCAAAGCCTTAGAAACATATTCCCCCTTAGAAATTATCAATACTCTGTTGTTAGATGGGATGAAAGTTGTAGGTGAATTATTCGGCTCTGGACAAATGCAGCTACCTTTTGTTTTGCAGTCTGCTGAAACCATGAAAACTGCTGTTGCTTATCTAGAGCCATTTATGGAAAAATCCGAAGTTGGCAATAATGCCAAAGGTACTATGGTAATTGCCACAGTCAAAGGTGATGTTCATGACATTGGTAAAAATTTAGTAGATATCATCTTATCCAACAATGGATATAGGGTAATTAATTTGGGAATTAAGCAACCAGTAGAAAATATCATACAAGCTTATCAAGAATATCAAGCGGACTGCATTGCTATGAGTGGATTACTTGTAAAATCTACGGCTTTCATGAAAGAGAATTTGGAGGTATTTAACGAAAAAGGTATTACTGTTCCGGTAATTTTAGGAGGTGCTGCGTTAACTCCTAAATTCGTACATGGGGATTGTCAAAATACCTATAAAGGTAAAGTGGTTTATGGTAAAGATGCTTTTGCTGATTTGCACTTTATGGACAAATTAATGCCTGCAAAAGTATCAAGCAAATGGGATAATTTGCTGGGATTTTTAGATGAATTAGATAATGTAGTAACTGCAAATAATCTACCAGAGTCTGGAACTACGACTTCTACAATTCAGGATATTCCAGAAAATCCAGTGTTGATAGATACCCAACCTTCGGACGCAGTAGATATTGATATTCTTCGTCCAAAACCACCTTTCTGGGGAACACAAGTATTACAACCTGGGGATATTGCTTGGTCAGAAATTTTTTGGTATTTGGATTTACAAGCCTTGGTTGCTGGACAATGGCAATTCCGCAAGCCAAAAGAACAATCAAAGGAAGATTATCAAGAATTTTTAACTAATCAAGTTTATCCAATTTTAGAAACCTGGAAGCAACGAATTGTAACTGAGAATCTGTTACATCCCCAAGTAATTTATGGCTATTTTCCCTGTCAGTCTCAAGGAAATACTTTGAATATCTATGAAACTCAGGATTTTCCAATAGCTGAACCAGCATCCCTGAGGGAAATAGCTAAGTTTGAATTCCCTAGACAAAAATCATTAAGACGGTTATGCATCGCAGATTTTTTTGCATCTACAGAATCAGGTGTTATTGATGTTTTTCCCATGCAAGCGGTAACTGTAGGGGATATTGCGACTGAATTTGCTCAGAAATTGTACAAAGATAATCAATATACAGATTATCTCTACTTCCACGGTATAGCAGTACAAATAGCTGAGGCTTTGGCGGAGTGGATACATGCTAGAATTCGTCGAGAATTAGGCTTTGCTGCGCAAGAACCAGATAATATTCGAGATATATTAGCACAGCGTTATCAAGGGTCGCGCTATAGTTTTGGTTATCCAGCTTGTCCTAATATTCAGGATCAATATCAGCAGTTAAACTTGTTAGCAACTGACAGGATTAACTTACATATGGATGAAAGCGAACAACTTTATCCTGAACAATCTACTACAGCTATTATTAGTTATCATCCAGCAGCTAAGTACTTCAGCGCCTAAGCTGGTTGGGAAATTTTAGCATTTTATGTGTGACACTAGTGTGATTATAGTCACGAATTGAGATGACACAAATCAGAAAAACTCATGATTAATATCATGTTTAACAGTGATTAGAACCATGACTTGGAATTTCACTAGTTGAGATAATCAAGTGCGATTGAACTCTAGCCGAGTCATCCATAGGGAACACATTAATAACCGGTAGTCTCAATAGTGGGCTGTCGGTTTTTATTTGTAAAAAAGTGAGCTAGTTTCGCTTGGATACGATTTTAGCTCACATTTTAAAAAGTGTTATGTGCTGTAAATAGATATAAAAAACTTTGACAAAACACATCAAGACATAGCTTGAATGATGTAATCAAAATACGGAGATGTTTCCGCAGCATCATCAGCAGTTAACAAAGCTAAAGCGGCTTGTTTGAGAGCAGAAACTGCATCTACCATTCCAGGAACGGGAACCCCCAAGGAGTTGTACATTTCTCTGACACCGATAAGCCCAATTTTCTCAATTGGCTCTTTGTCACCAGAAAGTATTCCGTAAGTGATCAAGCGCAAGTACCAGCCAAAATCACGTATACATAAGGCCCGTTGCTTTTCGCCATAAGCATTACCACCAGGAGCAATATACTCTGGACGTTTCTGCCAAAGCTTTTTGGTAGCTTCTTGTACAATCTTTTTCTCGTTTTCAGCCAAGATGGCAGCAATTCTTGTCCGTTGTTCGCCAGTTTGCAGGAATTCTTTGATACTGGAGAGTTCGCCACTGCTGGGGTAACGCAGTTCGTCGTCGGCTTGGAGAATAACTTGGTTAATTACAGTCATGATTAACGCGGTCACGCAATATATTATTAATTGTTAGTTTAGCGATTAGGAGGTACACAAGTCACGAGACATAAACCAAAGAAATTATGTAATGATTTGTTTATGGAAAATTCCCAGACCCCCACTATTGATCAGACAGTTTGGCGACAGGGTGAGATTATACCACTGGAAATCACTGATTTGAGTGATTCGGGCGATGGTATAGGACGCGCTGATCGCCTTGTAGTTTTTGTCCCGGATACTGTCCCAGGCGATCGCCTACTTGTCCGACTGCTCCAGGTTAAATCAAATTACGCCCACGGAATCATCAAAGAAATTCTCACACGTTCGCCCCATCGGACTCGACCGCATTGTATCGTGGCGGATAAATGTGGTGGTTGTCAATGGCAACAAATCAAGTATGATTATCAATTAACCGCCAAGCATACACAGATCGTTGAAGCTCTAGAGCGAATTGGCGGTTTTGTTCAGCCACTAGTCAATCCTGTATTAGCAGCGGCTTCGCCTTTAGCATATCGCAATAAATCAACTTATCCTCTAAGCATTTCTGGGAATGGTCAAGTACAAGCGGGATATTATCAAAAAGGTAGTCACCAGTTGATTAATTTAAATCAATGTCCAGTACAAGACCCAAATTTAAACCCTTTATTAGCGGAGGTGAAGTTAGATATTCAACGACGGGGTTGGACAATTTATCATGAGCATCTACATCAGGGACTTGTCCGCCATTTGAGTTTACGCATTGGTCGGCGGACTGGTGAGATATTATTGACACTAGTGGTGAAGGATTGGAATTTACCAGAAATTACGGCTCAAGCAGAGGAGTGGTTAGAGCGTTATCCGGGTTTGGTAGGCGTATCCCTGAATCGGAATAGCGATCGCACGAACACCATATTTGGTAGCCAAACTCGCTGTATTGCTGGAGTTCCTTATCTAGTAGAAAGATTTGCTGGATTGGAATTTCAAGTTCGTCCAGATACCTTTTTTCAAATATCCACAGAAACAGCAGAAGCTTTACTCCAAATCATCCAGACGGAACTCAATTTACAAGGACACGAGGTAATAGTTGATGCCTATTGTGGTATTGGTACTTTAACTTTACCTTTAGCCAAACAAGTCCACCAAGCGATCGGTCTAGAAGTACAGCCAGCCGCTGTAGAACAAGCAATTTTAAATGCTCAGTATAATGAGATTAGGACTGCTACTTTCCAAATAGGTACAGTGGAAAACAGCTTACCAAATTTAATGATTACGCCAGACATAGTATTACTTGACCCACCCCGTAAAGGTTGTGCAGCTAGCGTTATCAGGACTTTGCTCACTTTACGACCACAGAGGATAGTTTATATAAGTTGTAAAGTAGCTACGCTAGCTCGTGACCTGAAACTCCTATGTGATCAGGGAATATATACTCTAGTTAAAGTCCAACCTGCTGACTTTTTCCCCCAAACTGCTCACGTCGAAGCTGTTGCGTTTCTTGCTTTAACACATATTGTATAAAGATTAGTATTTTTCTCCTATAAGAACTCACAATATAAATTCCTCGTTGAGTGTCTAGAAGTAATGCTAAAATTAAAGATAAGTAAGATAGACATGATTTTTAAAATTTATTTAGTGCAAATCTAGTCCAATTTGTATGGCTTAGACAAAAATAAGCTGAGTTATGCAATTTGTCATTATATTGAGTCCTTGTGGTTAATGGCTAACTTATGATTGTTAGATCGAAATTTTAAACAGAAATTTGCAAGCTTAAATTTGCACGGGTTTCACGTCTTTTTAGATTTTTTATCAGGGTATCTAAGGTACAACTGATATTTAGCTAACTCAGAGCTTATGGGGTTTCTCTTGTGATTACTATTTCCCTTCGTCCTCTTGGGCGTTGTTGGGGTACGATTAGTTTTGCCTCAACTCTCTATCTTTGTCCAATCTTAGATTTACTATTGGCGGAGGTACCTGAGAAATTAAAAGCAGAACTGCGACTAGGACTTCAAGAAGCCCTAGTTAATGCAGCTAAACATGGTAATAATCTTGATCCTGGTAAGTTAGTAGTAGTACGCTTTTCCTTAATTAATGATCGATATTGGTGGGTAATTTCTGATCAGGGAAGAGGTTTCACTCCTCACTTTGCTATAGATAGCGATCCCCAAGACTATCTCCCACCTGATGAATCGGAAAGTGGTCGTGGTCTATCACTGTTACATCAAATATTCGATCTAGTAGAATGGAATCGTCAAGGTACAGAGCTAAGACTTTGCAAGCAATTAGAAGCCCGTCCTCGTTTATCTTTAAGATGGTAGGTTGGGTTTCGCTGTTGCTCAACCCAACCTACATTTGCTGCTCCCCTGCTCCCGTGCTCCCCTGCTCCCCTGCTCTCTTCCCATGAGTAGGACAAGGAGGCGCAGAAATTGAACGATTTAGCCAGCCTACGGCTTGCTCTAATCTGACTAAGGCTTCTTCTGGTTGATTTTTGAGCAGAAATACCATAGCTGCTGCTATTTGTTCGCTGGCGCGGGAATTACGATTGGATTTAAGACGATGCCAATCTGTAGGAGTAATACTTAAACGCTCCATGAGGGACTGGGCTAGTTCTAAATTGGTTAATTCCTCTAATTGACTAGTTTCGGCTATCTGAGTAGATTTTGACATGATTGCTAATTAATGATTTAAATTATTTGCATGTTTATTATTAGTTTAATAGTCGATTGATGAAGCTACCAAAACCACCAAACAATCCAGAATTAGACTTGTCTCAGGAAATTGAGGAAGTAGAGCGATCGCTGCAAGAATTACAGGAACGTTATTTCCAAGTCCAACAGGATCGAGAACAAAAGGCTCAATTACAACAAAGATTACAGTCTTTGGCGCAAAATGTACCTGAAACTTGGGAAATCAAGTCCGAAATTCGCCGAATTAAACAGCAAATAGGACTTTTAGAGGTGAATTTAGAAAGTCAGTTATTTTCTTGGTCAAGTTTGAAAAGACCTTTTTGGCAAATTGTCCGTTTTAGTGGATTAGGTGTTGTTATTGGTTGGTTGCTAAAGTCTTATGTAGATAAATAGCAGAAAAATATAGATCAAGGGTTGGCTAAATCAGAAAATTGTCATTAGACTAGCAACTATACAGTTGACAAAATTCAAGTTTGACAAAATGGTAAATCGACGGATTGCGGAAATATTACGCATAGGCCAACCCGACGAGTCTGTTGTGGTTCAAGGTTGGGTAAGGACAAAGCGTGAATCAAAAGGGTTCTCCTTTATAGAAGTGAGTGATGGTTCATCCCTGGCTAACTTACAGGTCGTAATCAACCAAGATTTACCCAATTATGCAGCTATATTGAAACGCATTAATACTGGTGCTGCTGTGGAACTATCGGGAGTACTGGTAGCTTCCCAAGGTAAAGGTCAGCGGATTGAGCTCCAACCGCAAGAGATCAAAATACATGGAGAATCTGACCCTGAAACTTATCCACTACAAAAGAAGCGCCATTCTTTTGAGTTCTTAAGAACTGTGGGACATTTGCGATCGCGCACAAATTCTTTAGGTGCTGTCTTCCGAGTGCGTAACGCTTGCGCCAATGCGATCCACCAGTTTTTCCAAGAAAGGGGTTTTTTGTGGGTACACACCCCCATAATTACCGCCAGCGATTGTGAAGGTGCTGGGGAATTATTTAGTGTTACCAGTCTGAATTTAAAAGATATTCCTCGCAACGAACAACAGGAAGTAGATTACAGCCAAGACTTCTTCAGTAAACCCACATATTTAACAGTCAGCGGTCAACTAGAAGCAGAAGCAATGGCGATGACCTTCACCAATGTCTACACTTTTTCTCCTACCTTCCGCGCCGAAAACTCCAATACGTCCCGTCACTTAGCAGAATTTTGGATGGTTGAACCAGAAATGGCTTTTTGCGATTTAGAAGGAGATATGGACTTAGCTGAAGCATTTTTGCAGCATATTTTCCGATATGTATTGACAAATTGCTCAGAAGATATGGAGTTTTTCAATCAGCGAATTGATGATACAGTCCTAGCTACGGCTGATAACATAATTAGCCATAAATTTGAGCGTCTGACTTACACAGAAGCGATCAAAATCTTGGAAAAAGCTGATGTGAAGTTTGAATACCCTGTGGCTTGGGGTTTGGATTTACAGTCCGAACACGAACGCTATCTAGCAGAACAACTATGTCAAAAACCAGTAATTGTCACAGATTATCCAGCCAATATCAAAGCATTCTACATGCGTTTAAATGAGGATGAAAAAACTGTCCGAGCAATGGATATTCTCGTACCTAAAATCGGTGAATTGATTGGTGGTTCCCAGAGGGAAGAACGGTTAGATGTTTTGGAGCGGCGGATAATAGCACAAGGGATGAACCTAGAAGAGTTGTGGTGGTATCTTGATTTACGACGCTATGGTACTGTACCTCATGCTGGCTTTGGTTTAGGGTTTGAAAGACTCATACAGTTTATTACAGGTATGGGCAACATCCGGGATGTGATCCCTTTCCCTCGTACTCCCCAAAATGCTGAGTTTTAGCTTTGATCACCAAGAACGTGATTGCACTCTTTGTTGTAGCCAGGACAGGTAAAGGTTTTGTCCTAACACACAACTAGCAATCAGATAATCTTGACCTGATAAAATTTAGAAGTTAGAAGTTAGAAGTGAAGAGTTCAGAATTATCAGTTAACCAACTATAATTCCTAGCTCCTCCTGCCAATCCTCTATAATTATGGCAATACGCCCTGACTCCTCACACTATCAATGGCTACTACTTCTAACTTGTAACTAGAGGTGGAATACCTCCGGCTCCGCTAAAAACTAAGCCATTTGGTTTTCGATTGCCCACCGTGCTAGTTCAGTCCGGTTGTGGAGATTAGTTTTCCCCAACATATTGGACACATGGCTTTCCACGGTGCGTTGGCTGACATTTAGTTCTTCAGCAATTTCCCGATTGGCTAAACCTCTGGCGACAAACTGTACTACTTTCAGTTCAGTTGGCGTGAGTTGTACATCAAAAGGAACTTGGATACGGGAGCCGTTTTCTCCGCCCTTAGACTGATGCTCTTTCCAACGAATGGTTTGTTTGAGGGAGGATTCCACTTGTGCTACCAGTTCTTCTGGCTCAAAAGGCTTGACCATATATACATCAGCGCCTTTATTCAAGCCTTTAACTCGGTCTGCACTTTGTCCTTTAGCTGAAAGGAAAAGAACAGGAATCCAACTGGTACGTTCATTTTGTCGCACTTGTTCGACGAAGGTATAACCGTCCATTTCCGGCATCATCACGTCACAGATGATCATGTCTGGAACTTCATGTTCTAAAATTTCCAAAGCTTCTCGTCCATTTTCGCCAGTGATGACTTCATATCCCCGGAATTCCAAGTAATCCTTCACCAGCAAAATCAGGTTAGGGTCATCATCAATCAATAGAAGTCGTTTGTGATCTTTCATGCTGGGCTCTTTCATAGCAGTGGCACTTATCGCGCTTAGATCCATCAAGGTCTAAAATTATTATCCTGTATAGTGGGTTAATGAGATGTTGTTTATTCCCACTAACGCCCTAATAACTACGTCTTAGTTCACAAAAGTTATGATAGTTACTTGAGTTGGGAACTAAACCGAGAAACTAAAATTGGTGAAACTAAAATGTGGTAGTTAATTGGCAGGATGTCTAGTAAGGATACGTATGACCATAGTATCTATAGTGCTATATTATATATCGTTTTCCCAAGGCGGGTGAAAAAAACTCTGATTAAATCATAATCTTTCTGGCTGACAAATTCAGTATTGAATCCAGAACGCCCTAGTGTAATAGACCAGCAGGTGTTGGGGATTCCCCCCATCAGCGACTAACGATATTAACTCGCACTTTTAGAAGTACTACTGTATCATATCCTTCGGATATTCAACCTCTAGCAGAGGTTCGGGGAGCCGAAAAACCAGTGCATTAGAAGGGCAATACCTGACTTGCTGCAACTGGTACAGTTCCCTCATAACCGACTGGTGTCTCCCTATGGTTCAATGAACCAAAAACGCAAAGCAGCAGGTGACATGAGTTGCGTAAAGATGCAAATAGAATTTCCTTAAAGGCAACTGGTCAAGTTTAATCTTAATTAATCTTAAGTTTAATCTGTTTAGGTTGCCATGTTAGTGAAATTATCCCAAGATTCCAGACTAACTTGTTTTGAGTAGGAATTAGCAACTTGGAAGCTGAAACTTGCTGAAATAGTCAACCATAATGGCTCACAAAATTGCGGAAGATTCCTCACATGTTGTCGATATTGTAATCTGAGGGGCTTTGCTTGGGTTGATTGGCTGCTTTGATACTCATTTAGCGGCTCCCTGATTACAGTTCTATAACAATTTCCTAGCTTTGCAAATAAAATTGTTCATATAAAAATATTCACTACTTACGGAACAGAACCAGACAACTAACGTAATTAGGCATTTTTACTTAAGTAGACTTTAACTTTACCCAAACCACTACCTTGGATCAATCTGTTTGTAGGCAGCACCCAGCGTAATGTTCGGGAACCCGTACAACAACGATTGTTGCCATTTGAGGCTATCTTTCGGTAGATTAGCACTCAGAAGTCGAGAGTGCTAATGAGGTGAAAATAAGTCCTATGGCAGCAGTATCTTTAAGCGTTTCTACAGTAAAGCCTTTAGGTGACCGTGTTTTTGTCAGAGTCAACCCTTCCGAGGAAAAAACTGCAGGTGGTCTGTATTTGCCAGACACTGCTAAGGAAAAGCCTCAAGTGGGAGAAGTAATTGCTCTGGGAGTTGGCAAGCGGAATGAAGACGGTAGCCGTCAAGAAATAGAGGTGAAAGTGGGAGATAGAGTGCTGTACTCCAAGTACGCTGGCACTGATATCAAGTTGGGAACAGAAGAATATGTACTGCTTTCTGAGAAGGATATTCTAGCAGTAGTCGTCTAGCTATGTGATGAGGGGCATGAGGTATGGGAAACAGGTTAATTACCAATTTTTCAGGTTAATTGGCTCAGTTACTCCTACTCAATATCCCAAATTTCGGTTTTTAATTTTCTACTCAAGTCAAACTTTGATTTAATTTTTGAGCTTAGATTATTTATGGCAAAGCGCATTATCTACAACGAAAACGCCCGTCGTGCCTTGGAACGAGGCATTGATATTCTCGCCGAAGCTGTAGCTGTTACCCTGGGTCCTAAGGGTCGCAACGTAGTTCTAGAGAAGAAGTTTGGTGCTCCACAAATCGTGAATGATGGTGTCACCATTGCAAAAGAAATCGAATTAGAAGATCATGTGGAGAACACTGGCGTTTCTTTGATTCGCCAAGCTGCTTCCAAAACCAATGACGCAGCAGGTGATGGTACTACCACTGCTACTGTTTTGGCTCATGCGATCGTCAAGGAAGGTTTACGTAACGTAGCTGCTGGTGCTAATGCTATCCTGCTTAAGCGTGGTATTGACAAGGCTACTGCTTTCTTGGTGGAAAAGATTGCTGAACATGCTCGTCCTGTGGAAGATTCCAAAGCGATCGCCCAAGTTGGTGCAATTTCTGCTGGTAACGATGATGAAGTCGGTCAGATGATTGCTCAAGCTATGGACAAAGTGGGTAAAGAGGGTGTTATTTCCCTAGAAGAAGGGAAGTCCATGACCACTGAATTGGAAATCACTGAAGGGATGCGCTTTGATAAAGGCTATATCTCTCCTTACTTCGCTACTGATACAGAGCGGATGGAAGCAGTCTATGATGAGCCTTATTTATTGTTAACTGATAAGAAGATCGCTTTAGTGCAAGATCTTGTACCTGTATTGGAGCAAGTAGCTCGCGCTGGTCGTCCTTTGGTAATTATTGCTGAAGATATTGAAAAAGAAGCTTTAGCAACTTTGGTAGTTAACCGTCTGCGCGGTGTACTCAACGTCGCTGCTGTCAAAGCTCCTGGATTTGGCGATCGCCGTAAAGCCTTGTTAGAAGACATTGCTGTCCTAACTGGTGGTCAGTTAATCACAGAAGATGCTGGCTTGAAACTAGAAAATACCAAATTAGACAGTTTGGGTAAAGCGCGTCGCATCACCATTACCAAAGACAACAGTACAATTGTTGCAGAAGGTAACGACGTAGCAGTAAAAGCGAGAGTAGAACAAATTCGTCGTCAAATTGAAGAAACCGAATCTTCCTACGACAAAGAAAAACTGCAAGAGCGCCTAGCTAAACTCGCTGGTGGTGTAGCAGTAATCAAAGTTGGTGCAGCTACTGAAACCGAAATGAAGGACAAGAAGCTGCGCTTAGAAGATGCGATCAACGCTACCAAAGCTGCTGTAGAAGAAGGTATTGTTCCTGGTGGTGGTACCACCTTGGCGCATTTAGCTCCCCAATTGGAAGAATGGGCTAACAGTAAACTAACTGGCGAAGAGTTGATTGGTGCGCTGATCGTAGCTCGTGCGTTACCTGCACCTCTGAAGAGAATTGCTGAAAACGCTGGTCAGAACGGTGCTGTAATTGCTGAACGTGTGAAAGAGAAAGAATTCAACGTTGGTTATAATGCAGCAACTAATGAATTTGTAGATTTATTGGCTGCTGGTATTGTTGACCCTGCTAAAGTAACTCGTTCCGCCCTGCAAAATGCTGCTTCCATCGCGGGTATGGTGTTGACAACCGAATGTATCGTTGTTGACAAACCAGAACCCAAGGATAACGCTCCTGCTGCTGGTGCTGGTGCTGGTGGAGATTTCGATTACTAAATCTTTTCTGGTGTTTAATTGAGTAAACCAAAGCAATTGTCTCCATCCACGGAAGCAATTGCTTTGGCTTTTCAGGTAATTCAAGTTTTACCTTTTTTAGATCACACAATAGCTGCTTAATTTATTGTTAAAGTGACTCAAAGAATTAATTCGCCATTTAGATATGCTGGTGGAAAATTTTACGCTCGTAAATTAATTCTGAACTTTATTCCTCAACATACTCATTACTCAGAGCCATTTGCGGGTGGGGGGTCAATTTTTTTTGCTAAGACAAAAGCTAATCATAATTGGCTAAATGATCTAGATAAAGAATTAATGAATTGTTATCTTACTATCCGGGATTATCCAAATGAACTAATTCAGAAATTACAGGATGAGAAAGCTACTAAAGAGCGCCATAAATATTATAAAAATGAATATCAGCCTAGTAATGATTTAGAAAAAGCCGCTAGATGGTACTACCTGAATAGAACTTCATATTCTGGAATTATGAATATGACTAATTGTTATTGGGGATATGGAGATAAATATAGTATGAGACCGGAAAATTGGGCTCGCAATATAATTCGGACATCAGAAAAACTTCAATCTGTAAAAATTACTTGTCTGGATTTTGAAAAAGTCATCTCAGAACTTGAAGATGGAACATTCTTGTTTGTAGATCCTCCATATTTTAATGCAGATCAAAACAAATTCTATACTCATTCTTTTATCAAAGATGACCATTTTAGACTTTGTGATGTACTCAAGAAGAATAGCAGAAGAATAAAATTCTTACTCACTTATGATAATAGTCAAGAAATTAAAGATTTGTATGATTGGGTGATGGATATACATGTACATGAAATGGAATGGAATTATACAATTAATAGAACGGACGATCAAAAAAAAGGCTCTGAAAGTTTGGTAAAGGGTTCTAGATATAAGGGAAAAGAAATTTTCATTGTCAACTTATGAGCGTTTTCTCAATCACCCATACTCAAAGTAAACCAAGTTATCATATTCTACTTCAACATATGAGAAGCGCACGTTCTCAACTAACTCACTAGTTCCCAATAATCTCTATCCTCAGAAGGAGGAAAAGTAGTCAAAGCTGTAATTACTATAGAAATATCTTCCATCATCTTCTCTCCCTCAGATTGAGATACTGCTGAGAGGAGAAGTTGTGAGGATGTATATTCTCTCCCTCCGGGCCCGTGCGGGTCTGGGGGGAGAGAATTTGGCTTTTTTTAGGTTATCCGAACTGTATTGGATGACGAAATATCAACTAGATATTAATACTATTGGGGATGCGAGATGGTAAGAGATAGGGATAATCAATGTTATGTTCCGCGAATCTCTGTTGATTACGCACTTGAATTTTTCCTTCAATACCTCTTAAATCGGATTGGAATTGCGCCAGAATTTGCCGATCGCTCTGGTCGAAAAACTGAATTAAATCAGAACTTCCCAAATTTCCCCAACGGATTCCACTCGAAGTAGCAGTTAACTGCATTTGCAATAGGTCTTTTGGCAATGGCGGTAGCAATTTATCCAAGCTAACGGTGGTATTTGGATGACTATAAGTAGCTAAAGGAGCATTAGGTACATAAGTCATGTAATCAAATTGACTGAAATTAATAGCTGCGTGTTGGGGTCCACAAGTAAAAACTAAGATGGTTGCGATGTCTATCAGTTGTTGAAGGCTACCAATTTTAGCGAATCCTGGAACGCGAGGATGAGTAGGTAATTCTTGTGGATTGATTCCAGATAAAGTAATCCACTCTGGCGGTAGCCATTGTGGTACTTGAGGAAAGTCTGATTTGGGACGGGTATTTAAAGGCGCACCTAATTCATCTGCCCAAGCCTGTAAATATGTATCTTGAATTACTGCTTTATCATCTGGGTAGTATTGTTGTAAATAACGGGTTGTGTATTTGGCGATCGCCTCCCATAGGAGTAAAGCATCATCGCGATAGGGAAAATCTGGTAATAGTTGCGGTTCAATTCCGCGCAATTCGATGTCGTTTAACAGCGAATAGTACCAAAAAGACTTTTGGCGATAAGCAGTATGGGATAATTTTAAAGTTGTCTCTAGAGTGGGAGCCATTAACTGGTCGAGCGCCGAACCAGGAGCTAGGAGGACGGCGTTGGCGCGGTAATTAATCGCGATTAAAAACCTAAAATGGGGAGATAGAAGTTGTGCAAATGGATGGTTAGAAGGTAACTGTCTGGCGGTAGCGATCGCAAATGCTTCCATTGCTGCGTGTGTATAACAGAAATGGGATATGAGTTCATGATGGTTAGCATCAGCAGATTGAAAATAGAGTTTTGCTTTCGCCCAATCATCCGCTTCATTACCAGTAATGCTGGGAGTGACGACTCTCCCCTTTAGCAGTTCTATGAGTACTGGCTCCAACCCTCGTTCATGACGGTAGAAGATCGCCGTGGGACTACCTAAGTATTTTCCTGATTGTAAATCAGTCACTTGCAAATCTTTGAATAATGGATAGTCAGCGATAAACAAGCAGTTTTCACCCGCCGATTTCAGCAAATCGATCACATTCCCATTCGCTAACTTATATGTTTGACTGGCTAAAGCTTGGATCAATCCAGCATCAACTGCTTGGACTCGACGAATCACCATGGGGTTTGCACCAGCTAGCCTTTGACGGACAAACTCGCGATCGCTCAAACCTCCATCCCGTTCATAAATCTGGGCGATCGCTGGAAGTGGAGTTGGGACAAAACTTTTGGCTAAGGAATGTAAGAATAGTTGGCGTTGCTGCTGAATTTGGTCACTTTCAGGTAAATTCCGGTTTACAACCTGAGCAACAGCGCTTGCTATCCAAATTTTCAGCAGAAACTTCCTTTTTTCTTGGACATAATCGTTATTTAACTGTTCATTCGGTGGTAAATCAAAATTCAACCAATCCGATTGTAAAAAGCGCAAGTCTACTAATAGAGTTGAGAGATCTTGCCATTTTGACTCTAGCTTGGCGATCGAGCTTTCTATCTCAGTCAATAAAAGACTACAAGGAACTGAAAGTCTTCCTTGTAAACGAATTATTTCATAGAGTTTACTCAACACATAGCGTGTACTACCATCTTGACCCGTATAAGGAAATAACCGTGCTGAACCCTTGTTAGTTAAACCATTTGGGTCATAGCGATAGTAACCCTGTTTTTCCGCGAGAGAAGATTGCTGTGTCATAATCTGCTTCAAATAAAAACTACGTTAGAGTTGATCGATCTGATGTTAAAACTTTGTGTGACGTGATTTTAAAAATCGCCAAGAGCTAAATCTTATCTTCGCAAAGAATTTCCGCAACAGCAAAAAAGAGATTCCCAAATTTTGGCTAACTTTGGGAGAATATAAAATACCTCTTTTGGCATAGCACGAGTTTTTTGAGTCAACCAAAAGCAGCAGAAATGGGAGATAATGCTGAATAGTTGGGCTACATAACTACAATTTACAGCAACCCATTTGACTAATCACACCAGATCCCATAGGACAACTTAAATGACATTGAAGGAAATAGATGAAGGAAAGTTGTTAAACAAGGTAACTTGGCGACTGATTCCCTTGTTGTTACTGCTGTTTATTATTGCTTATATAGACCGCTTTAATATTGGATATGCGGCTTTGCAAATGAATGAAGATTTGGGCTTTAGCGCTCAAATTTATGGTTTAGGGTCAGGGATCTTTTTTTTGGGCTACTCTTTGTTTGAAATTCCCAGTAACCTGATTTTAGAAAGAATCGGGGCGCGGGTTTGGATTTCCCGCATCGTCATCACTTGGGGAATAATTGCTACAGGGATGATATTTGTGAAAGGGGCTGAGAGCTTTTATATACTGCGGTTTCTTTTAGGTATTGCCGAAGCTGGTTTTTTCCCGGGAATTGTTCTTTACATCACCTATTGGTTCCCCGCAGTTCAACATGCTAAAATCCTAGCTCTATTTATATCCGCAACCGCCATTTCTGGAATTCTGGGCGGACCAATTTCTGGTTTCTTGTTGGCTCTCGATGGAATTGCAGGGTTAGAGGGTTGGCAATGGTTATTTTTGATGGAAGGTTTACCCGCGATCATTATGGGTTTTGTCGCGTTGGGGTATCTGATAGATACACCAGAACAGGCTGAGTGGTTGACACCAGAGGAGCGTTTCTGGCTCCAGGAAAAATTACGGTTAGAATCCGAGCATAAACAGCACCAAAACAGCTACACTTTATTCCAAACTCTAGTTAATCCTACAGTTTGGTTACTGGGACTAATATTGTTTACTCGGACAATTGGTTTTTCTGGTATTAGTTTCTGGCTACCACAAATTATTCAAGGTTTTTCTGGAGTCAGTGACTTGTGGGTGGGATTTCTCTCAGCTATTCCCTATGTGGTATCTGCCATCGGCATGGTAGTTATTGGTAATCATTCAGATCAGACTGGAGAACGCCGTGCTTATGTGGCTATTTCAGCTTTTGTTGGAGCAGTCGGTCTATTACTCAGCGCTTATTTGCATGAGCCTGTAACTGCCCTAGCAGCGTTTTCTTTAGCGGGATTGGGCATTTGGGGAGGCGCAGGACCACTTTGGGCCTTAAATACTGCCTTTTTTGGCGGTACTACTGCTGCTGCTGGCTCATTTGCGTTAATTAACTCTGTAGGTAATCTGGGAGGACTTGTTGCTCCCTACATTATTGGCTTATTCAAGGATAGTACTCATAGTTTCACCACAGGACTGTTTTTCATGGCTACAGCACTATTATTTAGTGGAATTATTACTCTGGGATTACGTCCTGACACTTCTCCAGAACAACTTGAGCCGATTTCTCACTAAACTGCCAATATTTGCAATGTGACTGCTAATTTATCCGCGATTCCTCCAATCCAATTTTCGTCTTGTTTAGTGTAACTGCGGGGAGCATTAGCCCCTAAAATCAAAACTCCTGCAGTACCTATGGGTTGACAGATAACTCCTTGTGTATTTTCGGGTAAGTAGTCAAACTCTATTCTACCCGGATATATGGCTAAAGTTACTAAATAAACGGGTTTTTGTGTGCTTAACACCCGTTTGACGATCGCTCCTGGTACTACTTCTGCTTGGTTTCCCAGAATCCCCCGGCGCAATAAAACTTTACCTTGGTAGTAAACCACCAGCGATCGCGTGACAGTATTAGTCAATAAGAGGTGAGAAGCCCAGGCTAATTCCATTTTCACGGTTTCCGGTAAATCCTGAGCTAAGATAAAGCCTTCTGACCCAATTAGTTCTACAGTTTCTGGCGATCGCGGTTGGACTTGCTGCCAAATCAAACCTGTCAAAATCAACATGGCGCTGAGAATTACTCCCAATACATCCCCCCGCGCTTGGGATTGGGTGAGTAAGGGTGTAAATAACCTGTTGACGAATAAAAGGATTGCGCCTAAACTGCCAACTACTAAGGGTAGATGCCGCAGAACTCCATTGGTATCAGATTTGGACATGCTTAATTTAAACTTATTCTTCTCCTGGTTCAGTGATCCGTTGAAATAGATAACCAGTCCCTCTGGCTGTGAGGATTAGTTCTGGATTGCTGGGGTCATCTTCCAACTTAGCCCGCAGCCGGGAAATGTGTACGTCTACAACGCGAGTATCCACATGGCGCTCTGGTGTATATCCCCAAACTTCCTGCAAAATCTCTGAACGAGAAAAGGGCTCGCCAGAACGACTGACTAATAGCTCTAACAAGCTAAATTCCATCCCAGTTAACCTAATTCGCTCATCACCTTTGTAGACTTGACGCTTGTTCGTGTCGATCTTAATATTGGCGATCTGGATCACGCCCGAACTGGGAATACCAGAATCCCTGATTTTGTCTATGCGACGTAATACCGAGCGAATACGAGCTTCTAACTCTTTGGGAGAAAATGGCTTGACGACATAATCATCAGCTCCCAGTTCTAATCCAGTGATCCGATCCGCTACATCTCCTAGGGCTGTTAGCATAATGATAGGAACGTCAGATTCCTTCCGCAGTTCTTGACAGACACCGTAGCCATCCAGCTTGGGCATCATGACATCTAAAACCACTAAGTCCGGTTCTGACTTGCGAAAGGTTTCTAAGGCTTCTTCTCCATCACCCGCCGTGACTACATCATAGCCAATCATGGAAAGGCGCGTTTCCAAAATCCGGCGAATACTGGCTTCGTCATCTACCACCAGGATTTTTTCTTTATGACTTTCCAAGTTTCCCTTTGCTCCTGAACTAAAATTTTTCGATGATTAATTTTTAATACCATAATATTAAGATACCATTCCTCAATCGATTAAAAAAAAGCTGTAACCATCACTGTGTTTGGATTTGAGTTTGTTCCAAGAATTCAGGAAAAATTAAGATTAGTCAATCCGATTTAATAATGGCAAAGCCAAAAATTTCTTATATTTGTCTCAGTTGTAAAACAGAATCATCCCAATGGTTTGGTAAATGTCCCACTTGCGGTACTTACAACGCTCTGGAAGAACAGGCTGTAGCTCCCTCACCTGCGGAAATCTTGGGTCGAGGAGGTCTGGGAAGTTGGCATAGTTCTCAGGGAAACGCTAAATCTAACACTAAACCGGCTAAACCCAGAGCTTCTCTGACATTTGACCAAATTGGCGATCGCCAAATTGCTCGTTGGAAGTCTGGCTATGGGGAATTGGATCGAGTCTTGGGTGGTGGAATTGTTCCTGGCTCAATGGTTTTGATTGGCGGCGATCCAGGAATTGGTAAATCCACTTTACTCCTCCAAGTATCCCACCAGCTAGCCCAAAATTATCGCATTCTTTATGTGACTGGCGAAGAATCAGCACAGCAGGTAAAGCTACGGGCTGCACGTTTAGGTATGTCTCAACCCCCAGATTTAGTCACTGAGAATAATGGTCATGTGAATGAGACGCTGGTGACGGATACCCCAGAGGCGACAACTCCAGAAATGGCGCAACAAATTTCCCAGATACATTCCCAGATGCATTTATATGTCCTACCAGAAACAGATTTAGAAGAAATTCTGCGGGAGATAGATTCTCTTAAACCAAATCTGACGGTAATCGATAGCATTCAAACTGTATATTTCCCTGCTTTGACATCATCCCCAGGTTCAGTCGCGCAAGTTCGGGAGTGTACAGCAGCTTTAATGAAAGTAGCCAAGCATGAAGATATTACTATGTTGATAGTAGGTCATGTGACGAAAGAAGGGGCGATCGCTGGTCCAAAAGTTTTAGAGCATTTAGTGGATACAGTTTTATATTTTGAGGGCGATCGCTTTGCTTCCCATCGTTTATTAAGAACTGTGAAAAACCGTTTTGGAGCGACTCACGAAATTGGTATCTTTGAGATGGTATCTGATGGTTTAAGGGAAGTACCTAATCCCTCAGAGTTATTTTTGGGTAATCGAGACGATCCTGCTCCTGGTACAGCAATTGTGGTTGCTTGTGAAGGAACTCGTCCCATAGTCGTAGAATTACAAGCTTTGGTTAGTCCCACTAGTTATCCTGCTCCCAGGCGTGCTTCTACTGGAGTGGATTATAGTCGGTTAGTCCAAATTCTCGCAGTGCTGGAAAAACGTGTGGGGATACCTATGTCAAAATTAGATGCTTATGTAGCATCAGCCGGAGGGTTAAACGTAGAAGAACCAGCAGTGGATTTAGGTGTGGCGATCGCGATCGTCGCCAGTTTTCGGGATAGAATTGTCGATCCAAGTACGGTTTTAATTGGGGAAGTAGGTTTAGGTGGACAAGTGCGCTCAGTCTCTCAAATGGAAATGAGATTGAAGGAAGCTGCGAAATTGGGGTTTAAACGGGCGATTGTACCTAAAGGACAAAAATTTCCAGACATGAATATTGAAATATTTCCAGTATCTAAAGTCATAGATGCAATTATTGCTGCTATACCATATCAAGCACTGCAAGAGAGTGATCTGGAACCAGATCAATAGGAATGTAGGTTGGGTTGAGCAACAGCGAAGACGCTGCTTGGTCTACGGTCTTCAACCCAACCTACTACATCACTAAAATTTTAAATACTTAGCACCGACATCGATTGGTTTATTATCTTTGTTTACAGGTGGTTTAGCTATGGGGTTACTAAGTAGCACTGCGATCGCACGAGCATATTGTGGATCTCTCAACGTACCCACCAAACTGGGGTTCAACGCTAATTCATGCTCTTGGGCTTCTGTTAAGTCCAATTTAATATCTGGCGTAATTCCTCGATGGTTGATATCTGTACCTTTAGGAGTGTAGTAATGGGCGATCGTTACTGCTAATCCAGCACCATCTGCTAATTCATGTACAGATTGGACTAAGGCTTTACCAAAAGTTTGACCGCCAACTACTACTGCTCTGTGATTATCCTTCAGAGCACCAGTCAGAATTTCACTAGCACTAGCAGAATAACCATCGACTAGAACTGCTAAGGGGAGGCTGGTTAAAGCAGTGTGATTGGCTTTATGTTCTTCACCATTACCAACTCTGTCTACTGTTTTGACTATCCCACCATTGTTTAACCACATACGAGCTATTTCAATACTAGCTTCCAATAATCCACCAGGATTACTACGCAAATCTAGCACATAGGAATCAACTTTTTCGCGATTGAGTTCCCGGATAGCCCGACGCATTTGTTCAGAAGCATGAGCACTAAATTCCCGCAGCCTAATATAACCAATCCGATGATGCTCATCTTGCTTGAGAGTATAAGTAACTGTGGGAACTTCAATTGTTGCTCTAGTGAGTTTTAAATCAAAGTTAGATTTTCCTGACCGCTGCAACTTTAATGTGACGCTGGTTCCAGCTTTACCACGAATTAGCTTAGAAGCATCATCTACTTTCATATTGGCAGTTGGTTTACCGTCAATTTGCAAAATTTGATCGCCTTTTCTTAAATCTGCTTGTGCAGCCGGGGAATTCTCTATAGCTTCTACAACTGTTAATATATGAGTTTTTGGATCCACTTCCATGCGAATCCCGATACCAGAAACTTCTCCAGATGTTTGGCTAGTCAGAGCTTCATATTGTTTAGGATCCATGAACCGCGTGTAAGGATCTCCTAACTTTTGTAAGGCTTCCCGAATAGCCACATAAGCCTCTTCTTTAGTGGAATAATCTTTACTCAACAGACTGCGCCTTGTTGCTTGCCAATCTTGTTGATTAAATTTGCTATCAACGTATTCACGATTCACCAGTTGCCAAACTTGGTCAACTAACGCCTTGGGACTATCTTGTAAAGCTGCATGAACACCGCGTGTCCAAGCTTGACTAAATACAGATATTGTGGCAGTCGTAGCGATCGCTCCACTAATCAAAGCCATTTGGAGGGGTGAATTACGTTTTACAGATTGGTTCATGTATACTCAGATCGAATAGTTGGTTGTTTGACACTTCAAATTCAGCCAGTTCAGCTTCTCAAACCCTTTCCTTAGTTATACTCCATATAATCTATTTTTTCCCTCTTGTGAGTAATTGAGTTTGGGATCAACCTGCCGATAAAATACAAATTTACCATCAGTTCATTGTTTCTCTACCAGATGCACTCCCAAAAATACCGCCGAGGCATAAAAAAATCTCTATTGGGTTTATGTACTATCTGTGTCATATGGCTAATTTCCCTAACTATAACCTTAACTAGTGCATCTGCGCAGCCAGTTGATGCTTTTTTTGTTCTAGGGGGAAGCATCCGTCGAGAAATCTATGCAGCACATTTAGCAAAACAACACTTAGAGATACCCATTCTGATTTCTCAAGGCTCTCCACAGCCTTGCATTTGGCTAATTTTTCAGCGAGAAGCTATAAATTCACCTAAGGTTTGGTTGGAAAATTGCGCTAAGTCTACTTTTGAGAATTTTTATTATAGTGTGCCAATTTTACAGCAGTGGCGGGTGCATAAAGTAAAATTAATTACTTCCTCTACTCACTCATTGCGAGCCACACTTATGGCACGCATTCTTTTAGGTGCTCATGGTATGTGGGTAGAACCCGATTTAGCTGTGGAGGTCGGTGTTCCAGGAAATCAAGAATGGTGGCTGAAAACCTTGTTAGATGTTATACGTAGTTTGCTCTGGGCTTTGTGTAGTCAATTTTGGCAACCACACTGTCACCATATTAAGCAGTTAACTGATATGGATATGTCGCTTTGGCAAAAACGAGGTTTCCACTGCGAACACCAATCCGATATTTGACACTCTTCTGACACTCTACTGTATGATCAATTCTCAGATATGTTGATCAATTGGGAATTAAGCTATGCTTGGTATCGCAGTCGTTGGTACTGGATTTGGTCAAAAAGTTCATATTCCCGCCTTACAAGCACATCATGAAACTCAGGTAGTAGCTGTTTATCATCGAGATATCAACAAGGCGCAGGCGATCGCTACCAGCCATAATGTGAGTTACGCCAGCGATCGCTTGACAGAAATTTTAGCCCGTCCAGAAGTCCAAGCAGTGAGTATTTCCACTCCGCCCTTTCTCCACTATGAAATGGCTAAAGCCGTAATCCTGGCGGGAAAACACCTTTTATTGGAAAAACCCACCGCTCTAAACGCCACAGAAGCGAAAGAGTTATATCAGTTGGCGCAAAAACAAGGTGTAATTGCGACTATGGATTTTGAATTTCGCTTTGTTCCAGGATGGCAATTTTTTGCTCAGTTATTAGCTACTGACTATGTTGGTCGCTTACGTTTAGTCAAAATTGATTGGTTTGGGTCTTCTCGCGCTGATACATCCCGTCCTTGGAATTGGTATTCTGCTAGGGAACTTGGTGGTGGTGCTTTAGGTGCTTTAGGTTCCCACGCTTTTGATTACATTCACTGGTTGTTTGGTTCAGTCTCACGATTAAACGCGCATTTAAGTACTGCTATTCCAGCCCGCATCGATCCCAGTACTGGCGAATTAAAAGCAGTTACCTCAGATGATACTTGTTTGCTATCTTTGGAATTAGCTAGTGGTGTACCTTGTCAAGTAGCGATTAGCTCAGTAGTTCATGCTTCTAGAACTCATTGGGTGGAAGTTTATGGCGATCGCGGTACTTTAGTGTTAGGGAGCAATCACCAAAAAGACTATATTTATGGTTTTCGCCTTTGGGGAGCACCAGTAGGTCAACCCCTGACAGAGTTGGAAATTCCCACGCAATTACGTTTTCCCCACGAATATACTGATGGTCGGATTTCAGCTTTTATTCGGGTTGTGGATCAATGGGTAAAAGGAATCGTCACGGGTCAACAGGTAATCCCATCTTTATCTGAAGGGGTTTATACCCAATTATTAATGGACTTAGCTCAAAAATCGCACGCCCTGGGCGGTTGGATAGATATACCTAGTTTAGCTGATTTCTTGAGCTAACGATGTCGCAATTCTATTTGGGTATCGGATATGGTAATATCGTAATGTCTGAAGAAATCGTGACCTAGTAATCCAATTCCTGCGTTGGGGGCGATCGCTACTTGCAAGTTTCTCGCTACCAGTCCTTTAACACCAATGGATCTGACACGACCAGTCAACAATCTGATATCAGTTCCATCTGCTACTTGTGCTTCCATTACACCTGTTGGCTTAACTTGTAGTTTTTTGGCCATATTACGTGTAATCAAAGTACTATTAGCACCTGTATCTAAGATCATATCAAAGGTGTGTTTATTATTAAACTTCACCTCAATTACAGGTGTTTCTCCGATGTAACGTTTAATCGGAATTCGAGTAACTCTGTGACGAGAAATTCTGCTGTGACTTCTACTGTAACTATGGACGTGAGGAATTGTGTAACTTTCAGTTGTTGTCTCAACGGGAAGTTGAGCAATCTTTTTTTCTGGTATAATTACACCACAAAGTCCATTCAGATCGACTGTTTTTCCGCTGGCTGTGATCATGTAGCATATCCCCGGATCTTCAGCTGATACCCGATGAGATATAGCTGCAAAAACAAGTGCAGGTATAGTGGAAAATAATACTATTTTCCCAGCTAACTTCCAGTATTTTGAATCATCTTCCATAACTATATCTTCTCCCAACTTTTTTACATCATAGATACCCCTGTTTGATGCTCTATCTGGAACTTGAGCTAAGTTTTATACAATTAATTGGCGAAAAATCATCCTGTGAGCCAATTAAATCTAGTCCAAGCTACTGTATTTTATCTATAACAAAATATTGATTCTATAAAGATTTCCTGAAAACCGGATGAATGTCAGGAAATTTGTTGAAATCGACACATTTTAGGGATTGAATTAAATAAAATCGCCCTCACCCTAAATTCCTCTCCCAAGTTGAGCACAACTAGGGACTAAGAGTTTTATTTTGCTATCCTACTTAACTGGCTTATTTATAAATTGGGCAATAGTAAACAGATTCAGCTGAACCAATTAAAATTTGCGGATATAGACAGGGTAATTTTTTTATATCTACTACTTTATAGATTATTTTACGATCCTGTAGATGGATTTGTGGTTCCACGAACCCTCGGTGACTATTAGTAATCAATGTGGGAGAATTAAGCCTAGAAGCTTCAGACATATTGGCTAAGATTTTTCCCATTTGATCAGTGAAATCAACATTTCCTCTGATGTAAACAGTTCCGATGAAAAGAATATTAATCAGAGCAATGAAGAAAGTCGAACTAACCACAGCGCGCACTATTTTTATATAATAAATTTCGGCGTGATTGATTTTTGTCAAGGCGAATATGGTCGGAAGGAAAGGAAATAGCCATAATTGAGGAATATACCTCGCCCACCACATTATTGGATTTACTGCAACTGTTGACCATAAAATAATTATTGGGGTTAAGAAATAGTGCTTGTTTGTGCTTCTAGTTATTAACAAAAATAATGTCAAAAAACTACCTAGAAGAAATAATGAACTAAATAATGCTCCGAACCCAGCAATCACATTATCTGTAACTTGGAAATTTGTATATGATATCTCTGAAAATATAGAAACTAATAAAGCATGAAATCGGTTTTTTCCAAAGTATATTGGGGGAGTTCCATGTATGAGAACACTCACTGAACCCTTGCCCGATAAAGGGTAAAAAGGATTACCACGACTTAAGATATTAGTAATATAGGGATTATATCCTATAATTAGGACTGCTATTATTATTGATAAGACAGATGCGATCGCAAACCAAACAAAGGCTCTTTTTGAAGCGTGTAGAAACAAGTATATACTGAATATAAGTAAAATAATTCCTGCATAGACTAATCCGGTGAATTTTACATTTGCTAGAATACTCACAATTGGAATAATTAGTAACCCATATAGTATTTTCTCAGACTTAATAGCAAATAAGCAAAGAATTGCAGTCAAAGAGACTAAAAGAGATGATAATTGTCCATCTACGTAAAAGCTGAGACTTTGATAAATAGATACAGGGTTAAAAGCTGCAAAGAATCCTATCAAATAAGCATAGGTAGGTTTGATATTTTTAATAGAGAGTAGTGCAGAAGTAGAGAGTAGAAACGATCCGAGAATAAAGGCTATATTAAATGTTTTACCAACTTCTATATTTCCCATTAACTTATAAATAGATGCGGCGCATATCCAGGAAGCTCTCGGATAGTGATCTACCCAAACATTTCCCCAAAGATCATTTTCTTTGGATTGACCTGGGGGAATCTGGTAAATTGCAACTTTTTCCTTAAATGGATTCCACCCGTTTGCTAAATGATAAATGGCTCTCTGATGATACCATTGTCCATCATAAGAGTTATCATAAAAACTATTAGCAATATTGGCTGATATGATCATTATAATCGCAAAAGAAACTATAATATATAGATTAAATTGCCAGCCCGATTTTGATTGTAAAAACTTTGATAGGAGCAAACAGTATCCTATAGTAGCTAAAAAACTAATAACAAAAATGTAACCTGAAATACTATAGTTGAAGATAAACAAGATTGAGCTTAAAAGACAGATCAAAAAAGCTAAAAAGAAGATTGCTGTCCCTATAATTGTGAATGAATTAGTTATTAGCTGTTTCATTGTACTATGTGATAGTATTCAGGTATTCAGAGAATTTTTACTTAGAAAAAGGTATAAAAACTCTTATGGTGTGATCTGTAAATACGTCTATACAGTACCGTAGAGAGCTATGAGTAAAGTATACTATAATAACCTAACTCAAAGTAAAATAGTGGAAGAATATCCAAATATTCAGATAATGGTTGCTTTTAATGGTTGCTTTTAAGGTGTTAGATTTACTAAAAGCTCTGGTCAACATAACACCTGGTTGATTAGCATGGATGGAATTAAATAAATTTGATCACTTTTTCAGCAAGTAGGGGCGCAATGCCTTGTGCGCCTACACCTTAAGACATAATTTTGATATTTGGAATTTCTCCGAGTGATATAATTAAAAATGAAGATACTAAATGCAAAATTACACCATCAGGGGAGATGTGTTCAAGCAAATGGTTCAGACACCCAGCAAAATCCTCACTTTAGAAGAATTTCTGCAATTACCAGAAACTAAACCTGCTAGTGAATTTGTGCAAGGCGAAATCATCCAAAAACCAATGCCTCAAGGAAAACACAGCGTTATTCAAAGTGAGCTACCTTCAGCAATTAATACGTTTCTGAGACCTCAACATATTGCTCAAGCTTATGTTGAACTGCGCTGTACTTTTGGCGATAGATCGGTAGTTCCTGATGTTGCAGTTTTTCAATGTGTTCATATTCCCCGTGATCCAGATGGTCAGATTGCTAATAGATTTTTGATCGCCCCTGATTGGACGATTGAAATTCTTTCCCCCGACCAAAGCCAAACTAAAGTTGTACGTAATATTCTCCACTGTCTGGATTATGGTACTCAAATGGGTTGGTTGATTGACCCAGAAGAGAAATTGGTATTTGTCTATTTTAGTGACCGCACTCTCACTGTCTATGAAGAAAAGAACGCTATCCTCCCAGTCCCACCTTGGGCTGAATCGGTCAACTTGAGTGTGGGTCAGATATTTGATTGGTTATCTGAGTAGTTGAAGTGCGGGTTATGATTTGACCAAACGCACCGCACTCCGAAAATATTAACTCAAGGAAACTCTTAAAGTATTGGGTTTACTAAAATCTCCGGTCAACACAACACCACGCTGATTAGCGTGGAGATGACGGATAATCTTGTAGATTTCTTCAACTTTGTCCGCAGCACCAACTTTTTCCGCCAATTCGGACAAAAATAGCCCTTTACGTTCTTTTTGTAATACTTCTACAACCTGTTTTTGTAAATTTAGAATCGCAGCAGCAGCTTTTTTCCCTGCTTCTACTCCAGGTTGGTGATAGGCATTAATATTGACTAAACTAGCATATAATCCCACAGCCCTTTCATACAAAGCAATTAGAGCGCCAACAGTCCGAGGATTAACCTGAGGTATTGTCACTGTGATTGAGTCGCGGCTGTTTTCATATAGCGCCTCTCTTGTACCAAGGAGAAATCCTGAGAGATAGTCCCCAGAAGTAACACCGGGATCGATTTCTGGTGATGGATCAGTCCGGTCTGCTAAAACTTCGATGAAAGTAGCAAAGAAGTTTGGTACACCTTCACGCAATTGTTGTACATAAGCATGTTGATCTGTAGAACCTTTATTTCCATAAACAGCAATACCTTGATTGACTATATTACCATCTAAGTCTGTTTGTTTACCCAAAGACTCCATAATCAACTGTTGTAAATAACGGCTAAATAGACATAAGCTATCTTTATAAGGGAGGACAACCATATCCTTCTCACCTTTACCGTTACCCGCATAATACCAAGCTAAAGCCAATAAAGCTGCTGGATTATCTTCAATCTTCGCTACACGGGTAGCATCATCCATTTCCTTAGCACCTGCTAGCAAGGCGTGAACGTCAATCCCCTGTAAAGCTGCTGGTACAAGTCCTACGGCAGACATTTCTGAGGTACGCCCTCCCACCCAATCATACATAGGGAATCTGGCTAGCCAACCTTCAGATTTTGCTACTTGATCCAAGTTGCTATCTACACCAGTAATGGCTACTGCATATTGAGGAAAATCTAAGTTCTGTCCCGCATAAGCTTTTTTAACTTCAATCATGCCATTACGGGGTTCTGGAGTACTGCCAGATTTAGAAATTACTAATACTAAAGTACTAGATAAATTATTTCTGAGTTGAGTCAGAACTCGATCAATTCCGGTAGGGTCGGTATTATCGATAAAATGGATCTTCAGTGGGGGAAAATCAGAAGATAAAGCTTCAGCCACAAATTGCGGTCCCAAAGCTGAACCACCAATACCAATAGAGATTATATCAGTAAATCGGCTGGCTTTAGGGGGGTGAATTACCCCTGTTTGCACTTTTTCGGCAAAAGTGACAATTTGTTCTAAAGTTTGGACAATTTCTTGCGTCAATTCTGGACTGGGTGCTAGATCAGGATTTCGCAACCAATAATGTCCTACCATCCGCTGTTCGTCAGGATTAGCGATCGCCCCCTGCTCCAGTAGAGCCATATCAGCAAAAGCTTTGTCAAACTTCAGCCGTAACGATTCCACAAAAGCTTGATCGAACCGCATTCGGCTAATATCTAAATATAATCCTAACCCTTCATGGAAATATAACCAATCTTGGTATTTTTGCCAAAGTGCCTTAGCATCCATAATAAAGAGAAATGTGAGGTAAATAGTTAGTTCAACACCAGTCTAATCCAAGGTTCTAATGATCCCTGCTTTGTCTGATACAGTTTTTAATGTTAGGGAACTCCGGGATTTAGACATCTGGCATAGGGATGACACGTAAGAACTTGATAATTTCACCCCTAATTTCTATGCCTATAAGATAATTATCCAGGGTAAAGCGATAAAAAATACCCTCATCGTCTAACTGCCTCAAATCAGGTAAAAAATGCAATTGCCATTTTTCCTCCACGCACTCAACAAAGACAAAACTATACACCCGTTCGTAAGCAACAGGTTCTAAACCCTTCAGGTCTACTAAAAAAGACCTCGCATAGCGCACTTCCAGACTCACTTTTGCTTTTCCCCTCTCCACAAAAAAATTCAGTTGCTCCGCCTCCAATACGGTTCGGATAACCTAAAAAATATTATGTAGGTTGGGTTGAGCAACAGCGAAACCCAACAAAATCATTGATAATGTTGGGTTTCGTACCTCAACCCAACCTACCATATAACGGATTTTTAACATTAACCAAATAGTATTGGCTCCGCCTCTGAATTTAGTTTAAACAAAGATAAGTCATTCAAGAGAGACAGAGGACTTGGCTGATCTGTGAGTATGTTGGATGCGACTTGATTCAGCAAGTAAAATATATTATGAGTGGTAAATTAGGAAATTTGGTAACGCATTTTAACACACTTTGTCCTAAAATTTTTTAGCAGTATGACTGACTGGATCGAACTCAAATCTCAATTTGGAGTCAGTTTCACCATATATATTAAATGTCACGGTTGGTTCTTCACCCAGAGCTTGTACGCAATGAATAGCATCCTGAGTAAAACTAATAATATCCCTGGGAAACAAATCAATTTCACCCCTAGTTTCCAGGATATTGGCAGAATTTGGGTCAGGTGTTCGCCGCCAAATTGTATTTTTTTCCTGACCTCTTAAAACTGCGACTACTCCCCAAGTTCCATGATTATGAATATTGGAAGTTGTTCCAGGAGCAAATGTCACTGTTTGTACGGTTAAGGGAAATCCTAATTCGTCGTATAGTAATAAAACTGAAACTCCGGTTTTTGGGTCTGGTTCTAGAAATTGATTTCTTAGCCAATAAGAATTAACAATTAACCGCCTAACTAACATCCGCATAGCGGCTAAATGGGTAAATTCATCCTGGGAAGTATTTAGAACGTCTTCTACTTCAGTCAGAAATCGATAAAAACGATAATTGTCACGTAATAAATTCCAATCTCTGACTGCTTGACAACATTGATATTGACCATCTTCCTTAGCAAACCAATCTTTACCCTGCATAATATTTGACTACTTAAGCTTGTTTACATGCTTAAATCGTACTCACCCTAAATCCCTCTCCCTTTCTTGAGAGGGACTTTGAATTTTCCCCCTCCTTGGGAGACTACCGTGTACACACAAGTTGATCAAAACTCTATTTTACTTGTGTGTACACCGTATCCTTGGGAGAGGGGGCTAGGGGTGAGGGCGATTGATCAATTTTCTGGGCAATTAATATGTGCTAAACACCAAATACATTAGTTATTGAATGGTGCATGGCTGTAACAATTTTTAGAGCAAATACGGGAACATGCTTCGCATCCAATACAGTTTTCTTTGTGGAGAACTGTCATTACCTTACGTTCTATTTCTTCGTCATCTTCATCTTCGACAAATTCTCCCTCTTCGTTCATCGCTTTTAATGCTAGAACGTTGTAACCACATACTTTAATACATCTACCACAACCAATACATTTATCCTTGTCAATTTCTTGGACAAAGTTCGGTGTCCAAGTTTTTCCGCCAAAGGTCAACCCTGTTAGTGTTGTCATAATTAGTCCTCAGCAATTCAGCCCGTAAATTAGTTCTTACTTTCATCTTAATCCTAGATTAAGGCTTTATTCATGCTACAAAAGTTCTTTTTATCAACTTTCGCTGACTTATTTCTCTTCCATTATCCTAATAAATTTCTGTAACTTTTATACCAAAAATCTATCAAGAATTAATCATCAAAATTACTAAATTCTCTGTTTGTATATGTTCTATAAAAACACTTTCCCTGAGAATGTATCGCCAAATTAAGCTGTAAACATTAAGAAAATTTTCCCCGCTCATTATGAACAATCTTCTCCAAATCTTTATGAAATGTATAGTTAATGAAGAAGTAATGAAGCCTTAGACTAAGGTCGCCCTCACCCCAGTAGGGGCGCAAGGCCTTGCGCCCCTACAACCAAGAGGCGAGGGGGAAAATTCTCCCTCAGGGAGAGGGATTTAGGGTGAGGGCGCACAGACTAAACATCTCAACGATTAGAGTAGGAAGATACAGCCAAATGCCTTATATAATTCCTAACAACAATTGCGTGGGATGTGACAATTGCCAACCAGAATGTCCTACGGGTGCAATTAAAGTAGAAAATAATCAATATTGGATCGATCCGGAACTTTGCAATAATTGTGTCGGATATTATCCAGAACCACAATGTGTCCTTGTCTGTCCCACAAATGCTCCTATTCCTATAAAGTCTAAAAAGGGTAGATGTAAAGTTGAACCAAGGGATGTTACTAGTCCTGATTTATTTTCTAATGGCAAAAATCACCCCTTTGCTTCTGCGATTGTAGTTTGGGAAGCTTGTAATTTATTAGCACAACGTACATCTTTACATTGGGAAAAAGATGAGTCTGGTAATTTGTGCTATAGCAGACAAGTTAATCAAGGTCGAGGTGCGATCGCTTTCCAGATCCAAGAGACATTTTCCCCCGGTCAACCAACTGTAGATTTGGCGCAAATTAGTCATCTAGATATTAGAGCAGCTTGTATCCATCTAATTTTTGCGGCGCAGATTACAGCTTTAGAGCAGCCTTGGGTACAGGAATTTGCGATCGATGAGCGCCAAATTGAAAAATATTTGGGATTGGAGAAGCGCAAAGATTTAAATAAAAATACTAAACTAGCCTTAATTAAGCATATTGTTCTCCAAGCTTGTTCCCTCATGGTTTCCATTGATTGGCCTCAACAGGGTCAAGTTCCCGGATTTTCTATTACAAATACTCATATATGGCACTTAACTGGTATTAAACACCATTTTCAATCAGACGATGAAGGGTGTAAATACCTCATTGGTATGACATTTAAAATCAAGGCTGGAATTTGGTCACAGCATTTTCTGAATAAGCAAGCTTGTAAGGAAAAGAAGGCATTTTATCAATATGGAATTTTACCAAAGACGCTATTAACTACAGTTATGAGCTTATGGCAACAACATGAAGGCGCTGTGAGACTAATGTTGTGGTTATTGTTTAAAACCAAAATGGGTAAAGAACAACGTATTACTATTCCTACCTTGCTGCGCGTTGCTTACGGTGAGGAAAAAGTTACATTGGCTGCGAGACAAAGGGAAGAACGGAAGCGTTTGGTACGGACTTTTGAAAATGATTTGGAAGTTTTGAATCATCATGGGATTAAACCAATTTTTGATCCAGTAACTTACCCACCTACAATTCAACCATTATGGGCTAAGTTAGTGGAACTCCCGGAAGACCCAGACGAAGCATTAGAATTTTGGATTAATGATGGGGGGAATGAAACTCGCCTGACAGATAGCGGACCGCGTGGTAAATGGGATTTGCTGATGAATGCGCGGATTTTATCTTTTGAATTGACGGAAGATTGGGAGCAAAATAGAACAGTCGCCAAGAAGAAGCAGCAGCGCACGAATAAAGCGCCAAAAAATCCTAAAAATACGGGCGATCTATTGGGTGAAACAGTATCCCAAGCGAGAAAAAATCTAAATATCTCTCAACGAGAACTAGCGAAGCTTACAGGTAAAAGCCAAAGTTGGATTCGCGATGTGGAAAATGGTCGCTTAAAGGCTAAATTAGCAGATCAAGCTTTACTCAGGCAAGTACTTAATATATCTGATGTATAAAATCCGGTTATAAATATTAAGTCATAACCAAAATGTTAAATGATACCGTAAAATATTTGAATCCCCCTATTCCCTAAGTATTGTAATACGTAGTAGAACTATTTACAGATTGAATATACAAAAGAATTATAGATAGGATGCAAACGCTCCATGCTTAAGCACATATATAGTACAATGGCATTAGTGGCAGTGGTGTAGACCTGACTAAGAGCGGTGGGTTGGCGGGAGTTACGTATACATCAGCAACCAGCAGTGTACCTTGGGAGGGCGAGTCCGCACTAGTCCCGACCATAAGTGGCGCTATCTTGATAGCAATGACACGCAGGACGAGAGTAGCTCATAGACAGACCGACTCTAACGCCTAGAATTTTCTAATCTCCAAACATAGTAAAAATAGATAAATTCACTCTGACCCACTTTGCTTCTAAAGCCGCAAAGCTTTCAAAAGGCTGAGTTGTGATCCGAGCCATAATTGAACTTTACGGGGCTCATTTATTATATCATCAGAATGTACATCCCCGCAATATGTTCCCTATATAAAGACGAGGGGGAAAAACTTATCCCTGATAAATTTCCAACGGTAAACCATCTGGGTCTTGAAAAAAAGTAAACTTCTTCCCTGTAATTTCGTCTATTCTAATCGGTTCCACTTCAATGTGAGATTTCTTTAAAAAATCGACCGACGCAGCAATGTCATCGACTTTGAAAGCTAAATGTCTTAAACCGCAAGCTTCGGGATGATTAACTCTTTGGGGTGGATCAGGAAAGGAAAAGAGTTCAATTTGCGAGTTTTTTCCGACACGCAAATCTAATTTATAGGAATTCCTGTGAGCGCGGAATGTTTCTTGAATAATCTGGAAACCTAAAATATCAACGTAGAATTTTTTTGAGCGCTGATAGTCAGAACAAATAATTGCTACATGATGAAAATCCAAGATATTCATAAACTTCTTTAAATGCGACTTTGGTGAATTTAAATTAATTGAAACTTAGATCTTAGTAGAGTATTTTCATCAAATTTGGCGATTAACACCAGTAAAGGTAATGCTATTTCTAATCCTATAGCACCTGGTAGTGCTTCAGCTACCTGATACAGCAGGGAACAGGGAAAAGGGAACGGGGAACAGTGGTAAAAGTCTTTTAGCATAAGGTTTTCTGATAAAATTTTGTACCTCTTTTACCTGCAATTTGCTATATATAAAAGGAGGCAGGGAAATGGAGGAGAACTATAAGTGATGTTCGATACAGCATGAATGTTTTGCAGTATATCAACTGGCTCAATGGCTTGCCAAGCAATGAATAAAGTACTATGATAGTAAATGAAGACACATATGCAAGCATTAAATCTTGTTTATTAGTATGTATTATAACATATTAAAACTTTGATATGTATTAGGAAGGTAATATTTGTCTTACTATGATTTGTCCCTATCAATGATTTATTTATTGTACTAAACCAATGTCCAACATAACCTTAGATACTACAGAAATAGAGAATGCAAAACATACCATTGCAAATGATTTAAAAAAGACTATCAAAATTTTAAATCGTTCTGCTGGGTTTGGTTATAACGCTGAGGACAAAAATAAGTTTGATGACTATATGAAAATAGCCCAAGGAAAGGGTAAATCTATTAAAGAAATCAAAGAAAGTTTATTATCAGGAAGCAAGGAATTTCAGAAAGCAATGCAAATGTTATTAGAGATTGCTACGGGTGATGATGAACAGAATTTTTTTGAGAAGCATGACCAAGCGTTAAATTTAATGACTAAATCTGTTATTGAATGTTGGGATTTTTATTCATTAGATACACAAGAATTTTTAAGAGAATTCGCCTTGAAAATTTCTGAATATAATAAATCAATCAAGAATCCTTTCATGGATGTTTATTCTGTTAATGAAGGTTTAATTACACCTGAAGAAAGGAATATAATTAAGGAAAAAGTTAAGCAGCATGAAAAAACTCTACAGAAATTTATTAATTCTGTTACAGGAACAATCAATTGGAAAAATTGTGAAACTGATTTAGGAAGAAAGCTTTTTAAAATTAAAGAACAAATAATTATGTCTGGAGAGCCGCTTTTAACTTTAGCAGAATTTGATGGCTACCTAGAACAACAAATAGAAAATCAATAATCAAGTGAAGAGAACTTATATAGATTCCTGTGTATTAATAGCAGCAGCTAGACTAGATAATAGTGATGGTATTTCTCAAAAAGCCCTAGCAATTTTAGCTAGTGCAGAACGATACTTTATTTCTAGTTATTACGTAAAATTAGAAGTGTTACCTCATGCTATAAGAAATAACAGTTATGAGGAAGCAGATTTTTATCAAACATTTTTTGATGGGGTTAATAAATGGATAGAGCCTAACCAACAATTATTAGAATGTGCTTATAATGAGATTATTAATAATAATGGGCTTAATGGGATTGATGCAATTCACGTTGCTGCTGCAATGATTGGAACCGCAGATGAATTAATTACTGCTGAAAAAATCAATAAACCGATTTGTCAAGTGAGATCAATTAAAGTAGTTACATTAAGACAATAAGAGGTGTCGTTAAACGCCATATGTCCACCCCACTCGCAAGTCTAATTTATATGAGTTCCTGTGAGCGCGGAATGTTTCTTGAATAATCTGGAAACCTAATATATCAACGTAGAATTTTTTTGAGCGCTGATAATCAGAACAAATAATTGCTACATGATGAAAATCCAAGATATTCATAAACTTATTTAAATGCGACTTTGGTGAATTTAAATTAATTAAAATTTAGATATTAGTAGAGTATTTTTGTCAAACTTAGCGATCAACACCAAATTCTCCTGACTTTTCCGCGAATTTCTTCGCCGAACCAAGGTGTATTTTGAGCAAGTGTATGTAGATGAGCTTGATCGACTACCCAGGTTTCTTGCGGATCAAATAAGGTAAGTTCTGCTGGAACACCTTGGGATATCGCCTGAGTTTTCTGATTCAAGCAAGCTAGAGGATTCGTACTCAAAGCCCGCCATAACTCTAAAGGTTGAAACTCTTGAGTCTCGACTAGATTTTGCCAAAGTAAAGGTAATGCTATTTCTAATCCTATAGCGCCTGGTAGTGCTTCAGCGAAAGCTTGCACTTTTTCCTCAAAAGTATATGGTGTATGGTCAATAGCGATCGCATCGATAATTCCTGTGCGGACAGCATCTCTCAACATGAGCATATCATCACGATTTCCCAAAGGCGGATTTAAACGTAATGACGTATGATAATTATTCAGCGCCCTTGTATCCAGCAAGAGGTGCATCCAAGTAGTACTAGCAGTGATGGGTAAACCTTGAGATTTGGCTCTAGCTATCAGTTCCACACTACGAGCAGTGGACACTCTCATAATATGCACAGGTGTACCAATCGCAGCGACTAATTCCAATAAAGCAGCCAAAGCAGTAGTTTCAGCAATTACTGGAATTGGGGATAATCCCAGACGTAATGCGATTGTTCCTTCACGCATGACTCCATTGGCTAA
>Ga0116228_10000002_pt1 | contig 173310 bp, 156 predicted proteins | sample S1TSphfallax_2_FD_89694 | JGI IMG/M metagenome (GOLD analysis project Ga0116228, IMG submission 89694) | Host-associated microbial communities from peat moss isolated from Minnesota, USA - S1T2_Fc - Sphagnum fallax MG | ecosystem: Host-associated > Plants > Peat moss > Unclassified | place...
ACGATGTCGAGTTGCGCGCGCGCTTCGCCGAGATACGTCTCGAACGACGGCGCGTTCGGATCCCACGTCGCGAAGATCGCGCCCTTGTAGTTGGCCATCTGCGCGACCTCGATGAGGCCCCACCGCGAGCGGTCGAGCACGCCGTCGTAGAGCGGGTTCGACATCGGCACGCCGACGAGTTTGCCGTCGAGCGAGAAACTCCACGCATGATAGGGGCAGGTGAAGAGCGGCGTGTTGCCCTCGTCGTAGCGACACACTTTCATGCCGCGATGCCGGCACGTGTTGAGGAAGACGTGGATTGTTCCCGCGCGGTCGCGGCACAGCAGCACCGACTCCTCGCCCATGCGCGATTGGAAGAAGTCGCCGTTCTTCGGAATGAGGCTCTCGTGCCCGACGAACAGCCACGCGCGCGCGAAGAGATGCTCGAGTTCGTCGCGATGCACCTGATCGCTCACGAAGACCTCACGACTGACCGTGCCGCCCGCGGCGTCGACCATGCCGTCGTAGTTCGTCATGCGCGTTCTCCTACTTCAGATTGCCGGCCGGCCGGCTCGACACGACGAACGCGTTCTTCGCCGTATCCCAGTGGTAGATCACCATCGCGCTCTGGCCGATACCGCGCTGCGAATCGTCGCGGAAGTCGTAGATGCCGTCGATGCCGGCCCAGCTGTGCAAACCGGCGATGTACTTCTGCAATTGCTCGGCGGTCCCGTCGGGGCCGAGCGCGCGCAAGCCCGACACGATGATCATGCCCGGATCCCACACGAGGCTCGTCGCGAAATCGGGCCGGATGCCGGCCGCTTTGAACGCGGCGAAGTAGCTCTTCTCCGCATCCATGATCGGACCCGGACGCAAGCTCGCGTCGGGCGCCACGCCGCGCGTCGCGGCGAAGTAGAGCTGGCTCGGGACGAAGTCGGCGTACTGTGCGATCTGCGCGTAGATCATGTTGCCCGCCGAGGCCGAGACCGGCATCGCGAGCCCCGCATCGTGATAGCCGCGCAGCAACGTGCCGAGCGGCGTGCCGGTGGCGAACGTGACGAGCGCTTGCGGGTCGGCCGCCTTGATGCGCGCCATCTGCGCGCTCACGGTGAGGTCGGCGCCGCTGAAGTGTTCGCGCACGACGACGTCGACCGGCTTGTTCTCCGCGAGCGTGAGCGCGTTGTTGAACTGGCGTTCGAAGTCGACGCCGCTGGCATCGGTCGACGTGATGAGGCCGATCCGGGTCCAACCGTGGAGCCGGAAGAAGCGCACGATCACGGCGGCGATCGAATCGCTGCCCGCGCTCGCGGAGTAGACGTAGCTGCCCGGTTTGCCGCGGATGATCGGCGAGAGGCAGTATTGCACCGGTCCGTTCGTCTCGACGATCGACGCCATCGCCGAACAGGTCGCCGCGAGCGACGAGCCGATGACGACCGGCACATGCTTGGCGACGAGACCGTTGGTCAGCTGCACCGCGGTGGCTGGCGCCGTCTGATCGTCTTGGAAGACGAACTTCACCGGCCGGCCCTTGATGCCGCCCTGCTTGTTGACGACGTCTTGCAGCACGCCGAGGGCGGCCGTCTCGTGCGTGCCGAGGAACGCGCCGCTGCCGGTCGTCGAGATGACGACGTTGATCTCGTACGGCTCGGCCGCCGCCTGCGCCACGGTCGTGCCGAGCAGCATCAGCGCGAGCACGGCGCCCAAGCGAAAATGATTCATCCGGTCTCCCCTTTTTGGCCAGTGGCGAAAACATTGGCGCCGCGGCCTTCTGCGCTTAGCCGTACGTTCCAGCGCCCCTGTAGCGCGACACACGAGACGGATCATCGCTCGTCACAACGAATGCATGATTAGCGTATGACTACAAATATGCCGCAACGGACGGTCGGCTCGGCGACGCATGTGTGCCGCATCCTCGACTGCTTCACGGCCGAGACGCCGGTGTTGAACCTCACCGCGATCGCGCGCGCCATCGGCCTGCAGCCGAGCAGCACGCACCGGCTACTGCACACGCTTGTGCTCCACGGCTACCTCGCGTTCGATCCGGCGCGCCGGCGCTACCGGCTCGGCGACCGGATCGGCCGGCTCGTCGCCGCCTACGGCGAGTCGACGCTCGGCGAGATCGTGCGCCCGGCGCTCGAGCGCTTGCGCGACGCGACCGGCGAAACGGCGGCCGCGCAAATCCGCGCCGGCGACGTGCGCTACTGCGTCGTCGAGGTGCCGAGCGCCCAGCCCATCCGCCTCACGCTTACCGAACAGGCGCGCTATCCCGTGCGGCGCGGTGCCGCGGGCGCGGTGCTGCGCGCGTTCGCGGCCACCTGGCGCGACGAGAACGACGCTGACGCGCTCGGCGCCATCCGCGCCGCCGGCTACGCGATCTCGCGCGGCGAGCTCTTCCCGGGCGCGGTGGCGATCTACGTGCCGCTCTACGCCGCGGGCGGCGCGCTCATCGCCGCGCTCGGCGTCCACGGCTTGAGCTTCCGCATGCCCGATCGCGACCTGCCCGCGATCGCGGCGCAACTGCAGGCATCGAGCGCCGACCTCGGCCGCGCGATCCCCGCCGAGGTGCCGTTGCGCTAGCCGGCTGCCCCACAAATGCGTAAGGGACGCCCCTCCCGTGTCATCCCGAGCGAGGGATCGGGGTGAGCTAGCCGACGGGGGCGGGGACGGTGGCGCGCCAGGCGTCGATCAGCGCGTCGGCGGAGGCGACGGTGCCGAAGTGCGTGCGCATGTTGTAGAGCGCGCCCTCGTGCTCTTCGCGCGAATACGCCGCGCAGCAGTCGTCGACGAACACGACGTGATAGTCGAGCATGAAGCCGTGGCGCGCGGTCGATTCCACGCAGACGTTGGTCGACACGCCGGTCATGATCAGCGTCTCGGCTTTGAGCGTGCGCAGCACCGAGTCGAGCCGCGTGTTCACGAAGCCGCTGTAGCGGTGCTTGATCACGACCGGTTCGTCGTCGCGCGGCGCGACGTCGGTGAACTCGATGCCCCACGTGCCCTTACGGCAGATGTCGGCCGATTTGTTGAGGCTGCGTCCGCGCCACGGATCGGAGTCGGTCGCGTCTTCGTGAATCGTCTGCAGCCACACGATCTTCGTGCCCGTCGCGCGGGCCGCATCGAGCAGCCGCGCGAGCGTCGGGATCATCGCCATCGCATCGGCGGTCGGTGCGCCGGCTTTTCCGAGCGCGCCGTCGGGGCGGCAAAAGTCGTTCTGGACGTCGACGACGATGATGACGGCCTTCGACGGATCGATCAGACGCGCGAGATCGGCCATGACTACACTCCCGACGCCACGGCGTGCGTCGCGGCCCAGCTGGCGATGACGGCTTCCGACGAGGCGACGGTGCCGAAGTATTTCTTGTGGACGAGCACGGTCATGTCGTGCGCCGCCTGATCGTAGGCGGCACAGCAATCGGGCACGAGCACCACGTTGTAGTCGAGCATGTAGCCGTGACGCGACGTCGACTCCACGCAGACGTTGGTCGCGACGCCGAGCACGATCAGGTTCTCGACCTTGAGCGTGCGCAACACCGAGTCGAGCCGCGTGTTGACGAAGGCGCTGTAGCGGTGCTTGATCACGACCGGCTCGTGCGCTTGCGGTGTGACGCCGGTGAACTCCGCGCCCCAGGTGCCCTTGAGGCAGTTGCGCGCCTCGGGGTTGGCGCGCCGGCCGACCCACACGTCGGAGTCGGTCGCCGGTTCGTGGATCGTCTGAACGAAGATGATGTTGGTGCCGTGCGCGCGGGCGGCGTCGAGAAAGCGTTGCAGCCGCGGAATCATGGCCATCGCGGCGGCGGTGTCCTTCCCGCCCTTGCCCGCCGCGCCGTCGGGTTCGCAGAAATCATTCTGCACGTCGACGACGATGATCGCCGATTTCGAGGGCACGACCAACTCACTCAGACTCAGCATCCGTTCCTCCGTTAGCGGCCGGCGCTCTGCGCGCCGTGCATGAACCCTTTGAGCACCACTTTTTCGAACCACGAGACGGCCCAGTACATCAGGATCGCCATCAGCGAGAGCACGACCACGCCGACCCACACGAGGTTGATGTCCATCGTCTGTCCCGCATAGAGGATCATGCGGCCGACGCCCGCCTGCGAGGCGATGAACTCGCCGACGATCGTGCCGGCCAGCGCGAGGCCAATGTTGACGTGCAAGCTCGAGACGATCCACGGCATCGCCCACGGCACGACGACCTTGGTGAACACGTGGCGACGCTTCGCGCCGAGCGAGAAGAGCAGGGTCTCCATATCCGGATCGATGCTCTTCACGCCGCTGTACGCGGCGATCGCCGTCGGCACGACGCACAGCAACACCGCGAGCGCCACCTTCGATTGGAAGCCGATGCCGAAGAGGATGATCAGCACCGGTGCGAGCGCGAGCTTCGGCACCGCGTTGAACGTGACGAGATACGGCTCGAGGATGTTCGCGTACGTCTTCGACCACCAGGTGGAAAGACCGATCGCGGCACCGAGCAGCACGCCGACGACGAAGCCGATGATCGTCGCGCTGAACGTGAACTCGACGTCGGTGAGCAGCGTGCCGGTCGTCCACGCGAGGATCGCGCTCTTCACGATCAGCGAGGGGCTCGAGAAATAGTACGGATCGATCAGCTTGATGCGGGTGAGCGCTTCCCACAGCACGACGATCGCGATGCCGACCGCCCAGCGGCCGATCGTGCTCGCGCGCCGGATCCGGGCGCGAGCGCGCTCGTCCTCGTCGACGACGTCGAGCGACTCCGCGGCCGGCGCATCGGTACGGCCCAAGGCCTGCGTCGCCATCAGGCGAGCGCCGCTTCGGCGTACGCGCGTTCCGCTTCTTCCGCCAACAGCGAGAGCAGCGTGCGCTTGAGTTCCATGAAGCCGGGCGACGTGACGACGTCGGCCGTGCGCGGGCGCGGCAGGTCGACCTCGATCGTCGCCTTGATGCGACCGGGGCGCGACGAGAATACCTGGATCTCGTCGGAGAGGAAGATCGCCTCGTCGATGTCGTGCGTGACGAAGAGGACGGTCTTCTCGAGATCGCCCCACACCTGGAGCAGCCAGCTCTGCATCAGCATGCGCGTCTGCGCGTCGAGCGCACCGAACGGCTCGTCGAGCAAGATCACGTCGCGATCGTAGAGCATCGTGCGCAGCAGGCTCGCGCGCTGGCGCATGCCGCCCGAGAGCTCGTGCGGGTAGTGCTGCTCGAATCCCTTGAGTCCGTAGCGCTCGATCAGCGGCATCGCGCGAGCGATCGCCTGCGCCTTCGGCACATCGCGCACTTCCATCCCGAGGATGATGTTGTCGAGGATCGTCCGCCAGGGCAGCAAGAGCCCCTTCTGCAGCATGTAGCCGACGTAGCCCGGCTTGCCGATGATGCTCGCACCGTCGGCGACCACGTCGCCGGTCGTCGGCTTCGCGAGCCCCGCGATGACGTTGAAGAGGGTGGACTTTCCGCAACCGCTCGGACCGATGATGCTCACGAAGCGGCCGCGCCGCACCGACATCGAGGTCGCGTCGAGCGCGTGGATGACCTTCCCGTTACGGCGGAAGACCTTGGAGACGGAACGGACCTCGAGCTTGAGATCCTCACGAGGGAGCATGTCGGACATGGTACCGATACCTCGATGCGACGTCGCTACACCATGAGTTAACGAAGAGCCGACCACCTGCGACGGTTGTCCACCTTCTCCGGAGCGGGCCGCCGATCAGACCTCGCGCGAGCCGTAGAAGTGGAGCGCGATCTCGGCACGGTTGCCGTCGACGGCGAGCAGGCCGTACGAAAACTCGGGCATCATGCGCTTGTCGGTCGGCGAACCGGGGTTGGCGACCAGCAGCGGTCCGCGGCGGTCGACGAGGGGCCGGTGGCTGTGCCCGTAGAGGATCACGTCGACCGGACGATCCGCGAACGCGGCGACCGCGTTGTCGTGCGCGGTGCGCGCGCGGCCGGCGTCGCCGTGCACCATGCCGATGCGGACGTCTTCCACGGTGACGATCTTGCTGCGACCGTACCGCTGCCAGATCGGTTCCGGATCGTTGTTGCCCGCGACCGCGTCGAACGGCGCGATCGCCTCGAACAGATCGATCGCGATCGGGTCGGTCATGTCGCCCAGATGCAAGATGCGCGCGACGCCCGCCGCGCGCAAACCGGCCTCGAGCGCGCGCGGCAACGCGCGCCCGAAGCGCGGCAGGTGCGTATCCGAAACGAGACCGATGGTCGTCATACGACCGGCGATTCCGCAGCGCCGCCGGAAACCCGTGGTTCCAGCGCGACGCCGAGACGAAAGAGCCGATCGCCGGTTGCCCGTAACGCGCGCGCGATCAGCGGACGCACTCCGGTCAAGCGGATCGGTCCACGCGCGAACTCCGCGCGCAACACGCGACGACGCTCGCGGCCCAATTCCACGAGCAAGTGATGGTTCATGACACAAAAAAACCTCCGCAGAACGGAGGTTCGAACCGATCGTCGCGCGCGTGGCGGCGACTACGAAGCGCAAACCTCCAGAGAACAAACAGCACCGACGATTCGCATCGTCGTGCGACCGGGACGATTGGCAACCGAATTCAACGTCATCCGAACTCCTCTCTCACGCGCACCGTCAAGATAGACGGAAAAGCGTTGTATCACGCTATCATCGCGTGCTGCGATTGTCAACGCGACATCCACGTGTTCGCGATGAAACTTCGCTCGCGCGCTCTCGTAGAAAGCGGCAATGCTGGTGCTCGATCGCGTCCAACGTTCGTTCGGATCCGTTCCGGCGGTGCGCGGCATCTCGCTCGAGGTGCCGCGCGGATCCACGTTCGGATTGCTCGGCCCCAACGGCGCGGGCAAGACGACGACGATGCGCATGATCCTCGGCATCCTCATTCCCGACGCGGGAACGGTGACGTGGAACGGCGCGCCGATCGACGATGCGGTGCGCCGGCGCTTCGGCTATCTGCCCGAAGAGCGCGGCCTCTACGGCAAGATGACGGTGCGCGCGCAGATCGTGTACTTCGGGCGCCTGCACGGACTCGCGGAGAACGAGGCAGGCCGGCGCGCCGATCGCTGGATCGAACGCCTCGAGCTCGGCGCGTACGCGAAGCGCGCGTGCTCGGAGCTCTCGAAGGGCAACCAGCAGAAGGTTCAGATCGCGTGCGCCGCGTTGCACGACCCGGAATTCATCATCCTCGACGAGCCGTTCTCGGGGCTGGATCCGGTGAACGCGGAGATGTTGCTCGGCGTACTGCGCGATCTGCGGGAGTCGGGCGCGACGCTCGTGCTCTCGAGCCATCAAATGTGGCAGATCGAACGCCTCTGCGACGCGTTTTGCATCATCGCCGCGGGCGAGGTCCGCGCCGCCGGAACGCTCGACGAGCTGCGCGCGAGCTGGCCGACGCGCACGATCGAAGTGGAACCGCCGTCGCCCGCGCTCGCGGCCGTGCTCGCCGCCGAACCCGGCGCCGTCGCGCACGGCGCCGCGAACGGGTGCCTCGCCTACGACGTGCCCGCCGCAACGCCGCTGCCGCCGTTGCTGCGCCGGCTCGTCGCGGCCGGCGACGTGAACCGCTTCGAACGGCGCGAGCCGAGTTTGAACGACATCTATCTCGCCGCCACCGGAGACCACGCGTGAACGACATCGCGGTCATCTTCCAGACCGAGTTCGTGCGCCGCATCCGCTCGCGACCCTACCTCATCGGCACGATCTTCGGCGCGATCGGACTCGCCCTGATCGCGATCTTGCCCGGTATCATGGCGAACTCGATGGGCGCGAGCAGCCGCAGCATCGTTCTCGCCGGACCGCCGGCGCTGATTGCGCCCGCGCGCGCCCTGCTGGCGAAGGACTACGACGTCGTCGCGACGGTCGCCGACGCGCCGGCGCCGCCGAGCATCGCGTATCTCGACGCCCACGGCAAGGCCTCCGCGCTCGTCGTGATCGCGCAGCGGGGCGCGGGACTCCACGTCACCGTCTACGCGCGCGATGCGGGCGCCGACCGCACCGCGCTCGGCCACGACCTCGTGCCGCTCAACGTCGCGCTCTCCACCAACGTACCGCAATCGCGCATCGACGCGCTCCTGGTCGTGCCGGTCGACACCGAGAGCCTCGATGCGAAGTTCGCCGACGGCGCCGGAGCCGAGGCTGCGAAGGGCATCGGCCTCGCGATGGTGACCATCCTCTACCTCGCGATCATCCTCAACGCGCAGAACATCCTCGCGTCGGTCGCGGAAGAGAAGACGAGCCGAATCGCGGAGCTGCTCGTCGCGACGGTGCGGCCCTCGACGCTCCTGACCGGCAAGATTCTCGCGACGGCCGCCTCCGGCGTGCTGCAGATCGCGGTCTGGATCGGCGCGGCCTACGCCGCGGCGCCGCTGTTCGCGTCGCAATACGGCGACCCGTCGTCATCGGCCGCGAGTACCGCGGCGAACGACGCACTCTTCGCGCTGATCGGTCGCATCGGCCCGGCGGTCGTCGCCGCGTTCGCCGTGTTCTTCGTCATCGGGTTTCTGCAGTTCGCGCTGTTGTACGCGAGCGCCGGCGCGTTGATCAGCCGCACCGAAGACATGGGCAGCGTCGTCGCGCCGCTCGTCATCCCGGTGGTGGTCGGGTTCCTCATGGCGCAAGTCGCCGTGGTCGCGCCGGATTCCGCGAACGTCGTGATCCTCTCGATGGTGCCGCTCGTGTCGCCGTTCGTGATGTTCGCCCGCATCGCGGTCGCGACCGTGCCGCTCTGGCACGTCGGCCTCTCGATCGCGATCAACCTCGGTGCGATCGTGGCGATCGCGATCGGCGCCGGGAAACTCTACCGCGTCGGATTGCTCACCTACGGTCGCGCGCCGACGTTCTCCCAGGTCTGGGCGGTGTTGCGTAGCTAAGTGGCCGGCGATGACGCACCGCATCGGCCGCCGCCGTTTCGTCGCCGCCTCGAGCGCGGCGTTCGCGAACATCGCCGTGATCCGGGCACCCGCGCGCGCCGCGCAGTTCACCTACAAATACGGGACGGATCAATCGATCAGCTCGCCCGTCACGACGCGCGCGAAGGAAATGTGGGCAGCGGTCGAACGCGAGACCGGCGGCAGGCTGCACGTCGACACGTTCCCCGACTCGACGCTCGGCGGCGACACCGACATGATGGCGCAGGTGCGCAGCGGCGCGCTCCAATTTCTCACCGAGGCGGGCCAGATTCTCGGGAGCGTCGCGCCGATCGCGCAGATCGGTGCGGTCGCGTTTGCCTTCGCGAACACGAAGGCGGCCTTCAACGCCGTCGACGGCCCGCTCGGCGAACTGATCCGTACGGAGGTCGGCAAGGTCGGCGTCCACGTGCTCGCGCACCCGTGGGACAACGGGTTCCGCGAGATCACCGCCAACCGGCCGATCCGCAACGCGGGCGAGCTCCAGGGCCTGAAGATGCGCGTTCCCGCGAGCCCGATCACGCTCGACCTCTTCCGCGCGCTCGGCGCCGCGCCCGTGCCGCTCAACGTGAGCGAACTCTATACCTCGCTGCAGACGCACCTCGTCGACGGGCAAGAGAACGCGCTGATCAACATCAATCAGAGCCGGCTCTTCGAAGTGCAGTCGACGCTAAATTTCTCGAACCACATGTGGGACTGCTGGTGGTGGCTCTGCAACAGCGACGCCTGGAACGCGCTGCCGCCCGACATCCAGGCGATCGTGCAGCGCAATATTACGAAGTACGCGGCGCTGCAGCGCGCCGACTTCGCCGCGCTGACCGCATCGCTCACCGACAAGCTGCACCGCCTCGGCATGACGGTCTATCCCTGCGACACCGCGTCATTCAAAGCGCACCTCGGCGGCTACTACGCGAAGTGGCGCGGCGTCTTCGGCGATGCCGCCTGGAGCCGGCTCGAGCAAAGCGCCGGCAAACTCTCCGCGTAAGCTTCGCCCGCGAAGAGCGCGACGCTCGCAGTGAGCCTGGTGGTTACTCGTGTGGATCGGTGGCGAGTAAGCCGTACGTGCAGATGTCGGCGTACTGGCCGTCTTCGTCGCGGTAGCCGTCGCGTTGCGTGCCTTCGTGAACGAAGCCGCACCGTTCGTAAAGCCGGCGCGCACGATCGTTTGCTTCGACAACCTCAAGCGAGATGCGATGCGCGTTACGCTCTTCGAAGGCGTGCGCGATCACCCAACGCAACGCGTGCTCGCCGATGCCGCGGCCGGGCCGCACGACGACGATGCGACGCACCTCCACCAGCCATGGCGCATCGGCGAACGAGCCGAGGAGCACCATCCCCACCGGTTCGCCATCCTCGGTGACGACGAACGTTGCGCGATCGGGGTTGTCGAGCGCGGCGCGCACCTGTTCGGGCGTCGCCGCGAGGACGAAGCCGCGCGCGTGCGGCGCGAACTGCGTCGCGACGAGGAACGCGACGTCGTCTTCCGTTGCCGGACGCATCGCGATCATGCCGGCGATCGCAGTTCGATCATGCGAGCCGCGCGCACCGCGATCACGCGAGCGCGCGGACGGCGTGCAACAGTTCGCCGAGGAACGACGACGCATCCATCACGATGCCGAGCGATTGGTGCGAACCGCGATCGGCGAGTTTGGTCACGCTGGCCGGGTTGATGTCGACGCAGATCGTCTTCGTGGTCGCCGGGAGCAGGTTGCCGACGGCGATCGAGTGCAGCAGCGTGCAGACCATCAGCGCCATCCCGAACTGCGGCACGTAGCGCCGCATCGCGCGCTGCGCTTCTACGACGTCGGTGATCACGTCGGGCAGCGGGCCGTCGTCGCGGATCGACCCGCACAACACGATCGGGATGTTCTTGCGGACCGCCTCGAACATGATGCCGCCGCGCAGCAGCCCTGCATCGACGGCCGCACGGATGCCGCCGGCCGCGCGGATGCGGTTCACCGTGCGCAGGTGGTGCACGTGCCCCTCTTCGACCGGATACGCGTCGCGCAGATCGATGCCGAGCGAGGTGCCGAAGAACTGCGCTTCCATGTCGTGCACGGCGAGCGCGTTGCCGGCGTAGAGGGCGGTGACGTAGCCCTCGCGGATCAGCGCGGCGAGATCGTCGGCCGCACCGGTGTGGACGATCGCCGGACCGCCGACGAGCAGCACGTCGCGGCCCGCCGCGCGCACGGCGAGCAGTTCGCGCGCGACCTCGTTGACGACGGCGTTGCGCGGCTTCTCGCTCGAGACGGTCGACGCCATGAATTCGAACACGGCTTTCTTGCGCGCGCGCTGCGGGATGCGCACGCGCACGCCGCCGTGGCCGACGACCACGCCGTCGCCCGCGCGCACGTCGTAGCCCGCCATCGTGCGCGCGCCGGACGCGTCGACCACGATCGCGCAGTCCATCTCTGGCGCGGCCACGCCGCGCCAACGGCCGTCGATCCGCACTTCGGTATCGAAATTCGTCGTCGCGTAGAAGTCATCGGGCAGCACGCCGTCGGCCGGCGCCGGCTCGAGCGAAGCGTCTTCGTCTTCGATCACCTCGACGCCGACGTCGCGGAGCTTGTCGAGCACGGGCGTCAAGAGCGTGGGATCGGCGGCCTCGAGCCGCAGTCGCGCGTAGCTCGGCTCCTCGATCGTGGCGCCCGAATCCATCTCCTCGATGAAGTACGTCACCGTCTCGCGGGCGTCGGTGAGCAGGCCGAGGACGTGGCTGAACGTGCCGCTGTCGATGATGTGTCCGCGCAATTCGATCCGCCGGACGTGGAGGTCGCTGGCCGATGACGAATCCGCGGGCATGGGGCTCACGTTCGTACCGACGCCGCTGGGCAACCTCCGCGACATCACGTTGCGCTCGCTCGATGCGCTCCGCGCGGCCGAACTGATCGTCGCCGAGGACTCGCGCGTGGCGCGCCGGCTCCTCACCGCGCTCGAGATCGCCGCCCCGCCGATCTGGACCTACCACGAGCACAACGCCGCGACGGCGACCGCGACGATCCTCGAGCGCGCGGCGACCGCCGACGTGGTGGTCGTGACCGACGCCGGGCTGCCGGGCATCAGCGATCCGGGCACGGCGCTCGTCGCCGCCGCCCGCGCGGCCGGCATTCGGGTCGAGGTGCTCCCCGGCCCGACCGCGTTCGCCTGTGCGGCCGTGCTCGCCGGGTTCGACCTGCGGCGCTTCAGCTTCGAGGGCTTCCCGCCGCGGACGAGCGGCGCGCGGCGGAGCGCATTTGCGGCCGCGCTTGCGCTCGGGATGCCCACGGTCTGGTACGAATCGCCGCACCGGATCGGCGACGCGCTCGCCGACCTCGCCGCGGTCGATCCCGGCGTGCGGACGTTCGTGCTGCGCGAGTTCACCAAGCTGCACGAGCAGCAACTCTCCGGGACGGCCGATGAGGTCCGCGCGGCGCTGCCCGACCCGGTGCGGGGGGAAATCGTTTTGGTGATCGATGCCGGCCGCGCGGAGGCGTCGTCCCCGAGTAACGCGTCGATCGACGAGCAGATCGACGCGCTGCTCGCTTCCGGCGCGTCGACGGCGGCGATCGCGAAGCAACTGGCCGCGAGCGGCGCGGGCGAGCGCAGTGCGCTCTACGCGCGCGTCGGCGCGCGCCGGGGCGAAGGTGCGCGTCCGCCGGATGACGCAACCGCATGACCGCCATGGCCGCGCCCGCGTTCTACATCACGACGCCGATCTTCTACATCAGCGGCACGCCGCACATCGGCCACGCCTACACCTCGATCGCCGCCGATATCCTCGTTCGCGCGGCGCGCGCGTGGGACGGTGACGCGCGCTCGCTCACCGGCACCGACGAGCACGGGCAGAAGGTCGCGCAAGCCGCGCTCGCCGCGAACACGACGCCGCAGGCGTTCGTCGACGAGCTGGCACCGCGCTGGCAGGCGCTCGCGCCCGCGTTCGACGCGCAGTTCTCCGATTTCATCCGCACGACCGAACCGCGCCATCGCGACGCCTGCCTCGCGCTCTTCGAGAAGATGCGCGCGAACGGCGACGTGTATCTCGGCACGTACGAGGGTTGGTACTGCACGAACGACGAGACGTTCTGGCCCGAGGCGAAACTCGTCGAGGGACGCTGTCCGAATCCGGAATGCCGGCGGCCCGTGCAGTGGCTCTCCGAGGACAACTGGTTCTTCAAGCTCTCGGCCTACACCGACCGGCTGATCGCGTACTTCAAAGAGCATCCCGACTTCGTGCGGCCGCAGTCGTCGTACAATGAGATGATGCGCACGCTCGAGGGCGGCCTCGAAGATCTCTCGATCTCGCGCTCGACCATCGACTGGGGCATTCCGCTGCCCGGCGGCGGCGTGCTCTACGTGTGGTACGACGCGCTGATCAACTACATCAGCGCGCTCGGGTATCCCGACGAGAGCGGCCTCATGGCACAGTACTGGCCCGGCATGCACCTCATCGGCAAAGAGATCGCGCGCTTCCACACGCTGATCTGGCCCGCGATGTTGTGGTCGGCGGGGTTGCCCGCGCCGACGCGCGTGTTCGCGCACGGCTGGGTGCTCACCGACGGCGAGAAGATGTCGAAGAGCCTCGGCAACGTGATCGAGCCGTTCGCGCTCGCCGACGAATTCGGTGCCGACTCGGTGCGCTATTTTCTCTTTCGTGAAGCGCCGTTCGGCAGCGACTTCTCCATCTCGGTCGAGAAGCTGCGCCTGCGCCACAACAGCGACCTCGGCAACGATCTCGGCAACCTCTTGCGCCGTTCGCTCGCGATGCTCTCGAAATATCGCAACGGGCTCGTTCCCGCGGCGAGCGAGTCACGCTTGGGCGAACGCTTCGCCGATATCGGCGCGCGCGTGCACGAGCACGTGATGGCGCTGCGCTTCCGCGAGGCGCTCGACACGGTCTGGGAACTGATCACCGCGCTCAACCGCGAGATCGACGAACGCAAACCGTGGGAGCTCTACAAGCACGAGCGCGGCGTCGAGCTCGACGCGCTGCTCTACGATCTCTGCGAAGGCCTGCGCTTCGCTGCGATTCTGCTCTTCCCGTTCATGCCGACCAAGGCGCGTGAGATGTGGACGCAACTGGGCCTGACCGATCTCGACGCCGTGCGTTGGCCCGAGGCGCTGCAATGGGGCGCGCTCGCGGCCGGCACGCAGACCGCACCCGGCAACGCCCTCTTCCCGCGCATCGATCCCCCCGCCGCCTGATGGCACTCGTTGATACGCACGCGCACGTGCACGGCGAGCGGTTCGACGAGGATCGCGCGGCGATGCTCGCGCGTGCGCACGCGGCCGGCGTCGACCGCATCGTCACGGTCGGCTGCGATCTCGAGGACACGCGGCGCGCGCTCGACGTCGCGGCGGAGTTCGCGCTCTACGCGACGGTCGGCATCCACCCGCACGAGGCGAAGGACGCACCCGACGACGTCGCCGCGGCGTTCGACGCGCTGCGCGCCGCTTCGCCCGCGCGCGTCGTCGCGGTCGGCGAAACGGGGCTCGACTACTACTACAACCACAGTCCCGCCGACGATCAGCGGCGCGTGCTGCGCGCGCAGATCGCCTACGCGGGCGACCGCGGGCTCCCGGTCGTGTTCCACCAGCGCGACGCGTTCGACGACTTCGTCGCCGTGCTGCGCGAGGTGTGGGATCGCTCGGCGATGCGCGGCGTGATCCATTGCTTCACGGGCGATACGGCGCAGGCGCGCACGTTCGTCGACGAGTTCGGCATGTTGCTCGGCATCGGCGGCGTGGTGACGTTCAAGACGGCGCAGCCGCTGCGCGACGCGGTCGGCGCCGTCGGTCTCGCCTCGCTCGTGATGGAAACCGACTGTCCGTATCTCGCGCCGATTCCCTATCGCGGCCAACGCAATGAGCCCGCGTTCGTCGTGCAGAGCGCGCAGAAGGTCGCCGAGGTGCTCGGCACCGGCGTCGACGACGTCATCGCCACGACAACCGTCAACGCCGAACGCCTCTTCTCGCTTCCCTAGCGTGAGGCCGATGCGGCGACGGCCGGCTCGGCGGTGACCGGGGTGCGGCCGCGGATGAGGTCGGCGGCGCGCTCGGCGAGCATGTAGACCGCGGCGTTGGTGTGCGCCGAGACGAGATCGGGGAACGCCGACGCGTCGACCACGCGCAGGCCCTCGATGCCGCGTACGCGCAGGTCGGGATCGAGCACGCAATGCTCGTCGCTGCCCATGCGGCACGTGCTGACCGGATGACTGACCGTCGTCGTCGTGCGGCGCAGGTGCGCGTCGATGTCGGCGTCGCTCGTCGCTTGCGCGCCGGGCGCGAGCTCTTCGCCCCGGTACGCGTCGAGCACCGGCTGGTGACCGATCTCGCGCGCCATGCGAAAGCCTTGACGCAACTTCGCGATGTCGGCCGGCGCGGAGAGGTAGTTGTACTGGATGCGCACCGGCGCGTTCGGATCGGCCGATCGCAAGCGCACCGTGCCGCGACTCTCCGGGTGCAAGATCACGGGATCGATGCCCCACGCATCCGTGTACGGTTTGATCAGTCCGGGGAGATACGGCGCCGCGGTGATCGGCGCGCCGCGCAGCATGAACTCGAGATCCGGAACATCGAGCTCCGGGCTCGACTTGATGTAGCCTTGCAGGCCAAGCGGCATCGCGGTCGCGGGGCCGGTGCCGAAGAAGTGCGCTTGCACCATCGCAAGCGCGATGCGGTCGAAGCGCATCAGCTTGTGGAACGGGCCGGCGTCGCCGATGCGCTTCCACAACAGTACGCCCTTGAGGTGATCTTGCAGATTGTCGCCGACCGGGAGCGCCGCCACGAGCGGGATGCCCAACTCGCGAAGATGGCCGGCCGGCCCGATCCCGGAGAGCATCAGCAACTGCGGCGAATTGAACGAGCCGCCGCTGAGCAGCACTTCGCGCTCCGCTTCCACGCATACGCGCACCCCCTCGCGCTCGTACTCGATGCCGTAGGCCTTCGTACCGGAGAGCAAGACGCGCCGCGCCATCGCATGCGTGATCACGGTGAGGTTCCGGCGACCGAGGATCGGGCGCACGTACGCGCGCCACGCCGAATCGCGCTTGCCGTTGCGCAGGTTGAACTGCGTGCGGCCGAAGCCGACGCTCTGCGCGTTGTAATCGTCGGTGAGCGGATAGCCGCAGGCGGTAACCGCCGCTTCCACCGCCTGCTCGAGCGGATCGTTCGTGCGCGCGTATTCGACCGCGATCGGCCCCGAACCGCCGCGCAACGGCGTTTCGCCGCCCTGCCAGCTCTCGACGCGCTTGAAATACGGCAGCACCTCGTTCCACGACCAGCCGGTCGCACCGTTGCGCGCCCAGCGATCGAAGTCGCCGGGCGTGCCGCGCGTGAACGCCGTCATGTTGATCGTCGACGAACCGCCGACGACTTTGCCGCGCAGCGCCATCAACTCGCGGCCCGCCATCCCCGGTTCGGGGACGGTGGTGTACTGCCAATCGAACATGCGGTGCTCGTGCAATTTGCCGACGCCGAGCGGGATCTGCACGAACGGATGCGTATCGTCGCCGCCCGCTTCGAGCAGCAGCACGCGCGTCCCGGGATCGTCCGTCAGCCGGCGCGCGAGGACGCAGCCGGCCGATCCGGCCCCGACGATGATGTAGTCGTACGATGTGTCTGGCACCGTTCGGTGATTGGGCCGGTTTCGGCGCTAACCTTCGTGCAGTCGGTCGCGGGGCGGCGTAAAGTTTCGATGCGGGGCGTCGGGCCGGCTGTATCTAACTACCCCAACGACAAACTCACGACGCCAGAGGACGATCATCGCATGAGCACCGCGGTCAATCTGCGCTACGACGAAGCGGAAGCGGTCGCAATCGACGCGATCCCGGTGATCGACTTCGGGCCCTTTCTCGCGGGCGATGCCGCCGCGCGGGCGCGCGTGGCCGCCGAGATCGACCGGGCCTGCCGCACGATCGGCTTCTTCTATCTCGTCAACCACGGCGTGCCGGAGCGCCTGCGCCAGGCCGTGCTCTCCGAATCGCGCGACTTCTTCTATCGGCCGTTCGATGAGAAGATGCAGTGCGCGCCGATCCTCGATGGGCAATGGTGCGGGTATCTGCCGGCGCGCGGCGTGGTCGAGGGCCGCAAGCCCGGCGAGTCGCTGACCGAGGAAGGCAAGAACGCGCCGAGCGCGGGCGGCTCGCTCGAGCAGTTCGACATGATGCGCGTGCTGCTCGCCGACGATCCGCAGTTCGGGAGCGACGATCCGATCTACCAGCGGAACCCTTGGCCGGCCGGCATGCCGCGGTTCGCCGAAACGATGATCCTCAACCAGCGCGCGCTGCTCGCGCTCGGCGATGAGTTGATGCGCGCCTTCGCAATCGCGCTCGGCATCGACGAAGAATACTTCGTCGAGCTGCACCGCCATCCGCTCGCGGTCTTCGGCCTCAACTTCTATCCGAAGCCGGTCGAGGGCGCGCCCTCCAACGTCGGCGTCGGCGCACATTGCGACGCCTCGTCGTTCACCGTGCTCTTGCAGGACGATGTCGGTGGGCTCGAAGTGCAAACGCGCGACGGACGCTGGATCTCCGCGCCCTATCTGCCGAACGCCTACATCATCAACATCGGCGACACGCTGATGGGCTGGACCAACGGCGAGTTCATCTCGACGATGCACCGCGTGGCGAGCCGCAAACCCGAAGACCGCTTTTCGGCGACGATGTTCATGAGCCCGAGCGCCGACGTCACGGTCGCACCGCTCGAGAAATTCGTCAGCCCCGAGCGCCCCTCGAAGTATCAGCCGTTCTTGAACGACGAGTACATGCGCCGGTTCTTCGTCAACTTCTTCGATAGCATGTTCAAGTAGCGCGTTCATTCGAGCCGTCGAGCGGCCGGGCAACGGCCCAGTTCCGTTCGAACGCCGCGCGCAGATCGTCGGCGACGGCGGGAACGCGCGTCGCGAGCCCCCAGTCGCGCTGCGCGCCGAAGTCGCTCCGCGCGTAGGTCGCGTTCGCGCTCCCGACCCACGCGTCGCGCGCGCTCACGGCGAGCTTCTCGTCGAGGTCGCCGCGCGCCGGATCGCCCACCCGCACCGCGACACCGAGCGCCGCGAGGCGGGCGAGCTGCTTGCCCTCGTGCCCGCCCGGCGATTCCGCGACCTCGCGGCCGGCGACGATGAGCCGGGTCGGCAACCCCGCCTCGGCGCGTTGCAACAGCGCGTCGTAGACGGTTCCGTTGCCGAACGACTCGCTCTCCACGAGCAGCGGCGCCTCGCCGGCGTGCGCGATCACGTCGGCTTCCAGGCGCAACGCGCCGGCCTTCGTCGTTGCGAGGTGTCCGTCGCTCCCGGGGCCGCCGGCCACGGCCGACGCCATGGCGGCGACGTCGTCGGCGTCGGTATCGCGCAGGATCCGCTCCGGCCCCTCGCCCGCCCAGTTGCGGTCGGCGAGCCAGCCGACGCCGTCGATCACGGCCGCCTTCAGGTGCAGCGTCGGCTCGCCGGGCCGGGTTTCGGCGGCGTCGGCGCCGGCTGCGCGCAAGGCGGCGATCGTCGCATCGTTCGCGTGGTGCAGCGTGCCGGCGGCATCGTCGAGCGGATCGCGCTCGAGACGCACCCGTACGTGCGCGCCACGAGCGGCCGCGGCGACCAGGGCATCGCGAATGCCGCCCTCGCGGAGGGTATAGGCGGTGAGTGCGACGTCGTGCGCCCGAGCAAGGGCCGCGACCACCGCCGCCGGCGTCTCGACGGTCAGGCCCATGATGGGCACCGAACGGAGCTTCGGACGGTCGGACTTCCGAGGACGTTCATGCAGCTCAATCACGAGCCGGTAGCCGGCGACAAGCCCCAAGGTGACAATTTGCGAGAGCGGCGAACGAACGCGACCGACGCCCATGGATAAGTCCGTCTACGTCCGCGACATGTTCGCGGCGATCGCTCCACGCTACGACGCCACGAACAAGCTGCTGACCGCCGGGGCGGACGAGGCCTGGCGCAAGCGCGCCGTGGCCCTCCTCGCCGCGCCGCAAGGCGGAACGATCCTCGACCTGTGCTGCGGCACGGGCGACCTCTCGTTCCACCTGGCGAAGTCCGATCGCGCGCTGCGCATCGTGGGCGCCGATTTCTGCGAGCCGATGCTCGCCGGAGCGCGCAAGCGGGCGCTCCGCGAAGACCGCCGCGGCGCGATCGACTTCGTCGAGGCCGACGTGATGCGGCTGCCCTACGCCGACGCGACGTTCGACGGAGCGATGATGGGCTTCTCGATGCGCAACGTCGTCGACATCGTGGCCACCCTGCGCGAGGCGCGGCGCGTGCTCAAGCCGGGCGCGCGCTTCGTGAACCTCGACGTGTCGAAGGCGCCGAACCCGCTCTTCCGGCGCCTCTTCAACCTCTACTTCTACCGCTTCGTCCCGCTGGTCGGCGGGCTCGTCGGCGGCTCGAAGAGCGCCTACCGCTACTTGCCGAATTCGTTGACGAACTATCCCGACGCCGAGGAACTCGCCGCCCGCTTCCGCACGGCGGGCTTCGCCGACGTCGGTTTCGTGCGGCTCGCCGGGGGCGCGATCGCCGCGCACTACGGGGTCGCGTGATGCTCGACCGTGCGACCTCCGACCGCGACCTGCACGCGCTCGTCGAGGACTTCTTCCAGAATTCGTTCGCGACCGACAACGCGCTGATCACCGAGGCCGTGCGCCGCATGCTCGACGCGGGCGGGAAGCGCTTGCGCCCGCGCTTCACGCTGCTCGGCGCCTCGGCGGTCGGAGCGGGCGACGTTCGCGCCTTTCTGCCGCTGGCGGCCTACATGGAGCTGATCCACGTCGCGACGCTGATCCACGACGACGTCGTCGATCACGCCGAGACGCGGCGCGGCGTCAACGCCACGGCCGTCGACTTCGGCAACCGCGTGAGCGTGCTGGCGGGGGACTACCTCTTCGCCTGGATCTTCAAGAACGTGACCGCCAACTACGCGCACCCGATCCCGCACATCCTCAGCGCGACGCTGGCCGATATCACCGACGGGGAGGTGCTCCAGCTCCGCGCGCTCGGCAACCTCGACGCGACGCTCGCCGAATACGTCGAAATCGCCTCGAAGAAGACGGCCCGCCTCTTCGCCAGTTCGGCCGAGTGCGGCGCCTGGGCGGCCGGGGGCAACGCGCTCAAGATCAATGCGGTCCGCGAATTCGGCCTCGCCTACGGGGTCGCGTTCCAGATGCAGGACGATCTCCTCGACATGACCTCGACCCAGGCAGCGCTCGGTAAGCCGGTTGGAAACGACCTGCACGAGAAAAAGATGACGATCCCGGTCATTTTGGCCCTCGACCACGCTGATCGGGAATTTCGCGCCGACGTGGAACGTTTCTATGCCGGAGACGATACGACCGACGAACGCATTACGGGTATGATTGCGCAAATCGGGTCGCACGGCGGATTCGACAAGACGAAGGCAGTCATCGCCGACTATCTCGAACGAGCGAAGACGTCGCTGGCGCCGCTAGGCAACGCGCCGGCCCGGGCCGAGTTCGTCGCGATCGCGGACGCGCTGCTCGCGGCAGTTTAGGAGCCATCCCTATGATCGGAACAACCGAAATCGCCTTGCTGGTCGGCGCCGCCGTCCTGCTCTTCGGCGTCGACAAGCTGCCGAAGCTGGCGCGCAGCGCCGGTCAGGCCAAAAAAGAGTTCATGGTCGGGCAAGCCGAGGCCGACATCGCGGCGGAGCAGGCCCGTGAGGAAGCGCGCAAACGCGCCGCGGCCTCGACGGCTGCCGCCACGCCGGCCCCCGCACCCGCCCCGGTGGCGGCGGCCGAAGTCGCTCCGGCTGCCGGCGGAACCGGCGAACCGCCGCACGCGAGCTAGGCCACGGCAGTGTTGGCAACCCGTCCGCCCACCGTCGGTGGGCCGGACGACGTGGAATGGGATCAAAAGGAGATGCCGTTCACGGAGCACCTGCGGGAGCTCCGTCAGCGTCTCTTCATCTGCGTCGGCACGGTGCTCGGAATCGCGGTCGTGGCCCTGTGGCCCGCCAACCTGCTGATCCCGGTCATCCAGCGCACCTACTTCCCCGGCATCACGCTCAACGCGTTCGGCCCGGCCGACGCGGTGTGGGCGATCTTCAAGTTCGCGATCTACATCGCGGTCATCGTCGGCCTGCCCGTCATCCTCTACCAAGTGTGGATGTTCGTGGTGCCCGCGATCCACCCCAAGACGCGCAAGGCCGTCTACGTGTACATCTCGCCGTCGGTCGTGCTGGCGGCGTGCGGCATCGCGTTCGCCCATTTTCTCGTGATCCCGCGCGTCATCGGGGCGCTGCTGAAGATCACGAGCAGTATCGCGACGCCGGTGTTTGGCATCGAGGCGACGATCAATCTCGTCCTCTTGCTGTTCCTCGCGTTCGCGCTCATCTTCCAAACGCCGGTGGTCATGGTGCTGCTGGCGCGCATCGGTTTGATCAACTCGACGTTCCTCCGCACGAATCGCAAATACATCGGCTTCGGGATCATGGTCGTCGGCGCGGTGCTCGCGCCCGACGGCAGCCCGCTCACGATGATGCTGCTGGCGTCGCCGATGTACGTACTCTTCGAGAGCTCGATCTGGATCATCGTGCTGCTCGAAAAGTCGTGGAAACGCGACGCGCTCACGAGCACCTGACGTGACGACGCATACCCAACGCGCCTCGCTCGCCGGACCCGTCAAAGAGGTCGTCGACGAGTTCCTGATCCTTTTCGCGAACATCGGCTTCGCGGTCTCGCTCTTCGCGGTATGGGCGGTCCTCACGCTGATCGGCGTGATCGTGGATCAGAACAAAGGCGACGCCTTCTACTGGCAAAATTACACGCCCGATCTCGCGCGCATCGTCCTGCGCCTGCACCTCGACAACATCTATCACTCGCCGGCCTACATCTCGATCATCGGCCTCATCCTGATCTCGATGACGGTCGCCACGTTCCGGCGCGTGATCCCCGCGCGCTTGCCCGCACTGCGCGCGGTGAAGATCGACAAGATTCCGTTGCACGCCGAGTTCACGGTTCGCGGCGACGAGACGACCGTACGCGCGCGCCTCGAGCGCTTCTTCGCCGAACGCGGCTGGCAGATTCGCAAACGCGAGTTCGGCGGCGACGAGTGGTCGTTCATCGACAAGCACAATTGGGCGCGCCGCGGCGTGCTCGTCGCGCACGTCGGATTCGTCATCATCGCGGCCGGCACGACCGTGTATTGGGCGACCGGCTACAGCGGCCAATTCACGGTGCTCTCGGGCAACACCGCGACGATTCCGCAGACGGGCGCCACCGTCGCGCTCGAGCAGTTCGGTTATCGCATCGACCCGGTGATGACCAAGAGCGGCGTCGTCTATCAGCCGATCGATTACGTCTCGCACGCGATCGTGACCGGCAAGAACGGCGTGCCGCACGATGCGATCATCCGCGTCAACCAGCCCTACGACGTCGACGGCGTGAAGATCTATCAGGCCACCTACGGCTTCGGCATGACGTTCCGGCTGACCGAGAACGGCGCGCCGGTCGCCGGCATCCCGGCCACGCCGATCAAAGAGGGTGAGGGCTTCGCGATCCCCGGCACGTCGCGCTCGATCGAGTACCGCTCGTTCGTCGGCACCATCAACCGCCAGACCGGGCAGCCCGGCGCCGATCCGCGGCCGAACGATCCGGGCGTCACGATCCAAGCCTTCGACGGCGACAAGCCGCTCGGCCAAGCGCTCATTCCGCTCGGCACCTCGCTGGATCTGGGATCGGGTTACGCGCTGACCCCGTTGCGCTATACGCTCTACTCCGGCTTCCAGTATCGCTACGATCCGGGCATCCCGCTCGTGCTCGTCGGTGCGCTCGTGTTGCTCGCCGGGCTCTGCATCTCGTTCTATTTCTTGCCCGCCCGCCTGTACGTCGTGGTGAGCGGCGAGGGCCGCACGTGGAACGTCGGCATCGCGGCCACGACGGTCAAAGGGTTCGAGATCTTCGAAGACCGGTTTCGCGACATCGTTGCAGCCCTTCGGCGCGTCGAGGACGAACCGGGCTCGAGTGCGGCACCCGTCCCGGTGCCCGCCACGTCCTGAGGGAGAGGTATGCTGGATCCGCTCAAAGTCGCGATCGACCACGATATGGTGGTCCTGACCCTGGCCGTGTACGTGGTCGGGACGCTGGTGCTCATGGGCTTCTTCCTCATGCGCAGCATGATCCTCAAACGCATCGGGATCGGGCTCGCGGTGGCCGCGTGCGCGTTGCAGATCATCGAGCTCGGCACGCGCTGGAACATGACGGGCGTGTGGCCGCTCACCAACCTCTACGGGTCGCTCTCGCTCTTCAGCGGGCTCGGCGTGCTAGTGTTCATCATCTTCGCCGCGCGCTACGACCTCTGGCTGGTCGGCTTCGGCGTGCTCGGCATCAGCGCGATCGCGTTCGGCTACGCGACGACGTGGAATGAAGGCTACATGCCCGCGGTTCCCGCGCTGCAGTCCTACTGGATCAAGGTCCACGTGCCGCTCGTGATCGCGTCGTACGCGTCGTTCATGGTCGCGTTCGTCGTGTCGTCCATCTACTTGCTCAAGCTCTACGCGGAGCGGCGCTTCGGCAGCGCGCCCACGCTGCGCGCGAGCGCGGCCGGCGCCGGCGGCAACTTCTCGGTCGCGATCGAGCGATCGGCGATGCGCTCGATGGAAGCGACCGTCGCGAAGACGGAGACGCCCAACATCGCGACCGCCGCGGCGAACGGCGACGCGTTCGCGATCTGGCTCGCCGGACTGCCGTCGCTGGCGCGGCTCGACATGCTGACGTACCGCATCGTCGCGGTCGGCTTGCCGTTGCTCACCGTCGGCATCATCACCGGCGCGATGTGGGCGAACGAAGCGTGGGGCGCCTACTGGCAGTGGGATCCCAAAGAGACCGCGGCGCTCGTGTCGTGGATCGTCTACGCGGCCTTCATGCATCTGCACACGCGCAACAAATGGCGCGGCGAACGCACGGCTTGGGTCAGCCTCGTCGGCTTCGCCACGATCGTCTTCTGCTACCTCGGCGTCAACATCTGGATCAGCGGCCTGCACTCGTACAAGATGTAACTCGTTCCGAACGGAGTCTTCGTGCAATCGATCCGTCATGCGATCGCGGCGTTTAGTGCCGCGATCGTTTTGGTTACCGCAACCACGCCGGCCGGCGCCGCAGCACCACACGTGCTCACGTTCGCCGACGGTCTCGACCTCACGGAGCTCAATCCGCTGCGGCCCGAAGCCGCGCCCAACGTCGAGCTCAACTATCTCACGATGGCCTTCCTCACGCGGTATGGTGAGCACGGTCTCCAGCCCGAACTCGCGGCGGTGCTACCGACGACGCGCAACGGCGGCATCTCCGCCGACGGCAAGACGATCACGTTCAAATTGCGGGCCGGACTGAAGTGGTCCGACGGCGCGCCGCTCACGGCGGCCGATGTGGCCTTCACCGTCGCGACGATCAAGGACGCCAAGGTCAACTCGGAATTCCCGTCCACGTTCGCGGAGGTCGCGCGCGTCGATGCGCTCGACGCGAGCACCGCCGTCTTCCACTTGACGAAGCCGCATGGTCAAGCGCTCGAGGACTACTTCAGCTCGCGCAGCGCGGCGATCTTGCCGCGGCACCTGCTGGCGGGCGTCGACGTCAACACGGCGCCCTTCATGGAGTTGCCCGTCGGTGCGGGACCGTTCCGCTACACGAAGTGGGTGCGCGGCGACCGGGTCGAGCTCGAACGCAATCCGTACTACGCGCTCGGCACGCCGAAGCTCGCGGGCATCATCTACAAGATGATCCCCACCGAGACGGGAACGATCACGGCGCTGCGCACCGGCGAGATCGACGTCGCGTTGAGCGCGACCTATCCCGATTACGTGCCGGTGGCGAACGATCCGTCGATCAAGGTCATCACCCGCGTCGGCGTGCGTCCCTCGCGATTGACGTTCAACGTCACGCGACCCGCGCTCGCGGAGGTCGCGGTGCGCCAGGCGTTGCGCATGGCCATCGATCGCAACAGCATTCTCAAACGCTCCTATCTCGGTGCCGGTGTGCTCGCCGAAACGATGGCTGACGCCGGCGATCCCGACGTCGCGCACATCCCGCTCGTCGCGTTCGATGCGGCGGGCGCGAACGCGTTACTCGATCGCGCCGGCTGGAAGCGCGGCGCCGACGGCATCCGCGCGAAGAACGGCGTACGGCTGGCCGTCGAGATCATCGGCGGCGCAGGGAGCTCGTACGTCGATCAGATCCTCGAGTTGACGCGCGAGAACTGGTCGGCGATCGGCGTCGACGTTACGACGAAGCGCTACCCGCTGAGCCTGATGTTCGCACCCGCCGAAGCGGGCGGGATAATGTTCGGCGGCAAGTTCGACGTCGCGCTCTTCAGCTACGGCGAACAATCGGCGGCCGACGCAGCCGGCCCCGAGTGCAAAGACATCCCGCCGAACGGCGCCAACTTCGGGCGCTTCTGCGTCCGATCGTTCCAGGCGCTCATCGACCAGGCGGAGGCGACCTACGATCCGGCCATCGCGGGCAAACTCTACCGCGAGATCCAGGTCAACCAGGCCGAGTTGGTCCCGTTCATCGTGCTCGTGATGCGCAACGAGCTCTGGCTCTATCGCAGCAACGTCACCGGAGCCGCGCTCTACCCGTTCGCGTCCTTCTACGATCCGATGACGATCGACGTCACGAAATAGCGCATCGTCAGTCGCCGTGCGGCGACATCCACGCCTTCTCCGCCGCCGCCGGCATCTTCACCGTTCCGGTCTCGGTGCCGTTCTTGAGGAAGTAGGCGATCTGCCAGATCTGCTCTTCGCCGAGCGTTCCGGCATACGACGGCATGCCGGTGAAGCGGATGCCGTGCTCGATCTTCCAATACGTCTCGCCGGCGGGATCGTCGTCGACGCCGTGCCGCGCAAACTGCGGCGCGCGCACGTACAGACCACGCGCGACGTTCGAGGCCTCGCCGACGCCGCTGCCGTGGCAGACCGAGCAATTCGCCATGTAGAGCTTCGCGCCGGCGGCGAGCGTTGCATCGGTGACCGGGCCGTAGGGATACGGCGGCTGCGGCTGCTCACGATCGATCGTCGCGTCGAGAGCGCGGTGTGCGGCCCACGTCTCGAGCGCGGGCGGCGGCGCATCGGCGCGCGCCGGCACGAAGCCGAACCACACGGCGACGAACGCCGCCGCAGCGAGCGCGACCAGCGTCGCGAGCACGCCGGAAAAGAAACGACCCATCATCCGTCCTTTGCCGAGCGCGGCAGCCGCGTGAGGTTGACGACCCACACCACCAGCGTCACGAGCAACATGCCGAGCCAGACGCGGCCGAGATACGGGTGCAACGGCGTGTAGCTGTAAAAGATCGCGACGACGCAATCGAAGATCGAGATCGCGCGCGTGATGGCCCAGGTGCCCTGCGTGCGAAAGATCGTTCCGGCGAGAATGAGCGCGACGAAGCCTTCCATGCCGCGCCGTCCCTTCGCGCCGGACGATCGCAACGTCTGCCCGCGGGCGGCGGTTTGCACGAGGGATGACCGTCCTCGCCTCACCGAACGTCACGCTCGAAGAACTCGCGTTCACCAACGCCTTCGCGCGCTTGCCCGACACGTTTCGCGAGGAGCGGACGCCGAGCGGACTCGCCAATCCGCGCTTGGTCGCGGTCAGCCCGAACGCCGCGGCGTTGATCGATCTCGCAACCGCCGAAGTACAACGCGACGAATTCGTGCAGATCGTCGCCGGCCGCGCGCTCCTCTCCGGCATGCAACCGGTCGCCGCGATGTACGGCGGCCACCAGTTCGGCGTGTGGGCGGGCCAACTCGGCGACGGCCGCGCGATCACCCTCGGCGAGGTGACGAACCTGCGCGGCGAGCCGTGGGAATTGCAGCTCAAGGGCGCGGGCCAGACGATGTTCTCGCGTTTCGCCGACGGGCGCGCGGTGCTGCGCTCCACGATTCGCGAATTTCTCGCCAGCGAAGCGATGGACGCGCTCGGCATTCCGACCACGCGTGCGCTCGCGATGGTCGCAAGCGACGAGCTCGTGATCCGCGAGACGGTCGAGTCGGCCGCGATCGTGCTGCGTCTCGCGCCGTCGTTCGTGCGGTTCGGCTCGTTCGAGATCTTCGCGGCGCGCGGCAACGACGACGCGGTTCGCACGCTCGCCGATTTCGTGATCGACCGCTTCTATCCGGACTGCACGGGCGCCGATCGCTACGAAGCGTTTTTTGCGCAGGTGCTCGAGCGCACCGCACGCCTGATGGCGGATTGGCAGAGCGTCGGCTTCATGCACGGCGTGATGAACACCGACAACTTCTCGATTCTCGGCCTCACGCTCGACTACGGCCCGTACGGTTTCATGGAACGCTACGAGCCCGGGCACATCTGCAATCACACCGACGAGGGCGGCCGCTACGCCTACGACCGCCAACCGGCGGTCGGTCTGTGGAATTGCTACGCGCTGGCCAATGCGCTCGCGAAGCTGGTCGATCCGGCCCGGCTCGAGACGATCATCGCGACGTACGTGCCGGCGTTTCGCGCGGCGTATCTCGATCGGATGCGCGCCAAGCTCGGTCTCGCGCTCGCCGCGGACGGCGACGACGAACTCGCCGCCGACCTGCGCGCCGCGATGGCGGCCGCGCACGCGGACTGGACCCGCACGTTCCGCATGCTGGCCGACCTGCGCACGCCGGCCGAGGCCGCGGCGCGCGGCGAGATTGCGCTGGCCGATGCGCACCGCGCGGCGTTGCTCGCGGCGCTCGGCGCGGGCGATGCGGCGCACGCGTGGCTCGCGCGCTACGACGCGCGCTTGGGCGCCGAACGGCGCTCCTACGATGAACGCGCCACGGCGATGAACGCCGTGAACCCGCGCATCGTGCTGCGCAATCATCTCGCGCAAGAAGCGATCGCGGCATCGCAAGCCGGCGACGACGAGCCCGTTCGCCGGCTGTTGGCGGCGCTGCGCCGCCCGTTCTCCGACGACCCCGCCGTCGCGGCCTACGATCGCCTCGCGCCCGACGATCAGCCCGAGATCGTCGTCAGCTGTTCGTCCTGATGCCGATTCACGTACGCTAGCGCACGGGGTGGCCGGCGCCGTCGTTACTGCAGGTAGTGCTCGACGGTATCGGCGGATCGTTCGCTGGCCGATGCGGGATCCTGAGCGAACTCTGCGCGCGCACGGCGCTGGCGCAAGAGATCCCAGAGCCGGTCGAGCTGGACGTTGATCGTGCCGAGCCGGCCGCGGTCGTCGGGGCTCATCTCGCCACCACGATCGAGCAACGCGTGCTCTTCGCTGACCAGCGCTTCGATGTGCGCGTGCAGTTCTTGGTCGTTCATACGTTCCACGTACCGCATCCGAGCGCGCACCAACCGGCCCTTCGCGGCGTCGAACTTTCCGGAGAGGACAGGAACCGACCGGCGCGGGCTACGAAAGTACGCGAGTTTGTCTCGCTAAATCGGCGAGACGACGGTTTACTGGCCGATTCGCGCCACGCACGTTCGAGGAGACGCATGGGACACGCTGCTGCGTATGACGATCCGGGCACGCCGGAAGAACAGAGCCGCCGAACTTTCATGGCCACGGCGACCACGGCCCTCGGCGGTGTGATCGGCCTCGCGCTTGCGATTCCGCTCGTGACGTCGCTCGTGCCGCCGACCGATGCAGCCAACGCCGCCTGGTCGCCGCTGACCAGCGATGAGTTCGCCGCGCTGGAAAAGGCGACGGACGTGCCGATCAAGGTGACGTTCAACCTCCACAGCACCGACGGCTATCTGCCGCCGGCCGATGAAGAGCAGTTCTTCTGGGCGGTCAAAGCGACCGACGAGCAGATGGAAAAGGCGCGGCCCGAACTCTTCACGGCGAACGGCAAACTGCCGTATCCCGTCGTGAACCTCGGCTTCGCGATCTTCAGCCCCATCTGTCCCCACCTCGGCTGCCGCTTTTCGTGGATCGCCGAGCAGTCGAAGTTCGTGTGCCCGTGCCACGGCTCGGTGTACAGCAACTTCGGCGAACATCTCGCCGGACCGGCGCAACGCGGGCTCGATCCGTTGCCGCTCCGCAAGGACGGGAGCTCGGTCGAAGTGACGTGGATCGAATACAAGCAGGGCACGCCCGACCACATCGTTCTGCAAATCGGCTAATCAGGGAGTATCGCAGGCCTTATGTTAACCTGGATCGACCAGCGAACCGGGATCGTTACCGCGACCAAAGACTTCCTGACGGAAGACGTGCCGGGCGGCGCGAGTTATTGGTACGCGTTCGGAAGCGCGACGGTCTTCGCGATGATCTTGCAGATCGCGACCGGCATCTTCCTCACGTTCTACTACTCGCCGTCGGCGGCGACCGCGTGGGAATCGACCAAGTATCTGATCGACAAGGTCCCGGCCGGCGGCTTCGTGCTCTCGCTCCACTATTGGGGCGCGACCGCGATGATCGCGTTCATGATGATGCACATGCTTCAAGTGCTGCTCTGGGGCGCGTACAAGAAGCCGCGTGAAGTGCAGTGGATCGTCGGCGTCGTCTTGTTCATCGCGACGCTCGTGCTCGGACTCACCGGCTATCTGCTGCCGTGGGACTTGAACGCGCTGCTCGCCTCGAAGGTCGCGATCCAGATCGCCGGATCGGCGCCGATCGCGGGCCAAGCCGTGCTCCTGTTCTTGCAGGACGGCGCCGGCATCGGCACGCTCACCATCAACCGCTTCTTCGGCATCCACGTCTGGTTGACGCCGGCCGTGCTCGTGCTGCTCGTCGCGGCGCACCTCGCGATCTTCCGCTGGAACGGCGCCGCCGGTCCGCCGATCGACGAACAGCCGAAGCTCAAGCCCGGGCGCTTCTGGCCGGACCAGATGTTCATGGACACCGTCGTCTCGTTCGCGATGTTCGTGATCATCGTCGTGCTCGCGTTCGTCTCCCCGGCACCGCTCGATGCGAAGGCCGATCCGAACAACACGCAGTTCGTGCCGTATCCGGCCTGGTATTTCATGGCGCTCTTCTCGCTGCTCGACGTCGTCGGCAACGCGCCGTCGTGGGCGGTGAACTTCCTCTCGCTCTTCGCGACGATCATCTTCCCGACGCTGCTGATCGTGCTGCTCGTCGCGCTGCCGTTCATCGACCGCAGCCCGAGCCGCCGCATGCAGCGCCGGCCGTGGGTGATCGGCAGCACCGCGGTCGTGCTCGGCGGCGCGATCATCCTCAGCTTCGTGGGCCAGTATCACGTCCAGGAGCAGCAGGCGCTGCACGGCCTCACCGGAGCGTCGGTCGCGCAGGCTGCGACGACCGGCGGCGCCGCCGAAGTGGGCGCGACGGCGGGCGGCGGTGGCAGCGCGGGTGGCTCGGCCACGAGCGCGAGTGCCACGGCCGGTGCCACGGTGTTCGCCGCCAACTGCTCCGGCTGCCACGGTGCCGCGGGTCAGGGTCAGCCGGGCGTGTTCCCGCCGCTGGCGGGCAACCCGGTCGTCGTCGGCGATGCCGGCAAGGTCATCCACATCCTCAACAACGGTCTCAACGGCGCGATCCAGGTCAACGGCGCGACGTACAACGGCCAGATGCCGGCGTGGAAGGGCAACCTGACGCCCAAGCAGATCGCCGACGTGATCACCTACATCCGCAGCGCGTGGGGCAACAAGGGCGGCCCCGTCACCGAAGCGCAGGTCGCTGCCGCGAAGTAATTCGCGCGCGACGCAACTCGAACGGGCCGGCAGCGATGCCGGCCCGTTTGCTTTTCCGCCGTCCGCGGAAGAAGCCGATGTGCGACTCGAGGACTACGGCCTGATCGGCGATCGCGGAACGGCCGCGCTCGTCGGAGCGGACGGCTCGATCGACTGGTTCTGCGCCCCGCGCTTCGACTCGGGCGCGCTCTTCGCCGCATTGATCGGCGATGCGTCGAACGGACGCTGGCGCATCGCGCCGTCCGCCGCCGTGACCGCCGCGAGCCAACGCTATCGCGACGACACGCTCGTGCTCGACACCGAGCTCACCACGGCCGGCGGCACGATCCGCATCACCGACTTCATGCCGGCGGTGCGCAACCCCGGGCCGGCCATCGTGCGCATCGTGGAATGTCTCGACGGCGCGGTCGAGGTCGAGGTCGAGGTCACCGTGCGCTACGACTACGGCGATCTGCCGCCGTGGACGCGCCGCATCGAGGGCGGCTGCACGATGACGGCCGTGGGCGATGCGATGGCGCTGCGCGCCGACGTGGACTTCGCGATCGACGATCACGATCCGAGCGCGCGGTTCACGCTGCGCGCGGGCGAGCGGCGCGCGTTGTGCCTCGCGTGGTATCCGTCGCACTACGACGTGCCGCCGGCGATCGATCCGTTTGCCGCGCTCGAGGACACCGAGACGTGGTGGCGCGCGTGGGCGGCCGGCATCGCCTACGAAGGCGCGTATCCGGCGCTCGTGCGACGCTCGCTCTTCATGCTCAAGGCGCTCACGTACGCACCCTCGGGCGCGAGCGTCGCCGCGATCACGACGTCGATTCCCGAAGTGCTGGGCGGCGCGAAAAACTGGGATTACCGCTACGCGTGGGTGCGCGATTCGGCGTACACGATCGCGGCGCTCGTGAACGCGGGGCTCGTCGACGAAGCGCGCGATTGGCGCGACTGGGTGCTGTGCGCGCTCGCCGGCCGGCCGGAGAATCTGCAGATCATGTACGGCGTGACCGGCGATCGTCGCATCAGCGAGTACGAGCTTGCGCATCTCGCCGGCTACGAAGGCGCGCGTCCGGTGCGCATCGGCAACGCCGCCTACACGCAGTTCCAACTCGGCATCTACGGCGAGACGATGAACGCGATCTTTCTCGCGCACGAATGCGGCGTGGAAATCGACGCGTCGGCATGGGCGATGATCAGCGTCTTGCTCGATCACGTGGAAACGGTCTGGTCGTTGCCCGACTCGGGCATCTGGGAATCGCGCGGCGAACGGCGGCACTACACGCACTCCAAGATGCAAGCGTGGAGCGCGTTCGACCGCGCCGCTCGGGCGATCGACGAATTCGGTTTCGCGGGACCGCGCGACCGCTGGCGCGCGATCGCCGATCGCATTCATGCCGACGTTCTCGCCAACGGATTCGACCCGGAGCTCGGCGCGTTCACGCAGGCGTACGGCTCGAAGTCGCTCGACGCGGCCGTGCTCGTGTGTTCGCAGATCGGCTTCTTGCCCGCGACCGACGAGCGCGTGCGTTCGACCGTCGCCGCGCTCGAACGCACGCTGATGCGCGACGGGTTTCTCTACCGCACGAATCAGGATCCCGAGACGAACGCCGCCGTCGCCGATCGCGAGGGCGCGTTTCTCGCCTGTAATTTCTGGCTCGCCGACACCTACGCGCTCCAGGATCGTGAGCCAGAGGCGCGGCGCATCATCGAGCAGATCGCCGCGATCGCGGGACCGTGTGGGATCCTCGCCGAGGAGTACGATCCGCTGGCGAAACGCATGGTCGGCAATCTGCCGCAGACGCTCTCGCACGCGTCGCTGATCAACTCCGCGTACCGCCTGACGCGCGTCGCAGCTTCGCGCGAGGGTCCGCTCGCGAGCGCGTGAAACGTGGCCGCGTGCACCTGCGCTACGTGCGGCCCGACGATGCGGCGGCGATCGCAGCCATCTACGCACCGATCGTGGCCGCGACCGCGATATCGTTCGAAGCCGAGCCGCCCGACGCGGTCGAGATGCGCCGGCGCATCGAAGCGCACGGCCCGCAACGGCCGTGGCTGGTGCTCGCCGACGACGGCGAGGTCGCACAGGGCTACGCCTACGCGACCCCCTTCCGCGGGCGCGCCGCGTACCGCTTCGGTTGCGAGACGACCGTGTACGTCGCCGAGAGCGCGCGCGGACGCGGCGCGGGGCGGCGCCTCTACACCGCGCTCGCGGCGCTGTTGCGCGAGGCGGGCTACCGCCGCGCGTTCGCCGGGATCGCGCTGCCGAACGCCGCCAGCGTCGCGCTGCACGTCGCCCAGGGCTTCACGCCGGCCGGCGTGATGCACGCGGCCGGCTACAAGTTCGGCCGCTGGCACGACGTCGCGTTCTACGAACTCGCGTTGCGCGAACTCGACGCGCCCGGCGAGGATCCGCGGCCGTTCGCGGCGCTCGATCCGGCGTTCGTCGCGGCGACGTTCAGCGCGCCGTAACGCAACCCGGGCCGTCGACGCGCACCATCGCGTCGCGCGCGGCACGCCCAAGCACCGCGGCGCGCCGGCCGTGCCGCTCGGCGCTTGCGACGAGCGCGCCGGCGTCGCTCGCGCGCGTCACCACGAACACGTCGGGCGCGCGGCAGATCAGCGCGACGAAGTCCGCGTCGGGATCGTTGAGCGAGAGCACGCCGGGCTGCGTGTAGAAGACGATGCTGTTGCCGCCCGACACGCTGCGTAGCGCGACGACGCTATTCGGCGTGCGCAGCGCTTGGATCGTGTGCGCGAAGCCGGGAATCGGTTTGAACGCTTCCGCCGCGGGCTCGGCGATCAGCGCGATGAAGAGCACGAGAGCGCCGGCCGTCGCGCCGAGCACGTAGGGCGCGACCGCGGCCCAGCGCGGCTGCGTCATCGCGAGCAGCGTGACGAGCGACCCGGCCAGCATCGCGACCCCGAGCGCGCCGAATTGCGCGATCACCACGCCCGAGGCCATCTCCAAACGATTGTTGCGGATGAACGCCTCGATGGCGAAGCCGAGCGCGCCGATGAAGAGCGGAATCGTGGCGGCCGAAACGATGCCGGGCCAGCGTTCGGCCGCCTCGCCGATGCGTTCGAACCACAGCGCGACGAGGATGGCGAGCGCCGGCACGATCAACGCGACGTAGTTGGGCAACTTCGTCTGGGCGAAGCTGAAGAACACGAACGGCACGACGGCCCACACGAGCGCCAGGCGCACGAACGCGCCGCCGCGCGAGCGGGCGACGCCGAGCGCGTGGCCGACCGCCACCGGCACGAAGGCGACCCACGGGAAGAAGCCGAGGATCACCACCGGCACGTAGTACCACCACGGGCCGCGTTGATTCTCGATCACACCGGTGTAGCGGCCGATCGTGTAGTGGCCGATCAACTCGCTCGTCGCGGCGGGGCCGACGCGGAGCGCCTCGGCGACGAACCACGGCAACGTGACGACCGCGAACAGACCGGCTGCCCCCGCCAGCACCGGCGGCCGCGGGAGCACGACGCCGCCCTCGGCGCGCACCTCCCACACGAGCCACGCGCCGACGACCAGCACGACGATCACCGGCGCGACCGGGCCCTTCGTGAGCATGCCCAAGCCCAGCGCCGTCGCGCCGAGCAGAAACGCCGTCGACCGTTTCCCCGCCTCGAGCGCGCCAGCATCGAGCGGTTCCATGGCGCGGAACCACCACAGGATCGCCGCCGAGACGAAGAGGTCGAGCATCGCGTCCATGATGGCTAATCGTCCGACGATCGCTTGCATCAAGCTCGTCGAGAGCACGACCGCGGCGACGGTCCCCGCGCGCCCGCCGGCGATGCGCGCCGTCGCGTAGCCGACCGCCGCCCCCATCGCGATGGTGGCCAGCGCCGATGGCAGGCGCATCGCCGTCTCGCCGACGCCGAGCACCAACGCAAACGCCGCCGCAATCCAGAAGTAAAGCGGCGGCTGGATGAACCACGCGTGCGCGTTGAGGTGCATGACCACCCAGTCGTGGGTGAGCAGAATCTCGCGAGCGACTTCGCCGTAGGCGGTCTCGCTGTTGTCCCAGAGGGTCCCGTTGCCGAGTCCGGGGAGGGTGACGACGGCGGAAAACACCGCGCCGAGAAGAGCCGCACGCGCGGGGACCAGTCGCATCGAAGCGCTGAGTTTCGGCGCACCGCACGGAGTCCCCGGCGCTACGCTGAAGGGAACGCACGTGTACCCGATCATCCTCGCGCTGAACGACCGGCGCGCCGTCGTCGTCGGCGGCGGCGCCGTCGCCGAGCGCAAAGTCCGCGGTCTGCGCGACGCCGGCGCGCACGTCACCGTGATCAGCCCCGACGTCTCCGACGAACTCGCCCGCCTGGCCCGGGCGGGCGACATCCGCTGGGAGCCGCGCCTGTTCAGCTTCGGCGACTGCAAGGACGCGACGCTGGCGTTCGCCGCGACCGACGATGCCGGCGTGAACGCGGCCGTGGTCGTCGACGCGCGCAAGCACGGCGTGCTGGTGAACGACGCGGGCGATGCGCCGCGCGGCGACTTCGTGACGCCGGCCGTCCACCGCTCCGGACCCTTGACGGTGACGATCGATTCGGGCGGCCTCTCGCCGGCCTTCACCGCGCGGATCCGCGACGAACTCGCGCTGCAACTCGACGCGCGCTACGCGCGCGCGGCGGCGACACTCGGCGCGTTGCGCGAACGCGTGCTGGCCGTCGTTCCGCCCGACCGGCGCGGCGCGGTGATGCGTCACTTCGCCGAACGCGACATCGACGATCTGGCCTCGATGCCGGGCGGCGCGATCGAACACGAAGTGGAACGCGCGGTCGACACGCTCGGCGGCGTGAAGCCCGGACTTCCGCCGACGCTCGTGTGCGCGTCGCGCGCGAGCATGCTCGCGATGTGGCAGACGCGCTCGATCATGGCGCGGCTCGCGGGTTCGGGCATCGCCTCGACCGTGCTGAACATCACGACCAAAGGCGACGCCATCCAAGACCGTTCGCTCGCGGCGATCGGCACCGACAGCCTCTTCGTGAAGGAGCTCGAACTCGCGCTGCGCGACGGCCGCGCCGACTACGCCGTGCACTCGTGTAAAGATCTGCCCAGCACGCTGCCCGACGACATGACGATCGCCGCGATCACCGTGCGCGAGGATCCGCGCGACGCGTACTGCAGCGACCGCTATCCGACGTTCGAATCGCTCCCGACGGGCGCGCGCGTCGGCACGTCGAGCCCGCGCCGCCGCGCGCAACTCTCCGCCGTGCGCCCCGACCTGCGCTTCGACGACATCCGCGGCAACGTCGACACGCGCTTGCGCAAACTGCGCGACGGCGACTACGACGCCATCATTCTCGCGAGCGCGGGCATGAAGCGGCTCGGCCTCTCCGCGACGTACACGGTACCGTTCCCGGTGGAACTGCTCGTGCCGGCGGTCGCGCAGGGCGCGCTCGCGATCGAGATGCGCGACGGCGACCCGAACGCCGGGCGCATCGGCGGCATCCTCGGCGACCCGCACACCGATCTCGCCGTGCGCGCCGAGCGCGCGTTCCTGCGCACGCTGCGCGGCGGGTGCCAAGCGCCGGTCGGCGCGCACGCCACCTACGACGGCACGACGCTGCGCATGCACGCCGCGATCGCCGCGCCCGACGGCTCGGCGGTCATCCGCGACGGGCTCGAAGAGCCGATCGCGCGGGTCGAGGATGCCGAGACCGCCGCCGTGACGCTCGCCAACGCCATGCTGAGCGCCGGTGGGAGCGCCTTGCTCGCGGCCGTCATCCCCGCCGCCCCGCCGGCGGAGGCCGCACCCGGCGCGCTCGCGGGCCTGCTGTTCCTCGTCGGCCGCACGAGCGGCGATCCGGGCCGCATCGCGGCGGCCCTGCGCGAGGAAGGCGCCGAGGTGGTCGAGGCGCACGACGGCGCCGCGGCGGCCGCCGCGCTCGCCGGACGCAGCCCGAACGCCGTTCTCGTGCCCTCGTCGGGCTCGGTGAGGGCTATCACGGAGTACCTCGCCGCGCTCCGCGACAATGGAGGCCGGCCACTCGTCGTCGCGATGGGCCCATCCTCGGCGGCATCGGCCACGGACTGCGGATGGCCACCCGACGTCGTCGCACCCGACGCGGACATCGCGTCGTTCGTGCAGACCGTCACCCGAACGCTGTTGGAGAACGCCCCATGAACGTCGCCGAACGCCTCGCCCTGACCCGCCGCCCGCGGCGACTGCGGTCGAGCGCGGCGATGCGCGGGATGGTGCGCGAGACGCGCATCAACCGCGACGGTCTCGTTCAGCCGCTCTTCGTCACCGAAGGCACGGGCGTCGTGCAGCCGATCTCCTCGATGCCCGGCGTCTCACGCTTCTCGGTCGACACGGTCGTGCGCGAATGCCGCGAGCTCTTCGCGGTCGGCGTGCGCGCGGTACTGCTCTTCGGCATCCCCGATTTCAAGGACGCGGTCGCGACCAGCAACTACGATCCGAACGGCGTCGTGCAGCGCGCCGCGCGCGCCATCAAGGACGCGCTGCCCGAGATGCTGGTGATCGCCGACCTGTGCAACTGCGAGTACACCGATCACGGCCACTGCGGCATCATCGACGAACGCGGCGACGTCGACAACGACCGCAGCGTGGAATTGCTGGTGAAGACCGCGCTCACGTACGCGCGCTCGGGCGTCGACGTGGTCGCGCCCTCCGACATGATGGACGGCCGCGTCGCGGCGATCCGCGGCGCGCTCGACGACGCGGGCTACATCAACACGACGATCATGTCGTACGCCGCGAAGTACGCGTCGGGCTTCTACGGCCCGTTCCGCGAAGCCGCAGGTTCGACGCCGAGCTTCGGCGACCGCCGCACCTATCAGATGGATCCGGCCAACGGCCGCGAGGCGTTGCGCGAGGTCGCGCTCGACATCGAAGAAGGCGCCGACATCGTCATGGTCAAGCCGGCGCTCGCGTACATGGATCTGATCCGCCGCGTGCGCGAGGCGTGCGACGTGCCGGTGGCGTGCTACAACGTCAGCGGCGAGTACGCGATGGTGAAGGCCGCCGCGGAACGCGGCTGGATCGACGAAGAGCGCGTGGTCGACGAGACGCTGATGGGCTTCGCGCGGGCCGGCGCCGACATCATCATCACGTACTTCGCCAAAGACTATCTGCGACGCAATGCCTGAACGTTCGGCGGCGCTCGGCGTCATCGTCCTCGCCGGCGGTGAGGCGACGCGGTTGCCCGGCAAGCTCGCGCTCGACGCGGGCAACATGCCGATGCTCGCGCGCGTCTTCCACAACGTGAGCGCCGGGCGCACGACGACGCTCTCGTGCAAGGCGGCGCTGCCCTACGAACTCGACCGCTTCATCGACGCACCGGTGGTGATCGACCGCTGGCCGCTGCGCGGGCCGCTCTCGGGGCTCATCTCGACGATGAGCGAGGTGCGCACGCCGTTCGTCTTCGCGGTCGCCGGTGACGCGCCGTTCGTCGACGCCGCGTTCATCGACCGGCTCGAGGCGCTGCTCCAACCCGGCGATGAAGCGCTCGTCCCGTACCGCACGGTCGAAGGCAAGCGCCAGATCGAACCGCTGGCCGCGATCTACGACCGAGCGGCGTTCGTGCGCGAAGGATTGCCCATCTTGCTTTCGGGGAACGGTGCGCTGCGCAGCGTGATCGATCGTCTCAACGCGCGTTTCGTCGAGATCGACGACGAACGCGTCTTCGCCAACGTCAACACGCCGGCCGACTACGACGCCGTGCGCCAGGTGCTTTCATGACCCGCGCTCTTTCCGAAACCGCCTTTGCCCGCGCGAAGAACGTCATTCCCGGCGGCGTGAACTCGCCGGTCCGCGCGTTTCGCTCCGTCGGCGGCACGCCGGTCTTCGTCGCGTCCGCGCACGGCTGCACGCTCGTCGACCTCGACGGCAACGCCTACACCGACTACGTGATGTCGTGGGGCCCGCTGATCCTCGGTCACGCGAACCCCGCCGTCGTCGCCGCGCTGCACGCGGCCGCGGAGTTCGGCACGTCGTACGGCGCGCCGACGGAGGCCGAGAGCGAATTGGCCGAACTCGTCATCGCGATGGTGCCCTCGGTCGAGAAGGTCCGCTTCTGCTGCAGCGGCACCGAGGCGACGATGAGCGCGCTGCGTCTCGCGCGCGGGTTCACCGGCCGCGCCAAGGTGCTGAAGTTCGCCGGCTGCTACCACGGCCACGGCGACGCGTTCCTGATCTCGGCGGGCAGCGGCGCGCTCACCAACGGCGTCCCCGACTCGCCCGGCATCACCGAAGGCGTCTCCCGCGACACGATCGTCATCGACTACAACGATCTGGCGGGCGTCGCCGAGGCGTTCCGCCTGCACGGCGACGAGATCGCGGCCGTGATCGTCGAGCCGTACGTCGGCAACATGGGCCTCGTGCTCCCGCTGCCGGGCTTTTTGGCGGGCCTGCGCGACCTGTGCACGCGCTACGGCACCGTGCTGATCTTCGATGAGGTCATGACCGGTTTCCGCGTCGCGCCCGGCGGCGTCCAGGAGCGCGAGGGCGTGCTCCCGGATCTGACGACCCTCGGGAAGATCATCGGCGGCGGGTTGCCGGTCGGCGCCTTCGGCGGCAGGGCCGACATCATGGCCAAGCTCTCGCCGGAGGGGCCGGTCTATCAAGCGGGCACGCTCTCGGGCAACCCGCTCGCGATGGCCGCGGGTCTCGCGACCCTGCGAGGGCTGCAAGCGCCCGGCGTCTATGCGCATCTCGAGTCGGTCGGAAAGCGTTTTGCCGAGGGTATGTCCGAAGTCTTCACGCGCCACGACGTGCCGCACGTCACCGCGCATCGGGGCTCGATGGTCGGATTCTTCTTTACGGAGGGTCCCGTCACGAATCTCACGTCCGCCAAGCAATCCGACACCGGCTTCTACGGCCGGTTCTTTCACGCGATGTTGGATCGCGGCGTGTATTTGGCTCCGAGTCAGTTCGAAGCGGGATTTCTTTCGACGGCCCACCGGCCGGCCGACGTGGACGCGACATTGGCCGCGGCCGACGAGGCGCTCGGGGCGATGTTCGCCTCGACGGCGTCCAAGGACTCGAGGTAATACGGTGCCGTTGGTTTGCATGGGTCTCTCGCACAATACGGCGCCGGTCGACGTCCGCGAACGTCACGCGTTCCCCGTCCACACGATGGGCGAAGCCCTGGTCGCGCTCCGCGACTACGAGGCCGTGCGTGAAGCGCTCATGCTGCAGACGTGCGGCCGGCTCGAGATCTACGCCGAACTCGAAGACTACGAGGGCGGCGTCAACCAGCTGCGTCAGTTCCTCGGCAACTTCCGCCACGGCGGCATCGACGACATGGATTCGTACATGTACACGATGCTGGGCAGTCAGGCGATCGATCATCTTTTCCGCGTCACGACCGGGCTCGATTCGATGTTGATCGGCGAGGCCGAGATTCTGCATCAGGTCAAGGATGCGTTCGTCGAGGCGCAGCGCGCGCGCTCGCTCGGCAAATCGCTGCACTACCTCTTCCGCGAGGCGCTCAACGCCGGCAAGGCGGCGCGCACGCAGACCGAGATCGGTGGCGCGTCGACCTCGATCGCGACGGCCGCCGTGAACTTCGCCAAGCAGCACGTCGGCGACGTGAAGGGCAAGTCGATCGTGGTCGTCGGCGCGGGCAAGATGGGCTCGCTCGTCGCCCGCCGGCTCAAGAGCGAAGGCTGCGGCGATATCGTCGTGCTCAACCGCTCGCAAGAGCGCGCCGCAAGCGTGATCGCATCGATCGGCGTCGGACGCGCGGGCGATCTGCCCGCGATCACCGGCGCACTGCAGAACGCCGACATCGTCGTCACCTCGACCGGCGCGTCGCACTTCGTCATCGCTCCCGACGACGTGCGCACCGCGATGAGCGTCCGCCCTGAGCGGCCGCTCTTCATCGTCGACATCGCGGTTCCGCGCGACGTCGATCCGGACGTCGCCACCATCGACGGCGTGCGCGTCGTCGACGTCGACGGGCTCCGCGGCGTGATCGACGTGACGCTCGAGCGTCGTCGCGAAGCGATTCCGCTGGTCGAGGAAATCATCGCCGAGCACACCGAGCGTTTCGCCCAGTGGTATCAGGCGCGCGTTGCGGTTCCGGTCATCTCCTCGCTCGTCAAACGTGCCGAGTCGATCCGCGAGGGCGAACTCGAGCGGCTCTTTGCCCGCTGTCCGGAGCTCACCGACCGCGAGCGCATGCTGATCACCGGCACCTCGCTCACGATGTTCTCCAAGCTCTTGCACACCGCGATCACGAAGATTCGCGACAAAGCGATCGTCAACCAAGACGAAGCGCTCACGCACGCATCGATCCTCAACGAGCTCTTCGATCTCGAAATAGCAGCGATGCAGGAAGAACCCGGACTTCGCCTCGTCGCGGAGTAAGATACCGGTGTGAGCGCCGGGAAGGTCTGGCTGGTCGGTGCGGGGCCCGGTGATCCGGGCCTTTTGACGCTCAAGGGCGCGCGCGCGATCGCCCGGTGCGACGTCCTCGTGTACGACAACTTGGTTTCGCGCGCGATCCTCAACCTCGCGCCGCCGCGCTGCGAGAAGATCTACGTCGGCAAGAAGTCGCGCGAGCACACGCTCTCCCAGCGCGAGATCACGGCGCTGATCGTCGACCTCGCGCGCAGCGGAAAGCGCGTCGTGCGCCTGAAAGGCGGCGACGTGTTCGTGTTCGCGCGCGGCGGGGAAGAAGCGCAGGCGCTCAAGGACGCGGGCATCGCCTACGACGTGGTGCCCGGCATCAGCTCGGCGATCGCCGGGCCCGCCTACGCGGGCATCCCGGTGACGCATCGCGATCACAACACGACGTTCTCGATCTCGACCGGTCACGAGGATCCGCTCAAGGGCTACACGAGCCTCGACTACGCGAAGCTTGCGAACCCGGGCGCGACGACGATCTTCCTGATGGCGATGGGCCACCTCGCGGGCATCACCGGCGCGCTGCGCGCGAACGGGTTGCCGGGCGAGACGCCGGTCGCGATCGTGCGCGAAGCGACCACGCCGCAGCAAGCGACGCTCGTCGCCACGCTCGACACGATCGTCGACGAGGTCGAACGCGCCCGCTTCGCCGCACCGGCGGTCGTGGTGATCGGCACGGTGGTGAACGAGCGTGAAGCGATACGCTGGTTCGACGATCACCCGCTGTTCGGCCGGCGCGTGCTGATCACGCGGCCGATCGCGCAGGCCGACGATTTCGCCGCGCAGCTGTGGGAGATCGGCGCCGAGCCGATCGTCGCGCCGACGATCGCGATCGGTCCGCCCGACGATCCGGCGCCGGCCGAACGCGCCGTGGCGCACGTGCGCGACTACGCGTGGGCGATCTTCACCAGCCGCAACGGCGTCGACGCGTTCTTCGCGATCCTCGACCGGCAGGGCCGCGACGCGCGCGCGTTCGGCGACGTGCGCGTCGCGGCGATCGGTCCGAAGACCGCCGCGGCGCTGGCCGAGCGCGGTTTGCGCGTGGACTTCATGCCGGAGGTGCACGTCAACGAAGACGTCGCCGCGGGCATCGTCGCACGCAGTGGCACCGGCGATCGGCTGCTGGTGTTTCGCGCGCAAGAAGCGCGTGAGGTGTTGCCCGACCTGTTGCGCGCCACGGGATGCACGGTCGACGTGGTCGCGGCGTACGCGACCCGGACGCTGATCGACGCGCGCATCGCGGAGGGTCTCGCCGGCGCCGACATCGTGACGTTCACCAGCGCGAGCGCCGTGAAGGGCCTCATCACGAACGTCCCCAACGCGCCGGCGCTGCTCGCGACCAAGATCGTCGCGGCGATCGGGCCGATCACGGCGCGGGCCGCGCGCGATCTCGGGATCGCGGTCGACGTCGTCGCCGACGACTTCACGATCGAGGGTCTGCTGCGCGCGCTCGCCCCCGGGGCCGCCGTCTGAACTTCACGAGCGTCGGTCTCGGTCTGCTGGCGGCGCTCGCCATCGCGCTCGCCGCGCTCCGCGCGAAGGCACTGACGCGCGGCGGGGCGCTGGCCGCGTTCGTCGTCGGCACGCTCACGTTCGGCGCGGGAACGCTCGGCACGGCGTTGCTGCTGCTCGCGTTCTTCATCAGCTCGACGCTGCTCTCGCGTGCGGGCAAGGCGCGCAAACGCGAACTCGTCGACATCGGGAAGGGCGGTGCCCGCGATGCCGCGCAGGTGCTCGCCAACGGCGGCGTGGCCACCGTTTGCGCGGTCGTGTGGGCGTTGGCCGATCACGGCAGCGGGTCGTCGCTCTGGTTCATCGCGTTCGCGGGCGCCTACGCCGCGGCGACCGCCGACACGTGGGGCACGGAGATCGGCACGCTCGCCGCCGAAGCGCCGCGTTCGGTCGTCACCGGCAAGCCGATCGCGACGGGGCTCTCCGGCGGCGTCACGCCGGCCGGCACCTCCGCCGAGTTCGCCGGCGCGGTGCTGATCGGCGTGCTCACGCCGTTCGCCCTGATCCTCGCGCTGCCGGGCGACAACGCGACCGTGCAGCTTCCGATGCCGCAACTGCTCTTTCCGCTGCTCGGCATGCGCGCGCCGTTCGCCGCGTTCGCGCTGCTCACGATCGTGCCGGTGTTCTTGGGCGGATTCGCGGGCGCGTGGATCGACTCGCTGCTCGGCGAGACGCTGCAAGACCGCCGCTGGTGCCCGTCGTGCGAACGCGAGTGCGAGACCGATCCGCACGTCTGCGGAACGCCGACCGAACGCCGCCGCGGTTTTCCCTGGATGAGTAACGACGCGGTGAACTTTGCCGCCACGCTCTCCGGCGCGATCGTCGCCGCCCTCATCGCGCTCGCGATCCACCGCGCCCTCGGCATCTAGCGGATGATCGACCGGCCACGGCGGACGACGGTCCTGTTCGATCTCGACGGCACGCTCACGGATCCGTATCTCGGCATCTCGCGATCGTTCGCGCACGCGATGACGGCGCTCGGGCGGCCGCTCGCCGACGACTACGATTACCGTCCGTCGATCGGACCGCCGATGCGCATCGCCTTCGCGCTGCTCTGCGGCGACGACGACGACGAGATCACGCGCGGCATCGCGCTCTACCGCGAACGCTACGCGACGATCGGGCTCTACGAAAACGCCGTCTACGACGGGGTCCATGCCATGCTGCGTCGTGTCGGCGCATCGTTCCGGCTGCTCGTCTGCACGTCGAAGCCGCACGAATTCGCCCGCCGCATCCTCGACCACTTCGGGCTAGCCGCTGCGTTCGATGCGGTCTACGGCGCCGAGTTCGACGGTACGCGCAGTAACAAGGCCGAACTCATGGCGTGGCTCCTCGCGCGCGAGAACCTCGCACCGCACGAAGCCATCATGATCGGCGACCGTTCGCACGACATCCTGGCCGCGCGCGCGAACGGCGTCGCGCACGCCGCCGTGGGCTGGGGCTACGGCACGCCGCACGAACTGCGCGAAGCCGGCACCACGCACACCTTCGCGCATCCCGACGACGTCACCGTCGCCGCATTGCACGCTCTGAAGTAGCGCCGCATGCGTCACGATCCCGGCGCCGAGCGGCCCGAATGGTTGCAGCAGAACGCGGCGATTCGTTTCGACTGGGGCCGCGCGGGTGCGGCGCGCAGCGCGGCGGCGGGATGCATCACCGTCATCGTCGACACGCTGAGCTTCTCGACGATCGTGGCGGTCGCCGTGCAGCGCGGCATCGCCGTGGTGCCGGCGATTTCGGATGACGAGGCCGATGCGATCGCGCACGCGACCGCGTTTCGGCGGACCGTCTCGCGTGCGGGCGCGCCGTCCGGTGCGCTCACGCTCTCGCCGGCCAGTATGCGCGATGCTGTCGACGTATCGCGCGCGGTGGTCGTCCACTCACCGAACGGCGCACGCTGCACGCGTGCGGCCGACGGCGCGGGTGCCATCATCGCGCGGCTCACCGGCGAATGCGCGCCGGAAGCCGAGATCGCGGCACGTGCATACCATGCCAGCGCCGGCGATCTCGCGATGCTCATCGCGGCGTCGGGCTCCGGCCGCGAGTTGGCGTCGACCGGCTTCGCCGAAGATGTGCGCATTGCGTCGGCACTCGACAGCTGCGATTACGCTGCCGTCGTCGGCGACGGATCGGCCGGGCGGGCGATCTACGCGGCCGACGCCGTTCGATAACCGAAACCGCAGCATCGTTGCGCGCGCGGCGCGCGCGGACAACAGGGATGCCGCGCCGCCGACGTGGACACTCGCGCACGATGATCGATGTTCGTTCGCGCGTGGCCGGCGATCGGGTGCGCATGGCGCGCGATAACAAGCTCAAGCTCGGACTGTTCGGCTCGAACTGTTCGTCGGGCCGCGCCGCAACGACGGTGCCCGAACGCTGGTCGGGCAGCTGGGACGACAATCTGCGGCTCGCGCAACTCGCCGACGACGCGGGGATCGACTTCATGTTGCCGATCGGCCGCTGGCGCGGCTACGGCGGCGAAACGAACTTCGAAGGACGCACGCTCGAAACGATCACGTGGGCGACGGGCTTGCTCGCGCAGACGCAAGCGTTGCGCGTCTTCGCGACCGTGCATGCGCCGTTGTTCAATCCGGTCGCGGCGGCGAAGCAGATCGTCACCGCCGACCACATCAGCCGCGGCCGTTTCGGGCTCAACATCGTCTGCGGCTGGAATCAGGACGAGTTCGACATGTTCGGCGTCGACAATCGCGAGCACGAAGCGCGCTATCGCTACGGCCGCGCATGGCTCGACGTGATCGAGCGCCTGTGGTCCGACGACACGACGCCGTTCGACGTCGACGACGAGTTCTTCCACATGCGCGGGCTCGTCGCGGAACCCAAGCCGTACGGGACGACGCGACCGATCACGATGAACGCGGGCGCATCGCCGACCGGACGCGAGTTCGGCACCGCGAACTGCGATCTGATCTTCACGCCGCTCAGCGACATCGCGGCCGGTGCCAACGACGTTGCGGCCGCCGAAGCGCGCGCGCGCGAACTCGGCAAATCGGTCGGCGTGTGCGGTAACGGTTTCGTGGTCTGCCGGCCGACGCAGCGCGAGGCCGACGAGTACCTGCGCTATTATGCCGAAGAGAACGCGGATTGGGGCGCCGTCGACCGGCTGCTCGCGCTCAACGGCGTGCAATCGAAGTCGTACGAGCCGGATCACTATCAGAAGTTTCGCACGCGCTGGTCGGCCGGGCACGGCGGCTATCCGATCGTCGGCGATCCCGATCGCGTCGCCGACGAGCTGACGCGCATCGCCGACGCCGGCTACTACGGCTTCTGCTTCTCGTTCGTCAACTACCTCGATGAGTTTCCGCTGTTCCGCGACGAAGTCTTGCCGCGTCTCGTCGCGCGCGGCATCCGCACCGATCCGGGAGCATCCGCATGATCCGACGTCTGATTTCCACCCTCGCCGCACTGGTGTGCGCCGCGATCGTCGCGCCCGCGGGCGCCGCGGATCCGTACGACGTCAACGTGTTGCTCTCGCTCACCGGCCCCGGCGCGTTCCTCGGCCAATCCGAGGCGAAGTCGCTCGAAGCGATCGAAGTGCTCACCAACGAATCGGGCGGCATCAACGGACGCCCGGTGCACTTCGTCGTCGCCGACGATCAGTCGAGTCCGCAGCTCGCCGTGCAACTCACCAACGCGCTGATCGCGAAGGGCGTGCCGATCATGCTCGGCCCCTCGTACAGCGCGACGTGCTACGCGGTATTACCGATCGTAAAGAACAACGGGCCAGTGCAGTACTGCTACACGCCCTCGGTGCACACGGTCGCGCCGAGCTTCACGTTCTCCTCGGGCGTATCGACGAAGGATCTCGCGCTCGCCGGCATGCGCTACTTCCGCCAAAAGGGACTGCGGAAGGTCGCGATGCTGGTGACGACCGACGCGACCGGACAAGACGGCGAGAACGTGATCCGTCAAGATCTCGCGTTGCCCGAGAACGCTTCGCTCTCGCTCGTCGCGACCGAACACTTCACGCCCGGCGACATCAGCATCGCGGCGCAAATGCAGCGGCTGAAGGCATCCGGCGCGCAATACGTCATCGCGTGGGTCACCGGCACGCCGTTCGGCACCGTGCTCAAGGGCGCCGTCGACAGCGATCTCGGTCTGCCGATCCTCACCAACGCCGGCAACCTCAGCGTCGCGCAGATGACGCAGTACTCGTCCTTCGTGCCGAAAGAGCTCTACTTCACCGGCTTTCGCTTTCTGCGCTACAAAGAAGCGGGCGCCGGTCCCGTGCGCGACGCCGATCGCGCGTTCTACTCCGCGCTCGCGAAGGTCGGCGTGACGAATCCCGACGGCACGAATTCCTCGAACTGGGACGCGACGCGCGTCGCGATCGACGCGCTGCGCCACGCCGGCCCGAATCCGACCGCCGAGCAACTGCGCGCGTACATCGCCAACCTGCACGGCTTCGCCGGCATCAACGGCATCATGGATTTCCGCGACGGTCAGCAACGCGGCTACAAGGACAACGCCGGCCTGATCGTGCGCTGGGATGTGGCGAGCAAGAATTTCGTGCCGGTCAGCCTGCCCGGCGGGTACCTGAAGTGAGCGCGATGCCCCGCGTCGGGTTGATCGGCGTGGGACGCATGGGCGAACCGATGGCGCGCCACTGGCTGCGCGCCGGCTTTCCGGTGGCGACCTACGACCCGCGGCGCGACGCCGCGCGCGAACTCGTGGCGCTCGGCGCGACGAGCGAGGCGACGCCGGCGGCCGTTGCCGCACGTTCCGACGTCACGATCGTGCTGGTCGGCTATCCGGCGCAGGTCGATGCGTGCGCGGACGGACCCGACGGCGTCCTCGCCGGACTTCCGCCCGGCGGCATCGTCGTGGTGAGCAGCACGACCGCACCCGAACAGGTGCAGCGCCTCGCCGCCGCCGCCCGCGAACGCGACGCCGACGTGCTCGACGCGCCGATCGCGCGCGGCGAACCGGCGGCCCACGCGGGCAACGTGCTGTGGTTCGTCGGCGGCGAGAGCGCGACGCTCGAGCGCGCGCACGCGGTCCTCGCGGCGGCGGGTCCCGACGTGCATCACGTCGGCGCGGTCGGCGCGGGTCAGGTCGCGAAGGCGATCAACAACATGCTGCTGTGGGCCGCCGTCGTGTCGAATCGCGAGGCGCTCGAGCTCGCGGCGGCATTCGGCGTCGACGAACGGCGGCTGCGGACGGCGCTGCTCGATTCGAGCGCCGCGAGCTGGGCGATGGCGCACTGGGACATGATGGACGTCACGCCCTGGGCGCACAAAGATCTCGTGCTCACCACCGCGATGGCCGATCAGGCGGGCCTCTCGCTGCCCCTCGCCGGCCTGTTGCGCGAGCGCGTCAAGGAGCGCTGGTCGGAGCGCGGCGTCGAACTTCCCGGCGCCGGAGCAGCCAGCCGCGTGTAAATGCACGTGCCGGGAGCGACTTCGGTCCGCTCGCCGTCGAAGCGTTTCGACGACAATCCTCAGCATCGTTTTTGAAGAGGACGACGCACATGGCCGCCCCGCCCAACGCCCATCCCCAAGCCGATCGACTCGTCGTCGAGTCGGGACCCGCGCTGGTCCTCATCACCGCGGCGATTTTGTGCGCCACGTTGATGCAGACGCTCGACACGACGATCATCAACGTCGCGTTGCCGATCATTCAGGGGAACCTCGGCGCGACGATCGACGAGGGCGCGTGGGTCGTCACCGGCTACATCATCTCGGCGGTCGTCGTCATCCCGCTCACGCCGTGGCTGCAGATGCGCTTCGGTCGCCGCCAGTACTACGCGACCGCGATCATCGGCTTCACGATCGCCTCGATGCTGTGCGGCACCTCGCACTCGATCGGCGAGTTGATCCTGTGGCGCATCGTGCAGGGCATGTTCGGCGGCGGGCTGATCGCAACGGCGCAGGCCACGTTGCGCGACACGTTTCCGAAGAGCAAGATCGGTCTCAGCCAAGGCCTCTTCTCGCTCGGTGCGATCCTCGGGCCCGCCATCGGTCCGACGCTCGGCGGCTGGCTCACCGATAACGTCTCGTGGAACTGGGTGTTCTTCATCAACCTCGTGCCGGGTGCGTTCGCCGGCTTCGTGATCCTCACGCGATTGAAGAATCCCAACGATCCCAAGCCCATTCCCGTCGATGCGATCGGCCTCGGGCTGTTGATTCTCGGCCTGGGTTCGCTGCAGTACGTGCTCGGCGAGGGGCAGCGTCGCGATTGGTTCGACGACGATCTGATCCGCTTCCTCACGTGCACGTGCGTCGGCGGTCTCGCGTCGTTCGTCGCCTGGGAACTCTTCGGCACGAAACGGCCGATCGTCGATCTGCGCGTGCTGCGCTATCGCGCGGTCTCGGCGGGTTCGGTGCTCGCGTTCGCGGTCGGCGCCACGCTCTACGGCGCGATCGTCATCTTTCCGCAGTACGTGCAGAGCGTGCTCGGCTTCACCGCGACGCTGAGCGGCGAACTGATCTTCACCCGCGCGATCTTCATCGCCGTCGGCACGCCGCTCGTCGTCCGCTTCGCCACCAGCGGCAACGTGGAAACGCGTTGGCTGCTCTTGACCGGCTTCGCGCTGATCGGCATCTCACAACTGTGGTTCGCGCAGATCACGACGTCGCAGACCGACTTCTGGATCCTGGTGCCGCCGAACATGATGAGCGGCCTCGGTCTCTCGATGCTCTTCGTCCCGATTTCGCTTGCGATCCTCGGCGGCGTGCCGCCGCAGGTCGTGCCGAAAGCGGCCGCGTTCCAAAGCCTCTCGCAACAGCTCGGCGGATCGATCTCCACCGCGGCGCTCGTGACGCTGCTCGCGCGGCGCGAGGCGTTCCATCAAGACATTCTCGCGGCCAACGTCACGAGCGCGTTCGTGCCGCTCGAGAACTTCATCCGCACGCACGGCTCGATCGGTCAACTCTACGGCGACGTGCTCAACGAGGCGAGCGCGCTCTCCTATGCCGACGCGCAGTTCGCGATCGGCATCCTCGCGCTCGTGTTGATCCCGGTCGTGTTCATCATGCCGCGCAAGAAGACGGGCGCACCCGCGGTGCAGCCCGTCTTCGAATGATGGAACGAGCGGTCAGGCCTTGACGGCCGTTCCGTATTTCTTTTCGAGATACGGGATGATCGTATCGTCGTCGTCGAGCACCACGTCGCCGTCGACGAGCACCGGAATGCTCGTCTGGCCCGAGACGGCCTTCACCTCACCACGCTCGGCGTGGGAGTGCGGCACGTTGACGATCGTGTAGTCGAGCAGCATGTCGGTCATCTTCTTGCGCACGCGCACGCAATACGGACACCATTCCGCCTGATAGAGCACCATATCCGTCTTCAATCCCATGGTCCTCGCAAAACGGACGGCCCGGCCCCATTGGTTGCGGCGCGCCGGTCGAAGAGGGCGGCGAGCGCGTCCGCGATGCGTGCTACGGCCGCTCGCTTGAAACGCCCGGCATCCGACGCGTCGAGCGCGTGCACGAGCATCGCGGCGTCGGCCTCGAAGACGAAGAGCGTGCCGTCGGGCAGCTGCGTGCAATCGACGCCGACGTAGTCCAGGCCGAAGGCGGCGGCGATCGCCGGAACGGCATCGTTCCAGCCGGCGAGCACGCGCTCGGGCGCCTCGAGGAAGCGCGCCTCCTCGTCGTTCATCCAGGGCGTCGCGGTCGTGCCCGTGCGATAGTAGTGGATCATCCACTGCTCGTCGATCGCGAGGTGATACGGGTAGGCGACGCCGTCGACGAACATGATACGGTATTTGCGGAACCAGCCGTCGGCGCTGCGATAGTCCACATACGCGCTGCAATCGTAGGCCGCGGCGGGAACGCGCGCGAGATACGCCGGCAGCGCATCCGGACCGTCGAGCTTCTCGAGCCCGCGTCCGCCGTGCGTGTCGACCGGCCGCACGAGCAGGGGGTAGGCGAGGCCGCCGGCTCCGGCGTCCGCGGCGAGCTCCGCGTGCGCGAGACGCCGCGCGTCGGGCGTGCGCACGCCGCGCATGCCCGCGAGCGTCGCGCCGAGCCGGTCGCGACCAAGCGCGCGCAGCCGCTCGGGCGCATTGATCGCGGGCAGGGCGCAGGCGCCGAGGATCGCCCGCACGTCGGCCAGCGCGGCGCTGCCGGCCAGGCTGTCGCCGAGCGCGTTCACGATGAGGTCGACCGGCGGCAGCGCACGCGTCGCGCGTTCGGGATCGGGCAGAAACCAGCGATGCAGCGCCCAGCGGCGGTCGTCGACGATGAAGTCGAGCGGCATGTTGCGCGGCCACGGTCCGGCAAGGCCGAGCACGAGCGCGTGCTTCGCGCCGGTGCGCGGCGCGGGCGGCGCGAAGAGCCGCTGCCGCGCGAACGCGGCATCGAACCAGCGTTGCGCCGTGGCGTCGTCGCGCGCGAGGGTCGCGAGCTCGCCGAGCGCGTACCGGCTCGCTGCGTCGAGCGGGTCGAGCTCGGCCGCGCGCGCGTACGCGGCGCGCGCCTGATCGACGAAGCCGCCGCGCAGCAAGACGTTGGCGCGGGCGGCGTGCGCCGGGGCGAACGCGGGGTCGAGCGCGACGGCCCGCTCGAGCAGCTCCCACGCCCTCGCGATACCGTCGACGAAGCGCTGCGATCCGGGGATGCGCAGCTGATCGCCGATCGACGGAGCGACGGCGAGCGCGGCCGCGTACGCTTCGGCGGCGGTGGCAGGCAAGGCCGGCGGCATCGTCGCCTGGTATTGCTGATCCGGTATGACGGTTCTTGCGCCCGAGCAGATCGCCGCGTTGCGCTCGGCCCTCGCCGCGATCGTCGGCGACGATCACGTGCTCACGAAGGCCGAGGACGTCATCGCCTACGGCTTCGACGGCACGTTTTTCGATAACACGCCGCCGCTCGTCGTGCTGCCCGGCTCGACCGCGGAGATCGCGGCGATCCACCGGCTGGCGAACGCCCAGCGCATGGCGATCACGCCGCGCGCGATGGGCAGCGGTCTCTCGGGCGGCTCGGTGCCGCTGGCCGGCAGCATCGTGCTCGGTGTCGCGCGGCTCAATCGCATTCTCGAGATCGATCCAGTCGATCGCGTCGCCGTCGTGCAAGCCGGCGTGATCACGGCGACGCTGCAGTCGGCCGTCGAGCGCATCGGCCTGTTCTATCCGCCCGATCCGTCGTCGTTGCGCCAGAGCGCGATCGGCGGAAACGTCGCGGAAAACGCCGGCGGCGCGCGCTGTTTGAAGTACGGCGTCACCAACGACTACGTGCTCGCGCTCGAGGTCGTGCTCCCCGACGGCACGGTCATCCGCACCGGTGGACGCTCGGTGAAGAACGTGACCGGCTACAACCTGCGCGCGCTCTTCACCGGCGCGGAAGGCACGCTGGGCACGATCACCGAGGTCACGCTGCGGCTGCTCAGCAAGCCGAAATTTTCGCGCACGGCGATGGCGATCTTCGATCGCATCGACGACGCGACGGCGACCGTCAACGCGGTGCTCGCGTCGGGCGTGCTACCGACGTCGATCGAGCTGATCGACGACGTCACGGCGCGGTGCATCGAAGCGAACACGCCGATCGGATTGCCGCTCGACGCGCAAGCGGTGCTGCTCTTCGGAACCGACGGCAGCGACGAGCGCGTGGTCGAGGAAGAGACCGCGTCGATCGCCGCTACGGCGCAGCGCGGCGGCGCGCGCGAGATCCGCGTCGCGGCAGACGCCGCCGAATCCGAACGCATGTGGAACGCGCGCCGCGCGATCTCGCCCTCGCTCGCGCGACGGCGGCCCAACAAACTCGGCGAGGACATCGCGATCCCGCGCAGCGCGATCCCCGAGATGGCCCGACGCGTGCGCGCGATCGCCGCGACGTATCGCTTGGAGATCCCGCTCTTCGGCCACATCGGCGACGGCAATCTGCACCCCAACATCCTCTGCGACCGGCGCGATCCCGAGGAGATGCAGCGCGTCACGCAGGCGGCGCGCGCCATCTTCGAAGCGGCGGTCGCGCTCGGCGGCACGCTCTCGGGCGAACACGGCATCGGCCTGCTCAAGAAGCAGTTCATGGAGCTCGATCTCGGGCCCGACGCGATCGCGCTGATGCGGCGCATCAAGGATGCGATCGATCCCAACGGCATCATGAATCCCGGCAAGGTGTTCCCCGATCCGGGCGGCGCCGACGCGTTCCACCTCTAGCGACCGGAGCGTCACAATATCCCCTGTTCTGAGGGTATCGCGAGCAAGCGCGCTCCCGCAGAATGCAGCCATGGACACCATCTTCAAGGCCCTGGCCGATCCGACCCGACGTCAACTGCTGGATCGTCTCTACTGGCGTGACGGGCAGTCGTTGGGCGCTCTTTGCAACGAACTCGACATGACCCGCTTCGGCGTGATGAAGCACTTGCGCGTGCTCGAAGATGCCGGCCTCATCGCTTCACGTCGTGCGGGCCGTCACAAGCTGCACTTCCTCAACGCGGTGCCGATCGAGGCGATCTACGATCCGTGGGTGCGCAAGTACGCGCAACGCCCGACGGCCGTCGCCGTCAACGAGTAGTCCTCAGCTGATGCCGTAGAGACGCGCGAAGAGATACCGCGCGTCGTCTTCGGCCCGCTCGAGGTCGATCAGGCCGGAAACGGCCCGCTCGTACGCGGCGACGATCTCGCGCTTGATGCCGGTCGTCGCGCGCTCGACCTCGAAGTCGCGATCGCTCGGCCGATAGGCCGTGACGTTCTCGGCGAAGTTGCGCCGCGCTTCGGTGAGCGAGTAATCGTGGTTCGGGCCGCCGACCACCGTATCGGGTGAAGCGCTCGCTTCGTTGCCGAGGCGCGCCGCGTCGTCCTGACCGTCGTCTTCCCACGCGCAGAGCGAACAGATCTCGAACGTTCCGCGCAGGTCGATCGTCGGGTATCCGCAGCACGGGCACGTGACGCGGCCCGCGTCTTCAAACGTGCGCCGCCGGCGTTCGAAGGCGACCGGATCGAATCTCACAGCGTCGTTTTCCCCAATGCGCTGAGAATCAACTCGACCGCGAGGATCGCCGTCTGGTTCTGACGATCGAGGATCGGATTGATCTCCGTGATCTCGAGCGATCCGAGCGCGCCCGACGATGCGACCGCCTCCATGAGAAAGTGCGCCTCGCGATACGAGATGCCGCCGCGCACCGGCGTGCCGACGCCCGGCGCCTCGGTCGGGTCGATGCCGTCCATGTCGAAGCTCACGTGCAGCGAGGCCGGACCGTCGCACGCGATGGCGAGCGCTTCGTCGATCACGCGCGCCATGCCGATGCGATCGATGTCCGACATCGTGAAGGCGCGCACGCCCAGGTCACGGATCGCGCGCTTCTCCCCCTCGTCGACGTCGCGCAATCCGATGAACACCATGCGCTCCGGCGAAACGTCGTGCGCCTCCATCGCGAAGTGCACCGGCATGCCGTGCACGTTGCCCGTCGGCGACGTGAGCGGCGTGTTGATGTCGCCGTGGGCGTCGACCCAGATCACGCCGGGCGCGCGGCCGCGCGTGCGCGCGACGCCGGCCAGCGTGCCGATCGCGATCGAATGATCGCCGCCGAGCACCAGCGGAAAGCCGCCCGTACCGATCACGTCGGCGACCGCATCGGCGAGCAACGCACAGGCCTCGGCGATGATCGGCAGATACTTCGCGCTCGCTTCTTCGATCGACGCCGATTCCGCGACGCGCACCGGGATGTTCCCGCGGTCGACCGCGGTGATGCCGAGCCGGTCGAGCGCCGCCTGGAGCCCGGCGTAGCGAATCGCCGAGGGGCCCATGTCGACGCCGCGCCGGTCGGCGCCGAGGTCCATCGGCACGCCGATCACGTCGACGCGTTGCGGCGTCACGTCGAGCTCGGCACGCGCTCGCGCGGCGGCTTGGTGATGTCGGCCTTCTCCGGCGCCAGGTCGGCCGCCGCGGGAAGCAGTTGCTCGCGCAGCACGCGCAGCATCGCGGCGACCGGCACCGCCAGAAACGTGCCGATCAGCCCGAAGAGTTCGGAGCCGATCAAGATCGCGATGATGATGTAGAGCGGCGAGAGCCCGACGTTGTCCTTGAGCACGCGCGGTGCGACGAAGTTGCCGTCGATCTGCTGGATCACCGCGAAGAGGATCGCGACGATCAGCGCGTTGGTGGGACCGTTGTAGGCGAGTGCGAGCAGCACCGAGGGAACGAACCCGATCACCGCCCCGGCGTAGGGGATGAAGTTCAGGATGCCGGCCGCGACGCCGATGAGGAGCGCGTAGGGCACGTGCGTGAACATGAGCATGACGAAGATCATGGTGCCGACGATCGCGCCGTCGATCAACTGACCGCGGATGAACCCGCCGACGACCGCGTCGAGCTCGTCGATCACCGTGTTGAGCTTCGGCCGGCGCTTCGGCGGAAAGAGCCCGAGCAGCTGACGGCGTACGTCCACCGCCTCGAGCAGCATGTACGCCGCGAGCACGGGGATCACGACGAAGGTGGCGATGATCGAGACGGTCGAGAGCACGACGGTGAACGAGCGCGTGAGCGTGTCGACGCCGTACTTCTGCACCGCACCATCGAGCTGCGAGGGCAGGTTCGCGAGCGCCATGCGCTCGCCCACGGGGATGCGGCGGAGCAGCCCGCTGTGCGGCGCGATCAGTTCGTTCTGGAACTGCTGCGTCAGCGCCGGCAGCGTGCGCACGAAGTTGCTGATGTCGTTGCCGAGCGCCGGAATTACCAGCGCCAGCGCCGAGCCGACAACGAGCAGGATGAACGCGTAGACGATGATGATCGAGGCGATCGCCGGGAGCCGCGTGTTGAGCTGCCGCACCAGCGGATAGATCAGGTAGGCGAAGAACAGCGCGCCGACGATGAGCAAACCGGTCGAACGGATCGCACCGAAAAATTGCAGCACGCCGACGAGCAGGTAGATCGACAGGGCGATCGTCGCGAGCACCTTGAGTGCGTAGGTGACGCGGCGCTCGCTCCGCGACGGTAAGCGCCGACGCAAGCGTCGCGCCGCGACCGATCGGTCGGGTGCGTTCATGGTCGCGCGGCTTCGCGAATGGCGAAAGGCCAACCCGCACGAAGCGCGTAGTGAGGCCGGGATGATGACGCGCCGCGCATTCACCGCGGGCAGTTTGCTCGTGGCCGGTGCCGCCCTAGGTGGCTGCAGCCATCCGAAATCCGTGGCCGAAGGCGGGAACGTTCGCCTCGCGATGGTCACGGACGTCGGCGGGCTGGGCGACCGCTCGTTCAACGACTCCGCCTACGCCGGGCTGCTCGACGCCAAACGGGACTTGCACGCCGACATCGCCGTGTTGCAGTCGCGCTCCGCCGCCGACTACCAGCCGAACCTGACCGTGCTCGCGACCAAAGCGTACGATGAAGTCTTCGCGATCGGCTTCCTGATGGCGCGCGATCTCGACGAGGTCGCGGAGCGTTTTCCCGGCACCCACTTCACGATCATCGATGCGATCGTCCCCGAACCCAACGTCGCCTCGGTGACGTTCCGCGAGCAAGAGGGCTCGTTTCTCGCCGGCGCGGCCGCCGCGATGGCGAGCATCACCAAGACGGTCGGGTTTCTCGGCGGCGTCGACATCCCGCTCTTGCGCAAGTTCGAAGTCGGCTACGCGGCCGGCGCGCGGCAGATCGATCCCGCGATCAAGGTCCCGGTGAAGTACATCGGATCATTCGACGATCCCGCCGCCGGCAAGGAACTCGCCGACGTGCTCTTCGATCAGCACGCCGACGTGATCTACACGGCGGCCGGTAAGGGCGGTCTCGGTGCGATCGAGGCGCTCAAGGACCGGCCCGGCACCTACCTGATCGGGGTCGACACCGACCAAGACGGCATGCTGCCCGGGCGCATCCTCACGAGCATGGTGAAGCGAGTCGACGTCGCCGTGATGATCGTCGCGCGCGACGCGGCCTCGCAGAAGCCGCCGGCCGGCCACATCGAACTCGGCATCTCCGATGACGCGATCGGCCTGACCGACTTCCGCTACACGAAGAACGCGCTCACGCCCGCGCAGTTTCGTACGCTCGACCAATTGAAGAACGCGATCGTCGCCGGCACGATCGTTCCGCCGTCGACGCGCGAGGCGCTGGCGACGTTCAAGCCCGTGAAGCTGCCCGCGGCATGACGGCGCCCGTTCTCGCCCTGCACGGCATCCGCAAGCGTTTCGGCGCGGTCCTCGCGGTCGACGGCGTCGACCTCGAGTTGCGCGCGGGCGAGATCCACGCGCTCGTCGGCGAGAACGGCGCGGGCAAATCGACGCTGGCGGCGATCGCCTTCGGCGCGGTGATCCCCGACGAAGGCACGATCGAAGCGACCGCGCCCGTCGGTCTCGTGCACCAGCATTTCCAGCTCGTCGACCGGCTGCGCGTGTGGGAAAACGTGCTGCTCGGGCGCGAACCGCGGCGCGGCTGGCGCATCGACCGCCCCGCCGCGTACGAACACGTGCGCGCGCTCGCGGCCGAGCACGGTCTCGACGTGGATCCCGACGCGCGCGTCGAGGATCTGCCGATCGGCGTGCAGCAACGCGTCGAACTGTTGCGCGAACTCGACCGCCGGCCCGGCGTGTTGCTGCTCGACGAACCGACGGCCGCGCTCGCACCGACCGAGATCGCATCGTTCTTCCGCACGATCCAGGCGCTCGCGGCGAACGGCACCGCCGTCTTGATCGTCACGCACAAACTGCAAGAGGTCATCGACTACAGCACCTGCGTGACCGTCATGCGCAGCGGACGCGTCGTGGCGACGTTCGACACGGCGGCGACGTCGACCGACGAGATCGCGCGCGCGATGGTCGGCGGCGAGCTGCCGCCGCTCGCCGCACGCGAGACGACGGCGCCGTCGGTGCGGCTGGTCGCACGCGGCCTCGCAGCCGGCGACGGCGCGGGCGCGCTGCACGACGCGACCTTCGAGGTGCGCGCCGGTGAGATCGTCGGCATCGCCGGCATCGAAGGCAACGGGCAGTCCGCGCTCGCCGACGCGCTGGCCGGCGTGCAGTCCTACACCGGCATGCTCGAGTTCGACGGCGCGCCGATGCCCTCGTCGATGTCGCCGTCGGAACGGCTCGCGCGCGGCTTGCGCGTGATCCCGCAGGATCGCCAGCACGAAGCGCTCGTGCTGGGCTGGTCGATCGCCGAGAACGTCGCGCTCGGGCGTCATCAGACGCCGCCGATGCGTCGCGGCATCGTGATCGACCGCAACGAGGAACGCGCCGCGGCGCAGCTGGTGATCGAACGGTTCGACGTGCGTCCGCCCAACGCGTCGGCGATGGTCGACGCGCTCTCGGGCGGCAACCAGCAGAAGGTCGTCGTCGGCCGCGTGCTCGGTGCCGCGCCCAAACTCGTGATCGCCTATCAGCCGACGCGCGGCATCGACGTCGGCGCGGCCACGCTCGTGCAATCGCGCTTGATCGAAGCGCGCAACGCCGGCGTCGCCGTGCTGCTGATCTCGTTCGAGCTCGACGAGATCTTCGCGCTCGCCGATCGCGTGCTCGTGATGTCGGGTGGGAAGTTCGCCGGCTCGTTCGAGCGCGCGTCGATCGATCGCGGGCGCATCGGCGCGCTGATGGCGGGCGCGCACTGATGGCCGCGTTCTTCAAGTTGCGCATCGTGCGCGATCTCGGCGTCGCGCTGATCGTCGTGTTCGGCGTCGGCAGCATCGCGATGCTGCTCGCGCGCGTCTCGCCGATCGACGGGTTCAGCGCGCTCTTCGACGGGGCGTTCGGCACCACGTCGGAATTCGCCGAGACGCTGGTGTCGGCGACGGCGCTGTTGTTCCCCGCACTCGGCATCGCGCTCTCGTTCCGTGCCGGCCTCTTCAACATCGGCGCCGAGGGACAGATCATCCTCGGCGGTCTCGCGGCGGGCGTGGCGGGCTATCTCGTTCCGGGGCCGCCGGTGGTCTCGATCGTCGTGACGTTGCTGGCCGGCGCCGCCGCCGGCGGCATCTGGGGCGGCATCGCGGGCTACCTCAAAGCGAAGTTCAACGCGAACGAAGTGATCGCCACGCTGATGCTCAACGTCGTCGCCGTGCTCTTCGCAACGTATTGCGTCAACGGCCCGCTGCATTTTCCGAGCGCGAACGAGGGTGAGACGCCGTTGCTCGCGCGCACCGCGTGGCTGCCGACGATCATCCCCGACACGCGCTTGACGATCGCGTTCGTCATCGCCGTGCTGCTCGCGATCGCGCTGCGTTTCGTCTTCACCCGCACGGTGTTCGGCTACGAACTCCGCGCCGCCGGCGAAGCGCCCGATGCGGCGCGGCGCGCGGGCATCGATCTCGGCCGCGTCGCGGTGCTCGCGATGACGTGTTCCGGCGCGATCGCCGGCGTCGGCGGCGCGACGATCGTCACCGGCGTGCTCCATCGCTTCAACACGGGGCTCAGTCCCGGCTACGGCTTCGTCGCGATCGCGGTCGCGCTCGTCGGCAACCTCGAGCCGCTGTGGATCGGCGTCGCCGCGTTCGCCTTCGGCATCTTGCAGAACGGCGCGCTCTCGATGCAGGCGGAAGCCAACGTTCCGCGCGATATCGTCAACGTGATCGAAGGCCTGGTCATCATCGCGCTCGCGGGCCGGCGCGTCATCAGCGCGCGGCGGTCGACGTGAACGAGACGCTCGCCGCGCTCGCCGCGATCACCGTGCTCACGCTGGTGAAGGCCACGCCGCTGATCTTCGCCGCCCTCGGCGGCGTGCTCGGCGAACGCTCGGGCGTGGTGAACATCGGGCTCGAAGGCGTGATGACGGCGGGCGCCTTCGCGGCCGTCATCGTGTCGGGTGCGACGGGCAGTGCGATCGCCGGTGCGATCGCGGGCGTGCTCGCCGGCGCCGCGCTCGCCGCGATCCTCGCGTTCGTCGCGACGCGACTCGCCTACGATCAGATCGTCGCCGGCACCGGCGTGAACATCGTGGCGCTCGGCGGCGCGGCGTTCGGACTCGTGCTGATCTACGGGCAGCCCGGGGCATCGCACGAAGTGCCGGCATTCGGACCGGCAGGCGAGCGAGTTCTCACCATCTTGGCCTTCGTATTGGCGGTCGCGCTCGCGCTGTTTCTCTCACGCACGCCGTGGGGGCTGCGCGTGCGCGCGTGCGGCGAGAATCCGCGCGCCGCGGCGGCGGCCGGCATCGATCCGCTGCGCACGCGCTTCTGGGCCGTCATCGCGGGCGGCGCCATCGCGGCGCTCGGCGGCGTGTATCTCTCGCTCGCCGAACTCGACCTCTACTCCGACGGCATGACCGCGGGCCGCGGCTACATCGCGCTCGCCGCCGTGATCTTCGGCCGTTGGTCGCCGATCGGAGCAACTGGCGCCGCGCTGTTCTTCGGCTTCTTCTCGGCGTTGCAGTACACGTTGCAACGCGCCGGAATTCCGAGTGAGCTCATGCAGGCGTTGCCGTATCTCGCGGCGCTCGTGGCGCTCGCCGGCTTCGCGGGCCGCGTGCGCGCGCCGGCCGCCGACGGCGTTCCGTACGTACCCGACAACGTGCGCGCGTAAGAAAGAGCCCTTGACTTCGGCGCGGAGAAGCCGACAATGAAAGCAATGCGATTGCTGCGACGATCCTTCGCCGCCGTTCTGCTTGCCGTTACGATGCTGACCGCTGCGCGCGCCGACGCCGCGACCACGCCGGCTCCGCTCGCCGCCTTGCGGACGCAACTCGCGGCGATGATGCTCCACGCACCCGGCCACGTCGCGGTGACGATCGAAGATCTCACCACCGGCCTGAGTACGTCGGTGAATGGCAACGCGCAGATGCCGGCCGCCTCGACGATCAAGATCCCGGTGATGGTGGAAGTCTTCCGCCAACTCGCGGCCGGCGACTTCGACCTCAATCGCAACGTGACGCTCACCGCGAGCGATCGCGATTGGGGCTGGGGCGATCTCGCCGACGCGGCGCCGGGTTCGCGTTATTCGGTGCAGCGGTTGCTCACCCTGATGATCGACGACAGCGACAACACCGCGACCAACATGTTGATCCGCCTGGTCGGGCGCACGAACGTGAACCGCACGATGGCCGAGCTCGGGCTGACGCAGACGGCGTTGCACGACTACATCCGCTCCGACGGACCGATCCGGTATGCGCTACGCTCGAGCCCGCGCGACATGGCGCGCCTGCTCGAGGCGATGGCGCACCACACGCTCGTCGACGAGTGGTCGTCGCGCGAGATGATCTCGATCCTCTGCGATCAGACGCACAACGGGCTCATCCCGGAGCCCTTGCCGGCCGGCACCACGATCGCCCACAAGACGGGCACGCTGCACGATACGCTCGACGACGTCGGCATCGTGTTCCTCAACAACGAGCCGTACATCATCGCCGTGATGGCGACGGACTTGCCGACCCTCGACGCCGGCTACCGCTTCATCCACGGCATCTCACGCGTCGCGTACGACGCGCTCACGCGCTTCGCGAACTGGCGCGCGTCGAACGGCACCGGAGCGGCGACGCTCGCTGCGCCGATCGCCCAGGCGGCGGTGCCGCCGGTGGCGCCCGACCAGCAGATGTGGAACCCGATCACCCCCGAGCCGGCCGTCGCGGGCGAGTCGCCCGCGGTCGACGGGCGCTAGGAGCGGTCAGCCGACGTCGTTGGCGTCGGGGCGCTTGTTCGCTGAGTAGATGACGCCGGCGATGATGAAGGCGAGCAGGGCGAAGGTTCCGGCGATTCCGACGAGCATGGGCGTGGCCTTTCGGGCGTGATGGTTAGACGGCGGCGGGTTTGCGGCTCGCGTACGTCCGCGTGAGCCAGGAGTAGTAGGACGGCTGCGCGCCGCGCACGACCGCGTCGTACACCTCGGCGAGCTTTTTCGTGATCGGACCCTGGCGGCCGTCGGCGATCGGCCGATGGTCGACCGAACGCACGAACTGCACGCCGGCGGCACTTCCGGTGAGGAAGACCTCGTCGGCGACGAAGAGCTCGCTGCGGTCGATCGCGCGTTCCACCACGGTGAGGCCCAGTTCGGCATCGGCGAGCGTCATGATCGCCTTCCGCGTACAGCCCTCGAGTATGTTCTGCGAAGCATCCGGAGTATAGAGTACGCCTTTTTTGATCACGAAGATGTTCTCGGCGCTACCTTCCGAGACGTGGCCGTCGTGCGAGAGCATGATCGCCTCGTCGAAGCCGTTGAGGATGGCCTCACTCTTGGCGAGGGCGCTGTTGATGTATCCGCCCGTCACCTTGCCGCGGGCCGGGATGATGTTATCGTCGATCCGGCGCCAGGCACTCGTGCCGCATGCCAGGCCCGCTGCGGCATCGAAGTAGCGGTCGAACGGCATCGCAATCAGGGCGAAGGCATCGGGGATGTCGTGCAGGCGCACGCCGATCATCTCGGCCGACTTGAAGACGATCGGGCGCAGATAGACGTCGCTGCGGAAGTTGTTGCGGACGCACAATTCGACGGTGATGTCGATCAGCTCGTCGACGGTCGGCACGATCTTCATCATGAGGATCTTGGCCGAGGCGTGCAGCCGCTCGTAGTGCTCGCGCAGCTGGAAGAGGAAGAGCTCTTCCTCGCGCGAGGACCAAAAGCCGCGGACGCCTTCAAAGCATCCGGTGCCGTAGTGCAAACCGTGGGTCAGCAATCCGACCTTCGCCTCGTCGTACCGGCAGAAGCCGCCGTTGGCGTAGATCGTTAACGAGCCATCCATGACATCGTGGTTCGGCTAGGCGTGACTCGGGTCCCGGCGAAGCGGGCGGCGGTGGGCGACGTGTTCCGGGTCTTTCTGCGGCTTGGGTTGACGTCGTTTGGCGGGCCGGCGGCGCACCTCGGCTATTTCCGGCGCGAGTTCGTCGAACGGCGCGGCTGGATCGACGCGGCGACCTTCGCGTCGCTCGTCGCGTTCTGCTCGGTGTTGCCCGGGCCGACGTCGAGCCAGGTCGGCATGCTGATCGGGTTGATCCGCGCGGGCGCCGGGGGCGCCGTCCTGGCCTGGGTGGGCTTCACCGCGCCCTCCGCGATCGCGCTCGCCGCCTTCGCCATGCTCCTTCACGGACTCGAGATCCGTGGCACGATTGCCGAGAGCGGCTGGTTCACGGGGCTGCTCGCCGGATTGACCGCCGCCGCGGCGGCCGTCGTCGCGCAAGCGGTGCTCGCCCTCGCGCGCACGCTCTGCCCCGACCGGGAGACGAAGACGATCGCGATCGGCGCGGCGATCTTGGCGATTGCGATCGGCGGGACCGCCGGACTGCAGTGGCTGCCCATCGCCCTCGGCGCCCTCGTCGGCGCGCTCTTCCTGCACCGTCCCGGCGCCATCGAAGTCGCCGCGCTGCCGCTCGTCGTCTCGCGCCCGGTCGCCGCCGCCGGCGGCGCGATCTTCGCGCTCGCAATCGCGGCCGTGCTCGCTCCGCTCGCTGCGGCCGGACCGGCCGTCATCCTCGTGACGACGATCCTGCGCGCCGGCTCGCTCGTGTTCGGCGGCGGCCACGTGGTGCTGCCGCTCTTGCAGGGACTGGTGGACGCCGGGCTCGTCACCGCGCGCGATTTCTTCGCGGGCTACGGGCTGACGCAGGCGATGCCCGGACCGCTCTTCACCTTCGCGTCGTTCCTCGGCGCCGCCAACACCTCGGCGCTGGCGGGGCCGGCCGGTGCACTCGCCGCCACGGTCGCGATCTTCGTGCCGTCGTTCGCGCTCATCTTCGCGCTCGTCCCGATCTGGAATCGCGTGCGAACGCTCCCGCGCGCGGAGGCCGTGCTGCGCGGCGCCAACGCCGCCGTCGTCGGATTGCTGGCCGGCGTGCTCTACTCGCCCGTGCTGACCTCGCTGCAAACGCGTTCGGCCGGCATCGCGATCGCGCTCGCGGCGTTCGCCCTGATCGACGTCTGGAAGTTCGCGCCGTGGATCGTCGTGCTGGCGAGCGCCGCGCTCGGCGCGGCCGCGGGGGCACTTCCGTGAGGCGCCGAAACGGGCTCCGTCATGTTCGACTTTCTCGAGGGTGACCGGACCTTCAGCATCGTCTACGGCCTGGTCACGGGCGGCATGTGCCTCACGCTCGCCGTGCCGTTGCTCTACTGGGTGTTGCCGAGCCACCGCCGGTCGTTTTTCGGCGCCGCGATCGACCCGCACTATCACCTGCAGCTCGCCTACGGCATCTTCACGATGGCGATGGCCTTCACCGACATCGGCTGCCGCGCGATTCCGCACGGGCCGCTCGAGTTCGTGCACCCGACGTTCTTTCTGATGACGCTGGTGCTGGCGGCCGCGATCGGTCCGCGGATCGTGGCCATGCTGCGCCGCCCGCAACCCGTCCCACTCCTCACGCACTAACCGATCGGGAGTTCACGGTGAAGCGCATCCTCGTCGGCTCGACGCTCGGCCTGGCTTCGTTCGGCGCGGTCGCGGTTGCCCTCGCTCAAGAGCGCGTGATCGAACTCCCCAACGGCTGGATCATGGCGCCGGTCACCGCGACGAACGCGAACGTCGGCACGTTGCCCACCGGGATCGTCCTCTCGCGCGACGGCACGCGCGCGTTCGTGCTCGAGACCGGCCATCGCAAGCCGGTGCTGCGCGTGATGAACGCGCGCACGCTCGCGACCGAAACGACCATCGTGCTGGGCAACGCGTACGGCGTCCCGCTGCGCGACGCCGCGGGCGACGGCATGTGGGTCGCCAACACGTCCGGCTTCGGTGATCAGATCGAGCACGTCGATCCGGCGAGCGGCCGCGTCGACGCCGCGGTCAGCCTGCCGATCCCGTTCTTCCCGAGCGCGCTTGCGCGATCGCCCGACGGCTCCGCGCTCGCCGTTGCGGGCGATGAGGCGTCGCGCGTCGCGTTCGTCGATCTGCGCGGCGGCGCGACGTTCCGCGGACGCACGGTCGCGGTCGGCGACCATCCGGCCGCACTGCAGTATTCGCCCGACGGACGCACGCTCTACGTCGCCGATCGCGGCGAGCGCGCGGTCGACGCGATCGACGTCGCGAGCGCCACCGTGCGCAAGCGCATCCCGGTCGGTCTCCACCCGGTCGCGTTTGCGAGCGACGGCAGCCACCTCTTCGTCGCCGACAGCGACGACGACGACATCGCGACGATCGACATGCAAAGCGATATCGTCATCGGGCGCACGCCGGTCGCGTTTCGCGCGGGCGAACCGGTCGGCGTCTCGCCGAACTCGCTCACGCTCGACGGACCGCGCTTGTACGTGACCTGCGGCGCGGCCGACGGCGTGCGCGTGTATTTCAATCGCGACGGCCATCTCGCCCCGATCGGCGCGATCCCGGCCGGCTGGTATCCGACGGCGATCGCGGTCGATCGTCCGCTACATACGGTGTTGATCGCCGACGGGAAGGGTGAAGGCGGCCATGCCAACGCCGACAAGTCGTACGTCGCCGACAACGTCACCGGAACGATCCGGAGTCTCCCGATTCCCACCAACGCCGAACTCGCGACCGGTTCGCAAGCGATGCGTTCGCTCGGCGCGCCGTTCGCACGCGTCCCGTTGCCGCCGAGCACGGTCGTGCGCGCGAACGGACCGATCAAACACGTCATCTACATCATCAAAGAAAATCGCACGTACGATCAGGTGCTCGGCGACGTCGCGAACGCCGACGGCGATCCCGCGCTCGTGATGTTCGGCCAGGCGATCACGCCCAATCAACACGCGATCGCCGCACGCTTCGGAACGTTCGACCGGTTCTTCTGCGATGCCGAGGTGAGCGCCGACGGCCACAACTGGTCGACCGCCGCGTTCGCTAACGACTACCTCGAAAAGATGTGGCCGCCGAATTACGCGAACCGGCGTGCCGCCTACGATTTCGAAGACGGCGCGAGCGCGTCGACGCCGCATGCGGGCTACCTCTGGGACGACGCGGCCCGCGCGCACGTGTCGTTGCGCGACTACGGTGAGTTCGTCACCTCGGGCGCGAACGACGGCGACGGCGACGCCGACGAGCTCCCGCCGACGTCGAGCACGCAGCGCGCGCTGCAAGGCCACATCGACACGCGCTTCGCCGGATTCGATCTGCACCTGCGCGACGTTGCGCGCGTGGGGGAATGGAAGCGCGAATTCGACGCGTTCGAAGCGACGCGGACGCTGCCGCAACTCGAGATCGTCCGTCTCGGCCGCGATCACACCGCGGGCACGACGCCCGGACAATCGACGCCGCAAGCGATGGTCGCCGACAACGATCGCGCCGTCGCGCTGCTCGTCGATGCGGTCTCGCACAGCCCGGACTGGGCGAGCACCGCGATCTTCATCCTCGAGGACGACGCGCAAGCCGGCGCCGATCACGTCGACGAGCAACGGTCGACGCTCTACATCGCATCGCCCTATGCGAAGGGCGGACTCCAGCACGAGAAATACACGACGTCGAGCGTGCTGCGCACGATGGAAGTCATCTTGGGCATGAAGCCGATGACGCCGTACGACGCGGGTGCACGTCCGCTGACCGCTGCGTTCGCCGACACGCCGAATCTCGCGCCGTTCGATGCGCTGCCGGCGCAGACCGATCTCGACGCGGTCAACGCGAAGACCGCCTATCGTGCCGGCACGAGCGCGCAACTCGACTTCGCGCACGCCGACGACGTCGACGCGGCGACGATGAACGACATTCTCTGGGGCGCAACGCACCGGTTATCCGGTTCTTAATGTTGACCGGCTACAAGAAACGCATGTCACCCGCCATGCGCTTCACCTCGGCCGCTCTTCTCGCAATGCTGCTCGCGGCCGGGCCCGTCGCCCGCTCCGATGCGCAAGCGCCGGCGCCGCACAACGTCATTCTGTTCGTGCCGGACGGACTGCGCGCGTCGATGGTCGACGCGACGACCGCGCCGGAGATGAACGCGATCAAGACGCACGGCGTGTCGTTCGTCAACTCGCACGCGATCTTTCCGACGTTCACCACCGCGAACGCATCGGGCATGGCGACGGGCCATTATCTCGGCGACACCGGCGATTTCTCGAACACGATCTACGCCGGTTTTCGCGTGGCCGCGGCCGGCGGATCGCAGACGCCGTTTCTCGAGAGCGACACCGTGCTCCGCGAGATGACGGCGCATTACGGCGGCAACTATCTGAACGAAGAGACGATCCTCGCCGCCGCGCGCGCGAAGGGCTATGGCACGGCGGCGGTCGGGAAACTCGGACCGGTCGCGATCTTCGACGTGAGCGACGTCGGCGGAGGGGGAACGATCGTGATCGACGACTCGACCGGCCACGCCGACGCGTCGGGCGCCTCGCTGGCCTGGCCGCTGCCGCCGTCGATCGACGCGGCACTCAAAGCGCAGCTCGGCACCGACGTCGTGCCGCCGCGCATCCCCGCGGGCAGCAAGGATCCGGCGTACAACGGCTGGGCCGGAACCGCGACGGTTGCGGGCACCACCTCGGCCAACCTCGAGCAGCAGAACTACTTCGTCGACGCGGCGACGAAGGTCGTGCTGCCCGCGCTCAAGGCGAAGGGCGCGCCGTTCGTGATGGTGTTCTGGTCGCGCGATCCCGACGGCACGCAGCACAATCAGGGCGACAGCCTCAACGCCGTCACGCCGGGCATCAACGGCCCGACCTCGCTCGCCGCCATCAAGAACGCGGACGACGATCTCAAGCGCCTGCGCGCCGCGGTGCGCGCGCTCGGTCTCGAGAAGACGACCGACATCATCGTCGCCGCCGACCACGGCTTCTCGACGATCTCGAAGCAGAGCGCGACCTCGAGCGCGGCGCATTTCCACTACCCCGACGTTCCCGCGTCGTTTCTCCCGCCGGGCTTCCTCGCGATCGACATCGCGCAGGCGCTCGGGCTGCCGCTCTCCGATCCCGACGACGGCGACCGCAGCGTCCACCCCGATCTCGAGCAACGCCACTCCTCGCGCGCGAGCGGCCTGATCGGCTACGACACCTCGCACCCCGACGTCGTCGTCGCGGCGAACGGCGGCTCCGATCTGGTCTATTTTCCCCAGCCGAACGCCGCCGAGCTCGCGCCGAAGGTCGTCGCGTTGCTGATGGGCGAGGACTACGTGAGCGGCGTGTTCGTCGATGGCCGGCTCGGCTCGATCCCGGGAACGCTGCCGCTCTCGGCGATCGACTTCGTGGGCGCGGCGCTGCCCCCGATGCCGGCGATCGTGGTGAATTTCCGCTCGTACGACACGGGCTGCTCGCTGCCCGAGCGGTGTGCGGTCGAGGTCGCGGACTATCCGCTGCAACAGGGCCAGGGGATGCACGGCAGCTTCAGCCGGGCCGACACGCACAACTTCATGGCCGCCTACGGTCCCGACTTCAAGCGGAACTATGCCGACCCGGCACCGGTGAGCAACGCCGACATCGGGTGGACCATCGCACGCATTCTCGGCTTGCCGATCGTGCCGAAGGGCGGATTGATCGGCCGGCCGATGCGCGAGGCCCTCGCCGGGGGCGTGTTGCCGGCGTTCACGCGCTCCGAGGTGCGCTCGGCGCCCGGCCCGAGCGGCCTCGTCACGATCGTTCGCACCGAGAAGGTCGGCACGACGACATATTTCGACGTCGCCGGTTTCCCCGGCCGGTCGGTCGGGCTCTAGGGATGCTTTAGCCCGCGTCGTCGTCCTCGCCGGCGGCCGCGGCGAGCGGACACGTGGCGACGACGCCCCCGCGCGCCGCGATCTGACCGAGCAGATCGAGCAGCAGCACCTGCTGTTCGGGCGCGAGGCCGTCGAGCAGACGACCGTCCGCGGCGGCCACGAGCCGGTCGACCTCGGCCAGCCGCGCGAGGCCGCAGGCGCTGAGCGCCACGATGTGGCGGCGCCGATCGGCCGGATCGCGCCGGCGCTCGACCAGCGACCAGCCTTCGAGATCGTTGAGCAGGCCGACGAGCTTCGCCGGGTCGGTGTGCGTCTGCTCGCCGAGCGCCTGCTGCGTGAGGGGCGCGGCCCGCAGTTCGTTGAGCGCCGCGACGTGGCGCGGCTTGAGCCCGATCGGCCGAAGTGCGTCGGTGAACAGCCGCGTCGACGCGCGGCCGAGGACCGTCAGCAGCATGCCGACGGAGCCGGAGGAGGCGGTGACGGGCGGCGCGGCGGCGATCATACGGCGATCATAGCACCAAAACCGTTTCCCACCGCCAACAATTCGCCGCGCCGGGGGATCGAAACACGTGACCGCGGCGTCTCACTTGCAACTGGGCGCCGAAAGTTGCTTAATCAAGCGGGGATATCTTCCACGCCTTTTCTCGGAGGACGCCGATGGCGACTGCTGTTTCTTCCACTCCCAACCGGTGGGCGATCGCCTGGGGCGGCGTGCTCGTGATGCTGGCCCTCGGCACGGCGTACGCGTGGAGTAACTTCACCCAGCCGCTGATCGCGAGCTTCGGGTGGTCGAACACGACGGCGACGTTGACGTTCGAACTGGCGATCTTCTTCATCGGCATCGGCGCGGTCATCGGCGGCCGCTGGCAAGACCGCGTCGGGCCGCGCACCGTCACGCTCACCGGCGTCGTGTTGTGGGGCCTCGGCAACATCCTCGCCGCGGTCGGGCCGCACGCGCCGTGGTGGTGGTACCTCACCTACGGCGTCATCGGCGGCTTCGGCAACGGCATGGCCTACATCACGCCGGTCGCGACGGTCACGAAGTGGTTCCCCGACAAGCGCGGGCTCGCGAGCGGCATGGTCGTGATGGGGTTCGGCTTCGGCGCCTTCGTCTACGGCTTCATCCTCAAGGCGATCCCGGGCTTCGTTCTCGCTTCCAATCACGCCGGCGCGTATGCGGATGCGAAGGCCGCGGCGATCAAGGCGGGCATCCCGTTCGATGCGGCCGCGGTCGCGATGACGCCGGCCGACGTGTCGACGCTGCTCGCGATCTTCCTGATCAGCGGCATCGCCTACGTGATCGTCGGCGGGCTCTGTGCGCTGCTGCTCACCAACCCGCCGGCGGGCTACAGCGTCGGCGGCGTCGCCGCGAAGGTGTCTTCGCACGAGGGATCGTTCACGCCGGGCCAGGTGCTGCGCACGCCGCAGTTCTACGTGCTCTGGCTGATGTTGTTCCTCAACGTCGTGGCCGGCATCCTGATCGTGTCGAACGCCGTGCCGATCATTCGCGAACTCGTCTCCTACGGCGTGACCGACGCGACCGCGATCAAGGCGCTCACCGGCGCGGCGATCGGCGCGTACGCGTTCGTCGCGATCTTCAACGGCCTCGGCCGGTTCTTCTGGGGCGCGGTCTCCGACCGGCTCGGCCGCAACACGGCCTACGCGCTGATCTACGCGGTGCAAGTCGTCGTGTTCTTCCTGTTGCCGAACCTGCACGACGTGATGCTCGTCTCGATCGCGTTCGCGTTCATCCTGCTCTGCTACGGCGGCGGCTTCGGCGTCATGCCCTCGTTCAACGCCGACTTCTTCGGCACGAAGTACCTCGGTCAGAACTACGGCTTCATCCTCACCGCATGGGGCGTCGGCGGTCTCGTCGGTCCGTTCATCGCGGCCAAGGTCAAGGACGCGACCGGATCGTTCTCCGGCGCGCTGCTGCCGATGGCGGTGATGCTGCTGGTCGCGATCGTGCTGCCGTTCCTCGCGAAGAAGCCCGCGCTTCCGGCCGAAACTGCCGCCGGAACGCCCCTCCCCGCGTAGCAACATGACTACATGTCGAGCTCGAGCGGATCGCCCCAGTAACTGTAGCTATTGGGATGATAGCCGTGCAGCCGTGCATCGTACGACGAGAGGAACGTCCGCTCGTAGAGCATGATCGCGGGCGTGTCGTCGTTGATGATCTTCTGCATCGTGATCGCGGTCGTGTGACGCACGGCAGGATCGAAGCTGTGGATGTACGCGTCGTCGAGCTTGTCGACGGCATGGTTGCAGTACCGCGTGGCGTTCTGTCCGTTCGGCGGAATGCCGGCGCAATCGAACACGCCGTTCACGGCCGCATACACGGGTCCGAGGGCCTGCGAGAAGAGCGCACCGTCGAACTTGCCGGTTTGGATGACGCCGCCGGCCGCATAGATGGCGAAGAACTGCGAGGAGGCATAGGTGTGGATCTGCACGTTGACGCCGATCGAACCCCAGTCGTCGTGCAAGATGTTGGCCAGCGTCGCACTCGGCGCGTACCCCGAGGGAATCGCGAGGTCGAAGGTCAGCGGCGTGCCGTTCTTGCTGCGCATCCCGCCCGGGCCTTTCTTCCACCCGTCGCCGTCGAGCAGCTTCGCCGCGCGCGCGAGATCGAACGGCGTGAGCGGCAGATCGGCCGCGTCGACCGACGTCTTGGGAATCACCGATTGGGTGATGATGCCGTTGTGCAGCACGACCTTGTCGAGCACGGCCGCGCGGTTCGTGGCGAACTCGAGCGCGCGCCGCACGACGGGATCGGAAACGATCGGGTGCTGCGTGTTCAGGAAGATCGCCGACATGTAGTTGCTCAGGCGCGTCTCGTACGACTTCGACGGTAGCGTTTTCACGCGCTGCGCGAGCACCCCGTTGATCCCATCCCAGAGATCGAGTTCGCCCGTCTCGAGCTGCGTGAAGAGCGTGTTGTCGTCGGTGATGATCTTGTAGGTGATGCGCTGGAGTTTCGGTTTCCCGCGCCAGTAGTACGGATTCGCCTCCATCACGACGTCGTCGCCGCGATGATAGGCGGTGTAGCGGAACGGACCGATGCCCACCGGGAGCGCGTTGTAGGGCGCGTCGTTGATCGCGGTGCCGGGCCCGAGAATGTGCTTGGGCAAGATGCACGACGTGCTCAGCGTCGAGAAATAGTCGGTGATGAAGAGCGCGTAGGGTTCCTTGAAGTGGAAGACGACCGTGTACGGATTCGGCGCGTCGACGCCGGTGAGGCGTTCCCACGGATCGCGAACCGCGAGGTTGTTGGCCGGATCGCGCGCGACGTGATACGTGTAGACCACGTCGCTCGCGTCGAACGGCTGACCGTCGCTCCACTTCACGTTGTGGCGGAGGTGCCAGGTGATCGTGCGCCCGTCGGCGCTGACGCCGTGATTCGCTTTGGTCGGAAGCTCGGTGATCAGTTCCGGAATCGCTTCACCGTGCGGGCCGAATCGCGTGAACTCCGCCATCGTCAACTCCGCCAGTGCCACGGCATTGCCGGAGGTCGAGATGAACGGGTTCATCGACGACACGTCGAGACCGTCGGCGTAGCTCAGCTCGTGCGGCGTGTAGGCGAATCCCGGTGACGCCGTGCCGAGCACGACCGTCAGCACAACGGCACAGAGTACGGGAAAGCGTCGGGTCATGATGCTCCAGTCGGCGGGTGAGTCGACGGGTCATTCTCGCGCGCGGCCGATTTTCCGGGCTGCCACCTGGCTCAGATATCGAGCTGCAGCGGATCGCCCCAATAGCTGAACCGGTTCGGACGGTATCCGCGCAGATGCGCGTCGTAGACCGCGAGAAACGTCCGCTCGTAGAGGATGACGGCGGGGAGATCCGCGTCGATCCGCCGTTGGAAATCGTGGGCCAATGCCGCGCGCGCGGCCGGCTCGAACGACTGCAGGTACCGGTCGTTGAGCGCGTCGACGGTGCGGTTACAGTAGCGGAAGACATTGTAGCCGTTGGGCGGAATGCTCGCACAATCGTAGACGCCGTTGACGTTCGCGTAGATCGGTCCGAGACTCTGCGCGAAGTTCGCGACATCGAACTTGCCGGTTTGGATCACGCCGCTTTCGCTGAACGGCGCGAAGAACTGCGCGTCCGACCACGTGCGAATCGTGACCGCGACGCCGATCGCGCCCCACGCGTCGTGCATCACGGCGGCGAGCGTCGCGCTCGGCGCGTAGCCCGCGGGGATCGCGAAGTCGACCGCAAGCGGAACGCCGTTCTTCGCACGCATGCCGTTGCTGCCGCGCTTCCAACCCGCGGCGTCGAGCAGCGTCGCGGCCCGCGCCGGATCGTAGCGCGGCACGGGCAGGCGCAACGCGTCGACCGAGGTCAGCGGAACGACCGATTCGGCGAGCACGCCGATGCCGAGGCTGACCTTGTCGAGGATGAGCTGACGATTCGTCGCGAGGCTGAGCGCTTCGCGCACCGCCCGATCGGCGACGGCGCCGTGCGCGAGGTTGAAGAAGAGGCCGGTCATGTAGGGGCTCAGGCGCGACACGTTCGCTTTGCCCGGCAGCGCCTTGGCGCGTAGCGCGACGGTGCCCTCGAGCGCGTCACCGAGATCGAGCTCGCCGGTCTCGAGCTGCGTGAGCAGCGTGTTGACGTCGGGGATGATCTTGTACACGATCTTCTGCAGCTTCGGCTTGCCGCGCCAGTAAAACGGATTCGCTTCCATCTCCACGCGATCGCCGCGATCGTAGGCGGTGAAACGAAACGGTCCGATGCCGACGGGCAGTGCGTTATACGGCGCATCGTTGATCAACGTGCCCGGGCCGAGGATGTGCTTGGGCAAGATGCAGCCGGAACTCAGCGTCGAGAAATAGTCCTCGAGGAAGAGCGCGTACGGGGCTTTGAAGTGCATGACGACGGTGTACGGATCGGGTGCGTCGACGCCGCGCAGACGCGTCCACGGATCGCGCACCGCGATGTTGTTGCGCGGGTCGCTCGCGGCGCGCACGGTGTACGTCACGTCGCTCGCGTCGAACGGCGCGCCGTCGCTCCAGCGAACGCCGTGGCGCAGATGCCAGGTGATCGTGCGCCCGTCGGCGCTGATGCCGTGGTTGGCCTTCGTCGGGATCACGGTGACGAGATCGGGAATCGGGTTGCCCGCGGCGTCGAAGCGAACGAACTCCGCCGCGGTCAGCTCGGCGAGCGGGTTGATGTTGCCGGTCGTCGCGATGAACGGGTTGAGCGAGGAGACGTCGAGCCCGTCGGCCCAGGCGAGCACGTGCGGCGTGGCGGCGGATGCCGGTCGCACGATCGCACCGCACCATGCGGCGATCGCGACCAGCGTGACGATCAGGATGCGGATGATGAACCGAGTTCCTTGTGGTTGATGTAGGCGCGCGCATCGGCGGCGGAGACTTTGCCGGCGCGCAAGAGACATTCGCGTAACGCGAGTCCGCCGACGAGCGTGAGCCCGGCCGCGATCAGCGTGCGCACGCGCGCCGTGCGCGAGACGTGCTCGCCCCGTTCGAGCGCACCCGGCAGATTCAGCACGATCGGCACGATGATGCCGTAGAGCTGCGTCGTCGTGCGCAACCGCTGCCCGATGCGGCCCTCGAAAAGCGGGTTGCCGAGCGCGTGCGCGCGCGCGCGGTAATCGCGCAACACCAGCAGCTCGAGCGTTGCGGCAGCGATTTCGAGACGCTCGATCTTGCGCAGCGCCGCGGCCTTCGTGCCGGGAATGATCGTGAGCACCGCGAGCGAGAACGCGCACGCGGTCGACGTCGCCGAACACACGAAGATCGCCGGGATGTGGCGGCTTCCGCTGAACCACACCGGGATCGCCGTCGCCCCGATCAGCACGCCCGTGTAGGAGCCGAGCAGTGCCGCGCTCGCCGCCCATGCGAGGTTCAACGGAAGGCGCGGGACGAAGCCGGCCGGATCGAACGGCAGCAGTCCGTCGGCCCGCGCCTGGCGCGCGAGCATCAGGCCCGAGATCGTCGAGAACGCGGTCAGCGCGTACACGCCGACCGACATCGGCGACTTCAGCTTCACGATGCGCATCATGTTGAGGAAGCGCTCGGGCCGGCCGAGATCCTTGATCAGCAGCACGCCGCTGACCGCCGCGCCGAGCGTCGCGGCGTAGCGCCCGAGACGCACCAGCGGCGCGTCGTCGGGATCGCCGATCACGTCGCTCAGCGCCGAGAGGATCGCGCTGCCGCTCGCGATGCCGCCGATGAAGAAGTACCACTCGATCTCCCAGCCCCAGTGCGGCTTCTGCAAGAGGGGGATATCGTAGTAGCTGGTCTGCTCGCGGCCGAACCCGCCGTCGTTGCGGCCGAGGCTGGCCGCGACGTCGTCGGGCGTGATCACCGGCGGCGCCAGATCGCGTACGATGCGAGCGCCATCACGCCGATCGCGGCGGCGAGGCTCGCGTACGCGCCGGGCTGATAGGTCGAGGGCAACACCGGATCGGGCGGCAGGTTGAACACTTCGGGCCGGTCGGGCAAGAGGAAGAACGCGTTGAGGTTGCCGACCGCGCCCATCTTCTCGTTCGTGCCGTAGATCTCGACGTGCTGGCCGCGCGCGAGCAGCGCCTCGACGCGCGCTTCCGCCTTCGCGCGCAGCTCCGTCACCGGGCCGAACGTGATCGAGTCGGTCGGACACGATTTGGCGCAGGCCGGTTCGATGCCGTCCTTCTGGCGGTCGTAGCAGAGCGTGCACTTCTCGGCGATGCCGCTCTGCGGCTGGATCGCGACGACGCCGAACGGGCACGAGGGCACGCAGTAGCCACACCCGTTGCAGATCTCGGGCTGCACGAACACGTTGCCGAACTCGTTGCGCACGATCGAGCCCGTCGGGCACGCTTCCATGCAGCCGGCGTTGGTGCAGTGTTTGCACACGTCGGAGAGCATCATCCAGCGCGAGTCGGCCGGCGTCGTGCGGTCCATCTGCTCGACGAAGGCGACGTGACGCCACGTGTTGCCGCCGAGATGCGAGGTGTTGTCGTAGGAGTTGCCGGTGAGCCCGTAGCCGTCGGCGGGCAACTCGTTCCACTGCTTGCACGCCACCTCGCACGCCTTGCAACCGATGCAGAGCGTGACGTCGGTGAAAAACCCGGAGGGCTCGGTCACGGGGTTTCTCCTTGGTCGTGCACCTGGCGCGATCCGCTCATGATCGTGGCGGCGTCGACGATCGCGCGGTCGATCGCCGGCGGCGGGGGCGGTACCGCGTGCATCGCCCCGGGCCGCTCCGGCTTCCCGAGCGGCGTCTGCTCCTCGACGGGCACGGGCAGCCCGGTCGGGCCCTCGTGCGCGCCGCTGCGCCGGCCCGGGCGTACGTTGCACGTGAACGCCTTCGACTCGTGGATCGACACGTTCGGATCGGCGACCAGCGGCACGAGCACGTTGGCGGCGTCGCCCGTCACCTCGCCTTGATAGCCGAAGTGCATCGGCACGCCGATTTGGTGCACGAACTGCTTCGGACCGAGCTTGAACGGCTTCATGCGTCCGGTCACGAGCGCGCGCGCTTCGATCTCACCGCGCGCCGTGGTGATCGTCACCCACTCGCGATTGCGGATGTTGCGTTCGACCGCGAGCTCGGGTGAGATCTCGCAGAAGAGCTCCGGCTGCAATTCGGCGAGCCACGGCGACCATCGCGTCATCGCGCCCGAGAGATGGTGCTCGGTGACGCGATACGTGGTGAGCACGAACGGATAGCGCTCGTCGCCGACGTCGTGATAGGGATTGTCGCGCCGCAGCCACTGCTTGAGCACGGGGTTGACCTGCACGTCGGGATAGAGCGCGTTCGTCACCGGCGATTCGCGCGGTTCGTAGTGCGTGGGGAAGGGTCCGTCGACCGTGCCCTGCACGCCGAAGAGTTCGGCGACGCCGTACTCCTGCAGCAAGAACGGTGCGGTGCCGTCGTGCGCGTCCATGCCCATGGCACCGGCCGGCGCGCGAAACGACGGCGGCTTCGTCGCGATGAAATCCGGCACGTCGTAGCCGGTCCACTTCTCCGCCGTCGCGTCCCACCACACGTACTTCTTGCGCTCGCTCCACGGCTTGCCCTCAGCGTCGGCCGACGCGCGGTTGTAGAGATTGCGGCGATTCGCCGGCCACGCCCACGCCCACTCGAGCGACACCCAGCCGTCGGCCTTGCGGCGACGCGTGAGGTTCTCGCCGGGTGCGGGGAAGTAGCCGGTGTAGATCCACGCGCCGGCCGCGGTGCTGCCGTCGCCCTTGAGCTCGGTGAACGATTTCAGTTGCACGCCGTCGGCGACCGTGTAGCCGTTGATCTCGCGCATGATCTTCTCGACGTCGGGTTCTTCACGCGCGCGCTCGTGCGGATCGTCGCTCTCGTAGTCCATCGTGATGTCGAGGATCGGACGATCGAGCGGGTTGGTCGAATCGCGATAGAGCGCCTTGAGTCGCTTCACGATGCCGTAGCAGAAGGCGAGATCGCTGTGCGCCTCGCCCGGCGGGTCGACGGCCTTCTCGTGGAACTGCACGAGGCGCTGCGTGTTGGTGAACGTGCCCGCCTTCTCCGCGACCGATGCGGCCGGCATGAAGAAGACCTCGGTGCCGATCGTCGCCGGATCGACGCCCTCGCGCTTCCAGAACGCGGCGCTCTCCGTCTCGAAGAGATCCTGACACACGAGCCATTTCAGCTGACCCATCGCCGCGCGTTGCAGCGCCGCGTTCTGTCCGCCGACGGCCGGGTTTTGGCCCCACAGCATCAGGCCTTCGATGCCGCCGTCCTTCATCGTGAAGAACATCGGCTGGTGCGAGTGGTCGCCCGTGATCTTCGGCAGGTAGTCGAAGCACCAGCCGTTCTCGGCGGTCGCGGCGTCGCCGAACCACGCCTTCATCTGCGAGATCGCGTACTTGGGCCAGTTCGACCACCAGCCGGTCGGCATCGTCTGGTTGGCCGACCAGGTCTCGAAGGTGCTCTCGCCGCGTTCGAGCGAGGGCGCCTTGACGTAGCCCGGCAGCAGATCGTAGAGCGTGGCGATGTCGGTCGAGCCCTGGATCGACGCGTGTCCGCGCAGCGCCATGATGCCGCCGCCCGGGCGCCCCGTGCTGCCCATCAGCGTGGCGAGCGTCGCCGCCGCGCGGATGTTCTGCACGCCGACCGTGTGCTGCGCCCAGCCCATCGCGTAGCAGTACACCATCGTGCGCTCGCGGCCGCCGTTCTTCGCGACCAGCTCGCACAGGCGCTGGAACGATTCGGGCGGCGTGCCGCACACGCGCTCGATCATCTCGGGCGTGTAGCGCGCGAAGTGGCGCTTGAGCACGTTGATCACGCAGCGCGGGTGCTGCAACGTCGGATCGTTGTTCGGGCGGCCATCCTCGTCGCGTTCGTACGTCCAGGTCGCCGCGTCGTACGTGCCCGTCTCGGGCTGGAAGCCCGAGAAGAGACCGGCGAGGTCTTCGGTGTCGCGGAAATCGGGACTGACGAGATACGACGCGTTGGTGAACGTCTCGACGTATTCTTTGAAGTACGTCTCGGTCTGCAACACGTAGTTGATCAGCCCGCCGGTGAACGCGATGTCGGTGCCCGAGCGAATCGGGATGTACAGATCGGCGAGCGCGCTCGTGCGCGTGAAGCGCGGATCGACGTGCACGACCGTCGCGCCGCGATTCTTCGCCTCGGTGACGAAGCGGAACCCGACCGGATGGTTCTCGGCGAAGTTCGAGCCCTGGATGATGATCAGATCCGAATTGACCAAATCCATCAGGAACGTCGTCGCGCCGCCGCGTCCGTAGAGCGTGCCGAGACCCGGCACGGTGGAGCTATGTCAAATTCGCGCTTGATTCTCGACGAACGGCGTGCCGATCGATCGCGCGAGCTTGGTGATCAGGTAGTTCTCTTCGTTGTCGAGCGTCGCGCCGCCGAGCGAGGCGATGGCGGTCGTGCGCGCGACGCGCCGGCCCTCGTCGTCGAATTCGCGAAACGTCCGGTCGCGCGTTTCCTTGATGCGTTCGGCGATGCGTTCGCAAGCCCAATCGTAGGTGACGTCTTGCCACTCGGTCGCGAACGGGGCGCGGTATTTGCACGTCGTCCAACGGTTCGGGTTGATGTGCAGCTGAAACGTCGCCGAGCCTTTCGGACAGAGCGTGCCGCTGTTGATCGGCGAATCCGGATTGCCCTCGATGTCGACGATCGTATCGCCGATCGAGTAGACGTTGGTGCTGCAGCCGACCGCACAGTAGGGGCACACGCTCGGCGTCTTCTTCGCGTCGGCAATGCGCGGGCGCAACGTCTGCGAACGCGTCGAGAGCACGTTCGGCATCATGCCGACCCGATCGCGCAAACCGCTCGCGAGCCGCGCGAACGCGCCGCGTACATCCGGGCCGGGTCGTCGAGTCGATGCCATCGCTCCCCCTTCCGCCTACGGATGCGAGGTTCCGGTGCCGCCCTTCGCATAGGAGAGAATCGCTTCGGGTTTGCGCCGCGGATGGCGCATGATGCTCGCCTCGATCGCCGCGCGCAAATCTTTGGTGAGGAAGGGCTTCGTGAGGTAGCCGTCCCAGCCGGGAACTTCTTCGATCTTCGAGCCGTCGATGCGAATCAGCGCCGTGCGACCGGCGACCCGGCGCACGAATTCCTCGAGCGGCATGCCGACGCGATCCGTATCGATCAGCGCCGCATCGAACTCGGTCTCGTCGACCTGCGCGAGGAGCGCCTCGCCGTCGCCGACCACCGTCACCGCGTAGCCGTCGTCGCGCAGCGTGTGCGCAACGTACGATCGCGCGTCGCCGGCCGAGTCGAGCAAGATGAAGCGGCGATGCTGCGGCCGGCTCACGGTCGCCGACGCCGGCACGAACACGCGGAACGTGCTCCCGTGACCCTCTTTCGTCTCGACGCCGATCGTGCCGCCGTGCATCTCGACGATCGTCTTGGTGAGGTAGAGTCCGAAGCCGGTGCCGCCGATGCCCATCGCCCGCGCGTTCTGCGCGCGCGCGAAGCGTCCGAAGAGCTTCGGCCGGTCGGACTCGGGGATGCCGATGCCCTCGTCGCGCACGGCCACTTCGACGCCGCGGCCTTTGGCCTTGAGCTTCACCTCGATCGGCTCGCCGTTCGGCGAGTATTTGATCGCGTTGCCGATCAGGTTCTCGAACACCTGACGCAGGCGCGCCGGGTCACCGGCGATGGTGAGTTGCTCGCGATCGGCTACCAGATCGATCCTCCGCGTCACGCTGAACACGCGCACGATGTCGCTCAGCAGCGCGACCATGTCGAAGGAGTCGATGTTGAGCGTGAGTTCGTTCTGTTCGAGGCGCGAGAGGGCGAGCGTGTCGGTCGCGAGGCTCGCCAAGCGCATCGCGCTCGATGAGATCATCGCCAAGAACTTGCGCGATTCCTCATCGAAGCGGTCGTCTTCCGCCAGCACGTCGGCGAAGCCGACGATCGTGGTGAGCGGCCCCTTGAAGTCGTGCGCGAGCATCGCGATGAGGTCGTTCTTCACCTCGTTGAGCTCGACGACCGCCGAGCGGCGCGCTTGCAGTTCGCCGTAGAGTTCGACGTTGCGCGCGGCGACGGCGACGTACTGCGCGAGCAAGCCCATCGCGAAGACGTCGGCCGTCTCGAGCGGCGTCGCACTGCGCACGTCGATGAGGTAGCGCGTCTCGCCGACGGCGCCCGGGATGCGCACCGCGCCACGTCGCACGTCGTCGGAGAGCATCGGCGTGTCGCTCGTCGCGGCCGCGGCGAGGAACGGATCGACGGTCGCGGTCGCGCCCTCGGGGACCAGGAGGTCGTCGGTCGCCACGAAGCCACCCGACGGTGCGGCGACCAAGAGCTGCGCGTCGGCGTCGAGCAGGCCGCGCGCGCCGGCGACCAGCGTTTCGACCAGCGCGCGCGGATCGAGCGCCGCGAAGATGCTGCGCGCGATCGAGGTGAGCACGGTCAACCGTTCGTTCTCGAGCGCGAGGCGTTTGTCGCGCAAGACGATGTCGGAGATGTCGCGCTGGATCGTGACCATGTGCGTCGTCGTGCCGCCGTCGCCGAGCAGCGGGTGCGCGGCGAACGACGCGTAGTAGTGCGATCCGTCGAGTTTGTAGCTGATGTAGTCGACCCGGCACGCCTCGCCGCGCATGATGCGGCGCCGCATGTCGGCCGCGATCTTGCGATCGGTGAGCGGGCCGCTGAAGCGGCTCGCGTCGTGGCCGACGATCTCCGCGCTCGTGCCGCCCTTGAGCTTGAGGAACGCGTCGTTCGCGTAGACGATCGTCGCGGGCTTGGTCGGATCGTTGTCGGTGAACATCGCGATCGAGACCGCTTCGGTCGTGAAGCCGAGGGCGCCCGAGAGCACGTGGACGCTCTCATCGGCGCGGTGGCGCTCTTGGAGCACCGCGCGCCGCGTCTCGAGTTGATCGACGATCGCGGCGGCGACCTCGATCAGGGCGGCGCGCTGGGCATCGGTCAATGACCGCGGCGTGCGATCGAGTACGCAGATCGTCCCGATCGCGTGGCCGTCGCGCGTGACGAGCGGGGCGCCCGCGTAGAAGCGAATGTGCGGCTCGCCCGTGACGAGCGCGGCGGCGGCGAATTCCGGATCGTTCGCCGCATCGGCGATCTCGACGAACCCGCGCTCGCGGATCGTCCGCTCGCAGAACGTTCCGGCGCGCGGCATTTCCATCGTGCCGGGCAGGCCGTAGTTCGACTTGAACCACTGACGCTTGTCGGTCAGCAGCGACATCAGCGAGATCGGCGTGTCGCACATCGTGGCCGCGAGCCGGGTGAAGGCGTCGAACAGCGACTCGACGGGCGTGTCGAGGATCTCGTACTGCGCGAGCGCGGCGAGTCGCCGGGCCTCATCCTCGGTCGTCGGCAGAACCTGCATGGCGGACCATCGATCGCTTCGTCTCGATAAATGCGAGGACCCCCGCAAGGGGGCGTGCGTTGAGCACCTCGGACGGGGTGATCCAGGCGCGCCTCGCCTGGCCGACCGCATAGGAGACGTTCGCCAAATCGCTCGCGCGATGCGCATCCGAATCGCAGCTGAACGTCACCCCGAAGGCACGTGCGCGACGCGCGAGCGCGCTCGGCAGATCGAGTCGCCCCGGCTGACCGTCGATCTCGAGGGCCGTGCCCGTGCGCGCCGCGGCCGCGAAGACCGCATCGTAATCGAACTCGTAGCCGGGATACGTCTCCACGTTACGGCCGGTCGGGTGACCGATGATCGTGACGTAGGGGTTCTCGCAGGCCCGGATCAGTCGCGCCGTCATCTCGTCGCGCGAGAGGTTGAATGCCGAATGGACGCTTGCGATCACGAGGTCCAATTCGGCCAGCACCGCGTCGTCGTAGTCGAGCGATCCGTCGGGGAGGATGTCGACTTCGGCCGCGCAGAGCGTGTGGATCGCATAGCGCTCGGAGAGCTCGCGCACGCGAGCGCGCTGCGTGCGCAATTCCGCCGGATCGATGCCGCGCGGCCGGCCCCACGAGTGGTCGGAGATCGCATGATAGGCATAGCCGCGCGCGGCCGCCGCGGCGATCATCGCTTCGAGCGAGTCGGCCCCGTCGCTCCAGGTCGAGTGCATGTGGAAGTCGCCGCGCAGATCGGCGAGATCGATCACGGCCGGCAGCGTTCCCTCGCGGGCCGCTTCGATCTCACCGATCCCGAGCCGCATCTCCGGCGGGATCGGCGCGAGCCCGAGCGTCGCATAGACGTCTGCCTCCGTCCGGCACGTGATCGTGCGCCCGTCGACCAGGTCGACGATGCCGTTCTCACTCACGCGCTTTTTCAAGCGAACGGCCAGCTCGCGCAGCTGGATGTTGTGCTCGCGACTTCCGGTGAAGTGTTGCAACAGGTTGCCGTAGAGGTGCGCGGGCAGCACGCGCAGATCGATCTGCAAACCGCCCGCGAGCCACACGCTGGCCTTGGTCGTACCCTCGGCAAGCACGGCCTCCGCACGCTCCCACGCGGTGAACGTCGCGATCACCGCCTCGGGTTCATCCGAGGTGCAGATGATGTCGATGTCGCCGACCGTCGGTTCGTTGCGGCGCATGCTGCCCGCCGCGGTGAGATCGGCGGCGGTCGTGCGTTCGCGCAGATACGCGATCAGCTCGTCGGCGATCGGACGCGCGACGCCGAGCGGCGTGCGCTTCGCGCGGCCGCGATAGGCGAGTAATCCGCGCTTGATGTTGTCGATCGACTTCTTTCCGAAGCGCGGCAGCGCGTCGAGCGCGCCGGCGCCGATCGCCCGTTCGAGATCGGCGAGCGATGCGATGCCGAGTTGTTCGTAGAGCATCTGCGCGGTCTTCATGCCGACGCCCTGGACGCCGAGGACCTCGATCAGCGACGACGGATAGCGCGTGCGCAGTTCCTCGAGGTAGTCGCACGTGCCGGTCGCGCAGAGATCGGCGATGCGCCCGGCAATCGTTTTCCCGACGCCCGGCAGTTCTTGCAATCGCCCGCCCGCGATCACGTCGGCGAGCGGCGCGGCGTTCTCGATCGTCTCCGCCGCGCGTTCGTAGGCCATGAACTTGAAGAACGGTTCGCCGGCGAACTCCATGAGCGTCCGGATCTCTTTGAGGCGCGCTGCGATCTCAGCGTTGGTCGGCGATGCGGCCATGACGAGGAAAACATACCACGTCGAGGTAGATGCCGACCATGCTGCAGAGCGACCGGCGGCGTCTCGATCCGGCGATCTTCAATCTTCCGGTCGAAAAGATGCGCGACGGTTACTACTCCGACGCGTACTTCAATCGTGCGCGCGAAATCCTCGATCGCGACGACTATCACCCCTACGTGCGGATGCAGGTGTTCCAGCGCAACTCATCCGTGCTGTGCGGCATCGACGAGGCGATCGCGATCCTCAAGACCTGCAGCGGCCGCTCGGCGGAAGCGGGCTGGATCAACGGCTGGGAGGCCCTGCGCGTGCGCGCGCTCTACGACGGCGACGCGATCGAACCGTTCGAGACGGTGATGACGATCGAGGGCGACTACGCGCTCGTCGCTCACCTCGAGACGCCCTATCTCGGCGCGCTCTCGCGGCGCACCCGCATCGCGACCAACGCGCGGGCGATCGTCGACGCGGCGAACGGCAAACAGGTGCTGTTCTTTCCGGCGCGCTTCGACCACCACTTGGTCCAGACGGGCGACGGCTACGCGGCGTACATCTCGGGCGCGCTCGGCGTCTCGACCGACGCGAACGCGGAGTGGTGGGGATCGCGCGGCATGGGAACGGTGCCGCACGCGCTGATCGCCGCGTACGGCGGCGACACCGTGCTCGCCACGCAGAAGTTCGCCGAATACATCGATCCCTCGGTCAACGTCATCTCGCTCGTCGACTTCGACAACGATTGTGTCGGCACGACGCTCGCCGTCGCGCGCGCGCTCGGCGACCGCCTCTGGGGCGTGCGGCTCGATACGTCGGCGACCTTGGTCGACCAGTCGGTCATCGCGCAGATGGGCACGTTCCCGCCGACGGGCGTGAACCCGCAGCTCGTGCGCAACGTGCGCGATGCGCTCGACGGCGAAGGCTTTCCCAACGTGAAGATCGTCGCGAGCGGCGGCTTCAACCCCGGGCGCATCCGTGCGTTCGAGAACGAACGCGTGCCGGTCGACGCATACGCCGTCGGCAGCGCGTTCTTCGACAACAGCGGGCGGTACGATTTCACCGCCGACATCGTCGCGATCCGCGACGACGCCGGCGCGTGGCGCGAGTGCCACAAGGTCGGCCGTCCGGAACGGCCCAACCCGCGCCTCTCGCCCGTCGCGTGAGCGACGCGCGCGTCAGACCGCTTGCGCGGTTCCCGAGGTCGCGAGTTTCTCCAAGATCGCGCGATTGAAGAGCAACAGGTCGCCGGGGTTGCGCGAGGTGACCCAGTTGCCGTCGTTGACGACGGGCTGATCGCGATAGAGGCCGCCCGCGTTGCGGATGTCGTCGGCGATCGACGCGAAGCCGGTGAGGGTGCGGCCGCGCACGAGCTGCGCCGAGATCAGGATCTGCGGACCGTGGCAGATCACGAACATCGGCTTCTTCGCCGTGTCGAACTCGCGCACGAAACGCTGCACGTCCTTGTTCATCCGCAGATGATCCGGCGACTGGCCGCCGGGAATCAGGATCGCATCGAAGTCGTCGGCGGTCACGTCCGCGACGATCTCTTCGGCCTTCACGCTCTGGCCTTCGTCGAGGCCCTTCTTGCCGCGGATCTTCTGCAAGGCGCGGTCGTCCGCACCCACGATCGTCACCACGGCACCCGCCGCTTCGAGCGCCGCCTTCGGCTCGAGCAACTCCGACTCTTCAAACCCGTCGCCGACCAGAGCGGCCACGCGCTTACCTTCGATTTCCATAAGCTCCCCCAATTCCGGACACGAGGGCCGCGGCTCCCGCCACCGGCCTTCCACTACCAACGTTAAGAACGATAGTTATAGCACACCGTTCGTCTTTTGCACGGCAGCTCTGAGCAGATAGGCAAGCTCGACCTCGAGCCGGCCGAGCGGATCGAGCACCGGGTCGTCGCGCAACGCCGCCAGCACGGGATTGCGCTTGAGCATGTCGCCCTCGGGGACGGCGTGGCGCGGATTGATCTCGCGCATGTAGATCCGCGCGTCGAACCGGATCGGCCCCTCGGGCAGAAAGTAGAGCGGGTCGAGCCCCATCGCATAGACCTCGAGCGAGAGCAGCCCGGTCGTCTGCATGAATTCGATCGCGCGCAGTTTCAAGGCGCGGGCGAGCCGCGCGAGCGCCGGCACGGCGACGCGCGCCTCGCCCGCCAAGAGGGCGCGAACGAGCGCTTCATCGAGCCCGGCTTGGTGCGCGAGCGCCGCGGCGTCGAGCCCGGCGTCCGTCGCGGCCGCGGCGAGCGCGCCGCCGAACGCGGCGCCGCCCGCCGTCCCGCTCGCTCCGTCATAGGTGGAATCCACGGTCGGCGAATTGGCGAGGCCGCAGGCTTCGCCTGTGGAAGCGAGGGCGGTGCTCCAACAAACCAGCGGCGCCATCGAAGCGCGCAAAGCCCGACACCTCGACGTCTGCCTGGACGAAGATGTCCGGTCGGCACTCGATCCGGGCTGGGATGGCGTGCGGCTCGAGCACGAGGCGCTCCCCGAGATCGCCCTCGACGACGTCGACGTCTCGACGCCGTTTCTCGGCTTCGCGCTGCGCGCGCCGCTGCTCGTCTCGTCGATGACCGGCGGAACCGCGCGCGCCGCGACGATCAATCGGCGCCTCGGCGCCGTCGCCGAACGGCGCGGCATCGCGCTCGGGCTCGGCAGCGGTCGCGCATTGATCGAAAACCCGTCGTTGCTGCCGACGTTCGCGGTGCGCGACGTCGCGCCGCGCGCGCTGCTCTTCGCCAACGTCGGCGCCGTGCAGTTGAACTACGGCATCGGCGTCGACGACATCCGCCGGCTGATCGACGTGCTGCGCGCCGACGCGTTGTTTCTCCACCTCAACCCGCTCCAGGAAGCGCTGCAGCCGGCCGGCGACACCGACTTTCGCGGGCTGCTGCCGAAGATCGCCGACCTCTGCCGGCGCCTCGACGCGCCGGTCGTGGTAAAGGGCGTCGGCTCCGGCATTTCACCGCGCACCGTGCAGCGGTTGGTCGATGCGGGCGTCGCGGCGGTCGACGTGGCGGCCGCGGGCGGCACGTCGTGGGCGCGGGTCGAGGGAAAGCGTTCGGGCGATGACCGGCGCGAAGCGTTGGCGGAAACGTTCGCCGGCTGGGGCGCGCCGACGGTCGACGTGCTGCGCACGATTCGCGGACGGTTTCCGGCGTTGCCGTTGATCGCGAGCGGCGGCCTGCGCACCGGCGTGCACGTCGCCAAGGCGCTCGCGCTCGGCGCCGACCTCTGCGGTCTCGCGTTGCCGTTTCTCGAAGCGGCCGATGAGTCGGAGGAAGCGGTCGACGAACTCGTCACCGCGCTCGTCGACGGATTGCGCATCGCGATGTTCGCGACCGGATCGGCGCAGGTCGCCGCGCTGCGCGGCGCGGTCAGCGCGTAGGCTTTGGCCGCGGCGTGCGGCTCACCCACACGTGATCGTTCTCGATGCGCACGTCGAACGCGTCGACGCCGACCCGGCCGCCGTGCGTCATGAGGCCGTCGGTGAGGTTGAAGCACCAGGCGTGCCAGGTGCACGTGACGGTCGTGCCCTGCACCCAGCCGTCGTAGAGCGGCGCGCCTTGGTGAGGACACGCGTTCTCGAGGGCATACACGGTACCATCGACGTTGAACAGCACGATCTCGCGATCGTCCACCGTGACGGCGAGCCGGCGACCGGGGTTGACGTCGCTCGCACGGGCGACGGAGACGAACGAATCCGAGGACACGAGCGCGCTCGTTCGCGCGTGGAGAGGGGACGTCTTGCTACGTGACTACCGCGACTGGCTCGAGTCGGAGCTGAAACTCCTCGGCAACGCGAGCCATCACGCCTATTCGTTCGGTCAGGCGAACATGGCCAAACGCGCGCTCGAGCGACTCGACGCCGAACTCGCCGCGACGCTCTACGTGGCCGTCGACCGCGGCGAAGCGCGCCGCGTCCTGACCCTCATCGAGCGCCTCGCCCAGCAGACCACGGCCGAACCGCCCGAACTCGCCGGCCTGCGCGACGCGATCACCGCCGCCCTCGCCGACGCCGCCCGCCCGATCGCCGCCGACGCCGAACCGATCGACACCGGCTCCTCCGGCTGACCGAAGCGGCCCCTCGACAACGGCCCCTCGACTTGCGAGGAGTTGCCGGTTTTGGTACACTTCGTCGGTCGCCGGACCGGATGCGCCACTTGGCGCGGGTCTGGATCCGAGCGAGACGCAGCCCGATCGGAGCTTCTTTTCATGCCCCTGAGCAAAGAACACAAGAGCGAAATCGCGACCAAATTCGGCCGCGGCCCCGGCGACACCGGCTCGGCCGACGTGCAGATCGCGATCCTCACCGCCTCGATCAACCACCTGACCGAGCACCTGAAGATCCACAAGAAGGATCACCACAGCCGCCGCGGCCTGCTGATGCAGGTCGGTCAGCGCCGGCGCCTCCTCGGCTATCTTCAGAACAAAGATCTCGAGCGCTATCGTAAACTGATCGCCGACCTCGGACTGCGCCGCTGAGCGTCGCTCCGCCCGCACCGATCGCGACGCCCGGCCGTTCCACACGGCCGGGCGTCGTCGTTTCCGGCCACAATCGCCCGCCGCGCCCGGGCGTACGAGGCCTCCTGCCGGCCATCCGAGAACCACGACTAGTCAAAAACAAACGAATAATCAGAAAAATTTAGGAGTATCCGTGCCAGAAACCGTCTCGCTCGAGGTCGGGGGTCGCACCCTCACCATCGAGACCGGCGAGCTTGCGAAGCAAGCCAATGGCAGCGTAATCGTTCGCTACGGCGACGCCAACGTTGTCCTCGCCGCCGTCACCGCCTCGGAGCAACCGCGTCCGGGCGTCGACTTTTTCCCCCTCACCTGCGAATTCGAAGAGAAGATGTACGCCGCGGGCAAGATCCCGGGCGGCTACATCAAGCGTGAAGGCCGTCCGTCCGAACACGGCACGCTGAGCGCGCGTCAGATCGATCGTCCGATCCGTCCGCTCTTCCAAGAAGGCTTCCGCAACGACGTCATGATCGTGACGACGGTGCTCTCGATCGACCCGCAACTCGACGCCGACGTGCTCGCGGTCTGCGCGGCCGGTGCGGCGCTCGCGGTCTCCGACATCCCGTTCGACAAGAACGTCGCCGCGGTGCGCGTCGGTCGCAACGAAGCGGGCGCGTACATCATCAACCCGACGCTGCCCGAATACGAGAGCGGCGGCATGGACATCGTCGTCGCGGGAACGCTCGACGGCGTGATGATGGTCGAAGGCGGCGGCCACGAAATCTCCGAGGACGACTTCCTCGGCGCGGTCGAGTTCGCGCACACCGAGATCAAGAAGATCGTCAAAGCGATCAACGACTTGCAGAAGAAAGCCGGCAAGAAGAAGCGGACGTATCCGCTGCTCGTCGTCGATCCCACGCTCGATGCGTGGGTGCGCAAGACGTTCAAGAAAGACGTCGCGAAAGCGATGCGCATCACCGAGAAGCAAGAGCGCAACGCCGCCTTCGAGCGGATCTCGAAGGACGCCGCGATCGCGAAGCTCACCGCCAAAGATACGGCCGTGCGCGCGATCCTCGAAGACAAGAACAACAAAGACTTCGAGAAGATCATCAAGACGATGGAGGAGGAAGAACTCCGCGTCATGGTCGTCGACGAGAAGATCCGTCCCGACGGCCGCAAAGCCGACGAGATCCGTCCGATCTGGACCAAGGTCGGCATCCTGCCGCGCGTGCACGGCACGGGCGTCTTCACCCGCGGTCAAACGCAGGTGCTCACCGCCGCGACCCTCGGCTCGATCGGCGACGAGCAGCGCCTCGACGGGATCATGGCGATCCCGAACAAGCGCTACATGCACTACTACAACTTCCCGCCGTACTCGGTCGGTGAGACGCGCCCGATGCGCGGACCCGGCCGGCGCGAAATCGGCCACGGGCATCTCGCGGAACGCGCGCTCGTGCCGGTGCTGCCGCCGCAGGAAGACTTCCCCTACACGATGCGCTTGATCAGCGAAGTGCTCGAGTCGAACGGCTCGTCGTCGATGGCGTCGGTCTGCGGTTCGACGCTCTCGTTGATGGACGCCGGCGTGCCGATCACCAAGCACGTCGCGGGCGTCGCGATGGGCCTCGTGCTGCACGGCAAGAAGCACGCGATCCTCACCGACATCCAGGGCCTCGAAGACTCGCTCGGCGAGATGGACTTCAAGGTCGCGGGCACGGTCGACGGCATCACCGCGATCCAGATGGACATCAAGGTCGACGGCATCACGGTCGACATCATGCGCGAAGCGATGGTCGAAGCGAAGAAATCGCGCTTGTTCATCATCAACAAGCTCAAAGAATCGCTCGACGCGCCGCGCAAGTCGCTCAGCGCCTACGCGCCGCGCATGCTCGTGGTGACGATCAGCCCGGACAAGATCAAAGACGTGATCGGGCCCGGCGGCAAGGTGATCAACAAGATCATCGCCGAGACCGGCGCCAAGATCGACATCGAGAACGACGGCCACGTGTTCATCTCCGCGCCCGACGGCGTCAGTGCGGAGAAGGCCAAAGCGATGGTCGAATCGCTCACCAAATCGGTGCAGGTCGGTGAGACCTACCTCGGCACGGTGACGCGCCTGATGAACTTCGGTGCGTTCGTCGCGTTCTTGCCGGGCAAAGAAGGCCTCGTCCACATCTCGCAACTCGCGCCGCAACGCGTCGAGAAGGTCGAAGACGTGGTGAAAGTCGGCGACCAGATCATGGTCAAGGTCGTCGAGATCGACTCGCAAGGCCGCATCAACCTCTCGCGCAAGGCCGTCCTCGGCGGCGGCGCGGGCGACGAGGGCGCGGCACCCGCACACGCAGGCAACGGCGCATTTCGAGCGGCGACACCGCCGCCCGCGCCCGCCGACGACGAACCGGCCGGTGCGGGGCGCAACGGCTCGCCGCGCGGTCGCGGTCGCCGTCCGCGTCGCGACTAGCAAACGAATCGGCCGCTGACTGTTTTCAGTCAGCGGCCCGAGACGGAGCTTCGGTTCGTTCCGCGAAGGTCGCGCCGTGATCCGATCCCAGTTTCTTTCCGCACTCGGTGCGACGCCGGTGGCGTTGGCATTGCCCGGCGCCGTATCGACGACCAACATCGCCGTCGTCGCGCCGCTCACCGGCTCGGCCCGCTCGATCGGGCTGGAACTCGTGCGCGGCGCGCAAGGCGCCGTCGACGAGCTCAATACCTATAGCATTGCGAACACGGCGATCAGTTCGTTCAGTCAGGCGTATGCGATCCGCACGTTCGACGATCAGAACGTCGTCGCCGACGCGATTCTCCAAGCGCAGTTCGCCACCGGCGATTCGACCATCATCGCGACGATCGGACACGTCAACGCCGAGGCGACGATCCACGCGATCCCGACCTACGGTAACGCGTCGTGCCCGCTGATCGTGCCGCTCAGCACCGACGATCGCATCACCGCGAGCGACTACCGCAACGTGTTCCGGCTACCCACGAAAGATTCCGACGAAGGCGCGATCTTCGCGCGCGTCGTCGCCAAACAATACAAACCGAAGACGCCCTACCTCTTCGTTCAGGACGCCGACTACGGCGCCGACGTCGCCAACGGCTTCATCCAAGGCATGAACGAGGCGAAGACCGTCACGCCGTATCAGCAGTTCTCGTACGCGAAGCCCGATTTCGGCGCCGTGGTCGACAAAGCGCTCACGGCGACGCCGGACTTCGTCTTCCTCGCCGGTACCGTCGGCGACATGGGCGGCATCGTGCCGGTGTTGCGCACGAAGGGCTACACCGGGCCGATCGGTGCATCGCAGGGTTTCTTCGATCCCGGCACGGTCAAGCTCGGCGCGGCGGCCAACGACATGATGATCTCGTCGTCGATGCCGTATCTTCCGTTCGCTCCGTCGGCGCTGCGCTATCGCACCGACTATCAGGCGAAGTACGGCGCGCTGACGCCGATCGCGGCCTTCGGCTACGCCGCGGTCCAGGTGATCGCGAATACGATCGCGCGCACCGGCGCGAGCGCGCGCAACACGCTCTTGAGCGCGCTGCACACGGGCCAATCGACCGATACGATCGCCGGATCGTTCGCGTTCACCGGACTCGGTGACACGCTCGATCCGCAGCTCTACTTCTACACCGTGAAGAACGGGGCGTTCTCGTATTTGCACGAGGCGCACCCGTCGTCGTTCAGCATCAAGTAAGCGCCGGAGCGAACGTCAGTCGACGTCGTCCTCCGCGACGTCTTCGTCGTCGTCCTCGTCATCATCGTCGAGGTCTTCGTCTTCGTCTTCGTCGGCCTGGTCCTCATCGACGGAGTCGAGCACGTCGGGATCGAGCGTCAGCGTGTGGGCGACGTCGTCACGTTGGGCCGGCGTCGGCTGCCGTTCTTCGGTCAGATCGTCTTGATAGAGGTCGGTCGATTCCATCGCGGTCTCCTAGCGTGGGAGGGGCGATGGGCGGTTACCCCCGCAGAAGAGGCCGCAAACACCGCGCGCGGCGCGCGCACTACCGGACGAGGGTCGCGCGATTCAAGTCGAGTTCGGCTGCGGGAATCACGGTCACGTCGGCGTGCGCGAGGCGAATCGCGTGGACGAATCGCTGCGCGTCACCGACCAAGACGACGAACGGATCGCGCGCCACATAGGTGGCGACGAAATCGCGCACGTCGTCGGGTGCGATCGCTTCCACGTTCGGCATGTACGCGCCGAGGTCGCTGAGCGGGACACCGTAGAGCGCGAGCTCGCCGAGCACGCCCGCGATGCCGTCGATCGTTTCGATCGAGCGCGAGAAGCTGCCGGTGACCGTCGCTTTGCGCGTGACGAGTTCGCTCTCGGGCGGTGCTTCGGCTCCAAGACCCCCGAGCGTCGCGAGGATCACGTCGGTCGCTTCGGCCACGCGCGCGTGATCGACGAGCGTCGATGCGAGCACCATGCCGGGTGACCGGCGCGCGAGCAATTGCGCGCCCGCACCGTACGAAAGCCCGCGCTTGACGCGAACTTCTTGATTGAGGCGTCCGCTGTATCCCGAGAGCACGGCGGTGGCGACGACGCCCGCCACGTACTCCGGCGCCCGGCGCGCGATCCCGATGCGGCCGATGGTGATCGCCGTGCGTCCGGCGTCGGGCTTGTCGAGGATCACGACGCGCGCGCGCGGTGCCGGCGCTTCGAACGGCGGCATCGTCTCGAGCGGCGTCGCGGGCGTCGTCCAGTCGCCGAACTGGCGCTCGATCAACGCGAAGGCCGCCTCAGGCGTGATGTCGCCGCCCAGGATCAGCGTCGCGTTGTCGGGCCGGAAAAAGCGCTGATGGAAGGCGACGACGTGCGCGCGATCGAGTGAGGCGAGCGTCTCGGCGGTGCCCGCGATCGGGTGCCCGTAGGGCGCGGTGCCGAAGGCCGTGCGCTGAGCGATCAACCGCGCGAGTGCGCTCGGATTGCTGTAGGTCAGCGCGAGATCGCCGATCGCCTTGGTGCGAACGCGCTCGACTTCGTGCTCCGCGAACGCCGGCGTGCGCGCGATCTCGTCGAGCAGCGCGAGCGCGTCGGGAAACACGCTGGTGAGCGCGCTGACGGAAACGACGGTCGCGTCGTATCCGGACGATGCGTCGAGCCGCGCGCCGAGGCCGTCGACGGCCTGCGCGATCTCGACGGCGCCGCGCTGCGCGCTGCCCTGCGTGAGCAGCGTCGAGGTGAGCTGCGCGAGGCCCGCTTCCGCGCCGGCTTCGGCCGACGCGCCGCCGCGCACCATCAGCTGGGCGGCGACGATCGGCACGCCGAGCGCCTTCGGCGCGCTGCGCTGCTGGAACACGATGGCGCGCAAGCCGTTCGGGAAGGTGCGCTCGACCGGCGTGGGAAGCTCGGCGCGATGCGGCGCGCCGGGCGACGGCGGCTTGTCGAGCGGGATGAGGGCGTGCGTCATTGCGGCAGGTACTCGATCGTCGTGCGATTGTCGATCGTGCAGTACTGCCGCGCCACGCGCTGGACGTCGGCCGGCGTCACCGCGCGATAGCGTTGCAGGTCGTGGTTGATCGCGCCCGGATCGTCGCGTTCGATCGCGCTGCGCACCATCGAGACGGCGATGCTGTTGTACGTTTGCCGTCCGCGCACGAACGAGCTCGCGATCTGGGTGCGCACGCGCTCCATCTCCTCATCCGAGGGCGGCGCGTCGACGAGTGCCGCGAGTTCGGCGTCGAGCGCCGTGCGCAGCCGTTCGATCGAGACGTCGTTTGCGGCGATCGCGCGCACTTCGAAGAGGCCGGCGTGTTCGCGCAGATCGGCGCTCGCGTAGGCGCCGGTAGCGATCCGCTGGCGATACACGAGCGACTGATAGAGTCGCGAACTCTTGCCCATGCCGAGCACCGATTCGAGCACGTCGAGCGCGGCGAAGTCGGGATGCCGCCACGGCGGAATGTGAAACGCATACTCGACGGCGGGCAGCGGCACGTTCGCCGCGCGGTACGTGAAGCGGCGTTCGCCGCGTTGCGGCGGTTCTTCGGCGGTGACGCGCGGGATCGGCGCGGCCGCGTGATCGATGCGCCCGAAGTACCGGTCGATCCACCCGTTGGCTTCCACCGGATCGAAATCGCCGACCACGACCAGCACCGCGTTATCGGGGCGATAATAGGTCGCGTGAAACGCGACGACGTCGTCGATCGTGGCGGCGCGCAGATTGTCGGGATCGCCGATCACGCCGCGACGGTACGGGTGCACCCGGAACGCCTCGCGATTGACCAGTTCGTCGAGCATGCCGTAGGGCTCGGCGAGGATGCGCTGATCGTACTCGCCGATCACGACGTCGCGCTCGGTGTGGAAATGTTCCTCGGTGACCGCAAGCGAGCCGAGCCGGTCGGCTTCGGCCCACAACAACGTCTCGAGATAGTTCGACGGAACGACTTCGTAGTAGTTGGTGATGTCGTCGGCGGTGAACGCGTTGTTCACGCCGCCGATGTCTTCGGTCAGACGGTCGATCGTCTCCGGCCGGGTGTTCTTCGTCCCCTTGAACATCAGGTGTTCGAAGAGGTGCGCGAAGCCGGAACGTCCGGGCGGATCGTCTTTGCCGCCGACCCGATAGCCCACGTTGATCGCGACCGAAGGAACGCGGTGGTCCTCGACGAGGAGAACGCGGAGCCCGTTGGGCAACACACGCTCGACATATTCGATCGGCGCGACGGACGTTGCGGCGCCGGGAGACAAACTGGCCAAGACTGGCCGAATTGCGTGATGCGGATGTGACGTTCCTACGTCTGCGGGGAACATCGACCGCGATGCGGCGTTCCGTGCTCCTCGGGATGACGGCGATCGTGGCGGTCGCCTTGCTCGGGGCCATCATCTTCCACGACGCGTTCGTCGCAGCGGTCATTCGCAGCGTCGCGACGCCCCTCGGCTATGAGGTGACGTTCGCACGCCTGCGTACGGGGCTCAGCGCCGCCGACGCAACCGGCATCGACGTGACCAATCGCGCGGGCGAGCCGGTCTTCTCCGCGGCGCACGTCGCGCTGCAGTACTCGCTGCGCGATCTGTTGCCGGGCGGCCGTCATCGCTTCGGCCTCGTGGCGATCGCGGTAGAACGGCCACGCATCGTCCTCATCCACCATCTCGACGGGAGCTACAACGTCGCGCTTCCGGCGAGCAGCCAGGCGCCGGCCGCACCCAACACGACGCCGCTCGATCTGATCGCTCGGGTGCGCGACGGCTCGGTGCTGCTGATCGACCGCTTCGTCGCGCCCGGCCGCGAGCGGCGCGAGGACATCACCGGTGCGACGCTCGACGCGCGCATCGGCCCGCACGCCGGCTCGTACTACCGCGCGTCGTTCGCGCTCGTCGACCGCGGGCGAACGTATCCGGTGATCGGCAAGGCGACGTTCGCGCCCGAACGCGGCTTCGACGCGCAGCGCTGGACGGCCACGACGCTGCCGATCGCCGCGCTGATCGACTTCGCGCTGCCCTCGCATGCGATCGCCGTCTCCAGCGCCGAACTCGACGGCGTCGACCTGCGCCTCTACACGTTCGTCGAGCCCGACGGCAGCGCGCACACGCACGTCGGTTTGCGCGCGCAACTCGAGCGCGGAACGATCGCGGTCGCGGCGCTGCGCGAGCCGGTGCGCGATGTGTCCGGTCCCATCCGCGCGTACGACGACGGTCTCACGACGACCGGGATCGGCGCGACGCTCGCCGGCGTGCCGCTGCATCTGCGCGGCGGCCTGTTCGACCTCACCGCACCGCAGGTGCGGTTCGCGCTGACCGGGAGCGGTTCGCTCGAGGCGTTGCGCCGCGTGACGGCCGCGACGCAGCGCTTCCCCGTCAGCGGCCGGATCGGCCTCGCCTTCCGCGCGATCGGCCCCGCGACGACGCCGCTGATCGTCGGCGGCTTCGACGCACCGTCACTCGACTACGGCGCGTACCGCATCGATCGGCCGAGCGCGCGCATCGCGGTCGCGGGCACGCGCATCGATCTGCTCGAGGCGCGGCTGCGCTACGGGCCGCTCGCCGCGACCGCGCGCGGATCGGTCGATCTCGGGAACGCGGTGACGAGCGATCTCATCGCGACCGTGAACGGCGCCGGCGATGCGTTACCCTATGTGCCGCAGCTGGTGCGCGGCGTGCAAATCGGCGTCGTCGCGCACGTCAGCGGCACGGGCGCGCGGCTCGCGACGAACGCGCTCGTTTCCGGCACCGGCAACGACGGCGAGATCGACGGTCTCGTCGCGCTCGACGGCAACGGCAACGGCGTGATCGGTCCGCTCTCGATTCGGCGCGCCGACGGTGCGTCGCTCTACGCGCGCGTTGCGATCGACCGCGGTCACGCGCGTGCATCCGGCGTCGCGAGCGCGCGACGCTTTTCGCTGTTGCCGGCACCCGCGGCCACGCTGCCGGGCATGAGCACGAACGCGCTGCCCGCGATCGGCGGGACGATCGATGCGGCGCTCGCGGCGTCGGTCGATCGCGACCGGCTGAGCGCGGCCGGCGGCCATCTCGCGTTGAGCGGCATGCGCATCGGATCCGTCACCGGCTCGGCGACGGCCGAGATCGGCAACGCGCGCGACGGCAGTCAACGCGCGCGCCTGAGCGTGCGCACGAACGTCGCCGACGTCGACGGCACGGGCGGGTACGACGGCGGCGGCTACGCGCTCGATGCGCGCGTGCGCTCGTCGTTCGCGCGGATCGGCGCGATCGTGCGCGTGCCCGGCGCGCGCGGCGACGTCGACGTGCCGCTGCGCATCGCCGGCGACGGCAGCACCAATGCCGTGCAGATCGACGGCGCGCGCTTCACCGGCGCGAGCGTGCACGGCATCGCCCTGCGCGATGCGGACGCGACCGTGGTCGTGCGCGACGGCCGCGCCGACGTTCGCGCGGCGCGCGCCGGGATCGACGGCGGCACGGTGCTCGCCGCCGGCCGCATCGGCACCACGAACGTCGACGTCGTCGCGGTGACGGATGCGCTGCCGCTGCGTCCGCTCGCCGGCGGATCCGTTCCGCTCGATGCGGGCATCGCCCGCGCGTACGTGCACGCCGGCGGATCGCCGCGCGCGCCGGTCGCCGACCTCGGCGTCGCGATCGCGAACGCGCGCGTTCGCGGGCTCACGCTCACCGCGGGCGCCGCCGGAACGTACGCCGGCGGCACGTTGCGCATCGATGATGCGAGCGCGCTCGCGGGCGACGGATCGCTTACCGCGAGCGGCAGCGTGCGCGACCTGACCGGACGTCCCGCCGTCGACGTGAGCGCGCACGTGCGCGGCGTGCAGATCGCCCAGATCAACCGCGTCGTACGGCTGCCGCTGCCGTATCCCGACGGCGAGATCGATGCCGATGCGCGCGCGACCGGCGCGCTGACCGCGCCGCAGGTCACGGCCGACGTGCGCATTCCGAACGGAACGGTCAACGAGCTCGCGTTTCGCAACGCGCACGCCGCACTCGCCGGCAACCTCGGGAACGTCGCGCTGCGCGGCGGCACGGTCACGGTCGGCTCGACGGTGATGACGTTCGCGGGCGACGTCGGGCGCACGACGCAGCGCGTCGAGGTCCGCGCGCGTCGCGTCGACTTGGCCGACTTCGACAACTATTTCGATGCGGCCGACGCGATCGCGGGACGCGGGCACCTCGCGCTCGCCGCAACCGCTTCACCGGCGGGCGTGCACACCAGCGGCGACGTGGCGCTCGACGACGTGCGCTTCCACCGGTTCGCGATCGGCACGACGACCGCGCGGTGGACCACGCGCGCGCGCACGATCGACGCGACGGCCGGCGTGAACGGCATGCACGGGAACGCATCGCTCGTCGCCGCCGCGACGCTGCCGGCGAGCGCGCCGCTGCGCGACCCCGCGCATCGCGTCACGCTCGACGCGAGCGGAACGCTCGGCGCGTTCGACCTCGCGTCGTGGTTGCCGGCCGCGGGCATCCGGGCACCGGTCGCCGGCATCGTGAGCGGAACGTTGCACGTGCGCGGCACCGCGGCCGCACCGGCATTCGCGCTCGGCGCGGCGGTGACGAACGGCGCCGCGGCGGGCTATCACCTCGACGCGCTCACGCTCGCCGCCGACGGCAACGCGCGTCAGGTGCGCCTCACCTCGCTGCACCTCGCGGGTGCGGGCCTCACCGCCGACGCGAGCGGAACCGCCGGGTACGGCGCGCACGATCCGCTCGCGCTCGACGTGCGCGCGACGAGCGCCGATCTGCCGACGCTCGAGCGCGCCGTGGGGCTGAAGCTGATCGTCGGCGGGAGCGCGACGACGACCGTCGACCTGGGCGGCACGCGCGTCTCGCCGCGCATCGCGCAAACGCTCGACGTGACGAACCTCAGCTATGGGCGCTACACGATCCCGCGCGTGCACGCCGCGGCGAGCGCCGACGCACGGACGCTGCGCCTGGACGCGTTCGAAGCGGACCTCACCCGGGGCCGGCTCCTCGCGTCGGCGACGGCGCCGATCGTTTTCGCACCGCCGCGCATCGGCGTGCGCAACGCACCCCTGTACGCGATGCTGCGCGCCGACGGCATCGATCTCTCGCCGTTCGCATCGCTCTTGCCGAACGAGAGCAAACTCAGCGGCACGATCGACGGGCAGATCACGGCGAGCGGCACGCCGCAGCGTCCCGGGGTCGACGGCTCGATCACGCTCGCGAACGGATCGTATGCGTCGGATCTGGTGCGCTCGGCGTTCACCAACGCGCGCGCACGGTTGACGTTCACGAGCGAGACGGCGCAGTTGGCCGACGTGCACACCGACGTCGGCGGCGGATCGATCGACGGCGGCGGCAACGCGACCTTCGGCGACGCGCGCGATCTCGGGCGGACGTTCGCACTGAACGCGCAACTCACCGCGAGCAACGTCGTACTCAACATCAACCGGTATCTGCGCGGCACGGTAAACGGTACCGTCACGGCGACCAAAACGGCGGGCGTGCCCAACACGGTGATCGGCGGCAACGTCGCCTTCTCGAAGACGCGCATTCCGCTCACCGCGCTGTTGCCGTCGTCGCAAACCAGCGCGCAGGCGACGCCCGCGCCGATTCCGGTTGCGTTCGCGCTCACCGTGCAAGCGGCGAACGACGTGCGCGTGCAGGGCAGCGGCGTCGACGTCGGCGCGCGCGGCGCGGTGACGGTCGGCGGCACGCTCGCCGCACCGACGCTCGACGGATCGTTGCGGTCGACCGACGGCAGCTTGAGCCTCTATCGCACGTTCGCGTTGCAACGCGGGGTCGTCACGTTCGCACCGTCGGACGGGTTGATTCCCGACGTCGACGCCACCGCGACGACGACGATCACCAATCCCAACACCGACATCCTCTTGCACGTCACGGGTTCGGTGACGCATCTGAATCTCGACCTCGCCTCGAACCCCTCGTATGACAAGGAGCAGATCCTCGGCCTGCTGATCGGCGCCCAGGCCTTCGGCGCCGTGCAAGGCGTGCAGACCACGCAGAGCGCGGGCGGCATCAACGCGGCCAACATCGCCGGCGGCTTCCTGACCACGCAGCTCTCGCAGAGTTTGCTCGAGCCGTTCGGCAGCCAACTCGGATCGTCGCTCGGCCTCTCCGATCTCGCGCTCGGCTACGATTACGGCAGCGGCTTCTCGGCCGGCGCATCGCGCGCGCTCGGGAAGAACGTCACGGCCTCGTTCCATCAAACGTTCGGCGTCGATCAGCGGCAGATCGTCGGCATCGCCTACAACCTGCCGAAGAATGCCGCGCTGCAGCTCTCCATCTTCAACGCCGGCAACCAGTCGCCGAGCATCATTGCCAACGGCACGTTCCTCGGCCAACAAGACCCGTTCACGCCGACGAACTACACGCTGCAAGCCTTCCAGCCGCCGCCGGGCGTCGCCGGCCTCGTCTTCACCTACCAGCGCAAATTCTAGCTTGACAATCGAACATATGTTCGATATTGTCGGTCTCCCATGGGTGCGAATCCGGCGTTTGCCGCGTTGCGGGAAGCCCTCGACCGGCGCCATCGCGAGGCGTCGGCGGCGGCATTTGCGCTCGGCGACGACGCGATCGTGCGCACCGAGATCCCCGAGGTCGACCGGATTCTCGGCGGGGGGTTCCCGCGCGGGACGATCGCGGCGCTCGAGGGCGCGCCCAGCTCAGGGCGCAGCGCGCTCGCCGCGCGGCTTCTGGCCGAGGCGACGGGGCGCGGCCTCGGGGCGCTGATCGGCAACGACCTCTTCCCGCCGGCGCTGGCGGCCGCGGGGGTGCGGCTCGAGCGGCTGTTGTGCGTCCCGGTCACCGATCCGGTCGCGGCCGCGCGCGCGGCCGACATCGTGCTGCGCTCGGGGGCGTTCACCGTGGTGGTGATCCCGGCGCTGCCGAGCGGTCGCGGCACGGGCTCCGCGACCTGGACGCGCCTGGCGAGCCTCGCCCATCGCGCGAACGCGCTGCTCGTCGCGCTCGGGGTCGAGCCGTCGAGCGAACTGCGCTACTTCGCCTCGGTCCATGTCGAGACGACGATCGAACGCGTGCGCTGGAACGGCGAGAGCGGGCACCTTTGCGAGCTCGCCGGCTACGACGTTCGCGCCACCGTTCGCAAACACAAGCGCGCGGCACCGGGGGCCAGCGCGACGTTCACGTGCACGCCCTTCGAGCCGCGGCCGGTGCTCGTCGCGGTGCGCGAACGCGAGCTCGCACACCCGGACGAACGTCGGCGAATCTCGACCGCGTAGACGGGTACACTGCTTCTCGTGGATCTCGACCTACACGGCAAAACGGCCATCGTCTCCGGCTCGACGGCCGGCATCGGCTTCTCCGCGGCACTCGGCCTCGCACGGCAAGGCGCGCACGTCATCGTCACCGGGCGAACGGCCGATCGCGTCGACGCGGCCGTGAGCGCGATCGCGCGTGCGGCGGAGACGAACGAGGTGCGCGGCGTCGCCGCCGATCTCGCCACCGCCGCCGGGTGCGATGCGCTCGTCGCGGCCGTACCGCAGGCCGACATCCTCGTCAACAACGTCGGCATCTTCGAACCCAAGGCGTTCGCCGAGATCGACGACGCGGACTGGGTGCGTTTCTTCGAGAGCAACGTGCTCAGCGGGGTGCGCTTGTCGCGCGCGTATCTGCCGGGGATGCGCGAACGCAACTGGGGGCGCATCATCTTCGTCTCGAGCGAATCGGGGCTGCAGATTCCGGTCGAGATGATCCACTACGGCGTGACGAAGACGGCGCAAATCGCCCTCGCGCGCGGTCTCGCCGAAGACGTGCGGGGCACCGGCATCACCGTGAACAGCGTGCTGCCCGGGCCGACGCGGTCCGAAGGTGTCGAGACGTTCGTGAAACGGCTCGCGGCCGCGCAGCAGATCGACGAAGCGGAGATGGAGCGGCAATTCTTTGCAACCGCGCGGCCCAGTTCGCTGATCCAACGGTTTCTGACCACCGACGAAGTCGCAAACGCGATCGTCTATCTCTGCACCAACGCGGCGTCCGGCACGACCGGCAGCGCGGTGCGCGTCGACGGCGGCGTCGTGCGCGCGATCCCCTAACATCACTCACGCTCGGAGAACATCTGTGAACACGACGGTCGAACGGCGCAGGCTCGGCAATTCGGATCTCGACATCACCCCCATCGGCTTCGGCGCGTGGGCGATCGGCGGCGGCGATTGGCGCTTCGGCTGGGGCGCGCAGGACGACGCCGAATCGATCGCCGCGATCCACAAAGCGGTCGAACTCGGCATCAACTGGATCGACACCGCCGCCGTCTACGGCTTCGGTCACTCCGAAGAGATCGTGCGCAAAGCGCTCGACGGCATGAGCGAACGGCCGTACGTATTCACCAAGTGCGGCCTCGTGCCGTCGGCGGACGATGCGAAGACGCCGGTCGAGAACATCTCGGCCGCGTCGATCAAACGCGAGTGCGAAGCCTCGCTGCGCCGGTTGAACGTCGAGACGATCGATCTCTACCAGATCCATTGGCCGACCGACGACATCTCCGAGATCGAAGAAGCGTGGACCGCGATGACCGATCTGCAGCGCGCCGGTCACGTGCGCTACATCGGCGTGTCGAACTTCGACGTTGCGGAGATGCAGCGCGCGTTGCAAGTCGGTCCGATCACGTCGTTGCAGCCGCCGTACTCGCTGGTCAAACCCGACGTCGAGCAAACGATTCTACCGTTCTGTCGCGAGCACGGGATCGGCACGATCGTCTACTCGCCGATGGGCGCGGGACTGCTCACCGGCGCGATGACGCGCGAACGCGCGCAGTCGCTCGCACCCGAGGACTGGCGCTCGAAGAATCCCGAGTTCCAAGAACCGAAACTCTCGCGCAACTTGAAGATCGTCGACCTGCTGCTCGCGATCGGCAAACGTCACGGGCGTTTGGCCGGCGAGGTCGCGATCGCGTGGACGCTGCACAATTCCGCCGTCACCGGCGCGATCGTCGGCGCGCGTTCCGCCGCGCAAGTCGAAGGCAACATCAACGCGTTGACCTTCCGCCTCACCGACGAAGAGTACGCCGAGATCGAAGCGCTGCGCCGCTCGCTCTAACGCGCGGCGCTACGCGGAGAGGTAGCCGAGATAACTGACGAGCGTCTTGTTCGCTCGTCGCTCGGCATGCTCGATGCGCTCGAGGACGAGGTCGAGTGCGGCGAGGTGGGTGGCGTCGCGCTCGCCGCTGCGAATCATCACCTCGGCGGTCGCGAGCAATTCGGCTAGCGCTTCGTTCCACGTCGTCGCCTGCGCGCCGCGCAGCGACGAGAGGTCGGCGAGGGTGATCAACTCGGTAGCGATCTCGTGCAGCAATTCGTCGCGCCGTTCGAGACCGTCGGTGCCGGCCGCGAGCATCGCGATGTCGGCGCCGATGGCATCGCATGCGCGGCTCACGTCGAGGAGCAGGCGCTCGAGCCGAAACGCGCGTTCGCTCTCGTTCTCGGCAGCGGCGACGTCGGCCAGCAGTTGCCGGTAGCGGTGGTGGAGCGCGGTCGCCTTCGCCTCGTAGACCGTCAGCGGGATCGCGACGTCGTGACCGACGGTCTGGGCGTCGCGGAGCGGGTTGAGCGACGTAACGCGCAGCGGATCGGAAGGCGGGTGTCGACGAGGATCGGCCATGGCACCTCTTGGCAAGCGTATACCCCATTGACAATCGAACATATGTTCGATACATTAGCCGCCCCATGCCGGTCGTTTGCGTTTGGATCCCCGCCTATCGTCTCGCGATCGCCCGGCTGAGCCAGGCCGTCGACCTCGATGCGCCCGTCATCGTCGCCGACAAGCTGGAACGCGGCCGGGTGGTCGACGCATCGCTGCCGGCCGTGGCGCTCGGGGTGCGGCCCGGGATGACGCTCGTCCAGGCGCAAGCGGTGGCTCACGACGCCCGCACGGTGATCGACGACGCGGCGCGCGACGCGACGATCTGGAACGCGGTGCTCGACGCGCTCGACGCCGCCTCACCCCTGGTGCAGGACGACGGCTGGGGCCGGGCGCTGCTCGAGATGCAGGGCATCGAGGGCGGCGCCGACGGGTGGTTCGACGCGGTCCGTGGGGCGCTGGCCGGCTTCGATCTGCCCGTGCGACTCGGCCTCGGCCCCAACCCGTTCGTTGCGCACGCGGCGGCGACGCTGGGCGACGGCGTGTGCGCGGGCGATCCGGCGGCGTTCGTCGCGCCGCTCTCGCTCGAGCTCCTGGAGTGCGGCGCCGACGTGTGCGAACGGCTGCGGCTGCTCGGCGTCACGACGCTCGGCGAACTCGCGGCCCTGCCGCACGGGCCGTTCGTGCGCCGCTTCGGCCCGGCCGCGGCGGTGTGGCACGACCGTGCGCGCGGGATCGATCGGCGGCCGTTGCGCCCGCGTCCGCGCGAACTGCGCATCGACCGCCGGCTCTACGGCGAGGGCGAGGCCTCCTCGGAAGATGCCGTGCTCTTCGCCTTGCGCGCGCTGGTCGGCACCGTGGTCGACGACCTGGGAACGGCGGGGAAGCGCGCCGGCCGGCTCGTCCTCACGCTCGAGTGCGAGAACGGCGACCTGCGCGAGCTGACGACGCGCGTCGCCCAGCCGACCGCGCTGCCGGCCACGCTCTTCGACGTGTTGCGCGCGCGGCTCGAGGGCATCACGCTCGAGGCCCCGGTGATCGGCCTGCGGCTGACGGCCGAAGGTCTCGAGAGCGGCGGCGTGCCGATCGCCCTGTTCGCGGCCGGCGATCCCGACCCCGACGCGCTCGGCATCGTCCTCGCGCGCCTCGAGGCCGCACTCGGCGAGGGCCGGGCACTCCGGCCGCTGCTGGCCGAGGCGACCCGCGACGAACGGCGCGCGACGATGGAGCCGTTCACCCTCGAGCCGCTGGTGACGCGCACCTGGAGCGCGGTGCGCGCCCCCGCACCACTGCCCGCGACCGCGACGCTGCAGTTCCGCACGGTCGCGCCACAGCCGATCGCCGTGCGCGTGATCGGCGGTCAGCCGCGTTTCGTCGGCACGCCCGAGGCGCTGGTGCTCGACTGCGCGGGTCCCTGGCGCATCGACGAGGGCTGGTGGGCACCGGTGACCGGCTCGAGCGAGCGCGTCGTGCGCGACGAATACGACGTGCTGCTCGACGACGGCTCGCTGGTGCGCCTCGCGCGCGAGCCCGACGGCTGGTGCGTGCGCGGCGTGTACGACTAGGTGCACAAAGCGACCGCAGTCGTTGACCCGGGAGGGAGGACGTGAGAAACTAGCGTGTCACCCCTCATCCAGAAACGATCGTTGTGCCCACTTTTGACTCGCTCGGTCTCCGTCCCGAGCTCTTGCGTGCCGTCCGCGACATGCAATTCACGGAACCGACGCCGGTCCAGGCTGCCTCGATTCCCCCCGCGCTCGCCGGTCGCGACGTGCTCGGCAGCGCTTCCACCGGGAGCGGCAAATCGGCCGCCTTCGGTCTGCCCCTGATCCAGATGCTGATGGATCTGCCGCGCGGCACGACTCGCGCGCTGGTCCTCGCACCCACGCGCGAACTCGCCGTGCAGATCACCCAGCACCTCACCGCCTTCGCGAAGTACACCAACGTGAAGATCGCGGCCGTGTACGGCGGCGTCGGCTTCGGCCAGCAGGCCGGCGCGTTCAAGCGCGGCACCGACATCATCGTCGCGACGCCGGGCCGCCTGCTCGATCACCTCACGCAGAAGACGGCGTCGCTCGACACCGTCACGCTACTCGTGCTCGACGAAGCGGATCGCATGCTCGACATGGGCTTCTTGCCGGCGGTGCGCCGCGTGCTGCGCGCGCTGCCCAACCGCAAACAGACGCTGTTCTTCTCGGCCACGCTGCCGAACGAAATCAGCGGCCTCGCGAAAGAACTGCTGCACGATTCCGTGCGCGTCGATCTCGCGCCGGCCAAAGGCCCCGCGATCGGCATCACGCAGACGGTCTACACGATCGATCAGCAGCGCAAGAACGACTTGCTGTTGGAGCTGCTCAAGGACAACAACATCTTCAGCGCGATCGCGTTCACGCGCACGAAGGCGCGCGCAAACCGGCTCGCCGCCTTTCTCGATAAGAACGGCGTGCCGGCCGATCGCATTCACGGCGATCGCTCGCAGGCGCAGCGCACGCGCGCGCTCGCCGATTTCAAGCGCGGCAAATTCCGCGTGCTCGTCGCGACCGACATCGCCGCGCGCGGCATCGACATCGCCGAACTCGGCCACGTGCTCAACTACGACGTGCCGATGGTGCCCGAGGATTACGTCCATCGCGTCGGCCGCACCGCGCGCGCGAAAGCAACCGGCGATGCGATCACGTTCGTCTCGGCCGACGAAGAAAAGTACTTCGCGCAGATCGAGAAGACGCTCGGCAAGCGCCTCGACCGCGCCAAGACGCCGGAGCTTCCGCCGGCCGCGGCGCACGATCCGCACGCCGCGTTCGTGCCGCGCCGGCAACCGCGTCCGCCGCGCCCGCAAGGCCAGCCGGGCACGCAGAGCCGCCCCGCGCGTCCCGACCAGCGCCGCACGACCACCGCCCGCTAACCTGGTCCCGTTTGGGGTAGGTGCTCGTGGTGAACACGGGCATCGTCCTCAACGTCAAATCGAGCGGCACGAAGCGCCACCTCGGCGAGCTGCCCGATCGCTTGCGCAAGCACGGCATCGTCGCGCCCGAGATCGTGACGGTCGACGATCACGTGCAGCTCGAGAAACGCATCCGGCGCTTCGTCAAAGCGGGCGCATCGACGGTGCTCGTCGGCGGCGGTGACGGCTCGATGGCGATCGCCGCGAACGCGCTGGCGTATCGCGATGTCACGCTCGGCGTGTTGCCGCTCGGCACGGGGAACAGTTTCGCCCAAACGCTCGGCATCGGCACCGACGTGGACTCGGCGCTGGCCGTGATCGCCGGCGGCCACGCGCGGCGCGTCGACCTCGGTCACGTCAACGGCCGCTACTTCGCCAACTTCGCCACCGTCGGACTCTCGGCGGAGATCGCGGAGAACGTGCCCGCCGCCGTGAAACCGGTGCTGGGACCCGTCTCCTACGTCGTCGGCGGCATCGTGCCGTTCCTCAAATCGCGCGGCGGCTTCAAGGCCAAGGTGCGTTGGAAGGGCGGAAAACTCGACCTGCGCACGGCGCAGATGGTGATCGCGTCGGGGCGCTTCTTCGGCCACACGCCGGTCGCGCCCGATGCGTCGGCGGTCGATGGGAAGCTCGCCTTCTTCACGACGGAGGGCACCTCGCATCTCGAGGTCGCGCGCATGTACGCCGCGTTCGCGCTCGGCTTGCAGACGAAATTGCCCGACGCGCACACGTTTGCCGCAGCGAAGATTCGCATCAAGACGAAGCACAAGCAGCCGATCAGCATCGACGGTGACGACGGCGGCACGACACCCGCGACGTTTCGCGTCGCGCACAAGGCGCTGCGCGTCTACGTGCCGGCGGGTTTCACCGGCGTCGATCCGTGATCGAACGGCAGCTCGGGATCGCGGCGATCGCGTGCCTCCTCGCCGTGCTCGCGTTGGGTGCGTTCGTGACGAGCCGCGCGCCGATCGCGCTCGACGTCGCCGCCGGCACGCTGCGCGGCGGCGCGGTGCCGCTTGCCGCGTTCTTCACCTTGCTCGGACGTTGGTACGTGCTCACGGTGGTGGCGATCGCGGCCGCGGCCGTCACCGTTGCGTTGCGCGGCGACGTGCGCATCATCGTGCTGCTCTTCGCATCGCAGGTGCTCGCGCAAGGCGTGTGTTCGATGATAAAAGAGCTGTTCCACCGCATGCGTCCGGCGGCGTGGCTCGTGCACCACGAACCCGACTACTCTTTTCCGAGCGGCCATTCGGTGACCGCGATCGTGTTCTACCTCGCGCTCACGTTGCTCGTGCTGCGCAGCGGCGTCGTGCCGTCGCCGTTCACGCTGCCGCTCGCCGCGCTGCTCGCGGCGTGCGTGATCGGCATCCCGTGGTCGCGGCTCGCGCTCGACGCCCACTATGCCACCGACGTGATCGGCGGCCTCGTGTTCGGCTGCGGCTGGTTGTGCGCCACGATCGCCATCGTCGGCCGTGTGACGATGGCGTCGCGGCTCTGAGAATCCCTAGTTGTGCTGGCCGAGGAGGTTCATGTCGCCGTAGGCCTTCTGATAGGCCGCGTCGAGTTGCGCGGGCGTCGGCGTCCCCGATGCGGACGCATCCTTGAGCATGCTCATCAACGTCGCTTTCGCTTTGGCGAAATCGAATGGTTTACACGTGAGCGCTTCCGAGCCCATGTGCGTGTTCGCCATTTCGCCCGTCGTCGTTGCGCGACAGACCATCGTCGGTGTCGAACCCATCGCACCGTGCATCGCGTCGCCGTGCATGGCATCGCCCGACATCGCGCTCTGCGCCATCGCGGCGCTGCCCATACCGATCGCCACGATTGCGACGAACGCTGCTACCAACTGCTTCATATGACTGCTTCCCCTCACAAAAAGAACGAGTGACGGGCAGAGCATAGCGTGGCGAGCCGTTCGCAGCGGTAAGGATGCTTACGTCGGGCGCGGTCAGGCGAAGGCGGTGTTGCGAATGACGCCGAGGCGATCGAGCGGCGTCGCGCGGAGGTTGCGCGGTGCGATCATGTGCACGTAGAGCGCGGCCCAGATCGCATCGCAGAGCGCAGCGTCGTCGGGCTTGGGCACGGCGATCGCGCGCTGGAACGCCGCCAGGTTGGTCGTCCCGACGATGATGGTGATGAAGTCGCTATCCTTGAACGCCACGCGCACACGTGTCCACGGATAGGTCCGCGCCTGCGTCTCACCGCGCACGGCGATCGCGAGCCCGGCATCGGAGACGACGAAGTCCGTTGCAATGGCGGTCCGCCGAATCATCTGGTTGCGCAGACGCGCCCCGATCATCTGGATCACGCCGAGCCCGATGTACGCCCAACCGAAGTACCAGGGCCGCATATGCAGCAGCACCTCGACCAACCCGAGCGCGCTGAATGCGGCGCCGAGGACGAACGCATAGGCGCCGCTTCCGATAAAACCACCGACCGTGGAACGCGCGGCCTGGCGAGCCGCCGCCTCACTCGTCGCGGAATCGTCGACAACGATGCGCAGCGGCGTCATGGACGCCGTGCTTCGATCACCACCCATACCGTCTGCTTCGGCCGTCGCGCGGGCCCGTCCCCGGCGGATGAGCTACCAGGGGTAGCGGACGCGTTCGCGGCGCGTGACCAAGCGCGGCACGGCATCGGCGAAGATCACGAGTTCGGGCTGGGTCGGCGCGACGGCCGAGAGCGGGGCGACGCCGTCGAGTCCGGCTCGATGCGCGGCGGCACCGATGCCCTGACATGGCGGGTGCGGGATGTCGACCGGATAGCTCGCGGCTAAACCGAGCTGCGCGATCCCGGCCGGCGTGAGCGCATCCAAAAAGCGGCCGTCCGGAGCGACGTCGACATGTTGCAGATCGGGCAGCGCGTCGGGCCGCACGTCGTCGAGCGTCACGCCCCACCGTTCGACGACGGCGCGCCGCGCGTTGGCGAGCGCGGCTTCGCGGGTTTGATTCAGGTAGAGCGCACCGAGACCGGGTGGATTCCAACGGCCACCGCGCGCTGCGGCAAACGACGTGTCGAGCGGGTCGGTCCAGGTCGGGTCGACGACGCGGAAGCAGCGGCCGTCGACCGCGATGACGAGCATCAGGCCGCGGGAACGTAGGACCGCGTCGCTTCGACCAGCTCGACGATGCGGCGCGGATCGGCCTTCGCCACCTCGAGCACCGACCGCCCATCGAGCGCGGGGATCGGCTGGCGCGCGATCTGCGGAATGCGCTCGGGCCGGAAGTAAGCGTGCATCGCCCGCGCCGCCTGCGCCAAGCGCGCGACATCGGCGACGCGACCCGGCGGCACGCCGCCCGCGAGCCATTGCTCGACGGCCTGACGGCTCACGCCCATGAGGCGCCCGGCGTCGGTGAGCCGGAGGCCGAAGATCTGCATCACGTCGCGCAGATCGGCCGCGCCCGCGCGCTCGAACGCCCGCTCGCGCGCCTTGATCCAGGCGGCGGGACGATTCGGGAGCGTCGTGAGCGAGGCCGCTCGCAGCCGCAGGGTTTTCATCGCCACAGCGTACCGCAAGCAAAACGCAAGCGCAAGCAAAACGCAAGCAAGTCTCCACCTTGTATATCGAACATATGTTCGATTATGATGGGCGTCCGATGCCCGCCGATCCTACGTACGCCGAACTCCATGCCTGGTCGAACTTCACGTTCCTCGAGGGGGCGTCGCATCCGGAAGAGCTGGCGGAAGCGGCGGCGGCGGCGGGGCTGGCCGGCATGGCGCTCACCGATCGCGACGGCCTCTACGGCGCCGTCCGTTTCGCCAAGGCGGCCCGCGAACGGAAGCTGCCGGCGATCTGCGGGGTCGAGCTGACGCTCGACGAGCCCGACCCCGAGGGTCGCACCCCACCCACGGAACCGATCCGGGCGAGCCGCCCGGCGCGACCCTCGCACGAGGTGCCGACCCGCACGCCACGGATCGTGCTGCTGGCCGAGAACGAGCGCGGCTACGCGAACATCAGCGAGCTGATCTCGCTCGCGCAGTTGCGCGGCCGCAAGCGCGACGCGCGCGCGCAGCTGGCCGACTTCGCGGGCCGCACCGAGGGCGTGATCGCGCTCTCCGGCGGCACGAACGGCCTCGTCGAGAAGGCGCTGCGCGCGCGCGATCACGACGCGGCGGTCGCGATCGGCGCACGCTTGCGCGACCTCTTCCCCGGCCGCTTCTATCTGGAAGTGCAGCACCATCTGCGGCCCGAGGACGGCGCGCTCGTGCAAGCGATGGTGCGGCTCGCCGGTACGCTCGACGTGCCGTACGTCGCCACCAACGGCGTCGCGTACGTCGACCGCGCCGACGCGCGGCTGTGCGACGTGATGACCTGCGTGAAGTACAAGCGCACGCTGCACGATGCCGGCACGCTGCTGCGTCCCAACGCGGAATTCGATCTCAAGCCGGCCGCCGTGATGGCGCGCCGTTTCGCCGCCTATCCGCTCGCGCTGAAGAACACGCTCGCGATCGCCGAGCGCTGCACGTTCCGCTTGGAGAAATTGCGCGGACAATTTCCGCACTTCCCGATCCCCGCCGACGAGTCGAGCCATCAGTCGTATCTGCGCACGCTCGTCATGCGCGGCGCGCGCGATCGCTATCCGTTTCCGTTCGCGCCCAAGGTCGAGCGGCAACTCGAGTACGAGCTCGGCATCATCGCGCGCATGGATCTCGCCGGCTATTTCCTCGTGGTGTGGGACATCGCGAACGCGGCGAAGCGGCTCGGCGTGCTCGCGCAAGGCCGCGGGTCGGCGGCGAACTCCGCGGTGTGCTACGCGCTCGGCATCACGGCAGTCGATCCGATCGCGGGCGAGTTGCTCTTCGAGCGCTTTCTCTCCGAAGAGCGCAACGAAGTGCCCGACATCGACATCGACTTCGCGCATCAGGATCGCGAGAAGGTCATCCAGTACGTCTACGATCGCTACGGGCGCCACCATGCGGCGATGGCCGCCGAGGTGATCACCTATCGCACGCGCTCGGCGATTCGTGACGTCGGCAAAGCGCTCGGGCTCTCGCTCGGCCAGGTCGATCAGATCGTGCGCGAATACGACGCGCGCGAATCGCTCGCCGGGGCGCTCGGCACGGAGCACGTCGACTACGCGCCGCTGCCCGCCTCGGTGCAACGCCGGCGCGACTTCGACGCCGGCAGCAACATCGTGCCCTCGCGCGGCGAGGACCAGCCCGCGGGAACCGCCGGCCGCCCGTTCACACCCGGCTTCCAAGACGCCGACGAGCGGCCCGATCGGCCGCCGCTGCGTGCCGTCGCGGCGAATCGCGCCGATCCGCAGAACGCGATCGCGCCCAAAGTCAAAGCGCACCCCTCGCATCAGTACGGCTTCACGGCGAAGGACTTCGGCCCCGATGCGGAGCCCGTGCGCGGGCCGGTCGGCGGCGACGTCGGCGCGCTCTTGATGCAGATCTGCCGGCGCATCGACGGCTTTCCGCGCCACATGGGCATCCATTCGGGCGGCATGGTGATCACGCGCGATCCGCTGGTGAACGTCGCGGCGGTCGAGTGGGCGACGATGCGCGACCGCACGATCGTGCAGTGGGACAAGGACGATCTCGGCGATCTCGGGTTGATCAAGATCGATCTGCTCGGCCTCGGCATGCTCTCGCTCTTGCGCGATGCGTTCGCGCTCTTCGCGCGCTGCTATCCCGAACGCACGCCGCTCTCGCTCGACGCGATCCCGCACGACGACCGCCCGACCTACGAGATGATGCAGAAGGCCGACACGATCGGCGTCTTCCAGATCGAATCGCGCGCGCAGCAGTCGATGCTGCCGCGCTTGAAACCGACCTGCTTCTACGACATCGTGATGCAGGTCGCGATCATCCGTCCGGGCCCGATCCAGGGCGACATGATCCATCCGTTCTTGCGCCGGCGCAACGGTCAGGAGCCGGTGACCTATCCGCATCCCAAGCTCAAGCCGATCCTCGAGCGCACGCTCGGCGTGCCGCTCTTCCAAGAGCAGGGCATGCGCATGGCGATGGAAGCCGCGGGCTTCTCGGCGGGTGAGGCGGATCAACTGCGCCGCGCGATGGGCCACAAGCGTTCGCGCGAACGCATGGCGGAGATCTATCCGCGGCTGATCGCCGGCATGGTCGCGAACGGCATCGAGCGCGAGGCGGCCGACAAACTCTTCCACATGCTCGAGGGCTTCGCCGACTACGGCTTCCCCGAATCGCACGCCGCGAGCTTCGCCCTTCTCGCCTACGCTTCGGCATACATCAAGTGCCACGAGCCGGCGATCTTCTGCGCGGCGATCCTCAACGTGCAGCCAATGGGCTTCTATTCGACGGAAGTGCTGGTGAACGACGCGCGCCGGCACGACGTGGTCGTGAAACCGATCGCGGTCAACGAGAGCGAGTGGTGGAGCTTCGTCGACCGCGACGGCGCGTTGCGCCTCGGCTTCCACCTCGTGCGCGGGATGGGCGAAGCGCAACGCGCCAACCTCGAGGCGGCGCTGAAGGGCGGCGACGAGTTCTCCGACCTGCTCGACTTCGCGCGACGGGCGAAGCTCTCGCGCGAATCGCTCGAGAACCTCGCCACGGCCGGCGCGTTCGCACCGTGGTTCGCCACGCGCCGCGAGGCGATGTGGGCGCTGCGCGCGATCGACGAACGCGAAGCGCGCGGCGAGCTCGGCCGCGCGATGGACGTCGACGACGAACCGCCGACGCCGCTGCGCCCGCTCACGCCCGTCGAGACGACGACGTTCGACATCCACGCAACCGGCGTCGGCGACGTGCAGCCGATCGCGCACTTCCGCGCGCGCCTCGACGCGCAGAACGTGCTCGCCGCGAACCGGCTCGCCTCGATGCCGAACAACCTCGTCTGCAAGATCGGCGGCCTCGTCATCACGCGTCAGCGTCCCGGCACGGCGAAGGGCTTCGTCTTCCTCACCATCGAGGACGAAACGGGCCTGGTGAACGTGATCGTGCGTCCCGACGTCTACGAGCGCAACCGCCGCACGATCCGCGCCTCGCAATGCCTCATCATCGAAGGCACGCTCCAACACGAGAGCGGCGCGATCGACGTGATCATGAAGCGCTGCTGGTCACTCGAGACCGACGGCACCACCGACAAGGTGCGGGCGCGAAATTTTCATTGAGCCAACGAAAGCGACTGGGCGGAGCTATCTTTACCGGCGACCGCTCAGATCGTGCCCTTCCGCATCTTCTCGAGCGTGACGTCGTCGGGCGGTTGATTCGCGCTGACGTGGGCGATGTACCAATCGGCGAAGAGCATCAGCAGGTAGGCGATCACGTCGCACATGCCCGAGATACGGCCCGGAAGCCGTGATGGTTTCGAACACCTGCGAGGGTGGGCGAGGGGCCTCGTACCGAGGTCGCCACGACGATAGCCATAGAGAAGATGCAGCCTCTCATGCCTTTTTTCGAATCCCGTGAGCGGGTGCCCCTCGCTTCCCCACTGCTTTCATCCCCGCCGTCATGGGGAACGATGACGATGTGGAAACGATAGCTGCGCCAACCATCACCAGTTCCGGCTTTGCGGCGAGCGATGCCAAATCGCCGCTCAAGCCCTACGAGTTCGAACGCCGCGCTCCCGGACCGTACGATGTCCTCATCGACATCGCGTATTGCGGCGTCTGCCACTCCGACATTCATCAAGCGCGCGACGAATGGCACAACACGGTGTGGCCGTGCCTGCCGGGCCACGAGATCGTCGGCCACGTCACGCAAGCGGGCGAGCACGTCACCAAATTCAAGGCGGGCGACGCGGTGGGCGTCGGCTGCATGGTCGATTCGTGCCGCAACTGCACGGCCTGTCAGGCGGGCCTCGAACAATACTGCGAAGGGCCACACGGCTTCCTCGCCACCTACAACGGGCCGTTCAAGGCCGACGGCTCGAACACGTTCGGCGGGTATTCGCGTAACGTCGTCGTGCACGAGGACTTCGTGCTGCGCATCCCCGCGGGCATGGATCTCGCCAGCACCGCGCCGTTGCTGTGCTCGGGCGTCACGACGTTCTCGCCGCTCCGCCATTGGAAGATCGGCGCCGGTCACAAGGTGGCAATCGTCGGCATCGGCGGCCTCGGCCACGTTGCGATCCAGATCGCGAAGGCGCTCGGTGCCGAGGTGGTCGCGGTGACGACATCACCCGAGAAAACCGAAGACGCGAAGCACTTCGGCGCATCCGACGTCATCGTGTCGACCGACCACGCCGCAATGGAGAAGCACGCGCGCTCGTTCGACTACCTGCTCTCGACGATCCCCGACCCGCACGACATCAACCCGTACGTGCAGCTGCTCAAGCGTGACGGCATCATGACGATCGTGGGCATGCTCGCGCCGATGGCCGCCCCGATCGCGACCGGCGAGATCGCCTTCGCACGCCGCTCGGTGTCGGGCTCGCTGATCGGCGGCATCGCCGAGACGCAAGAGATCCTTGACTTCTGCTCGGAGCACGGCATCCGCTCGCACGTGCAGCCGATCCGTCTCGAGGAGATCAACGACGCCTTCGACCGCGTGGTGAAGAAGCAAGTCCGCTATCGCTTCGTGATCGATCTCGCCGGTACCAAGCCTTAAGCGCGTGCATCCCCGGCGATGCCGGCACCCGTCATAGCGCATGACATGCCGGTACCGCTGAGCATCCTGGATCAATCGCCGATCGTCGCGGGGGCGACCCCGCGCGATGCGGTGGCCGCGACGATCGCGCTCGCGCGCGAGGCCGAGCGCCTCGGCTACCATCGCTATTGGCTGGCCGAGCACCACGCGTTGCCGAACCTAGCCGATGCGTCGCCCGAAGTGCTGCTCGCGCGCCTGACCGGCGAAACGGAACGCATCCGCCTCGGCACCGGCGGCATCATGCTGCCGCACTACACCGCGTTCAAGGTCGCCGAGTCGTTCCGCATGCTCGAGGCGCTCGCGCCGGGGCGCATCGATCTCGGTGTCGGCCGCGCTCCCGGCGGCACGCGGCTCGTCTCGCAAGCGCTCGAGAGCCGCAGCGCGGAGCTCTTTCCGCAGCAGATCGCCGACGTGCTCGGCTACTTGCACGCAAGCGATCCGCGCGCGCTCGTCGCGCAGCCGGGCGGCAACACGTCGCCGGCCCTGTGGATACTCGGCTCGTCCGATTACGGTGCGCTGCTCGCGGCGCAATTCGGCTTGCCCTACACCTTCGCGCAATTCATCGGCGGCAGCTATCCGAGCGTGACGCGCGCCTATCGCGAACGCTTCACGCCCTCGGCGTACGGCGACCAGCCGTACGTGATGGTCGCGCTCGCCGCCATCGTCGCGCCGACCGACGCGGAGGCGGAGCGCCTCTCGCTGCCCGTGCTGCTCTCGTGGCTGCGCCGGCTGCGCGGCATCGTCGCGCCGTTCCCGTCGCTCGCCGAAGCGGAAGCGTTCCCGTGGACGCCGCTCGAGCGCGACGAGGTCGCGCGCACGCGCAACATCCTCATCGGCTCACCCGAGACGGTGCGCGCGAAGATCGAGGCCGCGATCGAGGCATACGGCGCCGACGAGATCATGGTCATCACGATCACGCCCGATTACGCGTCGCGCACGCGCTCGTATGCGCTGCTGGCGGAAGCGTTCGCCCCGGTCGCCGCGTAAGCGCGACGATCAGGAAGCGCGCGCGAGCCGGATCGATCCGGTGATCGTTCCGCGCCACACGCTCGCCGCGGCCGCCGCCACCGCGCACACGGTCGCGAGCACCATCGCACCCGCGATCGCGCCGGCGCTGGTGCCGCTCGCGCGTACGCCGCTTTCCGCCGTGCTGAACACGAGCGCGACGAGCACCGCGCCGGTCGTCTGACCGAGCAGACGCGCGACGCCTTGAATCGCCTGCGGGCCGCCGCTGCGCTCGCGCGGCGCGCTGCTCTGCAGCGAACGATTGTTCGGCGATTGGAAGAGCCCGTAGCCGACGCCGCACACGGCCATGCGCCACATGATGTCCCACGCCGCGGCATGCTGCGCGAGGTGCACCGAGAGGGCGAGACCCGCCGCGAAGATCGCGAGCCCGATCGCCGCGAGTCGCGATGAGTTGAAGCGATCGGCGAGCCGGCCGGCAAACGGTGCGACGGCGGCGGCCGCGAGCAGCCACGGCAACAGCAGTTCGCCCACCTCGAGCGGCGTGCGGCCCATGACGGTCTGAAACAGAAACGGTAGCGCGATGTACGCGATCGTCTGCGAGATGAACGATGCAAAGCACGCGAAGACCGCGAGCGTGAACGGCGCGCGCGCGAAGAGGTCGACGGCGAACATCGGTAACGGCAGCGAGAGCTCGCGCCGAATGAACGCGATGGTCACGATCAGCGCCGCACCGAGCTGTCCCGCGATCACCCACCACGGCGCGTGGTGGCTGAGCGCATCGAAGCCGAACACGGCGAGGCCGAACGATGCGATGCTGAGCAACGCGCTCTTCCAATCGAACGGCGCGCCCGTGCCGGACTGCGGTGCGACGAAGATCATGACGAGCGCGAGCGAGGTCAACGCGACGGGCACGTTGATCGCGAAGAGCCACTGCCACGATGCGACCGAGAGAATCACGCCGCTCACGATCGGCCCCGCCGCGGCGCCGAGGGCGACCGACATCGCGGTGAAGCCGGTCGCGCGACCGAGCATCTCGGGCGGGAACGCGCGTCGAAGCAAGGGGCCGGTCGTCACGGTGATCGCCGCGCCGGCGATCCCTTGCACGAAGCGCGCGACGACGAGCATCTCGAGCGTTCGCGAGAACACGCAAGCAAGCGATGCGAGCACGAACACGATCAAGCCGACGCGATACAGCCGCACGTAGCCGACGATGTCGCCGACCGACGCGAGCGGCACGATACCGACCGTCAGCGCGAGTTGATAGGCGTTGATCACCCAGATCGATGCCGATGCCGTCGTGCGGACATCGTGTGCGATCGTCGGCAGCGCCGTGTTCACGATCGTTTGGTCCATCATCGTGATGATCGTGCCGATGGTCGTTGCGACGACGGCCATGGTTCGAGATGCGCGCACGGGACCCGAGCCTTCGCGCCGCCGCGAGATTTCTGCTTCCCTCATGCAGGGCGCCGGCAACGCGGGGCGCCAAGCAAAGAATCGCGCGCATACGGCTGCCGTCCGATTGCCGCGAAGGAGCACTTCCGTGAAGATCACGATCGCCATCATCATCGCTGCGCTGCTCACCTCGTCGAATGCGTTCGCGCGGTCGCCGAGCGGCATTCCGGTCGGTGCCGGCCCCGGCGGCGTGCCGTTCGGCGCGGGCACGCAACGCGGCATGCAAGACGTGAACAACTCCGGCCAAAACGGCTTCGTGACGCTGTTCGCGCGCGGAGCGCGCACGGCGGTCGTCGTCGCGCTCGAGGGCGTCCATCACGACGAGCGGATCGCGATCGTGCGCGGCACTTCGTGCGCGGCGATCGGATCGACGGTCGCCGCGGCGCCCGCTCCCTTGCATCGCGGCATTTCGCGCAGCTACGTTCCGATCACGATGGCCCGGCTGCTCTCGGGCAACTACCTCACCGTCGTCTACGGCAACACGCGCCCCTCCGCGCGGCCCGTCGCCTGCGGTGAACTCTACTCCTAACGGAGGCCTCGTATGACCGCTCTCGATCGCGCACGCTTTCTCGGTGTCGCGGCCGTTGCCGCGAGCACCGGCATCGCCGACGCGCAGACCGCCGATTTCGGCAAGCCGCATCCGCCGATCGTCGCCGAAGACGATCCCACGATCGTGGTGCGCCGCATCAAGCTGCAACGTCCCGATGCCGCGATCAACGCGTACGTCGCGATGCCGAAGACGATCGTCGCGACGACGCCGGGCGTCGTGATGAGCATTCACATCTGGGGCATCGATGCGCAGTATCGCGACATGGCGCGCCGCATGGCGAAGGCGGGCTACGTCGCCATCATCCCGGGGCTCTTCGACCGCATCAACGCGACGCCGGCCGACGCGCCGGCCGACATCGGCCCGCAGCAGGCGGTCGCGCAGGCGATGTACGCGGCCGGCACCGAGCAAGGCGACCTGATCGCCGCGCACGACTGGCTGCGCGCGACGGTGCCCGCCGGCAAGATCGGCATCTACGGCAACTGCATGGGCGGCGGCATGGCGCTGCAAGCGTTGGTCGGCACCACGCGCTTCGCCGCCGCGAGCGTCCTCTATGCGTACGTGCGCGCCGATCGCACGACGACGCAGCCGCCACCGCCCGACGCGTTCGCCTGGGCTCCCAAGGTAACCGCGGCCGTGATCGGATCGTACGGTGCCGACGACGGCAGCATCTCGTGGGACGACGTGCAGGCTGCATTCGGCGCGATGAGCGGTCCGCACGACGTGAAGCGCTATCCCGGTGCCGCGCACGCGTTTCTCGACGACACGCGTCCGAGCTACCGGCCTGGCCCGGCGGCCGACGCGTGGGCGCGCCAGATGGCCTGGTTCAGCAAGTACCTGACGACCGTTTAGCGCAAAAGAGGTCCGCAATGCCCACGACGATCGTGCACACCGCGGATCTCCATCTCGAAACGGTGTTCCCGGAGGTACGCGGCGGAAGCGCGCGGCGCGAAGCTCTCGCCGCGGCGTTCGAACGCATCGTCGACCTCGCGCTCGCGCGCCACGCGGACGCGCTCACCGTCGGCGGCGATCTCTACGAAGCCGAGCGCGCGGGCCCGGCGACCGCGCGCCGCATCTTCACCGCGTTCGCGCGCTTCGGCAAGCCCGTGTTCGTCGCTCCGGGCAATCACGATCCGTTCGCCTCGCGCTCGCTCTACGCACGCGACGATCGCCCCGCGAACGTGCACGTCTTCGCCGATGCCGCGTGGAGTGCGGTGCCGCTGGGCGAGATGCTCACGCTCTACGGCTTCGGCCACACGCCGGCCGAGCCGGGCCGCCCGTTCGCGCACGCGTCGTTCGACCGGCCGGGCGTGCGGATCGCGCTCGTGCACGGCAGCGACGAGGACCGTTGCCCGCCGGGGAAACGCACGACCGCGCCGTTCACCGCCGCCGAAGTGCGCGCGGCGGGCGCCACGCTCGCGTTGGCCGGTCACTATCACGGCGGCTCGATCGTGTCGGATGCGGCCGGTCCCGTGCTCGCCTATCCGGGATCGCCCGAACCGATCAAGTTCGGCGAACGCGGCGAGCACGGCGCGCTCGTTCTCACCGTGCACGACGGGCGGATCGCCATCGAAACGGTGCCGATCGCGCGGACGCGGCTGATCGATCTCGACGTGGCACTCGACGCTGCGACGGACGAGGGCGCCGTGATCGCGCGGCTCGAGCACGCGCTGCACGGCTGCGGCGCGCACGACTACGTTCGCGCGACGCTGCACGGTGCGGTCGAAGCCGGAACGCGCGTGGATCGCGCACTGCTGGGCGAGCGCTGCGGCGCGGGTCTCGGCGCGCTCGATCTGATCGACCGGACCGTGCCGGCCGACTATGCCGCGCTGGCGCGCGAAGCCAACGTGCGCGGTCGCGCGATCGCCGAGTTGCTGGCAACCGACGATCCCGATGCGGCGCGCGCGCTCGGCTTCGTGGCGAGTGCCTTCGACGGTCGCGAGATCGTTGCGTGAAGCTCCGCCGTCTGGCCATCGCCGGCTTCGGCCGGATGTCGCAGCGCGCGTTCGCGTTCGGCGACGGGCTCAACGTGATCTACGGTCCGAACGAGGCCGGCAAATCGACGATCGCGCGTTCGATCGTCGCCTCACTCTACGGCATCGCGCGCGGACAGAAAGAGCAGTGGCGCCCTTGGCTCGGTGACGCGTACGCGACGACGCTCGTGTACGAACTCGAGAACGGGCAGACGTTCGAGATCCAGCGCGACTTCGATCGCGATGCCAAGGGCGTGCGCGTGTACGATCGCGACGGCAACGACGTCGCCGCCGATCTCGCGCTCGGCAAGACGATCGCGCCCGGTGAAGTGCACCTGCAGATGCCGCTCGAGGCCTTCGTCAACGGGTCGTGCGTGTTGCAGCAGGCGATCGAGATCGACGGCGCCACGCGCAACGCGGCGGCGACGATCGCGACCTCGCTCGCGCGCGCGCTCGACGGCGGGCCGAAAGAAGACGCCGCACTCGGCGCGCTCAAACGCCTCGACGACGCCCGGCGCGAACACGTCGGCACCGCGCGCTCCACGGTGAACAACCCGCTGCGCAGCGCGCGCGACGCGCTCGCCGAACGCGAACGCGAGGCGCAGACCGCGCGCGCGACGCGCGATGCGCTCGCGCACGTGCGCGAACGCCGCGCCGCCGCGATCGACGAGCGCAACCGTCTGGCCGAGCGGCGCACGGCGGCGGAATCCGAGACGCGCGCGATGCGCGCCGCCGAATTGCGCGCGCGGCTCGACGACTTGCGCACCTATCGCGACGACTACGCGGCGCTCCAGGCGGAGCGTGCGCGCTACGACGACGTCGCCACGTTTCCGGCCGATCGGGTCGCCGAACTCGACGCGGTGTTCTACGCCTGGCAAGCCGCCGACGCGGCCGCGGCCGAAGCCGCGACGGCCGCCGAGGCCGCCCGCATGGCGACGGTCGAGCGCGGCGAGCTCGCGGCGCGCCGCACCGACGCCGGCGCGATCGACGACGCGGAGTTCGCCGAGCTGCGGCTCGCGGCGGAGACCGCCGAGACGGCGCGCGCCACGGCGACCGCCGCCGCCAACGCGGCCGCCGCGGCGCGGCGCGAGGGCAGCGGTGGTCGAACGCTCGCCGGCATCGCGCTGACGGTCGCCGGCGTCTTCGGCGTGCTCACGATCGGCTTCGCGATCGCGCATTGGTGGTCGTTCACCGAAGTGTGCGGCCTGCTCGCCGCCATCGCGTTCGCCGCCGTCGCGTGGCGCGGGCGCGAGCGCGCCCAACGCGGTCGCGTGGCCGCCGAGAAACAGCGCGCCGCCGACGCGTCGCTCGCGGCCGAGCACGAGGCGAGCCGCGCGGTGGTCACGGTGCTCGATCGGCTCGGGGTGACCAGCGTCGAGGAGCTCGCGCGCCGGCGCGAGCGCTACGCCGAACTCGCCGAGAAAGCCGACCGCGCGCAGCGGGCCGAGCAGCGCGCCGAAGCGTTGCGCGCGGCCGAAGAAGCCGCGGCGGCCGCGGTCGACGCGCTGGCCGGCGAACTGGTCGGGGACGTCGACGGCTCGCGCCGCCGGCGGCACGAGGTCGCGCGCGAGCGCGCGCAGCGGAAACGCGAGCGCGAGGGCATCGAGAGCGGCATCGCGATGCTCGAAGTCCGGCGGCACGAGATTCTGCGCGGCGATGACGAGTTCGCATTGATCGAGGAACGCGACGCGCTGGCTGCCGCCGGCATCGTGCCGGCCGTGGACCACGGGCGCGGAGCGGGCGACGAGGCGATGAGCCGCGTGCGCGAGCTCGATCGCCTGCATCGCGACGCCGAGATGACGGTGGCGCAACTGACCGGCGAACTCGAGGCAGGCGAGGCCGCGGTGCCCGACATCGCCGCGCTCGAGGAAGCGGTCGCGCGCGCACGCGCCGAGGTCGAGCGGATCGAGGCGCTCGATCGGGCGTTTGGCCTGGCGATCGAGACGGTCGGACGACTCACGCGCGAAGCGCATCAGGCCTTCGCGCGCCGGTTGGAGTCGTACGCCGCCGACACGCTCGCGACGATCACCGCCGGCCGCTATCGCGAGATCTTCGTCGACCCCGCGACGCTCGCCGTGCGCGTGCGCGTCCCCGAGACCGGCGCGATCGAAGAACTCGAGCGCCTCTCGGCCGGTACGCGCGATCAGGTCTACCTGCTGGTGCGCTTCGCGATGACGCGCATGTTTGCCGAAGGTCTCGAGATGCCGCCGCTGCTGCTCGACGATCCGTTCGCGTTCTGGGATGCGAGTCGCATCGAACGCTGTCTGCCGCTCGTCGCGCAAAACGCGTTCGGCGCGCAAACGCTGTTGTTCACCTCGAGCCGCGACCTCGCCGACGCGGCCGAATCGGTCGGCGCGAATCGCATCGACGTCGGCAGCGAAGTCCCGGTGTAGCCGTCAGGCCGATTCTTTGCGGCTGCGCTCGATCGCGATGAGGATCGACTTGCGATCGGGCATCTTCAAGAACGTGATCGTCACGTCGACCGGCGCGTGCGCGAACGGGAAGAAGTAGTCGAACGACTCGCTCACGTGCTCCTTCGAGCGCATGAAGTCGCGCATCCGGCCCTCGAACTCTTTGACCGCCGTGCACGGCGCGATGTCGCGAAAGAAGTTCCGCCCGATGACGCGCTTGGCATCGAGCCGCGCCATCTCGGCCTCGTAGCTGTTGTAAGCCGAGATCGTTCCGTTGCGATCGATGACGACGGCGCCGAGCGGAAGCTCGTCGAGCTGATCCGGAGCGAGGTCGGCGAGGCGCCAGAGGCGCTCCTTTTCCACCGCGGCGACGTTCGGTAGAGCGCGTTACAATCCCATCAGCTTGGCGATGACCAGGCGTTGGATCTCGTTCGTCCCCTCGCCGATCTCGTTGATCTTCTGATCGCGGTACATGCGCGAGACGGGGTACTCGTCCATGAATCCGTAGCCGCCGTGAATCTGCACGGCCTCGTTGACGACGCGGCGCGAGACCTCGCCGCAGTACAACTTCGCCAAGCTCGCACTGAGGTTGAACTCGCGCCCGTGATCCTTCTCCCAGGCGGCTTTGAGCACCATCAGCTTGGCGTGCTCGATCTCCATGCGCATGTCGGCGAGCTTGAAGCGGATCGCTTGGAACTGCGAGATCGCTTGGCCGAACTGCCGCCGTTCTTGGGCGTATTTGAACGCCTCGTCGTACGCTCCGATCGCGAGGCCGATCGAGAGCGCCGCGACCGAGATGCGTCCGCCGTCGAGGATGGTGAGGAACTGCTTGAGCCCGCGGCCGCGCTCGCCGAGCACGTTCTCGGCCGGAATCGACGCGTCGGCGAAGGCGAGTTCGCGCGTGTCGGACGCGCGCCACCCCATCTTGCGATACTTCTTCGAGCGCGTGAAGCCGGGCGCGTCCTGCGGCACGATCAGGTTGGTGATCTCGTTGCGCCCGCGCGCATCGACGCCGGTGACCGCGGTGATCGTGGTGCCGCCCGTGATGTCGGTGCCCGAGTTGGTGATGAACGCTTTCGTGCCGTTGATGATCCAGCGGCCGTCGCGCAATTCGGCGCGCGTCTCGGTTCCGCCGGCGTCGGATCCGGCGTTGGGCTCGGTGAGGCCGAACCCCCAAAGCATCTCGCCGCGCGCGAGCGGCACGAGATACGTCTGCTTCTGCGCCTCGGTGCCGAAGAGAAAGAACGGCGTCGCGCCGAGCGAGACGTTCGCGGCGAGCGTGATCGCGACCGACGCATCGGCGCGAGCGAGCTCCATCACCGCGAGGGCGTAGCTGACCGTGTCCGCACCCGCGCCGCCGTATTCCTCGGGAAACGGCAAGCCGAAGAGGCCGAGGGCGGCCATCTTCGTCACGATCTCGTACGGGAAGCGCTCCTCGCGGTCGAGTGCCTCGGCGAGCGGCGCAACTTCCTCGCGCGCAAACTCGCGGCAGAGCGATTGGATCGCGCGCTGCTCGTCGCTGAGGTCGAAATCCATGCTCGCAGGTATGTGCTTCCGCCGGTCGGAAAAAACCCTCTTCTCCCTATGACACTAGGCGGGTAAGGCGTGATCGAACTCCGCGGTGTGACGCTGACCTATCCCAATGGAACGCGCGCGCTCGACGACATCGATCTCTCGATCGGGAAAGCGGATTTCGTTTTTCTCGTCGGGCACTCGGGGACCGGAAAATCCAGTCTCCTCAAACTGCTGTATCGCGAATGCGTGCCGAATAGCGGTGAAGTGACGGTCGACAACATTCGCGTCGACAAGCTGCGCCGCGGCAAGGTCGCCGCACTGCGCCGCAACATCGGCGTCGTGTTTCAAGACTTCAAGCTCTTGCCCAACAAGACGGTCTGGGAGAACGTGGCGTTCGCCCTCCAGGTGACCGGGGCCCGATCGAAAGACGTGATGCGGCAAGTGCCGCGCGCGCTCGACCTGGTCGGCCTCTCGCACAAGAGCCGCATGCTGCCGGGTGAACTTTCCGGCGGCGAGCAACAGCGCACCGCGATCGCGCGCGCGCTGGTGAACAATCCGAAGATTTTGCTCTGCGACGAACCGACCGGCAACCTCGATCCGTCCAACACGACCGAGATCATCGAGCTGCTGCAACGCATCAACCTCAAAGGCACGACCGTGCTGGTCGCGACCCACAATCAGGCCGTCGTCGATCGCATGCGGCGGCGGGTCGTCCGGCTGGAGAACGGACGCATCCTGCACGACGACGAGCGAGGCTACTACTTCCGTGGATTGGGGACGAGTCCGATTCTTTCTGGGTGAGGTTGGCTCCAACTTCACTCGCAACGCGGCCATGCAGCTCACCGCGATCGGTACGGTCGCGGTCACGATCGTCATGCTCGGCACGTTCCTCTACGTGCGCGATACCGTCTCGTCGTTCGGTACCGGCATCCTCAAGCAGATCGAGATCGCCGTCTACCTCGGCGACGACGTCGACGATGCGCGCGCGAAATCGATCGCGGCGAAGATCGCCGGCGATGCGCGCGTCACCGGCGTGCGCTACATTCCGCGCAAGCAGGGCCTGCGCGAGATGCGCGAGCGGCTGGGCCGCGATTTCGACACCTCGCTGCTCACCGCCAACCCGTTGCCCAACGCGTTTCGCGTGCAGGTGAAGGACGCCGACGACGTGCCCGCCGTCGCCGCGTCGATCGCGCGCATCCCGGGCGTCGCGAAGGCCGACTTCGCCGCCGATACGGTGACCAAGCTCTTACGCGCCGCCGCCGTGCTGGGCCGCGTCGGCCTCGGCATGATCGCGCTGCTCGTGCTCACGGCCGCCATCATCATCGCCAACACGATTCGCCTGACCGTCTTCGCGCGGCGCCGCGAGATCGCGATCATGCAGCTGGTCGGCGCGACGGGCATGTACATCCGCATGCCGTTCATCGCCGAGGGCATCTTGGCGGGCGTGCTCGGCGCGCTCGTCGCGATCGCCGTCTTGGCCGTCGCGCAGTACGAAGTCATTCCGAAAATCGCCGCAACGCTGGCGTTTCTCCCACTGCACGTCGACGTGCTCCAGCTCGCCGGCCAGCTGCTCTTGACCGGCGCGGCGGTGGGCCTCGTCGCGTCGTGGTTCTCGGTCGGCCGCTACCTTCGTGTATGATCGCCGCGATGGATGCGGTCGATGCGATCAAGCCGCTGATCTTGGTCGTCGATGACGACGACGCACTGCGCACGATCATCTCCACCAACCTCGAACTGGCGGGCTTTCGCGTGATCAGCGCGCCCGACGGACCGAGTGCTCTCGCCTTGCTCGACGACAACCTGCCCGACGTCGTGCTCCTCGACGTGATGTTGCCGATGATGGACGGGTACGCGACGCTCGGCAAGATCCGCCGGCACGCGACCGCCTCGCACGTGCCGGTGATCGTGTTGACCGGCCGCAAGGACTCCGCCGATCCGGTGAAGAGCCTCGAAGCCGGCGCCGACGACTTCATCGCCAAGCCGTTCTCGCCGCAAGAGATGCTCGCGCGCGTACGCGCGAAAGTGCGCCGCGCGAACGTGGACTCATCGCTCCAGCCGCTCACGCGCTTGCCCGGCAACATCGCGATCGAACACGAAGTGCGCAGCCGTTTCGAGCGGCGCGCGCCGTGGGCCGTGATCTACGCCGACATCGACAACTTCAAAGCGTACAACGACGCCTACGGCTTCGCCCGCGGCGACGAGGCAATCAAACTCGTCGCCGCGACGATCGCGGAGACGATCAAGCACGTCGGCAGCGGCTTTGATTTTCTCGGCCACATCGGCGGCGACGATTTCATCGTCGTCACCGAACCGGCGCGCGCCGAAGCGCTGGCCCGCGCGATCGCGGCGAACTTCGATCGCGACGTGCCGCGCCTCTACGACGCCGTCGATCGCAACCGCGGCTGGATCGCCTCGCGCGACCGGCGCGGCAATGCGATGAAGTTTCCGCTGATGTCGCTTTCCCTCGCCATCGTGACCAACGCCAATCGCGTGACGAGCTACCAGAACATCGGTGAGGTCGCCGCGGAGTTGAAATCGTATGCCAAACGCCAATCGGGTTCGTTCGTCGCGATGGACAAGCGCCGTGGCTAGGACCGTTCCTCGACTGCACTTCGCTTCGCTCCGTTTCGCTGCGGTACGGACGACCGTTCCTCGACTGCACTTCGCGGTGGCGATGAGCTTGCTGCTCGCGGTTGCCGCGGCGGGTGTCGGGCCGGCCGGGGCGCGCACGAATCAGCTCGATCAGAAGATTCGCGCGCAGCAGCAGAAGCTCAATGCCGTGCACGATCAGCTCACGACGAAGAAGCAACAACTCGACGCGGCGGCGGCGAAGGTCGGCACGATCAGCCAGCAGCTCGCGATCACGAACGGCAACATCGCCGCCGTGCAGAGCCGCATCGGCGACCTCAACGCGCAGATGCGCTCGACCGAGCGCAAACTGCATTGGAATCAGATCCAACTCGCGGCCGCGCAGGCGACGCTGGCGCGTCACAACGACGCGCTGCGCCGGCGCCTGATCGACGCCTACGAGCAAGGCGATCTCGGCTACGTCGCCGTGCTGATGGAATCGACGTCGTTCGACGATTTCATCGAACGCTGGAACGACGTGCGCTATCTGATCAAAGCCAACGAGGCGACGATCCGCGCGCGCCGCGCCGTCGCCGAACGCGTCGCCGCGATTCAGACGGGCCTGGTCGGCGACGAGACCTCGCTGCAGAACGCGCAGGCCGAAGCGAACCAGCAGCAACTCGCGCTCGATGGGCTCGCGCAGCAGCGGCGCAACCTGCTCGCGGTCGCGGAGAACGAGCGCCACGACGTGGCGACGCAGGTCGCGGCGCTCGACGATACGTCGGCCGAAGCCGAAGCGGCGCTCGAAGAACTCGTGCGCGAGAAGCAGGCCGAAGAGGAAGCGCGCCGCCTCGCCGCGCGCCGCGCCGCTGAACTCTCCGGCGTCTCGCTGCCGCCCGAGCCCGGCGCGCCGGGGCAGCTGATCTGGCCGGTCTCCGGCCCCATCACCTCGCCGTTCGGCATGCGCATGCACCCGGTCTACGGCCGGCCGATCCTGCACGCCGGCATCGACATCGGGGTGCCCCAGGGCACCACGATCGGGGCGGCCGCCGACGGGCGCGTGATCGTCGCCGGCTACGAGGGCGACTGCGGCAACATGGTCGCGATCGACCACCACGGCGGCCTCTCCACGATCTACTGCCACATGTCGCAGATCTTCGTCGGCGTCGGTCAAGACGTCCAACAGGGGCAGGCGATCGGCGCGGTCGGGATGACCGGCGACGCGACCGGTCCGCACCTGCACTTCCAAGTCATGCAGGACGGTCACCCGGTCGATCCGATGTCCTACCTCCGTTAATTCGCCATTCGGCCTGAACGAAAAGCGTAACGTCTGGGGTATGTTTTCGGTTACTAGGTAGACCCCGTTCTCCCGAAGGACCGTATGACCACCCCGTATCGTCTGTTGCTCGCCGTCGCGATCGTGGCTGCCTCCGCCGTCGGCGGGGCTGCGTACGCCGAGCGCGTCGCCGCCCAGGAACCCGCCGTCATCAGCGATCGTCCGGTATCGACGCTCGACTTCACGCAGCTGATCGGATCGGCCGACCCCGACACGCGCCTCATCGAGACGGCCTACGAGCAGCTGATTCACAGCTACTACGAACCGGTGAATCCGCAATTGCTGGTCGACGGCGAGGAGAAGGCGCTCGACGCCTACGTGCACGCGAAGTCGAAGACGGGCTACGCGATCCCCGCCGGCCACGCGACCGGCACGGCGACGCACGATCTGCCGCTGCTGGAACGCACGGTCGCCGACGTCCAGACGCACGCACCCGGCCTCGCCAAGGGTCAGCTGACCGAAGTGGCCGTGGCTGGGATGCTCGCCGGGCTCGGTGATCCGTACACGACCTACCTCACCGCCGACGCGATCCGCGCGCTCGACGAAGAGCTCAAGGGCGGCAACTTCGACGGCATCGGCGTCTTCATCGGCAAGGATCCGAAGACGGGCGCCGTCGTCGTCGATCCGATCGAGGGCAACCCCGCGATCAAAGCCGGCGTTCGCACCGCCGACGCGATCATCGCCGTCAACGACCAGCCGGTCGCCGGCAAGCCGCTCGATGAGGTCGAACAGCTGATCCGCGGTCCGCGCGGCACGGTCGTCGCGCTGCGCGTCAAACACTTGCGGCCCTGTCCAAAGCCCGGCACCGCATGTCCGCCCGTGTATTCGAACGAGGTCGCGACGATCGACGTGACGCGCGACGTCGTCCACGTGCCGTCGGTGCGCGCCAAGATGGAAAACGGTTACAGCTACGTGCGGTTGGGCGATTTCGGATCGACGTCGGCCGACGAAGTGAAGAGCGCGTTCCTCGCCGCGAAGGCCAAGGGCGCCAAAGGCTACATCCTCGATCTGCGCAACAACGGCGGCGGTCTCCTCGATGCCGCGGTCGACGTGTCGAGCTTGTTCATCCCCTCGGGACCGATCGTCTCGACGATCGATCGCGCGGGCGACAAAGACGTGCGCAACGCCGAGGGCGACGTGATCGGCGCGCAACCGCTGGTGGTGCTGGTGAACAAGTACACCGCCAGTTCTTCCGAGATCACCGCCGGCGCGTTGCAAGACGATCACGCGGCGACGCTGATCGGCACCAAGACGTTCGGGAAGGGCGTCGTGCAGAGCTTGTACATGATCACGAACCCCAATCGCGGCGCGCTCAAGATCACGACCGCGCGCTACGTGACGCCCAAGGGTCGCGACATCCAGCACAAGGGCATCGTGCCCGACATCGTGATCGATCAGCCGGTCGACGCGCCGATCATCGATACTCCCGCCGACAAGCAACTCGCTGCCGCCAAGGCCGTGCTCAAGAAAGAACAGCAATGAAACGCATTTTCGCCGCTGCGCTCGCGACCGGACTCGCCGCAACGCTCGCTCACGTTCCCTCCGCCTCGGCGGCCGCGGCGATGTCGCAGCAGCAAGAAGACGAACTCGGCGTCTCGTACGCGTATCTGGTTCAGAACTTCTACAAGAAGGTCGAACCGCAGAACGTGCTCGACGGCGCGCACGACAACGTGATCGCGTATCTCAAAGCGCAGGGCATCGCGAATCCGAAAGTCGGCGCCGAACACGCGACCGGCGACGATCTCACCAACGTGCACGAACTGCAGCACGAAGTGAACGACGCGATCGCGACTTACGGCGCGAAGATCGGCGCCACGAAGATCACCTACGCGGCGATCGCGGGCGTGCTCGGCTCGGTCAAGGACAAGTACACGACGTTCCTCGATCCGAAGGCCTACGCCGAACTCAACGAAGGCCTCGACGGCCTCTCGTTCGGCGGCGTCGGACTCACCTACTCGATCGACGACGCGACGAAGAACATCCACGTCGAGAACGTGATCATCGACGGACCGTCGGATCGCGCCGGCGTGCGCGACGACGACGAGATCTCGTCGATCAACGGGCAGGCGGTCAAGGACATCATCGCCGGCGCGACGCTCGACGTGCAGCAGACGCGCATCCAGAAGCTCTTGCGCGGCGACCCGGGCACGAAGGTCACCGTCGGCATCGTTCGTAGCGGCACCGCGATCGATCCGATCACGATCATGCGCGAGACGATCAAACAGCCGAGCGTGCTCTCGAAGCTGCTGCCCGGCGACATCGGCTACGCGCAGCTCTCGGTGTTCGGCCAGAACACGGGCGAAGAACTCAACGCCGCGCTCAACCGGCTGCAGAGCGAAGGCGCGAAGGCCTACGTGCTCGACCTGCGCTACAACGGCGGCGGCTACCTCAACGCGGCGATCGACGTGAGCTCGAAGTTCATCGCGTCGGGTCCGATCGTCTCCGTGCAAGCGCGCGGGGGCCAGAGCACCGAGTACGATGCGGAGAATACGGCGATCGCGCCGCGTCCGCTCGCCGTGCTGGTGAACGGGTACACCGCGTCGGCTTCGGAGATCACCGCCGGTGCGATCGAGGATAGCGGCGTCGGCACGCTGATCGGCACGAAGACCTACGGCAAGGGCGTCGTGCAGACGATCTTCCCGCTCCGCGACGGCTCAGCCGTGAAGATCACGACGGCGCGCTACTTCACGCCCGACGGTCACGACATCAACACGGTCGGCATCCAGCCGCAGATCGAATCGGAGATCCCGAAGGATACGAAGATCCGTCAGGGCGTTCCCGATCAGGACCCGCAGCTCGCGCGCGCGATCTCGTTCCTCGAGAGCAAGATCGCCAGCGTGACGCCGTTGGTCGTCCAGCCGGCGCCCACCGCGCACTAAACCGCAAGACGTCTACGACGTCTTGCGGCTGGTCTTCTTCGCGGTCGCTTTTTTGGCGGTGGTCTTCTTGGCCACCGTCTTTTTCGCGACGGTCTTCTTGGCGGCGGGAGCCTTTTTGGCCGCGGGCGCTTTCGCGGGCGCGGTCTTCTTGGCGGCAGCCTTGGTTGCGGTCGCCTTCTTGGCCGTCGCCTTGGCCGCCGGCGCCTTCGCCGCCGTCTTCTTGGCGGTGGTCTTCTTGGCGGCCGTCGTCTTCTTCGCGGCGGCGGCCGTGGTGCGAGCCGGTGCCGGCAGCGCCTTCACTTCCGCGGCGGCGGCGATCGGCGCGGCGGGTTTCACGACCGTGCGGGTCGAGCGACGGCCACGGGCCGGTGCGGCGACCTTCAGGTCCGGGGCCGGTTCGACCGGAGCGGTGAGACTCGGCGGCGGCGGCTCGATCGCGACCTCGCCCTTCTTCGGACGATTCCACGGGGCGATGGCGCGATTGGGCGCCGGCGGAGCGGTCTCGCCCGTCGGGTGAGCTCCACCCTCGCCGTCGACGCGGATGATGTGGCGATCGGGCAGCGCGGCCGACTCGCCGGCGACCGGCGTTGCGGCATCGGCACCGAGCACGCTGCCAGCGCGTCCGCGGCGGCGGCGACGGCGACGGCGCTTCTTGCGACCTTCGATCTCGACGATCTCGCCGGGCTGCGGCGGGGTGGCCGCGGTCTCGGCGACGGCGTCGTCCTCGTCATCGTCCTCGTCGGTCTCCTCACCGGCGACGGCGGTCGCCGCGGCGGCTTCACCGTTCGCGAGGGCGTCGCCGTTGGCTCCGCGTCCACGGCGACGGCGACGGCGACGGCGTTTGCCCGTCCCGCCGTTGAGCGCGGCCAGGGCTTCGTCGGCCAGATCGTCGGCCTCGTCGATCGCGAATTCCACGGCCGGGGCCACCGCGACAGCGACCGGCGCCGGGGCGGCCGCGAAGGTCAGTTCGGTGACGCGGTTGCCCGAGAGCGTCTCGCCGGGCAGCTTCGCGACCATCGCGCCCGAGAGCGACTCACCGGGCAGCTTGGCGAACGCGGCGGCCGGCGCGGCGGCCGCGGGAGCGGGCGCCGGAGCCGGAGCGGCGGCAGACGCCGCCCGCAGCGGGCGATCCGTCCGATCGGTGCGGCCCGGACGGCCGCGCGCGGGACGCGCGAGCGGCGGCGTGACGCCGAGGTCTTCGGCAGCGGCGGCGATCGATGGGAGCGCGGCCGGCGTCGCGTGCTTCGGTGCGCCCTGATTGGTCGCGACGTTCTCCTCGGCCGCGGCTTCGTCGTTGGTCGAGATGCCGAGGGCAGGACGTGCGCCGAGACCCTTCGCGGCCTCCTCGGCGAGTTCGCGCAATTCTTCTTGCTGCTCCGCCGCGGTGAGCGGCTTGCGGCCCTTGCCGCCACGACGGCGGCGCTTCTTGCGCTCGCCGTCGAGCGGCGAGACGCCGGCCGCGATCGGGAAGCGCGGTTCGGCGATGATCTCGGTGCCGTCGACGTCGAGGATGCGAACCTTGATCAGGTTGCCCGCGGCATTCGCCGCGTTCTCGACTTCGATCAGGCGGCCGTTGACGACCGCGGCCGCGGAGGTCGCCGTCGGCAGGCGCGTCGGGAGCAGTTCGACCTCGTATTCGTCGCCGACGCGGATCGGCGGCAGCTCGGGCATGCCGTCGTCCCACGTGACGAGCGGACGTTCCGGATGCACGGCCGGATCGACGCGCACGTCGATCGGTTTGCCGACGCGCTCCTTGAGCGTTTCGAGTTCGTTGTCGTACCAGAACTCGATCTGCGCGGCGACGGTCGGCGATGCGGCGACGTGCACGTGCGCGGCGTGACCGTTCTGATGCTGTGCGATCGCGCGGAACGTTTCGATCGTCACCGATTCCGGCGACATCACGCTGCCGAGTCCGCTACAGGTCGGACACGCGGCGCGCAGCTGCCCGGCGAGATCTTTGCCGACGCGCTTGCGCGTGAATTCCAAGAGCCCGAGCGGCGAGAACGATTGAATCGTCGAGCGCGTGCGATCTTTGCGCAAGCCGTCTTCGAGCGTCTTGAGGACTTTGTTGCGATCGTTCTCCGACGACATGTCGATGAAGTCGCACACGATGATGCCGCCGATGTCGCGCAAGCGCACTTGGCGCGCGATCTCGGCCGCCGCTTCGATGTTCGTCTTGACGATCGTGTCGTCGAGGTTCTTGCCGCCGGTGAACTTGCCGGAGTTGACGTCGATCACGGTGAGCGCTTCGGTCGATTCGATCACGATCGAACCGCCCGACGGCGTTTTGACCGTGGGCTTCATCAGCTTCGCGACTTCTTCGTCGATCTTGAAATCGGCGAAGAGTTTCGTACCGCCCGGATACGGCTTGATGCGCTCGACGTACTGCGGGCCGAGCAGACGCATGAAGTCGCGCACGCGCTCGGCTTCACCCGCGTCGTCGATCCAGACGTTCTGGACCTCCGGCGTGATGAAGTCGCGCGCCGCTTTGTACACCAGGTTCATGTCCTTGTGCAAGAGCGACGGCGTCGGTGCCGACTTGTAGTTCTCGAGGATGCCGTGCCACATGCGGATCAGCACGCCGAGGTCGGCGATCAGCTCCGCGTTGGACACGCCGCCCGCCGCCGTGCGCACGACGGTCGCCATGCCCTCGGGCCGGATCGCCTTCATCACGCCCTTGAGGCGGTTGCGTTCCTCGGCCGACTCGATCTTGCGCGAGACGCCCGAGTACTTGCCGGTCGGCATCAGGATCAGATAGCGGCCGGGCAGCGAGATGTTGGTCGAGACGCGCGCGCCCTTAAGCCCGCGCGGTTCCTTGACGATCTGCACCAGGACGTCGTCGCCCTTGCTGACCTTCTCGTTGATCGTCCAGCCCGTGCGCGCACCGGTCACCTCGACGTCGCCGATGTTCAGCGGCGTCTTGTTGATGTCGTCGACGTAGAGGAAGGCGTTCCGGCCGAGGCCGATGTCCACGAAGCTCGCACCCATGCCGGGGAGCACGTTCTGGACCTTGCCCTTGTAGATGGAACCGATGACGCGTTCGTCGCGCTCGATGTAGTATTCGCTGAGTTTCCCATCCTCGAGGATCGCGACGCGGTTTTCCCACGGATCGCTCGAGATGAGGAGGTCGGTCGACAAGTTGGTGTGTCTCCCGGGTGCGCCGTCCGCTCCGACACGCATCGCGACCACGGGAGTTCACCGTCATCGAGCGGGTATCGCCGGCGGCCGCCGCCACCCAAAAATTCGAGAAAAACTGTTCGAGACGTTCCGCCGATCCAGCGCCAGCCACGGAGCAAGACGCGATCACCAGGCGGTCAACCTCGTGGAACGGTCGTTCGGGAAGGATTTGCATCCTCCCCTTCCGGCCTGCGCCTCCTCCTCCCGGACTGCCGCCGGATCGTCAGCGAGCGTCCCAGAGGGCGCAGTGGTGCTCCGCGCCGGCCGTGCGGACCGGAACGAAGCTCGCGCCGTCGGCGCCGATGCGCTCGACCACCGGATCGGCGGCGGTGTAGGCCGGCCACGGCGCGGGCGTCACGCGACCGAACGCGACCCAGCCCGCGATCATCGCATCGCCGAGCCGCCGCTGCGCGGCATCGAGCGGACCCTCCGCCGACTGATAGGCGTAGAGGTACTGCAATTCGGCCGTGTGCCCGGCACCGCCGTCGTAGCCGGGCGGTCGCGGTTGCGCGTTGGCCGGGTTGCGCGATTTGAACGGTGGCGCCGTGCGGTCGGCGAACTCGTAGACGCTGACGGGAACGACGGATGCGAGCGCACCCGCCAGCCGCAGCGACGGGCAGACGATCAGGTTGTCGCCGACCGCCGCGCCCAGCGCGTACTCGCGGTGCGGATAGGCCGCGACGGGATAGGCCGCGGCGACCGCCGCCGCGCGCTCGTGGAACGTGTCGGCGAACTGCTGCTGCAGCCCCGCGGCGCTGAGCGGATAGAGCCCGTGCTCGAACGACCACCACTCGTCGCGCGTGAAGCCGATCAGCACGGGCACGTGCACGATGCGTCCGCGGGCGACGGCATCGGCGAACGAGAGCGGCAGCAGCGTCGTGCCGTAGGCCGTGCCCGAGCGGCCCTTCCACGCGTCGAGCACGGTGCCGGCGGGCTTCGCGCGCAGACACGCGGCGACGATCGCATCGGTCCCGGTGCAGCCGACGGTCGCGGCCAGGGCCGCCGTGTCGGCTTGCGCCTGCGCCAACGACCCGCTCTCGAACGCAGTGCCGCCGCCGCAGAGGCCGCTCTGCACGATCGCCTGACGGAAGAGGCCGGCGGCCGACGGCGCGGCCAACAGGGTGCAGACGTCGGTGCCGCCCGACGACTGCCCCGAGACGGTCACGTCGTCGGGATTGCCGCCGAACGCCGCGATGTTGCGTTGCACCCAGCGCAGCGCCGCGAGGTTGTCCTGGAGGATGAACGTTCCGCCGCCGCCGCCCGCGCCGCGAAGCGCGAGCGACCCGAACACCCCGAGCCGGTAGGCCGGCATCACGACGATCGCGTGCGTGACCTCGGCCATGCGGACGCCGTCGTAGATCGTGGTCGACCCCGAGAAATTGCCGCCGCCGTGGATGAAGACCATCACCGGGAGCCGATCGCCGGGCGCGGCCGACGCCGGCCGGTCGACGTTGAGGTAGAGGCAGTCTTCATTCGTGGTCCGCGGCCCGTCGCCGAAGCCTTCGGTCGCACACGGCTGCGCGAGCCGGGTCGCATCGCGCACGCCGGGCCACGGCGTCACCGGCGCCGGCGGCATCCAGCGCAACGCGCCGACGGGCGGGGCGGCAAACGGGATGCCGAGGAACGATTGCGTCGCCCAGCCCGCCACGCCGCGGATCGCGCCGTCGGCGGTGATCACCTCGGGCGGCGTGGCCGCGCCGGAACGCGCGAGCGAGAGCGCGACGAGCGCGAGCGTGACGACGAGCCCGCGCAGCCGGCGCATCAGACCGGCACGACTTCCGCGCGCCGCGCCGCATCGCCGAACACGAGCCGGTCCTTTTGGAGCGCGATGTTGATCAAGATGCCGGCCGCGAGAAAGTCGCTGATCAGCGCGCTGCCGCCGTACGACATGAAGGGCAGCGGGATGCCCGTGATCGGCATGATGCCGATCGTCATGCCGATGTTCACGATCATGTGGAAGGCCAGCATCGTCACGAGCCCCGCGCCGAGCAGCAGACCGAAGCGATCCTGCGCGGCGACGAGCGCTTTCATGCCGAAACCGATCACGGCGACGTAGAGCGCGACGAGCACGCACGCACCGACGAAGCCCGCTTCCTCACCGAGCGCGGTGAAGATGAAGTCGCGTGAATTCTCGGGCACGAAGTTGAGCTGCGTTTGTGTGCCGTGGAAGATGCCCTTGCCGAAGAGCTCGCCGCTGCCGACCGCGATCTTCGACTGGTTGAGATTGTAGCCGACGCCCTGCGGATCGAGCTTGGGGTTGAGAAAGACGAGCAGTCGCGCGCGCTGGAACGGTTTGAGGATCTTGTCGCTCGAGAGCACGTAGGCGCTCACGGCGACGATGCTGCCGAGATAGATCGCGAAGTCGATCAGGTTCGGTAACCCGAAGCCGAGTTCGGCCGTGAGGATGGCGCCGATCACGAGCGTCGTGCCGAGATCGGGCTGCTTGAGGATGAGCAGCGCCGGAAGACCGACCGCCGCCAGCGGTATCACCACGTCCCAGAAGCTGCGGAACGTGCTACGCGCGAGGAGCGCGGCGAGCACGATCGCGAGCGCGACCTTCGCCGGCTCCGACGGCTGAAACGTGAAGCTGCCGATTTGGATCCAGCGGGCGGCGCCGAGCGCGCTGTGCCCCTTGACCGCGATGAACACGAGCAACAGGACCGTGACGATGTAGATCGGCAGTGCCCACCGCTGCCAGCGATGGTAGTCGACGAACGCGGACCCGAGCATGACGACGATCCCGACGACCGCGTAGATCGCCTGATTGCGCCACTCGCTCGCCGCATACGGCTCGTGCAGCGTGGCCGAGCGAATGAACAGCAAACCGATTAGCGTGAGAACGATGCACGACGCTGCCAGCGGCCAGTTGAAACGCGTGTACCATGGACGATCCACGTCTGCGCGCTTTAGCCGCCCGGAAACCTGGTCCCGCCGCACCAAGCGGCGGGACGGAGCGGTTTAGCCGGCCGCGGGCGCCGGAGTGACGCTCGCCCGGCGCCGGCGGCGCCGGCGCGGCTTCGGCGCGACGGGCGAACCCGGCACCGCTTCGATGATGACCGCGTCGGCAACGGGTTCGTGGATCGCCGCGACCGTGGCCGGCGCCGAGTCGGTGAACGACGGCGGCTCCGGTGCTTGCGCAACGCTCGGGGCGGCGGGCGCGGCCGGACCGGCGGGCGGTTTGCGATCGGCCGGCTTCATGCCGAGGATCGGGATGTTCGCCAGCATCGCGACCGCGCGATCTTGCTGCTCGAACGTGACGTCGCAATTCGCGGCATCGACGTCGACGTACTTCGAGATGACCGCGATCAGATCGAGCTTGAGCGACTCGACGACGTCGGGCGCGAGCGCCAGATGATCGGAGAGCAGCACGAGCCGCAGGCGTTCGCGCGCGGTCGCGCTCGACGGTTTCGGATTGAAGAGTCGGTTGAAGAAATCGATCACCGGCGGCCCCCAAAGAACTTTTCGAAGAACGTCGCTTCGCGCGGGATGTCGGGCGCGGACGTGTCGGTCCCGGCGATCCGGCCCGCGATCTTACGATACGCGTCGCCGGTCGCCGAGGCGACGTCGAGCGCGAGCGGCTCACCCTTGTTCGTCGACACGATGACGCCAGGTTCGTCGGCGATCACGCCGAGCAACGGCAAGCGAAGGATCGCGTTCACGTCGTCGACCGAGAGCATCTTGCCGCGGCGGACGAGTGCCGGACGCAGACGGTTCACGATCAAGCGAATGCTCACGCGTTCGCCGAGCAGGCCGACGACGCGATCGGCATCGCGCACCGCACTCACTTCGGGCGTGCACACGACGATCGCTTCGTCGGCGGCGACGATCGCGTTCTGGAAGCCCGTCTCGATACCGGCCGGACAATCGATCAGCACGTAGTCGAACCGTTCGCGCAAGCGTTCGATCAAGCCGCGAAACGCTTGCGTGTCGACGTCGTCCTTCTCGCGCGTCTGCGACGCCGCGAGCAGTTTCATCGTCGGCACGCGCTTGTCGCTCACCAGCGCATCGTCGAGCTCGGCCTTGCCTTCGAGCACGTCGAGCACGTGGAACCGCACGCGCGATTCGAGACCGAGCACGATGTCGAGGTTGCGCAGACCGACGTCGGCGTCGACGAGCGCGACGGTCGCACCGGTCGCGCCGAGCGCGGCGCCGACGTTGGCGGTCGTGGTCGTCTTGCCGACGCCGCCCTTGCCCGACGTGACCACGATCGCGCGGCCGCGCTTGATCGGCGCCGGCGGCGCCACCGGCGCCTCATCGCGAAGTTCGTGCATGCCTTATCCTGCCTTTCGTCCGAGGAGCCGGCTCAAGAAGCTCGGCGCGGCGAGCGGCGTGAACGGCACGATGTCGCCCTCGAGCCGGCGCGCGATCTTGTCGTAGATCGCGGCGAGCTTCGAATCGGGGGTGAGCACCAGCGGTTCACCGCGATTGGTCGTGTCGATCACGTCTTCGTCGTCGGGCACGATGCCGAGCAGCTCGATCGAGAGAATCTCGCACACGTCGTCGACCGAGAGCATGTCGCCGTTGCGCACCATGTCGGGACGGATGCGGTTGACGATCATGCGGATCGGCAGACCCTTCTCGTTGAGTTTGCCGATCACGCGATCGGCGTCGCGAATCGCGCTGACTTCGGGCGTGGTCACGACGATCGCTTCGCGCGCGCCGGCGATCGCGTTGCGGAAGCCGTGCTCGATGCCGGCCGGGCAGTCGATGAAGACGTAGTCGAACATCTCCGCGAGGCTATCGATCACGGTCGCGAACTGCGTCTCGCTCACCGCCGTCTTGTCGCGCGTCTGCGCAGCGGGCAGAATCGCCAGCAGTTCGCCGAAGCGCTTGTCTTTGATGAGCGCCTGACGCAGTTGGCAGCGGCCTTCGACGACTTCGACCAGATCGAACACGATGCGTTTCTCGAGACCGAGCACGAGGTCGAGATTGCGCAAGCCGATGTCGGCGTCGACCAGACACACGCGCTGCCCGCGCGACGCGAGCGTGGCGCCGAGGTTGGCGGTGGTCGTCGTCTTGCCGACGCCGCCCTTGCCGGAGGTGATGACGATGCGGCGCGCGCTCAACGGACCGCTCGCGTTTCTTCGCCCGTGCGGCGCGGTTCGAGCGAGGGGTTCGCGCCGAGCGGCGCGACCGCGATCCGGTCGCCCTCGATCGTCGCCTGTTGCGCGCCGCTCACCACATGCGCGTCGGCGCCGATCACGGCCGCGATGCGCAACTGCGTGGGCGCGAAGTCGAGCGCGATCACGCGCGCGCCGCGATCGCCCTGCGCGCCGGCGTGCGCCGTGCCGCGCAACGCGCCGACCACGATGATGTCGCCGCTGGCGATCAACTCCGCACCGGGGTTGAGGTCGCCGACCAGCACGATGTTCCCCATGTTGTGCAGCGCCTGGCCGCCGCGCAACGTGCCGCGGTGGTAGAGCGTCGAGACGCCGGCCGGCGCGTGCGCCGGGATCGGCGGGATGGCGACGCCGGCCGTGGCGACCCCGGCGGCCGGAGCCGCGGCGGCGGCCGGCGCGGGTCCGATGCGCCGGCGCGCGAGGTCGGCGCGGGCACCCGCGAAGTCGGCCACGAGCGAGCGGGCCGAGTCGGAGAGTTCGAGCGTGCGGGCCTTGCGCGCCCGCGGCAGCGCCGAGACTTCCGCGACCGGCGCGGCGCCCAGGTAGGCCAGACCGTGCTCGGCGAGCAGCGGCGCGAGGGCCTCGTGGCCGGAGACGCCGTCGAGGGTGATGCCGAACTCGGCCAGCACGTCGCGGAAGGCGACGAGCTCGGGGCCGGTCGGCACGATGGCACCGAGATTGGCCACCGCGTGGCTGCCGCGATAGAAGTCGGGCCGGTCGGTGAACTGCTCGCGCAACTCGCCGGCGGCCTCGGGAAGGGGGCGATCGATCGCCACCTCGAGATTCCGTCCCCGTCCGCGCAGCGAGCTCATCGGCGTCCCTCCAAAATCATCCGAGCGCGGTTCCGCGGCGTCGACGGCGGCCCTTCGGCATCCACACGCGGTACACAAGAACTTGCGCGGGTCCACAGGTCTTCCACAGGTCGTCCATGCATCAGGTCGATTGTCGTCCCTCACTGTGCCACCATCCCGGCACCCCGGTGCGGGATCGCGACGCGAGGTGCGTAACATGGCCGGGTGGGGCAAGTAGGGCGAGACCAATGAGTGCGATGCGGAACAACGTCTTCACGGCGGCCCAGACCTTCAACCGGCTTCGCTCACGCCTGAATACGAAGGCGGTGCATTCCGGCGCACGCCAGCCGTTCAAATTCTTGCTGTGCGGCGACCCGATGCTGGTCTCGAACTTTCGCACGATGCTGCTGGCCGGCTTCGAGGGCGACTCGATCCCGCACGAGGCCGCGGCGACGCTCGAGACGATCGTGCCCGGTAGCGGCGCGTTCGTCGATCGCACCGACGCGCGCGCGGTCCTCTTCTTCGGCCGCGTCGGCGACCGCGACGGCGCCCGGCTCGACACGCTGACCGCGCTCAAGCTGCCCGTCTTCGCCGTGCTGCTCGACGAGTCGGCGACCGCGACCAGCGGACCGGCGAACGCGCCGGCGGCGGGCGCGGTCGAGGACTATATCGTGCCCGCGTTCGACTTCGAGCGCCTGCGCACGCGCGTGCTGCCGCACCTGATCGATGCGTGCAAGGGCGTCGAGATCGCGATCGGCCGGCGCTTGCCGGCGCTGCGCGCGACGGTCGCGCAGAAGCTCACCCGCGATGCGGCGCTCAACGCGCTCAAGATCGCGGGCGCGAGCGCCGTGGTCGACAACGTGCCGTTCGTCGGCGTCGTGCTCGGCGCGTTCATGTCGGCCGGCGACATGCTGGCGATCACCGGCGTCCAGATGACGCTGATGCTCCAGATCGGCGCGACCTACGGCAAGGATCCCGACGTCGCGCAGATGTGGGAACTGCTGCCGGTCGTCGGCGGCGGCTTCGGCTGGCGCGCGCTCGCGCGCGAACTCTCGGGATTCATTCCGGTCGGCGGCATCGTGATCAAGGCGGCGATCGCGTACGCCGGTACGATCGTGGTCGGCGAGGGCGCGATGTTCTACGAGCAGCACGGCCGCCACCTCACGCCCGCCGACGCGCGCCGCATCTACGACGAATCGCGCGTCGCCGCGATGCAATTCGCACGCGACGTGCTCACGCGCATTCGCCGCAACGGCGAGAAGTAGCGGGCGGGCCCTCAGGGCCGGCCGAGGTGTTCGAGCAGCGACTCGTCGTCGAGGTGCGCGAACGACGCGGCGAGCTTCGGCCGCACGCGCGCGGCGATCGATCCGGCGACGCGCGCGCACGCGATCGGGTCGAACTCCGCGCGGCGCTGGAGAAAGCGCTCGATGAGCTCGCGGTCGGCGCGTGAGAGCCCATCGTTGCGATCGCTCGCGGCGCTCGCGAGCACGTCGAGAATGTCGGCGCGGAGCGGCTGGTCGCGAACGACGACCGTCCCCGCCGCGTAATCGCCGATGCGCCGATTGCTCGGCGAACGCAGCGCGACGAGCGCCGAGAACGTGTAGAAGCCAAACGCGACCTCGAGGATGCGCACGCCGTTGCGCACGACCGATGCGGTCAGGTCGATGGGAAATCCGCCGTCGCGCACCACGCGCAGGCCGAGCGCGCGTTTGCCGGGCGTGCGACCGTTCCATGCCGACTCGAACACGATGAAGTAGCCGAAGAAGATGACGAAGAGCGCGACGACGAGGAACGCCAGCGTGACGGCCGCGACCGGATCGCGCAGCCGCAATCCCGTGAGGGAGCCGAGGAGCGGCGGAGCCACCAACGCGATGATCCCGAGCAGCGCGCCGGCGGCGGCGAGCTGAATCGCGAGATCGAGGGCGACCGCCAAGAAGCGGCTGCCGAGGCCCGCGAGCTCGTAGCGAACGTCGACGGCCTCGGCGGTGGGAATGTCGAGCGTCCGCTCCATGCGCTCAGCTACGCGCGGGACCGGCGAAGCCCTCGCGCCGAACGACGTTCGACATGCGCGAGCGCCGGTTCATCGAACGTGGCCGCGGCCGCTGGGAGCACCTCGAGCAGGTGGTCGCCGGCGCCGAGCGCACGCGCGCGCTGCCGGTCGACGATCTGGCATTCGGCTACCGCGCGGCGACGACCGACCTCGCGATCGCGCGATCGCGCGGCTACGATCCACGCCTGATCGCGTACCTCGACCAGCTCGTGGCGCGCGCGCACGCGATCGTGTACCGCGGCCGGCCGCGTTGGCGGTGGCGCTCCGCGCTCGCGTTTCTCGCCGTCACCTTTCCGCGCGAGGTGCGGCGCTCGTGGCGCGCGATCGCGTTCTGCGTCGCGATCGGCGCATCGATGGGCGCGCTCAGCTACGCGCTCACGCTCGCACACCCCGCGAACGCCTATGCCTTCGTGCCGGCTTCGCTCGTGCCGACCGTCACGCGCAGCCTGCACGATACGAACTTCGGTTTCAATCGTGCGTATGCGCCCGCGATGTCGGCGATGATCATCACCAACAACGTGAGGGTGAGCGCCATCGCGTTCGCCGGCGGCGCGACCGCCGGCATCACGACGGTGGCGGTGATCGGGTTCAACGGCCTCATGGTCGGCACGCTCGCCGCGCTCTACGCACGGCGCGGGCTCGGCGCCGATTTCTGGGCGACGATCGCGCCGCACGGCGTGATCGAGTTGAGCGCGATCCACATCGCCGGCGGCGCGGGGCTCGTGCTCGCGGCGGGCCTCGTGCTGCCCGGCCGGCGGCGCCGCATCGACGCCTTCGCCGCGCACGCGCGCCGCGCCGGAACGTTGATCGCCGGCGTCGCCGCCATGCTCGTCGTCGCCGGACTGATCGAAGGCTTCATCTCGCCGCAGCGCCTGCCCGGCACGGTCCGCGGCGGCGTCGGTCTGCTCACCGCCGTGCTCCTCGTGACGTATCTCGGCTTCGCGGGGCGCGATCCGAGGCTAGAGCGCGCTGCGTTGCTTGATCGCGACGTAGGCATCGAGCACGGCGGGACGTAGCGCCGTCGCGGCAACGTCGATCGCGATGATTCCGCGCGCGCGCAACGTCGCAACCGCCGCAGCACGTTCGCCCGCCAGCGAGCGCGCGACCGCACGTCGCGTTGCGTTGCCCGGTGCGCCGTCGGCGAGCGCCGCATCGAGCACCCCATCGTTGGTCATCGCGACGATCACGACGTGGCGACGCACGAGCAGCGCGAGCACGCCGAGCAGCGTCGCCGATGCGACCGGATCGAACAGGTCGGTGAACACGACGATCAGGCTGCGCTTGCGGTACGTGCGCTCGAGTTCGAGCACCGCACGCTCGTAGTCGGGTTCGTCCGCGCACGGTTCCACGCCGGCGAGCGCGGCGAGGATCGCCGCCGGAACGTCGCGCCCGGCGCGCGGCGCTACCCGCGCGAGCGTGCCGCCCGCGAACGCGTGCACGCCCACGCGATCGCCGGCGGCTTGCGCGAACGACGCGATGCCGAGCGCGGCGGAGATCGCGATGTCGAGCTTGCGCCGCCCGTCGACGCGCGCGGCCATCATGCGACCCGCATCGATGACCAGGCCGATCTGCTGACGGCGTTCGACCTCGTGTTCGGCGACGACGAGATGCCCGCGCCGCGCGGTTGCCTTCCAATCGATGTCGCGAAACGCGTCACCCGGCAGATACTGGCGAAAGCCGGCGAACTCGCTCCCGCCGCCGCGCCTCCGCAACCGGCGCGCGCCGGCGGCGGTGAGGCGCGCGCGCAGCGCGAGATCGTCGGCCGCATCGAACGCGGGAACGTCGGGGAAGACGCGCGCGCCGACCACGTCGTCGATCCGGCGCCGATGCCGCACGAGCCGCCAACCCGCTTCGAACCAGGCGTACGTGGCGGTGAAGGCCACCTCGCCGCGCTCGTACGGCGTACACGCGATCGAGAGCTCCGGCGCGGCGCCCGCCGCCACGATCGCGCGCGCTTCGCCCTCCGCAACGCGCACGCGCTCGAGCGGTGCTTCGACGACGCCCACGTGCAGCGGTCGCGTGCCGCGGTTGGACACGCGCACGCGCAGCGCCGTCTCGTGGCCGAGAACGAACCGCGGCGGCGGCAGACGACGCACGTCGAGCGCGCGCCGATCGCGCCACGCTTCGATCGTCACCGCGCCGATGAAGAAGCCGAGGGTCGCCGCGACGGCGAGCGGCCAGCCGAGCGGGATCGAGAGCACACCCGCGACGACGGCCGACGCGGCGAGGAGCACGTATCCGCCCCGGCCGAGCCACAGCGGCGGCCGCGCGCCGCGCATCACGCGGGTGACGCGACCGCCGCCAGCACCCGCGCGACGATCGCGTCGGCGGTCACGCCGTCGAGTTCGGCGTCTCCGCGAACGAGCAGCCGATGCGCGAGGACGAGCGGTGCGACGCGCTTCACGTCGTCCGGCGTCACGAAGTCACGTCCGTCGATCGCCGCCGCCGCTTGCGCCGCACGGAAGAGGCCCAGCATCGCGCGTGGGCTCGCGCCCAGCGCGACGTCCGGCGCGCTGCGCGTTGCGTGCGCGAGCGCGAGCACGTAGTCGCGCACCGAACCCTCGACGTGAATCGCGCGGACGCCGGCCTGCGCAGCGATCAGCTCGCCCGCTCCGACGGTGGCAGCGACGCCGGCCGCAGCGAGATCGTGCGCATCGAATCCGGCGGCGACGCGATCGAGTAACGCGCGCTCTTGCGCGGCGCTCGGGTACGCCGAACGAACGCGTACGAGGAAGCGGTCGAGCTGCGCTTCGGGCAGCGGATACGTCCCTTCGAACTCGATCGGATTCTGCGTCGCGCACACGAAGAACGGTTCGTCGAGCCGGTAGGTCTCGCCGTCGATCGTCACCTGACGTTCTTCCATCGCTTCGAGCAGGGCCGACTGCGTCTTCGGCGGCGTGCGATTGATTTCGTCGGCCAAGACGAGGTTCGCGAAGAGCGGCCCGCGCCGCACGTGAAACGACGCATCGCGCGGATCGAAGATCGCCGTGCCGACGATGTCGGCCGGCATCAGATCGGGCGTGAACTGGATGCGCCGGAACGATGCACCGAGCACGCGCGCGAGCGCGCGCACGATCAGCGTCTTCGCCGTGCCGGGCACGCCTTCGAGCAACACGTGACCGCCGGCGAAGAGCGCGACGAGCACGCCGAAGAGCGCCTCGTCGTTGCCGACGACCGCGTGCGCGAGCCCGTCGCGCACGCGCTGCGCGGTGATCGTTGCCGCGTCGCTCACGCGTTCTCGGGCTGCCGGCCGGCGCGTTCGTAGAGCGCGGTCACCGCATCGAGAAACGCGGCCGACGTCGGCTCGGCGCGCGGCGGCACGAACGGCGGACCGAGCCGCAGCGCGCCGCCGCCGAGCGCGAGCACGACCGTGAGGGCCCACCCCGCCGAGATCACGCGCAACCACACCGGCATGATCGACCACCAACTCGGATCGACGAGCGCACCGTGCAGGCTTTCATCGAACAGCACGAGACCGCCCGGATGCCGCGGCCGCGCGAGCGCGTAGGCGAGCCGCGCATCATCGCCGGCGGCGAGCACGTTGTTGGCAAACGGGAGCGTGTCGTTGACGTAGCGCACGACGCCTCGGCCGATCATCACGTCGATCACGAGCGGTCCGCCCGCATCGGCGAGTTGCACGCGCTCGTCCGGCCGCGACGCGACGAAGCGGACGCGACCGTCGAACGCGATGAGGCCCATCCCGCGCGCGAGCGGACCGCGCAACGGCGCGCCCCGACGGGTCGCCTCGCGAACGTCGGGCCGGCCGAGGACGGCACGTTCGCGCGGCGCGACGCGCGCATCGACGCCCAGCACGACGAGCCGTCCGCCGCGCGCGACCCAGGCACGCAGATCGTCGAGGTCGGCATCGGTGCGCGCCGCCGCCGCGTCGCCGCCCGCCGCGGGCAACGCGTACGCCGCGATCAGCGTGTCGACGTCGTCGTCGAGCTGCGCCGGACGGCGATCGAACGTGCCGACGCGAACGCCCTCGCGCCGGAGCAGCTCCGCGAACGCCGCGTACCCGCCGCCGCGCACGTCGCCGCTCGAGCGGGTCGGACGCACGGGGCCGGCCGGCGCCGTTGCGTGCTGCAGTCGGATGACGGCGGCCACGACGAACGCCGCGAGCAGCGCGCACAGCAGCAGCAGGTCGTTGCGGCGCAACGTCACGCGAGATGCCCGAACGCGGCGCGCATTCGTTCGAATCGTTCGCGCGTCGCCGCGGCCGGCGCGAAGAGCGCGAGATCGGCGTCGCGCGCGAAACCGTCGAAGACGGGATCCGTCAGCGCGCGCCGCGCTTCGGCGGGCGTGCGCGCCGCGTCGTAGGGGAGCCGTCCCGAGGCATCGAGCGCGACGAAGGCCGCGTGGACGAGCGCGGTCGCGGCATCGCGCCAACGCTCCTCGGCCGCCGCGGCGGCGGCGCGTGCGAGCCAGTCCACCTCGCTCGCTGCGCCGGCGAGGGGACCGCGTGGCTGCGACGGCGCGGTTCGCCGCCGTGCCCATGCATCGGCGAGGCGCATGCCGGCGAACGCGATCAGCAGCACGATGACGACGACGAGCGACGCACCGAACAGCGTTGCGTGCGACGCTTCCGCGCCGAGCAGATGACCGATCGCGCCGAACACCTGGTGGAGACGCCGGCCGATCGCGGCCTCGATGACGTCGAGGAGACTCGGCCGGGCGGCGGGCGCCACGGTCGTGTACGGAGGCGCGGCGAGGATCGCGCGGGCGACGTCACGCGGATCGCCGTTCGGCCACGCCGGCGTCACGCGGGGACGGTCTCGGCCAAGCGGATCAGATCGTCGCCGCTGCGCCGCTCGCGTACGGCGCGCGCATACAACACGATGAACCATTGCACGAGGCCGCCGAGCAGCACCGCGACGACCGCCTGCAGTACGACCTGGAGCAGGACGACGTGCGTGAGGGCGAGCGTGATCCCACCGAGCGCGATCGAGAGCACCGAGCCGAGCAGCGAAAGCGCGAACAGCGAGGCGGCGACGGCGAGCGTCGAGCGCCACGCTCGTCGATCGAAGACCGCGGCGACGGCGGAGGAGAAGACGCGCCACGGGCCGCCATCATCGAGCGCCACCGCGACCATCGCGAGTTCGTACACGAGCAGACCGGCGAAGCTCAACGCAAGCGCGATGATCAGCACGATGACGATGGCGATGACGCCAAGCGGAACGGAGATCAGCGTCGGCACGTGCACGGCTTGCGCGACGAACCCCAGAACCCCGACGGCGATCACGAACACGAGCACGATCGCGACGACGACGACCACGTAGAGCACGACGAAGATCAGCGCAAGACCGACCTGGGGTAGCCACCGCGGCAGCGCGCGACGCAACGACGCACCGATCGTGAGCACACGCCCCTCGCAGATGCCGTCGATGAAGATCACGGCCGCGCTGCGCGTGAAGAGCGCGATCAGGCTGCCGGCGAGGACCGCGAGCAGGATGTGCACGCCGGCCGCGATGTTGGCGCGATCCGGCACGGAGACCGTCGCCGTCGTGCGTCCCGCAGGCGCGAACGGTACCGGCACGCGCGACGGCTCGCCGCCGAACGCGGTGAGGACGGCGGCGGGGACCGCTTCGATCGCGAGGATCGCGACGATGGGCAGAAACACGCCGACGTATCCCGAAACCGCGCGGTCGAGCAGTTGTCCCACGCCGATGGAAGCCGGAGCGCGATCGTTCACCCTGGGCCGGGCGTTCGCTAGAACAGGCTGCGACGGCCTTCCAGTGCCTTGGCGAGCGTGACCTCGTCGGCGTAGTCGAGATCGCCGCCGATCGGCAGACCATAGGCGAGGCGCGTGACGGCCACGTTCGACGGCGCGATCAGTCGCGAGAGATAGAGCGCCGTCGCTTCGCCCTCGGCGTTCGGATTCGTCGCGACGATCACTTCGCGGCAGCCATCGCTGCCGATGCGCGCAATCAATTCGGCGACGCGCAGTTGCGCGGGCCCGACGCCGTCCATCGGTGAGATCAAGCCGCCGAGTACGTGATAGCGCCCGTGATACGCCGACGTGCGCTCGAGCGCGTAGATGTCTTTCGCTTCCGCAACGACGCACAGCAGCGCGGCATCGCGTTGCGGATCGGTGCAGATCTCGCACGGATCGTCTTCGGTGATCGAGAAACAGCGCGAACAGAGGCGCACGCGATCTTTGAGCGCGATGATCGCATCGGCCAACGCCTCGGCATCACCGCGCGAACGCGCGAGCAGATAGAACACCAGCCGCGCCGCCGTCTTCGGCCCGATCGTCGGCAATTTGGAAAACTCGTTGATGAGCGCCGCCACCGGCCCCGCAACGCCACTGCCGGACCGTATGCTCACATGAGGCCGGGGATCTTCATGCCGCCCGTCAGCTTGCCCATCTTTTGTTCGCTCAGCGCTTTGGCTTTGCCGATCGCGTCGTTGAGCGCGACGACGAGCAGATCTTCGAGCGTCTCGACGTCGTCGGGGTCGATCGCTTCGGGTTTGATCGTCACCTTCGTGACGCGGAAATCGCCGTTGACGCCGACGGTCACCACGCCGCCCGCGGCGCTGCCGTCGACGATCGTGTTGGCGAGCTCGTCCTGTACGCGCGCCATCTCTTGCTGCATCTTGCGCAGCTGCTGCATCATCTGGGCTTGATTCACGTCATCATCCTAAAGCAGTCGGTCGAACGCGTATTGCGCGACGTCGTCGGGGTGGTCCACCGCAGGTTCGTCGTCGACGGACGATTCGCTCGCCGGCGGCGAGCCGCTCGAGCCGACGACGACGCGCACGTGCACCGGCCGGCCGACCACGCCGGCGATCGCGCGTTGCAACACGTCGATGCTGCGCTTGAGCGCGTCGGCCGTCACCGGATCGGGCATGCGCAACACGATGCCGTCGTCGTTCACCGCGTCGATCGTCGCGCGGCCGAGCGACGCCGCGATCGGCGGCTTCTCGCTCTCCGCCCGCGCGCGCACGCTCGACCAGAGCGACCGCAGCTTCGTCAGCGAGAGGTCGGCGATCGGCGGGATCGCGGCCGGCGCCGCAGCGGGCGCAGGGGGCGCGGTCACCGGCGCAGCAGCCGCCGGTTTGGGCGGCGGTACCGCCGGCACCGGAGCGACAACCGGGGCCGGAGCCGGCGCCGGAGCGGGGCGCGCGGCGGCGACGGACGCGCCACCCTCGAGCGCAGCGACCCGCGCGGCCAGCGCGTCGACCGACGGATCTTCGGCCTGCAAGATGAAGCGCAGCATCGCCGTCTCGAGCTCGAGCCGCGCGTTGCCCGAGGTGCGGACCGCGCCGAGCGCGTCGCCGAAGAGCCGGAGCGCGCGGACGATCCGGGCCTGAGGCACGCTGCGCGCGCGCTCCTCGGCCGCCGCCGCGTCGTCGGCCGCGAGGTCGCGCGCGAGCAGCTCGGGGTTCACCCGGGCGACGTGCAGATGGCGGAACTCGGCGATCACCGCGCGGATCAGGCCGGGCATGTCGGCGCCGGCGTCGCTCGCGGTGTCGATCGTCTGGAGCGCGCCGGCGGCATCGCCGCCGAGCGACTGATCCCGCAGCGCCAGCGCGAATTCGCGCCCGGTCTGGCCGAAGGCCGCGTCGACCGTCGCCGCGTCGACCCGGCCGGCACCGAACGCGGCGACCTGCTCGAGCATCGTCAGCGCGTCGCGTAAGCCGCCGTCGGCGCGGTAGGCGATCGCACCGAGCGCGGCCTCGTCGATCGCGATGCCCTCCGCGCCCGCGATCGCGCGCATGCGCTCGATCATCGTCTCGATCGAGATGCGGCGGAAGGCGTAGCGCTGGCAGCGCGAGAGGATCGTCGCCGGCAGCGCTTCGGGCGCCGTGGTGGCGAGGATGAACGTGACGTGCGGCGGCGGCTCCTCGAGCGTCTTGAGGAACGCGTTGGCGCCCTCTTTCGTGAGCATGTGCGCCTCGTCGATGATGTAGACTTTCGAGCGCATCACCGACGGCGGGAACTTCACCGCATCGCGCAGCGCCCGGATCTCGTCGATGCCGCGGTTCGAGGCCGCGTCGATCTCGACCACGTCGAACGCCGTGCCCTCGAGGATCGCGATGCAGTTGGCGCAGGTGTTGTCGGGCGTCGGCGTCGGGCCGGCCGCGCACTCGATGCAGCGGGCGAGGATCTTGGCGGCCGACGTCTTCCCCGATCCGCGTGGCCCGGAGAAGAGGTACGCGTGCGCGAGGCGGCCGGTCTCGATCGCGGTCGTGAGCGTCCGCACGACGGCTTCCTGGCCGACCAAGTCGGCGAAGGTTCGCGGCCGGTAGGTGCGATAAAGGGACACTCCGACTCGTTCGGACCGGAGCCCGTCCATCCCGGCCGGGTGCGCCCGTTTGAACTCCGAGCGGAGGGGTAAACCGCAAAACGTTCAGGCACGCCGGCGCGCTGCCCCCTTACACGAGGGGGTTTTCACCGTCCGGGTGAGGCCGTTGATCGATCGTCTGGGGGTCCCGTGGATCTACACGCTGCGCTGCGTGAGCATTTCGGCTATTCGTCGTTCAACTCGGGCCAGGAAGAGGTCATCACCCGGGTGATGGCCGGTGAGGATACGCTCGCGATCCTTGCCACCGGCGCCGGCAAGTCGCTGTGCTACCAGCTCCCCGCGTTGCTCCTCGACGGTACGACGATCGTGGTCTCCCCGCTCATCGCGCTCATGAAAGACCAGCTCGACATGCTCGAGCAACGCGGCATCCAGAACGTCACCGCCCTCAACTCGACCCTCACCGAAGACCAGGAAGCGACCGCGGTCGCGAAGATCGCCACCGGTTCGATGAAGATCGTGTTCGTCACGCCCGAGAAGCTCGAGGACGACGCGTTCGTCGCGATCCTCCAGCAGTTGACGATCCCGCTGTTCGTGGTCGACGAAGCGCACTGTATCAGCCAATGGGGCCACGACTTCCGCCCGGCCTATCTCAACCTCGGCCGCGTGATCGACGCGCTCGGGAACCCGACGGTGCTCGCGCTGACCGCGACCGCCACCCCGGCCGTGCGCGAAGACGTGCTGCTGCAGTTGGGCATCCCCGAAGTGAAGCCGATCGTGCGCGGCTTCGACCGTCCGAACCTGATCTACAACGTGCGCCGCGCCGAGAACGAAGCCGGCAAACTGCGCGTGATCAAGGAGCTCTTCGAGAAGAACGACCTCGACGGAACCGGCATCATCTACACGGCGACGATCAAGAACGCGCTCGAGGTGCAGAAGTACATGCACGAGCACCTCGACATTCCGGCCGCCGTGTATCATTCGAAATTGCAGAAGCACGATCGCATCGCGGTGCACGAACTCTTCATGCACGAAGCGATCCGCGCCGTCGTCGCGACCAACGCTTTCGGCCTCGGCATCGACAAGCCGAACATCCGCTTCGTGGTGCACTACGATCTGCCGGGTTCGGTCGAAGCCTACACGCAAGAGGCCGGCCGCGCCGGCCGCGACGGCGAGCCCTCGAAGTGCATCCTCGTGTACCGCATGAGCGACACGCGCGTGCAGAACTACTTCCTCACCGGCAAATATCCCGACATCGAGGAAGTGCAACGCGTGTTCGGCACGCTCGAGATCTTCGGCACCCAGGAGGGTGGCGTCTCGCTGACCGACCTGCGCAAGATCACGCAGCTGCCGCTGACCAAGCTCAAAGTCGTGCTGGCGCTGTTGAAGAAGGCCGGCTTCATCGAGGCGTCCTCGCGCGCCAAGTACGTGCTCGCCAAACACGCCCAACTGGGCGCGGTGCTCGACCTCGCCAACTACGAGACCAAGAAACGCTACGACCAGTCGAAGCTCGCCATGATGCTGCAGTATGCCGAGACGACGTCGTGCCGGCGCCGCTTCATCCTCAACTATTTCGGTGAGGATTACAGCGCCGAATCGTGCGGCGCGTGCGACAACTGCCTGCAAGGCCGCCGCGACCGGACGCTCTCGGGCTATCGCATCGCCGACGTGGTCTATCACACGAAGTTCGGGCAAGGCACGGTCGAACGCGCCGAGAAGGACTTCGTAACCGTGTTGTTCCCCGACGTGGGGTACAAGACACTGCTCGCCTCGGCCGTTTCGCGCGAGAAGAAAATCGCGTAAAGGGGGCCGCGGCCCCGGGAGTACGATCGTGCGGCGTGCGTTTGCGGCTTTCGCAGGCGGATGGTTTCTCGTGTTTGCCTCGATGGCGAACGCGCAAGTCAATCCACCCGTCCCTGCCGCGTCGGGCCCGGTCAACCCGCCCGCCCCGGCGCCCGTCGCATCGTTCGCGCCCGCGGCCGCACCGAGCGCCGCACCCGACGTGACGGCCTCACCCGCGACGATGCCGTCGCCCGCAACGATGGAGTCGCCGGCGGCGACGGCGTCGCCCGACGAGCTCGAACCACCCGGCGCCACGATCTCGCCGACGCCGAGTCCCTCACCGACGCCGACCCCGACGCCGCCGCCGATCATCGTCGACCCGCCGCAGGTCTCGGTCGAACCGGGACAGATGACGCAGGCGCGGGTCAACAGCGCGGCCGGCGCGATCGCCGTGACGTCGGCCGATCCGGCGATCGCGACCGTGAGCGCCGATCAGCACCAGCGCGTGATCTTCATCAGCGGCGTGGCCGTCGGTTCGACGGTCGTCACCGTGACCGACTCGCGCGGCCTCACGCGCGACGTGCCCGTGCGCGTCGCCTACGCAGCCGGCACGATCGCGGCGAACGTGCCGCTGCGCGTGACCGGCGATCCGGCCTCGGCGGGCTTCGTGCGCGAAGCCGTCATCGCGGCGGCCGAAGCCGCGGCGACGCTGCGCCCCGGCGCGCGCATCACCGTGATGACCGACGCGCCGCTCGTGCACGCCGACCTGATGACCGACGACCGCGTCTCGATCACCGTGCCGCTGCAGATCCAGGGCGATGCGTACATCACGGTCAACGGCTCGACGCGCGTCGAGGTGGAGAACTTCGCGCTGCCGCATCTTCCCGCAGCGCAGCTGCTGGTGAGCGACTATCCCGAGCGGTTGACGGCGGACGGCGTGCTCTTCTCGACCACGATCGACCGCAGCGCGTCGCAACGCTTCTTGTACTACCACTACAACCCCGGGACGGAACCCGCGCGGCGCATCCTCGTCAAAGCGACGAACGCCTCGAACGCACCGGCGACCGTGCACCTGATCGCCGCGATCGCCGGCCCCGAAGCAAACGAAATGGAGGCCGGTCACGACGCGACCAAGGCGTTCCTCGTGCAGACGCGCCGCAACGAAGGCATCGTCGTCACGATTCCGCCCAAGAGCACGGTCAATCTGATCGATCACTCGCTGCCGCCGAACACGGTGGTGACGGGTCTCGTGCAAGTGCGCGAGGTGACGGGCGATCCGCTCGGGTTCTCGGTCGTCGCGCAAGACGCGAACGCGCCGCTCGATCAATCGGTCGACACGACGTCGCTGCTCTCCGGCGGCGCGCGGCACGCGCGCGGCGTCTATCCCGTGCCGGCGTTTTTCTCCGACTACACGTACTTCGTCGACGCGGCGCCGCTCGAGATCCCGATCGGTCAGCTGCCGCTGCCCAATCTGCGCGAAGGCGAGGCGCTCTCGGGCGACTACGGCGTGCAGCAATCGATCCGCGTCGTCATCGTGAACACGTCGCGCTACGGACAGGCGATCGCGCTCTACGCGAACCCGCGCGGCGGTTCGGCGACCGGCACGTTCCTCATCGACAATACGCTCGTGCAGGCGCACCGGCTGCCTGCGTTCTCGAAGTACAAGATCTGGCAAGAGACGATCGCGCCCGGCACGTATCGCACGCTGCAGATCGTGACGTTCCCCGAAGGCGGATCGTCGTATCCGCTGCGACTGATCTTCGCGCAAGACGACGGCAGCGTCGCGCCGGGCGCACCCGGCTCACCGATCTACTAACAGCGGCGGCGCGACGACGCGTCGCGCGCACGTTAGGTCGAGGTGAGAAAACGAGCGTTCTCAACGTTCTCCCATTGACGGGGACGACCATGGGTGCACGCCCTGCAGAAAGGCGGGGCCCATCATGAAACATCAGAGCATCAACATCACGAAGCGGATCCTCGGCGTCGCCGCGGCGACCGCCGCACTCATCGCCCCCGCCATCGCCTCCGCGCAAGACATGCCGTCGTACGCGAGCCTCGGATCGGATCAGCAGATCCAGGGCACGGTCGCCTCGATCAACGGCACCTGGAACATCTCGGTCGCCGACGCGAACGGCTCTACCGATAGCGTCGAACTCCGCCAAGGCACGATCATCAATCCGACCGGACTCACGCTCGAACCCGGCATGAACGTTACGATCGACGGCTATGCCGACGGCTCCACCTTCGACGCCATCGAGATCGACACGCCCTATCCGTACGACGGTCCCGCGCCGGTTGCGGTCTACTACGGTCCCGGCGCCTGGTACCCGGGCTACGCCGACGGCTGGGGCCCCTCGTTCAGCCTGGTCTTCAACGCCGGTTCCAGCCGGTTCGAACGGCGCGCGTTCGTGTTCGGCGGACAAGCACGCCGTCCGATCGCGCCGCCGGCCGGCTGGCAGAATCAGCCGCACGGCTACGTCGGAACGACCGCGGCCCGGGCACGGGTTCGCGTGAGCTTCGCCGCACCGGCGAACCGCGAGTTCGCGGCACCGCCCGCGCAGCAACGCTTCGCGCAACCGCAACCCGAAGCGCGCTTCGCGCAACCGCAACCGCAACAGCACGAGCGCTTCGCGCAACCGCAACAGCGCGTGACGTCACGCCCGGCGGGCAACGCCTCGCACGGTGGCGAGCGCGGCGGCAACCACCAGCGCTAATCCCGGATCAGCGCGCTGCGTCGGCGTAAATCGCCGCGCAGCGCGCGGCGGCGGTCGACCACGCGAAGCGCACTCCGGCGCGCGCGCGTGCGCCGGCCGCACGGCGCTCCCCACCTTCGCGATCGGCGAGCAACGCGCGCGTCGCGTCGATCCAGCCGGCGGCATCGTCGGGATCGATCAGCGGCGCGTCGTCGCGCGCGACCTCGATCAGCGACGACGAGCGCGCCGCGATCACCGGCAGCCCGGCACAGAGCGCCTCGGCGACCGCGTAGCCGAAGCCTTCGTAGCGCGACGGCACGAGCGCGCACGTCGCCGTCGCGTAGAGCGCGTCGAGCTCCGCGCGATCGACGTACCCGCGCACGTCGACGCGATGCGCGACGCCGAGTTCCGCGATCCGCGCGCGCACCTCGTCCGCGTACGCGGTGAACGGACCGACGGCGACGAGTCGCAGACCGGGGATCGCCGCGATCGTCTCGACGGCGCGCAGCAGGTTCTTGCGCCGTTCGATCGTGCCGACGACCAGCGCGAACGGCTCGGCGGCCGGCGCGCGCGCGATCGACGCGAAGCGCTCGTCGACGCCCGGATACACGACCTGCACGTCGTCGCGACCGACGAGTTCGCGGAATTCGCCGGCCGAGAATTCCGAGTCCGCGATCGCGGCGGCCGCGCGGCGATAGCGCGCGCGCATCAGCGTGCCGAAGTAGGCGCGCGCGTAGGCACGCGTGTGCGACTGCACGCGCTGCCAGGCCATGTCGTGCACGGTCACCACGACCGGCACGTTCGTGAGGAGCGGCATCGTGCCGGATGCGGCGTGAATCACGTCGGCGCCGCTGCGCAACGCCAGCAACGGAAAGAGCACCTGATCCCACGCGACGCGCCGGTCGAAGCGCCACGGATCGAGCCACGGCGCCGCAAGCGCGCACACCTCGACCTGCGCGCCGGTCAGCGCGCGCGCGAGATCCCGTTCGTACGCGCCGATGCCCGTCGCCGTGCCGACCGACAGCTGCACGTCGAGCGCAACCTTCAGCACGCGGTTGCAGCTCGGCAATGCGATTCGAGCGCGGTCACGCGCACGCCGAGCGCGTCGAGCTCGCCGGCGAGCACGACGGTTTGCTTTTGCAGCGTGTCGAGGTCGGCTTTCGATGCGGCCTGCGCGCCTTCGGCTTCGATCGTCGCGACGACGCGTGCGACGATCACCGCCGCCTCGTCGCGCGTGAGCGGCCGGGCGCGGTTGGCGGCGACGGCGGCGTCGCCGTCGAGGGCGAAGCCGCTACGCGTCGGGATCGGCGGCGGCGTGAGCGGCGCAGCGGCGGGCGACGGCGCGAACGCCGGCCGCGTGCGGCGCGCGGCGAGCCGGTCTTCGAGCGCGGCCACGCGCACGCCGAGTGCGGCGAGCTCGTCGGCGACCACGCCGGTCAGCGTCCGCATGGTCTCGAGGTCGGCCCGCGACGCGGTCTGCGCGCCTTGGGCGGCGATCTTCACGACGACGCGCGCGACGATCGCCGCCATCTCGTAGCGCGTGACCGGACGGGCGCCCCTGAACGCGCCGCCGGGATACCCGTCGATCAGCCCCGCGGCGAGAAGCATCCGGATCGGCGGATTCGCCGGATGCCGAGGCGCGGTGCTGGAAACCGGAAGCGTGTCGCGATCGGAGAGCGATGGCGCGAACGCCGTCCCGCGGTCGAGCGCGGTCACGCGCACGCCGAGCGCGTCGAGCTCGCCGGCGAGCACGCCGGTTTGCTGCCGGAGCGGGTCGAGGTCGGCCCGCGACGCGGTCTGCGCGCCGTCGGAGGCGATCTTCGCGCCCACGCGCGCGACGATCGTCGCCATCTCGTCGCGCGTGAGCGGCCGTTGGCCTTGGAACGCGCCGTCGGGATAGCCGTCGATCAGCCCCGCGGGGGCGAGCGTCTGGATCGCTCGATACGGCCACGAATCGATGCGCACGTCGGCGAACGGGGTCGCGCGCACGAGCGTGGGAGCGCACAGCGTCACGAGGGCGACGAACGCGATGATGCGCCCGCGTCGGCCCCGCGTCACGGGGCGAGCCGCAGGTACCGCTCCGCGATCAACAGCGCGGCGTAGTCGTCGATCGGGCGATCGGGCAGCAACATGCCGCGCGGGATCCAGCGCCGCCAACCGCGCGGTGGGTGATCGTCGAAGAAGCGCGTGCGCGCCAGCAGCGTCGTCTCGCGTTCGTCCACCAAGTCGTAGGGCAGACCGGTCGCGCGGACCGCGTCGACGATGACCGCGGCGTTGGTGCCGCAGCCGATCGCCACGCGATCGATCGGGTAGGTGCGCGTGAGCGTCGCGAGGTGCTCGGCGAACGCCGGCAGCGGCGCGATGCCGAGGTGGAGCGGCGCCGCGCCGAGACGCTCGACGACCGCGAGGCCGCACTTCCGCGTGCCCGGATCGATGCCGAGGACCATCAGTGCGCCACGGGCTCCAGCGCCACGTCGATCGGGAATGGGCCGCTATGCGGATAGAGATCGATCGGTGTCTTGGCGACGATGCGATACGCACCGCGCAGGCGCGGCAGTTCGCTCGTCACCGCTTGGACTTGCGTGCTGTTGATCAGCGGCGGGTAGAGGAATTGCGGTGGATACCCGCGTTGCGCGAGCGTCTCGCCGGCGCGTGCGACGAGTTGCCCGAGGTCGACGTTGCCCGTGCCGCCGTTCACGTCCATCGAGGCGAGCGTCTCGCCGGCCGTTGCGAGCTTCTTGTCCTCGAAGGTCTGGAAACCGAACGTGATCGCTTCGCCGCGGAACAGATTCTGATACGCGACCGGCAAGAAGAGATACGAGGCGTGCTGATCGGGTGCGTTCTTGCGCGTGTCTTGCAACTGCTTGAGCAACAGGCGTTGGATCGCCGGATCGGCCGCAGAGTGCGGATACGGCTTGAGGCCGATCGCCGGCGTGGTGAGGTTCTGATTCGCGATGCGCACGACCGTGTCGAAGAACCGCGCGAAGTCGTCGAACTGAGCCTCATCGCTCTGATCGAGGTCGAAGGTCCAGGCGGTGTTGGCGATCAGCGTGTACTTCGGCACGCGCAAGATGCCGTTGCGCGTCTGCTTGAGCTCCTCTTCTTGCGCGAGGGCCTGCGCCTGCAATTCGTTGATGCGCGAGGTCAGCGTGCCCAAACGGAAAAACGCCGTGCGAACCAAGTTCGACGCGGCGAGCGCACCGAGCGTCACGACCAGCGCGATCAACATGCCCGTCCCGACGGCGACGATCGTCGACGTGTACTTCGGCCGCAGACCGAAGAGCGTCAACCGGCGCCGCCCGACCTGATGGCCGACGCGGTCGCCGACGTACGCGATCGCGCCCGCCACGATGATGATCAGCAGAACGCCGAGGACGCCGTTCATTGCGTCGCGCTCGCACGGCGCAAGAGCCAGATGCCGATGGCGCCGAAGATGACGATCGGCGTCCACGCCGCGATCCCGGCAAGCCACCCCGCCACGCTGCCGATGCTCAGGAACAGCGTCGAGATCACGTAGTACACGAACACGATCACGACCGCGAGACCGAAGCCCAGCGGCGTGCCGCCGCCGCGCACTCGCCGCAAGCCGAGCGGTGCCGCGAAGAGCACGAAGACGAACGACGCGAACGGTCGCGCGAGCTTGGCCTCATAGGTCGCCTGGAACGAGTTGCGCTGCGCGTCCGAGAGCGTGTTGGTCGCGAGCGCCGCGGAGATCTCGGCGCGCGAGAGATTCTCCGGGTCCTGCGTCGAGAAGTTGCGCTTCGCGACCTGATTGGGATTGCCACCGATGTCGACCAGCAGCGTCGGCGAGTTGCCGCTGGTTGCCAGGTCGCCGTCGGGCGTGAACTGATAGGTCATCGCGTCGTGAAACGTCCAGCTCCGGCCCTCGTAGCGCGCCTTCCCGCTGACGATCATCTCCGCGAGCCGGGACTTGCTGTCGTACTGCAGGACGGTCACGTTGAGCAGCGATTGCGTTTGCGGATCGAGCGCGCCTGCGATCGTGACCTGTTTTCCGCCGCCGGCGAGCGGCGTGACCACGGTGAGGTTCGATGCCGCGGGCGAGAGATGTTCGATCACCTCTTCGCGGATGTAGGCCGCGCGATCGTTCGCGAGCGGCACGAGCCCTTCTTGGACGAGCAGGGCGAGGAACGAGACGACGACGCCGACGACGGCGAGCGGGATGATGATGCGCTGCAACGAGATGCCGCCGGCCATCATCGCGGTGACCTCGCTCTCACCGGAGAGCCGTTGCATCGTGAGCAGCGTGCCGAAGAGCACCGCCATCGGCACGACGAGCAGCAGAAACTGCGGCATGTCCCAGAGGAAGTACTCGATCGCCGCCGCGAGCGACGCGTGCTGCTCGGTGACGAGCTTGCCGATCGCGAGGATCTGCGTCGCGACGAAGATCAGCGTGAACGCCGCGAGACCGAGCACGAACGGACCGGAGAACTCGGTCACGAGATAGCGATCGAGGATCGTGATGCGCTTGACGTCGTCGAGCCGGATGCCGGCGACCGGGGCGCGCTGCGTCACCGCCACGTCGCCCTCATAGCCGGAATCCCTCGCCGAGGTAGAATTGGCGCGCGACCGGCGAGTTGAGCACGTCATCGGCGCTGCCGGAGACCTCGATCGTGCCGTCGTTGAGGATGTAGGCGCGATCGACGATGGCGAGCGTCTCGCGTACCTGGTGATCGGTGATCAGCACGCCGAGACCGCGGTCGCGCAGTTGCCGGATCATCGCCTGGATGTCGGCGACGGCGATCGGATCGATGCCGGTGAACGGTTCGTCGAGCAGCAGAAACGCCGGCTCGGTCGCGATCGCGCGCGCGATCTCGACGCGGCGACGCTCGCCGCCCGAGAGCGAATCGCCGCGCGCGTCGATGAAGTTCTCGAGGCCGAACTCGCCGAGTAACGCCGGAAGGCGCCGCTCGCGTTCATGCGGTTCGACACCGTTCATCTCCCAGATCAGGCGCAGGTTGTCGCCGACGGAGAGCTTGCGGAAGATCGAGTTCTCTTGCGCGAGGTAGCCGATGCCGGCGCGCGCGCGCTCGTGCATCGGCGCGTGCGTGATGTCGCGCGCGACGCCGTCGCGCTCGAGCGTGACCGTGCCGCTATCGGGCCGGACGAGACCGACGACCATGTAAAACGTCGTCGTCTTCCCCGCGCCGTTGGGCCCGAGCAGACCGACGACCTCGCCGCGGTTGACGTCGGCACTCACCCCGCGCACGACGGTGCGCTGGCCGTATTTCTTGATCAAGTGATCGAGCGTGATGCGATCGGTCATTTGGACGAGCGCACCAGCACGTCGCGCAGGCGCGAATCGCCGTCGAGCGTATCGCCCATCAGCGTCAAGCCGCTGGGCGTGACCAACACGACGTGACCCGCGCCGTGGACGCGCTCCGTTCGACCGTCGTAGCGCAACCGGTCGCAGTGGAGAACGTTCCCGTCTTGCGATCGCGCGCGCACGCCACCCGTCATGAGAACGCTCTTATCGGCACCCCTCAGCTCCGCCTTCGGCGCCGTCGCGACGGTCTCGCCGCCGTTGCGGTCGATGAACGTGATCGTCGGCGCATCGAACGATCCGTTGCCGAGACCGCCCGCGTCGTTCACCGTGTCCGCGACGAACTGCGCGGCGCGAATCGTGTAGAGCTTCCGACCGTGCTTCATCTCGGTCAGGGTCGTAACGCTGCCGTTGCCGAGACTCATCACGTGCACGGGCACCGGGGTCGGCGTCGCACCGGCGATCGGCGCCGCGCCGGAGGGCGAGGGTTTGGGCGCGCTCGCGTGCGCGCAGCCCGCGACCAGCACGAGTGCGGCCGCGCCGGCACCGCGCAGCGCGCGCGTCATCACGCAAACTGCGCGACGATCGCGCCGGCGATCGCCGCCGCTCCGCCCGGCGCGCCCATGCGCTCGGGGCCCGCGGCACGCATCCGCGCGAGACGCACCGGGTCGTTCAGGAGACCGACGATCGCGTCGGTCGCGGGCCCGACCGTGCCGGGGACGACCAGCATCGCGTCGCCGAGCAGACGCTCCTGGCGCATGCGGTACCAGCCGCTGCGGCGGTTGCCCTCGAGATCGAACGCGACCACCGGGAGACCATTCGCGGCCGCCGCCTCGTTGGCGGTGCCGGCTTGGCCGATCACGATCGTGGCGCCGCTGAGGAGCCCGCCGACGGGCCCGCGCCACGGCACGACCGCGGGGTAGCGCGCCAAGAGCGGCGCGAAGCGATCGGCGTCGAGGTTCGATGCGATCGAGAGCGCGGCGACCGTGCCGGGCAGACGTTCGGCGATCGCCGTCGCGACGGCCGCTAGCCGCTCCGCGTCGGCGTACGCGCGCTCGCGGCTCCCGGGTAAGAGCGCGATGCGGATCGGTCCGGGCCAGGCGTAGTGATCGTCGGAGGCGAGCAGGTCGACGATCACGTTTCCCGGCGCTTCGGCGGGGACGCCGTGCGCGCGCAACTCGGCAGCCGTCGCCGCATCGCGCACGAAGATGCGTCGCGCGCTGCGGATGATGCGCCGCTCGATCGCGCCGTACGGTGCGACGTAGACGCTCTTCGCCGTTCCGACGAAGACGAGCGGTCGCCCCACGCGCCGCGAGAGCGCGCAGCCATACGTGTCGCCGACGGCAACGACGACGCCGTATGCGGCGCGCGCCGCGCGCAAGAAACGCAGTTGATCGACGAAGAGCCGCAGCCAGCCGGTCGCGAGATCGCGACCGAACGCGCGCAGGTTGCCCATCGCGACGAGCCCGCCGCTCGGCATCGCGCGCTGCGGACCGACATCGGGAAAGCCGGCTTCGACGAACCCCTCGCCGACGAGCGCGAAGTGCTCCGTTTGCGTGGGGCCGAGCTTGCGCACTTCGGCGGCGATGCGTCCGGCGATCGCCGCCTCACCGTGGCCGTTGGTCACGAAGAGCACGCGCTTCATCGCAACGGCTCGAGGGCGAAATCGACGATGCGCGCGCGCTCGCCGTCGCGCACGAGTTCGGTGCGCGACGCGAACGCGCCGTAGGGACCGGCGTGCACGATCGGGACGTCGCCGACGCGTTCCGGTTGCACGAGCGTGTCGTGCGAATGGCCGCCGAGGATCAGGTCGAGCTGCGGCACGCGCGCGGCGAGTTCGCGGTCGGCGCGTAACCCGAGGTGCGAGAGCGCGACGAGCGTCGTGCCGGCCGGCGTCGTCGCGGCGATCTCGCTCGCGACCTCGTACGGATCGCGGAAACGCCAGCCGAACACCCGTTCCCACGGTGAGCCGACCGCGTATTGCGGCACGAGCAAGCCGAAGAAACGGATCGGTTCGCCGTCGGCCGCGCGCAGCGTCACGTCGGCCGCGAAGGGCAGCGACCGGCCGCGCGTGTCGACGAGGTTCGCGCACACGACCGGATGGTGCATCGTCGCGATGCGCCGGCGCACGACACCGAAGAGGTAGTGGAACTCGCGGTTGCCCATCGCCTGGACGTCGTAGCCTGCGGCGTCGATCGCCCGCACGATCGGCTCGTCGCGACGGTCGACCGTCTGCGAACCGCGCAACGAATCGCCGCAGTCGACCAGCAGACCCGGACGCTCGGCGCGCAGCCGCGCGAGCGGCGCCACGATGTGCCGGCGATCGTGCAGATCGGAGGTGTGGTAGATGCGCATCACGGCTGCGCGAGCGAGAGTGCGAACCGCGCGCAACGATCGAGACTGTCGGGCGGTCCGAGCGCCTCGCGCAATCTGCGGAAGCCCGCGGCCTGCACATCGGGCGCGTCGAGCGCGGCATCGAGCGCATCGGCCAGCGCCATCGGCGTCGCGGCCTCTTGCATCAGCTCGGGCACGAGCGGCTCGTCGAGCACGAGGTTCGGCAGCGTGACGAACGGCCGGTGATACACGCGGCGCGCGATGCGCGCCTGGGCTTCGGAGAGCACGTAGAACGCGACGGTCGGCACCGCGGTCAGCGCCGACTCGAGTACCGCCGTGCCCGACGCGACGGCCGCGGCGTCGCACGCGGCGAACGCCTCCGCCGCGCTCTCGACGATCGTCACCGGCATCGGCGAGCGCAGGCTCAGGTCGTGGCGAATCGCCGCCGCGGCGGCGGCGTCGGCGGCCGAGATCACGGCGGTCGCCGCGGGCCGGCGATGGCGCAGGATCGCGAACGCATCGAGGATGCGCGGCACGTGCCGCTCGAGTTCGCTCGCGCGACTGCCGGGCAGCAACGCGACGACGCCGCCGTCGCGCGGCGCGGGCGGGCGCGGCGCACGCGGCGCGACCGTGGAGACGAGCGGGTGACCGACCCAGCCGATCGGCAATCCCAGCGACCGATAGAAGTCGCGCTGGTGCGCGAACGCGGTGAGCGGATCGCTGACCGCAGCGACGTTGCGCGCGCGCTTGGGATTGTCGAACCACGCACCGGGCGGAAAATAGTACAGGATGGGCGTCGCCACGCCGAACGCGCGCGCGACCGAGATCGTGCGCAGGTTGAATGCGCCGAAGTCGACGACGATGATGAGATCGTAGCGCACGCGGCGCAGGTACGCGGCGATTCGCGTACCGATCGCGAGCAGCCGCGGAATCTTGGCGAGCGCGTCGATCGGGCCCATCGAGGCCCAGCCCGCATTGCTCTGCACCACGGTGACGCCGGCGTTCGCGAGCCGTTCGCCGCCGATGCCGTCGACCTGCAGCTCGGCGCCGCGCGCGCGCATCGCGTCGAGCAGCGTGACGGCCAGCATCTCGCCCGAGGCCTCGCCCGCGCTGACGAAGACGCGCAGCGGCGCGCCGGGCGCCGACGCGGCTATTTGAGAACGCCCCGTTCCGACGGGGCTTCCAAGAATGCGATCAGCCGCTGCCCCTCGTCGGTTTGCACCGTCTCGCGCAACGCCGAGATCGCTTGGCGCAGATTGTTCCCCGAGCGGTACACGATCTTGTAGGCGGTCTTGAGGTCGGCGATCGCTTCGGGCGGGAAGTTGCGCCGGCGCAGGCCGACGCTGTTGAGCCCGTGCACCTCGGCCGGATTGCCCTCGATGAGAAAGTACGGCGGCACGTCGCGCGTGATGCGCGCCATGCCGCCGACGAACGAGTGCGCGCCGATGCGAACGTCCTGATGCACGCCGACCATGCCGCCGATGCCGGCGTAGTCTTCGACCACGCACTGCCCGGCCAGCTGCGCGAGGTTCGACATCGTCACGAAGTTGCCGATGCGGCAGTTGTGCGCGATGTGCGTGTACGCGAGCAGCAGACAATCGCTGCCGACGACGGTCGCGTTGCCGCTGCCGGTCGCGCGATGGATCGACGCGTACTCGCGCACGATCGTGCGCGGTCCGATCGTCGTGTACGCGATCTCGTCGGCCGCCTTGCGATCCTGCGAGGTCGCGCCGATCGATGCGAACGGATGGATGACGACGTCTTCGCCGAGCGTGGTGTGGCCGTTGATGATCACGTGCGCGAGCAGCACGACGCGATCGCCGATCGTCACGTTGTCGCCGACGAGGCAGTACGGGCCGATCTCGACGTTCTTCCCGATCTTCGCACCGGGGTGAACGATGGCGGTGGGGTGGATCACTGGCGCAGGATCGTCGCGTCGTAGGTGGTGCCGCTCGGATCGCTGCCGATCGAAAACATCAGCATGCCGTCGCAGGCGGGCTTGCCGGCGACGAAGCCTTCGACCTTGACCCAGCCGACGTTGAGCCGCGTCTTCACCACGCGCGCCTCCATGTCGAAGCGGTCACCGGGCACGACCGGCCGGCGGAATTTCATCTTGTCGATCCCGGCGAGGTAGGGCACGCGCCGCGCGAACTGCCCCGGCTCGAGGATCACCGTGCCGCCGAGTTGCGCGAGCGCTTCGACCATGTACACGCCGGGCAGCACGGGATTGCCGGGAAAGTGGCCGGTGAACACCGGTTCGTTCACGGTGACGTTCTTGTAGCCGCGCGCGAACACCATCGGTTCGAGTTCGACGATCCGGTCGATGAGCAGCAGCGGATAACGATGCGGCAAGATCGTCATGATCTCGCGGACGTCCATGGTCGCCATCGCCTACGAGACCGGAACCGCTCGCGCGCTCAGTTCCCGAACGGCGTCGTAGTGCAGCGTGTGCCCGCTCTTGAACGCGATGATCTCGCATTGTGGATACGCGCCGAGCAACGCGAAGTCTCCGATCAGGTCGAGCACCTTGTGCCACACCGGTTCGTCCGGCCGGCGCAACGGCTGCAGCGGACCGTCGGTGTCGAACACGATCGCGTTGTCGAGCGTGCCGCCCATCGCGAGACCGCTCGCGAGCAGCGCTTCGACTTCGTGACGATACCCGAACGTGCGATTGCGCGCGACCTCGGCGCGATACGTCGCCGGCGTGATCGTCACGTCGGCGTACTGCACGCCGACCGGCGCCGCGAAATCGACCGTCATGCGAACGCGCAGTGCGGGCGCGGGCAACACGACGAGCAGTTTGTCGCCGTCGCGAAACACCGACGGCCGGTCGGGCGCGAAGACGGCGCGCGGAACGCCTTGATCGTCGATGCCGGCGGCGTCGATCGCGTCGACGAACGGCGCGGCGCTGCCGTCGAGCGCGGGGATCTCCGGACCGTCGACGGCGATGAGCGCATTGGTGATGCCCGTGCCGGACAGTGCGGAGAGCAGATGCTCGACGGTCGAGACGCGATGCTCGCCGGCGCCGAGCACGGTGGCACGGCGCGTGTCGACGACGGCGTCGGCGCGTGCGGCGAACTCGACGGCGTCGTTCACGCGAAACCGCAGGCCGTGACCGGGCGCTGCCGGGGAGACGCGAACGCGAGCGGGACGGCCGGTATGTAAGCCGACGCCGCGGAAATCAATCGGTCCGCGAAGTGTCGTTTCGTTCGAGGGTATCAACGCGATCAAACAATTTCGGAAGGCGACGGATATACGCCTGTAGGCGCACGTTGTCGCGGTGGTTGCGCGCGGGTTCTCCGCTGACGGTTGCGCCGGCGGGGATGTCGCCCCACACCGCCGACCGCCCGGCGATTTTCGCGCCGTTCCCGATGGTCAGATGGCCGCCCAGGCCGGCCTGTCCGCCGACCTGCACGTAATCGCCGATCGTGCTCGTTCCGGCAAGCCCCGTCTGCGCGGCCAACGCCGAATGCATGCCGATCCGGCAGTTGTGACCGATCTGGCAGAGATTGTCGATCTTCGTGCCGCGCCCGATCGAGGTGACGCCGGTCTGCGCGCGATCGACGCACGTGTTCGCGCCGATCTCGACGTCGTCGGCGAGTTCGACGATGCCGACCTGCGGGATCTTCTGCAGCGCGCCGTCGAGGAACGCCCAGCCGAACCCGTCGCTCCCGATCACGGCGTGCGCCTGCAAGACGACGCGATCGCCGAGGACGCACCGGTCGGCGACGTACGCGTGCGGATGCAACAGGCAGTCGGCACCGATGCGCGCGTCGCAGCCGACGACGACGCCGGCCGCAAGCACCGTGCGCGGACCGATCGTCGCACCGGGACCGATGCTGACGTGCGCGCCGACGTAGACGTCGGGCGCGAGCGTGGCACGCGGATCGATCGCGGCCGAGGGATGCACGAACGGTCCGGCCGGCCGCGGCGGTTCGAGCGCTCGCAAGAGCGCGGCGAGAGCGAGCCGCGGCGAAGCGACGGCGACCAGCGGCTTCGCGTACGTCGCGCCCGCCTCGATCAAGCTCTCGGCGACGAGGACCGCGGCCGCGCGCGATGCCAGCGCATTGCGCAAGTAGCGATCGTCGGTCGCGAACGTGAGCGACTCGCCGTCGACGTCGTCGATCGCGGCGATGCGTCCGATGCGCACGGCCGGATCGCCGATGACGCGTCCACCGGTTCGCTCGGCAATCGATTCGAGCGTGCCGATGTCGATCACGTCACGGTGCGGGCGTCGCCCGTTCCGTGATGTTGAGGATCTTCTCGACGTCGGGCGTGATGTCGACACCGCCGTACCCGACATACTGCTGCGTGAACACGTACTTCAGATGCTTCGTACTCGCGACTTGTTGTGCGGCGTTGCGCACGTCGTCGGTCAACTCGGTCTGCGTCGATTGGTAACGCGCCTGCAGCGTCTGCATCTCGCGCGCCTTGGCGGCGCTCGAGTCGTGCGACTGCTGCACGGCTTGCGCGTCCGCGTTGAGCTGATTCTGATAGTTGAGGAACTTCGGCCAGTTCGCCGTGACGCGCTGGACGTCGACGAGCCCGATGTCACCACCGCCGGACGTGCCGCCGTGGCAGCCCGTCAGGGCCGCGACGGACGTCGCGAGGACGGCGAGGAGCACACGCTTATTCATGGAGAGTTTCGATGTCTTTCATAGCGTCATCGGTGAGATCGACCGCGCCGGCCGGAGCGGCTACGTCGCTTACCACGACGGAGATACCGCGCTGCAAGGCGACGGTTTTCACTTCCCGTCCGATCTGGTCAACCATTTCCGCGTAGAGGTTCGCGCGCTTCTTCTGCAGTGCGACGATTTCGGCTTGCGCGCTCTGATTCGCCGACTGATCGGTGCCGCTCAAGACCGCATACCGGCGGGCGAGATCGGCGCGCGTCTTGGTGAAATCGGCGATCGTCGCCTTCGCATCGCGCGCGAACGACGCCATGTAATCGGCGTGCAAGGCGAGGATCCGTTTGCGCAGATCGGGTGGAAGGTTCGGATTGGAGGCCAAGAGCGGCGCGCCGCTCGTCACCGCTTGACCCGGCGCGGAGAACTGCTGGCGCAGTTCGCGTTCGCGTTCCTGAAAACGCGCGACCGATCGGGCGTGGATCGGCGCGACCTGGGTGCGCATCTCGGCGTCGATCTGGCCGCGCAATTGCGACTTGAGCGCGGCCAACTGCTGCTGGTCGGTGGCGCGCATCGCGGCGAGTTGATCGCTCTCTTTTTGATCGAGTGCGGCCAACTGTTTGTTCGCGTCGTCGCGCTGTTCGTCGTCGAGCGCGAGGCTGGAGAGCTTGGTGCGCAGCGAGAGACGTTCGGCGGCATCGGCGTTGGCCAGCGTCAGCGTATAGGCCGCCTCTTTGGCGGTGAGCTCCTCCGCTTTGGCGCGATACGTCCGGTCGGCACGCGCCGCGAGCACCCGCTGCGCCGCCCCGATCTGGGCGAGGTCTTGCGCTTCGAGTTGCTTGCGATAGGCCTCGAGATCGGTTTGCGCCTGCGCGTTCACGCCGGCGGTTTGCGCGTTCGCCGTCGATTGCAGTTGCGCGCGGATCTCCGCCACCGACGGGCCGTTCGGGATCGCGGCGGCGCGCAGGGCCGAGGCGATCGCCGCATCCTCTTGGGCCTGGTAGTCGCGCCCCTTCGTCTGCAAGAGATCGTTGGTGCGCTTGGCGGCGGCCGCAAGCTGCGCGTTGAGCGCGTCCTCTTCGCGTTGCAGCGCGGGTCCCGCCGTGATCGCCTGCGGCGCGAACGCGGTGAGATCGAGCGCTTCGATGTTCTGATCGTACTGGGCCAGCTGTCCGTAGAGCGGATGCTTCTTCACCAAGTCGTCCATCCGCACGTAGGCGACGGCGCCGCCGCTGCCCGCCGACGGCGACGCCGCGGGCGCCGCGGCATCGTGCGCGCACGACGCCAAGACGACGCACGCCGCGGCGGCGAGGAACGCCCGCATCTATTTCAGTTCGGCGGTAACGTCCGCGGTGATGTCGGTGCCGCCGTAGATCACGTTGCTGCGGTCGACGACGAGGACGAGATTGCGCTTGTGCGCCACGTCGGACATCGCGCTCTTCGTCTTGTCGATCAGCGGCTTGAGCGTCGACGACTGCTTCGCCTCGAGCTGTGACTGGTAATCCTTGAGGATCGCGCTGCGATCGGCGTCGCTCTTCGCGCCGCGCAACTTCGTCGCGGTGGTACGATCCTCGTCGGCCTTGAACTTCGCGAAATCATCGGCCGCGCTCTTGATCGACGGCAGCGCGTCGATCTGCGCCTGATCGACGTAGCCGACGTTCGAGGGCGGCGGCGTGTTGACCGGCGGCACGGGATCGCCGATGCCGGTGAGCAGATCGCGCACGTTCGCGGTGATGTCCTGGCCGCCGAAGACGATGATGCGCTTGTCGATCACGATCGAGAGGTTCTTGCTCGACGCGACCGAGGCGATCGCGACCTGCGCTTTATGAAAGAGCGGGCCGAGAATCTGCCGCTGCTTGTCGGCCATCTGCGACTGGAACTCTTGCGCGAGTTGCTGCTGCTGCGCTTGCGACGCACCGCGGGCGCGGCCGATGTACTGACGCTGCAAATTGGAGCCGTAGGTCTGCAGCTCGCGGTCCGCCTGCTGGAACGCCGGCAGCGCCGAGAGCTGCGACTGATCGACGTAGCCGATGTCGGCCAGGTCGTCGGCGAGCGCCGCCGGCGCCGCGAGCAGCGATGCCGCGACGACGGAGAGCGCGATGAGTCGATGAGGAAAACGCGTTGTGATCATTGATGTTTCTTAGAAGCTTTGACCGATGCCGAACGAGATGTGGCCACCCTGGGTGCCGTGCGCGTAATCGAGCCGGAGCGTCCGCAGACCGAGCTGCGGGACGTCGAACCGGACGCCGACGCCGGCGTCGTCATGGAAGACGAATCCGCCGAGCGACGTCGTCGACCCGTCGCTGTTGATCTGCGTGCCGCCGCGGATCTCCATCGCCCCGCTGTCACCGAAGAGGACGAGCGAGAACTTTCGATCGGCCGTCACCGGATAGCGCAATTCGGCTTGATAGAGCTGCTCGTTCGTTCCATAGAACGGATCGCTATACCCGCGCAACTGCTGGTCGGAGAACGTGAAGAGCTTGTTCGTCGGGATCGCGCCGGTCGAGCCGCCGTAGCGTGCGTGGACCGCGATCGTCGAGCCGCGGATGAACGGGAAGAACCGCGCCACGTCAAAGACGTATTGCGTGTAGTTGAATGCCGATCCGATGGCGGTGCTGGAGTACTCGTCGCTGACCGACGAATTCCAACCGGTTCGCGGATTCTGGATGTCGTCGCGCGTGTCGGCACCGACGCCGAGCACCAAGCTGTGCAGCGCATACGGTCGCGTCGAGTTGATCTGCGCGAGCGAGGGCGCGGTGATGCCGATGGCGCTCGACGCGCTCGTGCTTCCGAGCGGCGACTCCGTCGCGATGGCGAGCGGATTGAGCGCCTGGCTCACCGGGAAGTAGTAGGGCGAGGGAACGCTCGCGTCCGCGCTGACTTCTTGCAGGTTCGTCCCGAGCGAGACGCGCGTGTAGTCGGAGAGGCGGCGGCCGAGCGTCGCACTGATACCGCTCGAAGCCGACTTGTACGTCGCCGCGATGCCGCTGACCAGCGAGTAGTCGGTCGCGTTCGCCGGCACGATCGACACCGGAACCGGATTGCCGTTCGGGATCGGCGTCGCGGTGATGCCCGGCGCCGGCGCCGGCGTGTTCAGATAGACCGGATAATAGTTGGTCTGAGCCTGCGTGAACACGGTGAAGCCGAGGCTGTACTTGTTCGAATTGACCGTGTTGCCGAGATACGGGATCGTGAACGAGATCTGCGCATCGCCGACGCGCGAGCCTTTCTCGAGCCGGATCGAGGCGCCGTTGCCGGTGCCGTTGACGTTGTTCTGCGAGTACGAGATGTTGCCGGTGAGACCGGTGCCGGTGAGACCGCCCGAGTAGCCGGCGCCGACTTGCGCGGTGCCGGTGCGCTGTTCTTTGACCGTCCACTTCAACGTGACGTAGGCCGGGCGCTTCGGATCGGGGCCCGGGTTCGTGTCGACGTCGACCTTGTCGAAGAAGCCGAGGTTGTTGAGGCGGTTGTAGTCGTTGCGCACGCCCGAGTCGGTGATGATGTCGCCCGGCTTCTCACGCAGTTCGCGCCGGATGACGGCGTCGTGCGTCGTCGTGTTGCCGGTGATCTCGACAGCGCCGACGCGCGCGACCGAGATCGCGTAGCGGACGTCGGCCGTGCCGGCTTTGGTGTCGACCGACGCCGGATCGATGCCGGCCTCGAAGTCGCCGATCGTGAGATCGTAGCGCTTGTAGAGATCCTTGAGCTTCTGGACGTCTTTGTCGCGCTCGTCTTCCGAGTACGGGCTGCCCGCTTTGGTGACGAGCGAGGCGACGATGATGCGCGCGGGCAGCACCGGGTCGGCGTCGGGCGGCGGCACGATGATGATGTGGCGAACCGTCAGGCCCTCTTCGATCGTCAAAGAGAGGACGCCGTTCGCGTCGATGTTCACGTCGGTCACGTGCGAGGGCACCTGACCGCCGAAGCCCACCTTGTCGTAATAGGAGTTGATCTTCAAAACGTCTTGCTGGTACGTGCGCAGGTTGAAGACTTGACCCGTCGCGGTGTCCATGAGCGCGAGCAGGGTGTCGGACGAAACCGTCCGGTTCCCGGTGAAGCGGATGCTCGTCACCACCGGATTCTCGATCACGCGATAGGTGATCGCGACGCCGTCGGGCCGTTGCTTGATGACCGGCGGCGCCTGATCGGCGAAGTAGCCCAGATCGTTGATGGCCCGCAGGTCGTCCTGGACGACGGCCGGATCGAACGGCTGACCCACTTTGGTCTTGATCACCGCAAGAATTTGATCCGTCGGAACGTGGGTATTTCCCGATACGGAAACGGAGACGACGGGCGGCGCATTCTCCGGGGCCGCCGGCGGGGGCGTCGTTTGCGCAACCGAGACGGGGGATGCGGTCGGTGCACCGACGGCCGGGGGCATGACGAGACCGAGCAATGCGAGCGCCGCGAGCGCAATGCGCGGCGCGCGGCCGAACCAATCGAGCAAACTATTGTCCCTGCGGGTGTGCGACGATGGCGCGCTGCGACGCGTCATTTGGGGAACAACGCGCACACGAACGCGGCGGGTTCCCGGGCCTGACGTTTACATGGTCCTACTGTGATGGCCTTCGGAATTCGGTGACTCAGGGGTATCTCCGCGTAAGAACTGCGCTAAAGCCCTGCCGGTTGGAAAGGGGCTGAATGCCGTTGACCACTTCCACGTTTGCCGTGCTGCCGAAGATCGAATTCTGATACGACGGCGTCCCGTTTTGCTCGAAGTAAGAGAACGACGCCGACGTTACCGCGTCGGGGCGCGCCGTGATCCCCACCTGGGTGCGAACCGGATAGCTGAGCACCTGACCGAGCGTCACCGAGACCTGCCGCTTCGCACTGATCTGCTTGCTCGCGGTGTACCCGACGCGGCCGCCGTAGTCGACCGTGAGGTCGAGATCGGTGAGCCCGACCGCATTGCGGAACGTGTTCTCGACCGGCGAGAGGAAGCGCTGGGTTACCTGGGTGTCCAACAGCGAGAACGCCTCTTGCTGGAACGTGTACACGCCGGTCTGATAGGGCGTGACGCCGGGCGGGAGGAGCACGTTCGATTCGCCCGGCGCGCCGCGCAAGAACACGCCCGGCGCGAGCGGCCGATCGAAGTTCACCGCGCCGATCACCGGAATGGCCGCGAGCAGCGCGACGATCTGCGCCTGCGAATATTCCGGCTGCGATGCGTAGCTGATCTGGAAATTGTCGGCCGGGCCGGTAACGACCACGGTGATGTCGGCCGAGCCGATCGGATTGCGCGTGGTGTCGGGATCGGGATTCGTCACGTGGGCGGTGGCGCGCAGGTCGAGGTTCGGCACGATGCCCTGCGTGGGGTCGAACGCGACCGTCGCCTGCTGGATGCGGAAGAGCCGCGAGTAGGTCGAGAAGACGCCGCCGCGCGTCGCGGTGAGCACGCCGGCCGCGCGCGGCGCGAGCAGCGACCCGGTGAGGTCGAGCGTGCCGGTCGCGCCGACGTCGATGATCGATGAGCGCACGCGGACGTTCTGGCCGGCCGTCACGTGCAGGTCGAAGCCGACGTCGAACGGCGGTGCCGATCCCGCCGGCCCGCTCGAACTCGCCCGGAACACGGTCGCGAAGGGAATCGTCGTGTCGTAGACCGTGATGTCGCCGCCGATGACCGGCCGCGGGCCGCTCTCGACCGACATCGTGCCGTCGATCGAACCGCTGCCGTAGCCGGGCACGTCGAGCTGCGCGCCCTTCGCGGTCACGTCGATCGAGTAGCCCGTCGGCGGCGCGTCGGCGATCGGCAAGTCGAGCTGACCGCTGGCGTCGACCGTCCCGGCGCCGACGTCGCCGTGGAGCGCGGTCAGCGCGATCGACGTGCCCTGGAACGCGATCGTGGCGTCGAGCGCGTGGATCGGCTTCGTCTCCTGATCGGAGACGAACGATGCGCCGGTCAGCCGTCCGCCGCCGAAGACGCGCGGCGATGCGACCGTCCCCTGGAGCGCCAGGTCGCCCTCGAGCGTGCCGCCGAGCTTCACCCCGCTGCCGGGAAGCAGCGCCGCGAGCGGCGCGAGGTCGACGTCGCGCGCCGACGCATTGAGCGAAAAGGCCGCCGAGGGCGGACCGATGCCGAACGGCGTGACCGTGAGGGGCACCGAGCCGGCGAACGAGGCGGTGCCGCGATCGAACGCGACCTCGGCGCTGTCGAGCCGCAGCGAGTGCAGGTCGCTCGAGAAGTCGCCGATGATGTGGTTCACGCGGAACGCGCCGTAGCGCCCCTTCTCGAGGTCGAAGCCGGTGGTGATCTCCGGATGCGTGAGCGTCCCGGCGACGAGCGCGTCGGCCTCGAGCGAGCCGGCGACGTCGAGACCGCCCTTCACGATCTTCGCCGCCGCGGTGGTGATGTCGGGCACCGATGCGTGCACGTGGAGCGAGAGCGGCTCGGCCGGAGCGACGCCGACGATGCCGTTGCTGGTGAAGCGGACGAAGCCGAGATCGACCAGCGCATCGTCGATGCTGACGCGGTCGCCGACGATGCGCGTTCGCACGGTGGCGGTGGTGATCGGGTACGGGCCGAACGCCCCCCCGTTCACCGACGCGTCGCCGCCGATCGCGAGCCGCGGGAAGACCCCCTGCACGTGGCCGGCGGCTTCGAGCCGCCCGAGCACCGGAGCGCCGATTCCGACCGCCGGGAGCCAGGTGCCGAGGTCGACGTCGCGGCCGCTCACGTCGGCGTCGTAGCGGCCGTGCACGAACGCATCGACCGGTCCGCCTGCGCCGGGCACGAAGCTGCCGGCGGCGGCCAGGTCACCCGTCGCCGCGGCGGTGGCGAAGGTCGCGCCGATCCGGCCGTCGCGCGTGCCCCAGAGCGCGCTCACGCTGCCGAGCGGGAAGCGGCGCACGCGCGTGGCTTGCAGCGCGACGTGCCCGTAGGTGCGCACGAGCCGGCCGTCGTCGCTGAACGAGAGTGCGAAGGCGCCGCGTCCGTCGAGCAGCGCGCTCTCATCGAAGAAGTCGTCGAAGTCGGCGAGGTTCGCCTGCGGGCTCGCGACGTGCACCGCGATCGCTCCGGGCGACACCGCGGCGTCGAAGGCGATCGCGGTGGAGTGGACGAGCACATGCCCGCCGTCGACCCGCACGCGCAGTCCGGCGGCGTCGTCGAGCGCGAAGCGGCCGCCGCCGCGCTCGAAGTCGAGCCCGTTGTACGAGCCCTCGGGCGCGTCGACCGTTCCGCTGATCTCGGGCACGCCGCCCGATCCGGCGATCCGCACCGCCGCCGCGAAGCTGCCCGCGGCGCTCGCGACCGGGAGCCGCAGATCGCGGGTGAGACTGCCGACGTCGCCGAGCGCGACCGACGCGTCGAGGGCGTAGTGCGGCGCCGCCGAGCCCAGACCGCCGAGGCGGCCGCCGATGCGCGCGTAGGTCGCACCGATCGCACCGACGCCGTCGCGCACGCCGAGCGTCGACCCGGCGAGCGCGAGATCGGCCCAGCCGTCGACCGGATAGCCTGCGGTCGTCGCGCCGCCCTCGAGGTCGACGCTGCCGGTGAAGGTCGGCCCGGTGAAGCCCGCCATGCCGAACACGGAGAGGCGGCCGGCCGCGAGCGGCAGCCCGGCCGGCGCCAGCGCCGCCGCCGGCAATCCCACGGCCGAGATCGCGACCAGCCGCCCGGTCGAAGCGGCGACCGCGTGCGTGCCCGAGACGTCGGCGTCGGCTGCGACGATCCGCAAGCCGGCCGGACCGATGCGCAGCGTCCCGGACGCGCGGCCGATCGGTACGCCGTGGATCGACGCGCCGCCCATCGCGGCGCCGGCGGTCTGGACGGTCAACCCGTGCGCGTCGACGACCGCCAGCACCGGCGCGCGCACCGGACCGTGCGCGCCGATGTTGCCGGTGAACGGCGCGAGGTCGTCGAGCGATCCGGCGTAGCGGCCGGCGAGCGCAAAGAAGCCGTCTGCGGCCGCGCCGTCGCCGGCGAAGTGCCCGATCGGACCGTCGACCCGGATGTGCTGCAACCGCAGGTCGCCGAGCGTCCCCGCGAGGCCCAGCTGCGCGTCGCCGAGCGCGTACTGCTCGAAGGCCGCGTCGCGCGTGCGGACGTTGCCCGCGACGACGAAATTGCTCGGCGGTCCGCCGGCGACGACCGACGCGTCGATCAGGCCGCCGACCTGCGGGAACGGCGGGATCGCGACGCCGGGCAGCGCCGCGACGGTGCGCGGCACGGCGAGGCGGAAGCCGCGCGCGTCGATCCAGGCGGCGCTCGCGCTGATCGGCCGCTCGAGGCGCATCGCGCCGGCCAGCGTGCCGCCGTCGCGGTGCGCGAAGCGGAACGGACCGAACTCGCCCACGCCGCGCTCGTCGACGAACACGAAACCGCTGCCGCTGCTGCGCGCGCCGCTCGCCGCGACCGTGCCGCCGACGCGGAAGCCGCCCGTCCCGGTGCCCATCACGA